>Ga0209464_10000012_pt1 | contig 162358 bp, 148 predicted proteins | sample DOMMetBare1Fresh_2_FD_187473 | JGI IMG/M metagenome (GOLD analysis project Ga0209464, IMG submission 187473) | Wetland sediment microbial communities from St. Louis River estuary, USA, under dissolved organic matter induced mercury methylation -... | ecosystem: Environmental > Aquatic >...
TCTTTGACGCAAGTTCATTTTTTAACCTCCTGTAAGATCTTGTGAACCAGTTAACTTCATTCCCTACAACATTCGAACCTTCGATTTACACAAGTTACCCAATAACGTCCCTCCTTTCGGTTTTTTTTGTGCAGGTTTGACCAGTAAATAGATGGCTTACTAAAATGGTACATTAATAATGATTAAGAAATAGCATGGGGCGTTAAAGGATGTCAATAGATCTGTTAGAAAAAAATAATAAAATCTGTAGGACTTTTAAGGTCTTAAAGGATATTAAGAAGTCTAAGTAGATCCGATTTATCATAGTAACAGCCGTTACTACTTACACTGTTGTACTTCGCAAAGCGATAAAGTGGACTAACTAGCTCTTGTTTGTCGTGCATGCGGTTGTTGATAGTGCTGGATGCTCATTTTCGTGTCTAAATCTGTTGGTGTGGTATCTGTCGAGAGTATGCTGGATTGGTAATCTGAGGGAAAAGTTGCGGGAAAAGAGTCTATGGAGACTGATCTGCAGAGCTCTTTTCAGGAAATAGTCGGGTAGTTGCGTAACTGCACTCTGACTACAAATGCAAAGTGCCCCTGTTGCAGCTTCGCAACAGGGGCACAGTTTGTTGTGGGCAGTCATTCACCCACGGGTAGAGCTACTTCTTTGTTACTCGCCGCCCAGAGCTTTGGCGACAGCGTGGATCATCTCGTCGGTCATGCTGCTCAGGCTCTGCATGGATGGCAGGTAGGTGATTGCAGATTTGATCCTGTCAAACGTTGCACCCACTTTGACCGATACATCATACGAACCGTGACAGCAGGCACACATGTTACCGTACAGTGCAACACCGTCAGTAGGTGGTGGCGGAGGTGTTGTTTCCGTCTCGGGCAGAACATCCAGCTGCCATGGGCCTGTGGTTGCGTCGCCGTTGTGTACCAGGCCTGTGGTGCTGTGGCAGCTACAGTTGTATTCACCGGTGGCTGCATTTTTGTAGCGACCGTCGGCATAGTGGCTGCCGGGCATGAGGGCTTCGGGTGCACCGATGGACTTCATGACCCATGGGTTCTTACGGTAGTAGGTGATTGGCTCAAGGCCAAGACGTACGGTGTCGGCATGGCAGTTGAAGCAACCTTGGTAACCAACGCCATCAGGAGTTCTGGCGATGCTGTGACCGGACTCCATGTACCAGGAACCTTCTGCACCGTAGCTCGGATCGCCAACCGAACCTTCTGCACCGTATTCGCCAGCCTTGGTGACGTACTTGCCACCGTCAAGGTTGAGCGGCTGCGGATCGCGGTTGGGGTTGTTGATACCTACCGGGCCGCCCGGGCAGTGAACAACCGATCCTACCTGGCCTTTGTTGTTACGGGCGAGGAAGCGGACGGACTTGTTGACCGTGTTGGGGCTGGTCGGGAAGGTCAGGGCCAGGTTCAGGTTAGCTGCATCGTTTTCTGCATATGCTTCTTTGAGCAGTGCGTTTTCCTCTGCGGACAGAGCCGGCTCGCCTTCAGACTCACGCACGTTGACGACCGATAAGAGTACGTTCAATGAAAGGTCGTTGGTGCCGATCAGCGGCAGACCGGTCAGGGATTCGGATTTCTCCAGGTGGCAGTTCCAGCAGTTCTGCTGTGCCTGGGTGTGACATGCCTCGCACTTGACGTTTTTGTGGCTCATGGTCGGTGTCATGCCAGGAACCGGCATGGTGGCAAAACCTTTAACCGGTTTTGCAATGGTCTGGAACCTTGGTGTTACGATGTCGCCGTAGATCAGGCCGCCGGAGGCACCCAGTTTCTTACCTTCGGTGGTGTGGCAGAGACCGCAGGTAGCCTTGACCGGGTTGGGGGTAATATCCCATTTCGGTGTGCTGCCGACCGGGTTGCCGCCCGGGTGAGATGGGTTGTCGGCTGCTTCGGAAGTTCCGTTAAAGGCCTGGGACTTCTCGGAGGTTACGCCGTGCATTTCAGACCACTTGTGGCAGTCGGTACAGGTCATGCCTGCGTTGAGGTGACCCAGTGATGCTTTTTCGTAGTTCAGGTTCGGTACAACATTGATCCAGTTACCGACAAACTCAGCGCCGGTACGGAAGTGGCAACGCCAGCAGAAGTTGATCGACTGTATCTGGGTCTGGGGTGCCATGACGTTGCCCTGCTCTGCGGTGGTCGGGCGTACGATTTTGTGAGTTGATACATCCATACCTGTCTCGAAGACAGAGTAAGGGATACCACGGGAGATACCGGCGATGTAGCCTTTTCTCATTTCCATGATGGATACGCCACCACGACGGAGAGCGTTACCTTCCATGGCTTTCAGACGAACCATCGGAGTCTGGTGGGTACGGTCAACTTCAACGATATCAACACCGGCAACGGTCGGGTCGAGTTTCGGAACGTCGAGCGTACCGAGGATACCGATCGGGTTGTTGCCCGGGCCGGTCATGTGGCAGTCGGAACAGCTCTGGTGACAGGTGGAGCAGCTCTTCCTGGCCTGGAAGTAGCCGGCGTGCATACGCTTGCCGTTTCTGTCGAGGGGCAATCTGTTCAGGTCGGTACCGGCCTGTACGGAGCCAAAGGGATCGTAGAAGAAGTTCGACTCGGTGTTGGTGGTTTCGCACTCAACATCGTTGAAGTTGAAGCCCCACAGGTGGCCGCGGTGCGTACCCATGATGCCTTTGTTGAAGGCTGTGGCGTTGGCTGCGTGGCATTTGCCGCAGGTCTTGGTGGTATCATTGGTGCTGCCAAAGGCTTTTGCAACTTCAGGTCCATCGTTCGGGTTGGATTTCGGCACCCAGTTGTCGGATGGGAAGGGGTCGAAGGTGGCGCCCGAAGAGTGGCAGGTTTTGCAACCTTCCCATTTGGGGTGCAGAGCAGCCTTGGACATCATTGAGTCGGGCAGTGTTGTGTAGTTGGGAGCAACATAGAAGTTGTCGATGAACAAAGCGTCAGCGGCAAGACCCGGGTATTTGATGTTGTTGACCACGTCGGTCATGGCCAACAGCAGGCTAGCCCTGTTCTGGTGGCAGCTTTCGCAGGTTCTGGTCGGATCGAGCGGCATGGGGAGCAGCGCCTTGATTTCGCCGCCGGTAGCCGAGTTCACCGAAGCGATGATCTGTCTCAAGAGGGTCGGCGTTACAACATTGATGACCTGGCCGGTCGGTCCGCCCACGAGACGGCCCAGTTCCGAAGTAGTCGGAATGACCAGACGGGTAACGGTTCTGCCGGTCTGTGTCAGAGCGGAGAGGAGCGGTGTCAGCAGGGGGCTGGTCACGTTGACCAGGTTGCCGGCGATGCTGATGTAGGACTTGGTGATGCCGCCCACGTCGAGGGTGAACAGAACAGTCTGAACTTGGTTGTTGACCAGGTTGAGTACGCCACCGAGGAGACCATTGGTTAAGTCAAGCACGGGGCTGAGTGCGGGGGCCAGCAGGGTGTCAAGGCCGATGCCTGTAGTGGCCGTGCCGCTCGTACCTGTGCCGAGAGCACCGAGTAATCCCAAGCCCGAGCTGCCGAGGAGCTGGCTGATCAGTCCCGGTTGGGTCGTGCCGCCAGTGGCGGTAGTCGTGCTGGTGCTGGTTGTGGTGCTGGTTGTAGTAGTCTTGCTGCCGAGCAGATTGCTGAGCAGGCCTGCATAAGATGCCACAGGCAGCGCAAGTACTACCATCACGATCAGCATTAACGAGATGTTTGACTTTCTTTGATGCAAGTTCATTTTATAACCTCCTTTAAAGCTTTTGAATCCGTTAACTTCATTTCCTAACCATCCGTTTCTTTGAATCACGCAATTTATTCAATAGCGATCCTCCTTTCCAACCTTTTTATATCCGCGCTCTCCTAATCAAAGTAAGCAATACACTAAAATAAACAAATTAATCTTGTTTAAGAAATATCATGTTTCGTTAGAAAAAGTCAAAGAATCTGTTGAGAGATAATAAGAAAAAGTAACGGATAATTAAGGTCTTATATTGCGTGAAGGTGGCTTGGGGATCCTGGTGGTCGCGAAATACTTTGTTTGATATGCCCAGAAAATCCCATTTTTGATGATGCCATGTGCTGCAACGGTATTCAGTGAATAGGATCAATTCTGTATAGGTAATGGAGAATAGACGGGAGAACACCAAATGAGGGGAAAGGCAAGGGGCTTGTGCCAGGGATCGAGCACCTGCTTGACCCTACGCGGGTTCAAACGCAAAGTGCCCCTGTTGCAGCTTGGCAACAGGGGCACAATTGTTGTGGGCAGTCAATCACCCACGGATAGAGCTACTTCTTTGTTACTCGCCGCCCAGAGCTTTGGCGACTGCGTGAATCATCTCGTCGGTCATGCTGCTCAGGCTCTGCATAACCGGCAGGTAGGTGATTGCGGACTTGATGCGGTCAAACGTTGCACCAGCCTTGGTCGAGGTTGCCAGTGATCCGTGGCACATGGCGCATTTGTTGCCGTACAGCGCGCTACCGTCAACTCCGCCACCGCCGCCACCAGGTGTTACGACTTCCGGCTCGGGCAGTACATCCAGCTGCCAGGGGCCGGTGGTTGTATTGCCGTTGTGGACCATTGCATCCGTGCTGTGGCAGCTACAGTTGTATCCACCGGTGGCCAGGTTTTTGTAGCGGCCGTCGGCATAGTGGCTGCCGGGCATGAGGGCTTCGGGTGCACCGATGGACTTCATGACCCAGGGGTTGTGACGGTAGTAGGTGATCGGCTCCAGACCGAGGCGTACGGTATCGGCATGGCAGTTGAAACATGCTTCGTACCCAACGCCGTCGGGAGACCGGGCGATACTGTGGCCAGCTTCCATGTACCAGGAGCCTTCGGCTGCATATGTTACGTCTTGTACTGAACCGACTTGACCGTATTCGCCGACCTTGGTGAGGTACTTGCCACCGTCAAGGTTTAGCGGCTGCGGATCGCGGTTGGGGTTGTTGATGCCTGTCGGGGCGCCCGGACAGTGAACAACCGATCCTACCTGGCCTTTGTTGTTGCGGGCGAGGAAACGGACATTCTTGTTGACCGTGTTGGGGCTGGTCGGGAAGGTCAGGGCCAAGCTCAGAGTGGCTGCGTCATTCTGGGCAGGTGCTTCTTTGAGCAGTGCGTTTTCTTCTGCGGAAAGAGCCGGCTCGCCCTCGGCTTCACGTACGTTGACAGCCGACAGGAGTACGTTCAGAGCGAGGTCGTTGGTGCCGATCAGCGGCAGGCCGGTCAGCTCTTCGGGTTTCTCCAGGTGGCAGTTCCAGCAGTTCTGCATTCCCTGGGAATGGCATGCTTCGCACTTGATGTTTTTGTGGCTCAGTGCCGAGACCTTGCCGGGAACCGGCATGGTGGCGAAGCCTTTGACCGGTTTTGCAATGGTCTGGAACTTGGGTGTTACGATGTCGCCGTAGGACAGGCCGCCGGTAGAACCGAGTTTCTTACCTTCGGTGGTGTGGCAGAGACCGCAGGTGGTCTTGACCGGGTACGGAGTGTTATCCCAAGCAGGTACGCTGCCGACCGGGTTACCGCCGGGGTGAGATGGGTTGTCGGGTGCGTCGGAAGTGCCGTTGAAGCCCTGGGATTTCTCGGAGGTTACACCATGCACGTCAGCCCATTTGTGGCAGTCGGTGCAGGTCATGCCTGCCTGCAGGTGGCCCAGGGATGCCTTGGATACATTGACATCCGGTACGATGTTGATCCAGGTGCCGCTGAACTGGGCAGCGGTACGGAAGTGGCAACGCCAGCAGAAGTTGATCGACTGCTCCTGGGTCTGGGGAGCCATGGTGTTGCCCTGCTCCAAGGTGGTCGGTTTGTGGATCTTGTGCGTAGCTACATCCATACCTGTCTCATAGACAGAGTAGGGGATACCACGGGAGATACCGGCGACATAGCCTTTTCTCATTTCCATGAGGGAAACGCCACCGCGACGGAGAGCCGTACCTTCATTGGCTTTCACGCGAACCATGGCGGTCTGATGGGAGCGGTCGACGTCGACGATCTCGACCTGGGCGGCATTCGGAGTGAGCTTCAGAAGGTCGACAGTACCGAGGATACCGATCGGGTTGTTGCCCGGGCCGGTCAGGTGGCAGTCGGAGCAGCTCTGGTGACAGGTGGAGCAGCTTACGCGGGATTGGTAGTAGCCGGCGTGCATACGCTTGCCGTTTCTGTCCAGCGGCAGTCTGTTCAGGTCGGTACCGGCCTGGACGGACCCGAAGGGATCGTAGAAGAAGTTGGATTCGGGGTTGGTGCCTTCGGTCAGGATGTCGTTATAGTTGAATGACCAGAGATGGCCGCGGTGAGTACCCATGATGCCTTTATTGAATGCCTCGGCGTTGGCTGCATGGCATTTGCCGCAGGTCTTGCTCGTGTCATTGGTTGTTTTCCAGCCCTTTGCAGCTTCAGGGCCGTCGTTCGGGTTGGCATTCGGCACCCAGTTGTCGGATGGGAAGGGGTCGAAGCTGGCGCCCGAAGAGTGGCAGGTTTTGCAACCTTCCCATTTGGGGTGCAGAGCAGCTTTGGACATCATCGAGTCGGGCAGAGTCGTGTAATCGGCAGAAACGTAGAAGTTATCGATAAACAGGGCGTCAGCAGCCAGGCCCGGATACTTGATGTTGTTGACCACGTCGGTCATAGCCAGAAGCAGGCTGGCCTTGTTCTGATGGCAGCTTTCGCAGGTTCTGGTCGGATCGAGCGGCATGGGGAGCAGAGCCCTGATTTCGCCGCCGGTAGCCGAGTTCACCGAACCGATGATCTGCCTCAAGAGTGCAGGCGTCACATCGTTGATGATCTTGCCGGTAGGTCCGCCCACGAGACGGCCCAGTTCCGAAGTAGTCGGGATGACCAGGCGGGTAACGGTTCTGCCGGTCTGTGTCAGAGCAGCTAGGAGCGGTGTCAGCACGGGGCTGGTCACGTTGACCAGGTTGCCGGCGATGCTGATGTAGGACTTGGTGATGCCGCCCACGTCGAGGGTGAACAGGATCGTCTGCACCTGGTTATTGACCAGGTTGAGTACGATGCCGGGGTCAAGCTTGTTGAGCACGCCGCCCAGTACACCGGATAGCAGCGTGTCGAGGCCGATGCCGCTGGTAGGAGTACCGGTGCCCGTGCCGCCCAAGCCGGTACCCAGAAGTGCACCGGTGAGCTGGCTGAGCAGCCCTGGTTGGGTTGTGCCGCCAGTGGCAGTAGTCGTGCTTGTGCTGGTTGTGGTGCTGGTTGTAGTAGTTTTGGCTTTGCTGCCCAAAAGGTTGCTGAGCAGGCCTGCATAAGATGCCACAGGCAGCGCAAGTACTACCATCACGATCAGCATTAACGCGATGTTTGACTTTCTTTGACGCAAGTTCATTTTTTAACCTCCTGTAAGATCTTTCGAATCCGTTAACTCCAATTTACTATCAGCCGTTTCTTTAAATTAGCTAATCTGCCCGATAATGACCTCCTTTCCTGTTGTTTGTATGCATGCTTATCTTGATGAAACACGCATCGATGAAGTGCTGGTAACTATCTGCCGATCGTTTGCTTGTTTAAGAGTTTTTGTATCGGTTAACTCCAATTTATAAATCCAGCGTTCCTTCAATTCAGGCAATCAACCTATTTACATATCCTCCTTCCTCTTTTTATCCGTGCTTGCCGGTAGAAACACGCATTGATGGGGGCTGTAAACAATGTGTTGCAGTTTGCATCTTTAAGATCTTTTGTATCTGTTAGCTCTCGTTTGCGGGTCAAGTTTTCCGGCAATTCAGCCACTCAGATCATTATGTTATGTACTGTCTTATTTAAGACTTATTGAGTCCGGTAGCTCCCGTTGTTAGCCAAAACTTGAGGCAGTTAAGGCCGTTATCCCAATAAGTGCATCGATGAATCGCTAGAGGCTCTGTGTCGATGTTTTTTCTTAAAGATCTTTTGTATCTGTTAGCTCCCGTTTACGGGTCAAGCTTTCCCGCAATTCAGCCAATCAGATCATTATGTATGTACTGTCTTATTTAAGACTTATTGAGTCCGGTAGCTCTCGTTATTAGCCAAAGATTGAGGAAGCTAGGGCGCTTAGCCCAATAACTCTTAATAAGTTCTGTTTTTTGTACGCATGCTTGTTCTGGTAAACACGCATTGAAAAGCTTATTTGGAGAAGTGCGGTAGTTGAAAGATTTATTAGTAAAAAAACATTAAGATGATTTAAGAAATATCACGGCCAATTTACGATGTCAACAGATCTGTTAAAAAAAAATAATAAAAACCATAGGACTTATAAGACTAACTAGGTCCTGTTTATCGTGTTATTGGTCGTGCTGAGTAGTAGTAAGGTGATAAAGCAGACCAAGTAGCTCCTGTTTGTCGTGATTGAAGCCACTGATTGTGTTATATGTCAGTTTTTATAGTTATATCAGCTTGTTAGCTATCGATATACCGTGTGGTTGAGTGGGGCTCTCAGAGAAGATTTGCAGGAGAGAATCAAGGCTACGTGATGGAGAGGCTGCCAATGTGTAGAGCAAATCAGGTGGTAGCTGAACTGCACTTTGCCTTGTGTGCAATCATTTGCCCACGGGTATCGTTCTGTTTTTTGATATGAGTCAAACAGTCGCACTGCTTATTGACGTATCATGTGATTATTACAACAAATCGAACGGGAGATCCGCTGCTGACAGGTCGGTTAGCCGCTTCTGCGCTACGGGCCCCATGATAGTGTGTCTCACCGTTCACATCCCAAACATCGGCTTTGCCGGAAGAAGGTCCGCTTATGCATCTCGTAACCCGCGTTGAAATATCCCTCTGTCTTGGTTTGCTGCTCATGCTTCCCCTGTCGGCCGACGCCATCCCCGCCATTACCTGTCATTGTTTTACCGATCGCTCCTATGACCCCGCCCAGCCCGCCCTGGCCGATCCCTATTTTCTGGCAACGGCACAAAACTCCTTTTTTGCCATTCTATTCAAGACCGACAAGACAGCGATCGTGATGAAGAAACAGCAGGGTACCTCTCCCGACGATCTCTGGATCGCCTATTGGGTTGCCTCTCTATCAGGTCTGACGCCGGACAGCCTGCTTCAGGCCAAATTAAAAAACGACACGTGGCAGAGTGTGATTACACCACTGCGACTTACCCCAAAGGTTCTGGGCGCCAGATTCTGGCATGCCCTGAACGCACATGCGCCAAGCGCCCGATTATCGGAAGCGGTGCTGGAAGATATATTCCTTAAGAACCAGTTATTGGGTGAGGGGGAGTTGTCGGCTTTACGGAAAGCGGGTGCCACCAACCAGGAATTGATCCTGGTCACCCTTCTCGCAATCAAGACGGGGCAGCCGGCCCGACAGCTCTATCTTGAGGTTAAAAACGGCTCCAAAACGTGGGGCTCGTTGTTGCACGGGGCCGGGATCGTTACGAAGAACATGCCGCAAGAGATGGCCGGAATTCTGAAAATTCAGCCACGCTAGTAGGTTAGCCGCCAACTACGTTGTGGTTGGTGGTTTCAAACAGCCTTAAACTAATGATGAGTGTAAGCCGGACAGAGGAGAAAAACGATGCTTACTACCAGCGAAGTAGCGGTGACCGCAGCAATCTGGGGCTTGACCGCAGCCGGCGGATTCTTCGGCACACGGGCTGCCCTGCGGAAAAGGAAGTTAAAGGGTGAAGCTACGCAACACAGCGCGAGTAAACCGGCGGATGGGGTAACTGATCAACCTTGACATGCCTACGTTTCGGGAAATCAGGCGATCTTCGCCAAGCGGCCGTAATCCACCTTGGCATTATGACGGCGGTCAAGGGGGATCTGGCTGATTTTCCGCACGTCGTCAAGCTGAGCCCAAGCCAGAGTCCCGCACACAGCGTTGACATCCAAGGGGAGCCCTTCTTTCGGTTCAACAAACAGGATGCGTCGTTTGTTTCGCCCCACCAGCGCGGCTCTGCGCACGGATGGTATCTGCCGCGCCGCGCACTCCACGGCAAAGGGGTGCAGCGCTCCCCGGTCGTCCTCGATAACGGCCGAGGTGCGCCCCAGGAGCCATAAACGGCCACAGTCGTCGAAATAGCCGCTGTCGCCGGTACGATGCCAGGTCGTGCCGTTGACACGGAACTTGGTCTCTTCATCACCGACTCCATGCAGATAGCCCTTCAACACATGCCCCCCGCTGACCACGATTTCCCCGGATTTTCCCGCCGGCAGGCAGATCGCCGAAAAATCAGCAGCGTGCATCTCACCCAAGGGTGTGCCCCAGCGCGGCACTATCACGCGAAGATCGATTTCATCCAGCGGAACCCCGACCACCAGCCCGGCACCGGCAATCATGGCTGCCATATCATCGCTCGTCAGTGCATTCCTGCTAATGTGGGCGATCGGCTCCGCTTCCGTGGAGCCATAGACCGCCACCACCTCGGCCTCGGGAAAGTTTGTGGCGAAACGATCCAGGTGGTCGGGAAAGACCGGCGCGCCGCCGGTGAAGACGTAGCGAAAACCGCCGATCGTTTTCCCCGCACGCTCGGCCTGGTCGCAGAGTCGTTCCAGAAAAGCCGGAGATGCCACCACGGAGGTCGGGTGATGGCGCTCGATCTGGCGCAGAATCGGAGCAGCCTGGATACCGCCGGGATGGCGCAGGTCCGCGTCGGGAATCAATGAGGTGACGCCCGAAGCCAGATTGGCCAGGACGAAGACCGGCAAGGTGGTCAGGTCCATGGCGCCGGGTGTAAGCTGGATGGCCCGTTCCAGGACCCGATGCTGTTCCAGCAGGAACGCGTGGCTGCGAACCGTTGCCTTGGGCTGGCCGGTGCTGCCGCTGGTAAAGGTGATCAGGGCCGGCGTCTCCCCCGCGCAGGGCGCTATCGGCAGATAGGGGACACGTTCCTCAGCCCGGCTCCAGGGTATGGTGCCGGGCATGAAGCGGCTGAAACAGAACTGAAGGGGAATTCGTCGCAGGGCTGGTGAAACAAGGCGCAAGAGATGCGCCTTTGGTGAGGCGATCAATGCCTTCGGCGGGCGGATGGCGCAGCAGCGTTCCAGATGCTCCCGACCGGCGGAGGGGTCAAGAAACATGGCGGTCATGCCCAGGCGAAAGATGGCCATGAGTACTATATACAGCTCCGCCGACATGGGCTGGAATACCAGCAGGGTGTCTCCGCTGACCAGCCCGGCTTCCCGCAACAGTGCGGCGCCCCTGGCAGCAGCGGCCTCCAGCCCGGCAAAGGTGGTCACCCGCTCCCTGCCCAGATGGGTATCGATGATGGCCGGGGCATCCGGGCGTTCCCGCGCCTGTCGTTGCAGGATCTCGGCGATGTTCACGGCAATCTCCGTGAGTAGAGGGTGTACTCGCGCATCACGCAGCCATGGTGGCCGCTCAGCCCCCGGGAGCGGTTGTCTTCATGCATCAGCGCGTGGATGGCTCGCCGATAGCCGAGCCGGCGGGCATTGGCGGTTGCCGCGGACATGAGCAGCGGGCCAATCCCTTTCCCGTTCCATTCCGGCAACACTGCCAAGGACTTGATGATCACCGTGTCAGGCTGCTGGCCGGGCTGAGTGTTGAGCAGATCGCCGATGGCGAAGACGAACCCGACCGGGGTGCCCTGATATTCGGCAAACAACACCAGTTCCGGCTGGACCATGGCACGTACCTTGGCGTACATGGCCAGGAATTCGTCACAGGAGATGGGAGAATAGAGGAAATTGTTGCTGAACGCGGCCGTGGAGATGGCATGGATCCGTTGCAGCTCTCCCCTGAAATCAGTCGGGTCGAGCGGCCGGATGCGGATTCCCCGGCCTTGCAGGCGCTTCCGTATGGCTTCGGGCACGGTCCAGCCCAGATCCGGGTCCAGATTGGAAAAATAATGGGCCAACGGGGTGAAACCTGATTGTGTGAAATAGACCGGATATGCGTCGGGATTATCCGGCTCCAGAAAAAAGGGGGCTTCGGCGCCGCGTCGGGTGATGAAACGGTAACGGCGCCAGGTGCTGCCATCCATCGGCCCGATGGCCACGCTGCAACCCTGCTTGGCCAGCATCCGGCAGCCGTGCGACAGGATCACAGAGGCCGCCTCCGTATCCCTGGCGGCAAAATGCCCGATGATGCCGGGGCGCTCTCCGGTCAGGCCGGGGACGGTTTTCCACCACAGGGAGCAGCGAGCCGCCAGCGAACCGTCGGCAGCCAGAGCCGCCCAGTGTTCATCCGGCCCATGGGCTGCAAATTCATCCACTCCCAGCGGCAGGCACTCCGCCCCCACGCTCAGGTCCTCAAGTTGCCGAGCCGATTCAATCCGTATCATCGTGAGCATACCAACCTCCTCTAAATAAGCTGGGCCAGAAAGACAACGCCGGCGGCGCAGGCGGAGGCGGCCAGGCGCACCCGTTGGCGTATGATCCAGCCCTGCCCCTCATCGCTCAGGCGCGAGGCCCCCAGCTGAAAGATGCCGAAGGAACCGAACGTCGCCAGCAGCAGTTTGCCGGTCTCCAACCAGATCCCCCCGGCGGAGTACAGGGCGAGGCACGGCACGGCGATGACCGCCGTGGAGGCAAGCGTGCAGAGGGCCCCGCGGAGCAGCGCCTGCGCCTGGATCCTGCGCACGAGCGGGCTCTCGCACGTCGCAATCGACAAAAAATACGAGAAGATCAGGGTCATCTGGCTGACGACCGCCGCCAGGTAGGGCAGATAGAGATCCTGATATGTCCCGCCGGCATTGGCGATGAATATCAGCACGACCGGTACGAAGGCGGTGTAAAAGAGGACTTTTACCTGGTAGTTGGTGATGTCCTCCGGCACTCGCTGCCGGAAGCGCAGGACGAGCGTGTAGAGCAGCAGCTGGGCCAGCAGCAGCGGCAGAAACCAGGAGAAGTCACACAGGCTCCAGGCGGCATAGTTGACCAGGATCATGCCGATCAGGCCGCTGGGCTTGAAGACCTTTTGCAGGAAGGTGACCGCGATGCTGACGGCGATGATCAGCAAGAGTATTGCCGTTTGTTCGAGGATGGTCTCCAGCGCATAGCGGGTCAACTTGACCAGGATAAAGAACGTGCCCAGCGGGACAAAGATATTGTCGCTGCCGGCCAGGGAGATGGCCTCGAAACCGGTGACCAGGATGGCGATGACCAGGGCGATCAGCACCGATTCCGGTCGTCCGAGATCGCTCAGCAGCAGGAGCGGCAGGTGAACGCAGAGAAAGGTGATGAAAAAGAAGACCAAAGAACCTTCCAGGCTCTTGCGCCCTTCCTCCACCTCGTAGGTGATGGCGCCATAGCGTGTACCGGCCAGGGCCGCCAGCGAGTCGGACATGGTCAGGGTCAGGATGGAAATGATGTAGAAGAGCTGTCGCTCTCGCCCCAGGAAGTAGAGCAGCGTGATCGCTACGGGAAAGTAGACCGCGCCGGACGATTGTCGGGCGACACCATGGACCGAGCGCAGCAGCCCCTTGCGCTTGGTCAACAGAATGAAGCCGGCAAAGAGCAGGGCCAAGAGCGGAACCGTGGCGGGGGAGTGAAACACGAAGGGAAAAAAGAGCGCCGCCAGACCGCCGCCGCAATGGACGAACTTGCGGGAGAGCTCCGGGTAGGAGGGAAATCTGCGGCGCAGCAGTTCGGCTGAGGCGAAGAGTGTCGGAAAGAGCAGGGCAAAGAGCGCTGCCGGCAGCAGGTCGGCACGGATCAGCTCCATAGGGTGCCCCTCCCGGCCCGATCCGGGCTGTCCAAAACGACGGTGATCATATCAGATAATCTCCTCAACCACGAAGGCGCTGTAGAAAAAGGCCTTGTCCTCCTGGAAGAGGCGCTGCGCCTCCTCATCCAGCGGGCGCAGCTGTCCGGCCAGACACTCCGGGCGGCTGCGGGGCGCCAACATGTTCCAGTAGGCCAGACGCCCTCCGCTCCGGCCGGCGCGGACCAAGCGCTCCAACAACAGCCGGAAATTCTCCTCGGACATGTATTCGAAAATGTCACTCAGGTTGAAACGGTCGATGGTGGCTGCTCCCTCCTGTTCCAGAAACTCCTCCAGCGGTAGACAGTACCACTCCAGGCGCTGAAGATTGTCGCGGATGGCCGCGAAGTTTTCCGGGCGCAGGGCAAAGGGGAGGGCGCTGGTGTGGCGGCCGGTCAGGATCCATTGCAGATAGGGGTTGTCGGCCGGGTTGAGCATGGTCAGGGCGTGACGGGTGCGGGCCAGGATCCGTTCGGCCACGCTTCCCTCTACATAGCGGAAGAAACTGGGGTCGCGCCCCAGCCTGCCCATGACGAAGCGCGAGAAGAAGAAGCGGAAGAGTAGGCGCCAGCGCCAGCTGTCCCATTGCTCCCGGTAGAACTGTTCCCGCGTTGCCGGATCACCACCGGCCAGCAGCCGGTCGACGGTGGCGCGGGAGTGGACCAGCGGCATGATCCGTTCGCGGAACAGGGCGAAGTAGCGCTCAAACTTGCCGCCCCCGCCGATACCGGCCGCCACCACGTCGGAGCGAGCGTCCCAGAAGGCGCGCGTATCTGCACAGAGCAAGGGGCGGCAGCGCCGGTACAGGTCAGTTCTGCACCCACTATTCCGGGATCCGATCAGTTCCAGCAGTTCGGGGTGGGACAGCTCCCGGTAGGCGGCCACGCGCAGTTCCAGGCAGGCCAGTTGGGCAGGATTCAAGTCCAGGGCCACGACCCGTCCGGCCCCCCGGGCCAGCATGGCCAGGGAATTGTCCCCGGCCGAGGCGATCGAGAGGCAGCTGTCGCCGGGTTGGATGGCCAGCCCTTCCAGGAGGATATCCGCATCCTCCCAGCACTGGGCATAACGGATGGCGGAAAAATCGGCATGGCTGGCGGCTTCACTGGGCATGGGATTCCTTTCGCAGAAATTAGCTTCACTCCCCCTCCCCTGGCGGGAGGGGGGCGGGGGGTGGGGGAAGTTGCTCCAAGCAATACTGCCTGATAATCTCAAGGGTTCCTTCAATATTTTCAATTACATCGTTATTCCAGAATCGTACTACGATAAATCCGTTCGCACGCAAACAGGCACTTCTTTGCTCATCGTACTCCAGATTATCTGCATGCTGCCCGCCGTCCAGTTCTATGGCAATTCTCTTCTCAAAAGATACGAAATCTACGATATATGTCTCGATTGGTTGCTGCCTGCGAAATTTGACACCTTCGAGCTGGCTGTTTCTCAAATATCGCCATAACAGACGTTCTGAGTCAGTGCTGTTGTTTCGCAGATCTCTGGCATATGAAGAAAGAGAATGTCGTGGTTTCATAACAGCGTCACCCACCCCTCAATCCCCTCCCGTCAAGGGAGGGGAGGTTTTTTTACACCTTCCGTACCATGCCGCTCCTGCCATCCATCTCCACCAGATCACCTGTCTTGAGCCAGGCGGTGATGCCGGGAATGGAGACCACCGCCGGGATGCCCATCTCGCGGGCCACGATGGCCGAGTGGGACAACAGGCTCCCCCGCTCCACCAGCAGCCCGGAGCAGGCCGGGAAGAGCATGATCCAGCCTGGATCGGTCCGCTCGGCCACCAGGATCTCCCCCTGGAGGATCACGGCGCTATGGGGATCGCTGATTACCCGCACCGTTCCCCGAACCAGACCGGGGCAGCAGCCGAGCCCCTGCAGGCTGTCGCCCTGGGGCAGCGGGGCTGGCGCAACCGTGGAACGGCAAGCCTGGGCATGGCTGACCATGCCGTGGGTGTCGAAGCGGTCGGCCGGCGGCTCCATCCGGTGCCAGCCGTCGAACTCGGCCCGGCGCAGGGCCGCCAGACCGCGCAGATCGGTGCTGGAGGCGGTCCCTTCCACGAAACCGAAGATCTCGTCCTTCTCCAGCCAGAAGATGTTGCGCGGGTCGTCCAGAATGCCGTCGGCGTGGAAACGTTTGCCGATCTCGACGAAGATCCGCCGCACCCGGCCGAAGAGGCGGGTTCGTTCGAAACGCAGGTTCTCCCGGTCCCGCACCCTGGCACGGGCCTGCCGTAGCACCCAGGCAAAGAACAGGCGTTTCAGCGGATTGCCTGCCAAGGCACCTTTCACCCGCACTTCCGCCGCGCGGCGGATGGCGGCTTCGTCGAGCGGTTGTCCGGCATGTCCGCTGTTGATGCGCCGGGCGAACTCAGCGATGGAACGTTGCAGCGGCCGGGGATCATCATGGAGCGTGGCGCTTTCCAGTTTCAACTCATCCAGACAGCGGTCGCCGAACTTTTCCAGATAGGCTTGGTAGAGCGGCCCCAGCCGCGCATCCGCCGCCACGGCCCGCGCGATGGCTATCACATCACCACTTGCCAGCAGTTCAGTCAGCTCCCGATCGCTCGCCGCGATCTCGGCCATCTCCCGCACCCGCCGGGCCGGTTCGGCGCTGACCATGCCCCCCTCGCCGGAAAGCAGGTCATTCTGCAGGGTTTCCTGGGTGTCGCGACACCAGGAGGCGCTCAGTTTGCGCAACAGGCCGTAAAAGAGCATGGCAAAGAAGTCGTTGACCAGCGGCGCATCCCAGCGGGTGAGCAGTTGCGTCTCCAGCATGCGGTAATGGGCGGTCAGTTCGTCGGGCCGCTGTTCGCTCAGCGGCGGGTCGGGGGGCGCCAGGGCTGTATTGAGCCGTGCGTAGAAACGGGGAATACTCTGCTTCAGTCCAGCCAGGTTCCGCAGCAGTCCGATCAGGCTGGCGGCCAGGTTCAAACGGTCCCGCCACGGCGTAACCCGACAGGCCGCCACGCTATTGGCCAGGATCTCATCCGGTATGCCCTCCTTGACCCCCATCATCTGCTCCATGAAGCGGCGGTTGCTGGAGAAACCCGGAAACAGGGCCAGCAGGCGGTACCAGTTGAGCAGGTTGTAGTAGATCCTGCCCCGCACCAGCCCCAGCATGCGCGGGAAGATCCGCTCGCTGGCCTGGATGGCGGCGGCCGGCACCGCCATGATGCGGCAGAACTGGCGGTAGACCTCTTCGTAGATATGGCGGGCAAAGGAGAAGGTCAGCGGCGTGGTGATCCCGCCGTAGCTTTCGGCGATATTGCTGTTGTCCCAGATGTTCAGGCCGCCATCCGGGTCGGGGAGCAGCGCCAGAGAGGTGATCGGGCGTGATTGCAGCAGGTAGAGGCTGCCCTTCTCCATGGCCCACTCGATATCCTGTGGCCGGCCGAAGTGCCGGGCCGCCCGGCGGGCCAGCTCCGCCACGCCCCGTACCTGATCGGCGCTCAGGCAGGGACGGCTTGCCAGCTCGGCCGTCACTGCTTCAGCGCACATCCCCTCGGGACTGTCGGGGGCCGCGCGATGGGCCAGCCCTTTGTCGGCAATCCGTTCGTCGATGATGCGTCCACTGCGATCCACCCGCCAGGTATCGGCGTCACATTCCCCCGAAACCAGGGCGCTGCCCAGGCCGTAGAGCCCGCTGACAACGGCGATGCCCCGTTGCCCGCTGACCGGATCGGCGCTGAAGGCTACACCGGCCCTGTCGGCGTTCACCATGCGCTGGACCAGCACCGCCGGCAGGGGTGGCAGTCGAACGATCCCCTTTTCCCGGCAATAGGCCAGTACCCGCTCGTTGAAGCCCGAGCGCCAGACCGCCGCCACCTTGGCGGGGACATCCGCCGGCGATACGAAGAGAAACGAATCCAGTTGCCCGGCAAAGGAGTGCTGGCTGCCATCCTCGTCCAGGGCCGACGAACGCACCGCCACGGTCTCGCCCTTGGGACAGAGTTGGGCCAGGGCGGCAGTCATCTCTCGGCAGAGCTCCTTGCCCGGCACAAGCCGCTCCAGGGCCTCCTGCAGACGATCGCGGTCGCCATCCGCGATCATCCGGGCGATCCCGTCGGGCAGATCATCCGGGCCGGCGCCGGAGGAGACCACAAACCAGGGGGGAATCGGCAGATCTGCCCCGGCCAGTGCCGCCAGTGCCCCGGCTTTGCCCCCCATCCGGGCCCGTCCCGCCATGTCGCCGGATGTCAGGATGGCGCTCATCGGATGCCTCCTTGCAGAAAGCGCACTAGCAGCGGCGCGGCGCCCAGGCTCAGGTACATCAGCAGGGTCCAGACCCCGGAAATCAGTTCGATCCGTTTGCCCCGGCCGGGGAGCGGCGCGGCATTGAAGCTGACCGCTAGCAGGGCGGCAGCGGAGAACAGCAGCAGGAGCAGCAGCACCACCGGGGTGGCAAATCCGATCAGGATCGCGCCGCGCCAGGCGCAGACGGCCGTGAGCAGCATGGCCCCCAGCCAGGCCAGCAGCGCCCGCCCCCGTCCCCAGAGTACGGAATAGGTCTCGACCCCCTCTTCCTCGTCCTGGGGCGAACGGATCTTGCGGCCGATCTCGATGACGATGCCGTTCAGATAGCTGACCGCCAGAAACCAGCCCAGTCCGCGGGGCGGCGCTGCCCCGGCCATGAGCCAGTCGCAGGCGGTGGCGTAGATGTCGAAGACCGGCATGATGACCATGTGGGAGAGCATGTAGGTGATAGGATGGGCCTTGAGCCACTCATGCACGAAGAATTCCTTGGTCATCAACGCCAGCCAGCTCCAGGCAACCAGCAGCCATAACGCCTGTAACGGCCGCAGCCAGAGGGAGCCGGCCAGTTGGATGAGCGCGGCCCCGATGCCGATCCAGCCCAGCTCGCGCAGGGTGACCAGACCGCGCGGCACCGGGCGATAGGGGCGCCAGCGGGCATCATCCTCAACATCCTTGAATTCGTCGGCGATACGCAGTTGCAGGAAAAAGAGGAAGGCGGTCACAAAGGCCACCAGGGCCGCCGCCGGACGCAGGCTGCTCTCTCCGCGTAAGAGGGCCGAGTAGCTCATGGCCGACAGGCTGAAGGCCAGGATCAGCGGGCCGTGGGCAAAGACCGGGAAGCGCTCCTGCTGATAGGTCCACCAGCGGTTAGTCATGACACTCTCCGATGGTCACTGGTTCCTTGCCCCGGGCCAGCTTCCGGTGGGCGCGGGTAAACTCACCGGCCGCCAGGGCGCCGATGATGGAGAGTTCGCCGGCCAGGGCCATTCCGGCGCAGACCTCCGCCAGGGCACGGGCCTTCCCCTCGCCGTACAACCCCATCAGCTCCAGGCAGGCCTTTTGCGTAGGCAGCCCGGTGCCGCCGCCGATGGTGCCGACCATCAGATTGGGGAGGGTTACGGATGCGTACAGGGCACCATCCGGGCGGACCTCGAAGCGGGTTACCCCCACGGCCGACTCGGCAATGCAGGCTGCATCCTGGCCGCAGGCGATATAGAGGGCCGCCAGACCGTTGGCGTAGTGTCCCTGCACCCCGATGGTGCCGGAGAGCACGCCCCCCATGGCCGACATGCGCCAGTAGTCGCACATCCTTCCGGGTGTGGTGTGCAGGGTCTGCTCAATCAGCTCGGCCGGGATGAGCGCCTCGGCGGTCACCTTCTTGCCGCGCACGCTCAGAAACGACTGGGCGCTGGCCTTCTTGTCGCCGGACATGTTGGCCTCGACAAAGAAATAATCGGGCTGCACCGGCGTGCGCTCCATGATCAGGGCGCAGGCGGCCTCGGTGGCGATGGTGGCCATGTTCTGACCCGAGGCGTCGCCGGTGCGAAACTCCAGCAGCAGGTAGAGATGGTTCCCCTCGATGGTGATGCGCAGATCTTCCAGGGTGCCGTGGCTGGTCGTGGCCTGGGCTGCCGCCCGGATCTCTTCTTGATGTTCCACCAGCCAGGCGGCGAAGAGACCGGCCTGACGGGCCGTAGCAAAGGCAAAACCGGGTGAGCGGCTGACTCCTTCGGCCAGCAGCATGGCGCTGCAACCGCCCGCCTGGGAGAGCAGGCAGGCCCCCCGGTGGTAGGAGGCCACTAGGGCCGCTTCGCTGGTGGCCAGGGGCAGGTAGTAATCGCCCTGTGCGAACAGGCCGTTAACCCGCAGCGGCCCGGCCAAGCCCAGCGGCAGGCGGGTCACGCCGATGAAGTTTTCGATATTGTGGCTGTAACAGGCCATCTGCTGGGCTTCGAGATCGTTCAGCAGGGTCTCGCGCACCCCCGCCGGAGTGCTGATCCGCCGCCAGCGGCGCTCCACGATCTCGGGGGTGATCTGGGCGCCCCCCGGCACATGCTGCGCCGGTTGCTCATGGTGCGGTTCAAGTCGCTTGAGCAGTTCGTCCTGGCTATGCCCCTTGAAGAGTCGTTCCAGAAAGGTTCGTGCATGAGAAGCGTCGCTGGGCATGATATCCACCTTGAATGTATCTGGATGTATTACAAAAACGGCTCCAGCGGCAGCGCCTTCCAGAACCGCAGTTTACGATGCTTTTCGGGCGGCGCGAAGCGGTCCGGATTGTCGGCGGCGCTCCAGCTGTTGGCCGGCTCCATATCCCGCAGGATGTTGCGCTCAACCTGCCCGGCCAGGCTGGGGTTGCGGATCAGCACTCCCACCTCGGTGTTCAGATTGGCCGAGCGGGGATCGAAATTGAAGGTGCCGACGAAGAGCGTCTCGTTGTCGATGACCATGCTCTTGGCGTGGATGGCAAAGACCGGCGACTGCTTTTCCAATTTGGGATAGCGTTCGATTAGCTCGCGCTTGATGGCCGGATCGGGCTTGAACTCGTAGACCTGCACGCCGCTCTTCAGGATGGCCCGGCGCTGCTTCTGATAGCCGCTGAAGGCCTGCAGGTTGTCGGTCGAGGCCAGGGAGTTGGTGACGATACGCACCTGCACCCCGCGCTTGACGAGGGTGCGGAAGATCTCCAGCGCCCCCTTGGGCATGACCAGGTAGGGTGACTGGATGGTAACGCTCGTGCGGGCCTTTTTCAGTTCCTCCGCCAGGGCGGCCGTGGTCCGGCCGCCGCCGTCGAAGCGGTAGCGGGCGCTGTTCTTGCCGGGCAGGTCGCTGAGGAAACGCACTTCGTCCCAGACGATCCCCTGCGATAAACGTTCGAATTTGCCCGGCAGATCCTCCAGGGCCTGGCGCACCTCCGGGGCAAAGTTCTCGCTCTTCGCTGCATAGGCGTGCAGACCGGCATAGACCTGGCCGGCCCGTTCGGGTGTCATGCGCTTCATCTCCCTGGTCAGCAGCTTTTCCACCGGCACCGCCTGGGGGCTGTCCCAGAAGCGCTGAAAACTGGCCTGTATGTCGGCCACCGCCGGTCCCAGGACCAGCACATCCCGGTCGCGAAAATTGTAGGAGTGGTTGTAATCGAAGTACTCGTCGGCCATGTTGCGGCCGCCGGTGATCCCGGCCCGGCCGTCGAACAGGGCGGTCTTGTCGTGCATGCGCTGGTTGACGCTGCGCAGGCCGGTGGCTACGTTGCTGATCTTCTTGAGCTTCGAGGTGCCCACATTCAGGCGGGGGTTGTAGATGCGGATATCGATGTTGGGGTGCAGTGCCAGGGCCAGCATGGAGTCGGGCGGGGCGTCGATCAGCAGATCGTCCACGATCACCCGCACCCTGACCCCCCGTTCGGCGGCCCGCAGCAGCGCCTCGCTGGCCAGGATGCCGATGTTGTCCGTGCTCCAGATGAAGTACTGCACATCGATGCTACCGGTGGCGTGGTCCGCCAGCCAGGCCCGCGCCCGCAGGGCCTCTTCCCCCTTTTCCAACACATAGGCGCCCGATTTCCCGGGGTGGGCGGCGATCAAGGGATTGACTACCTCTGAGAGCGAGGTCGGGGCGGCAGCAAAGGTGGTCACTGCAAGGATGGTCAGGAGCAGAAACAGGGCGACAATCCCTGACCGGGATACGGTCGTCCAGGTGCTGCTAAACGGTGCATGCATCATCATTTCCTCGCTTCAAGTGGGGCATCCTGGATCAGGATATGCCAGTTGGGGCGCTGCCAGCTGGCACGGAACTGTTCCGGCGTGGATTCCACTGCCCGTTTTTCCTTCTCGTAGCCGTCCAGGAAGAGCACGAAATCACCCTGCGCTGCCGGAGTAGCGCTCTGCTCGTCGAACTGACGCACCATTGAGTTGGGTGTGCTGACCTTGCGGCCCATCACCTCCGTCACCGGGAAACGTAGCCCGCGCATGCCGCTCCCCGGCTCGTAGGCCTTGAAGATCAGCTCGGAGCAGACCAGGGCTGAATCGGTCTGGAAGTCAAAATTGAAGTCGTAGGGGCGGCCGCTGTAATGGAAGGCCCGCAGGATGGCCTGGGCCTTCTCCCGTTTTGAGAGGCGCGGGCGGATCACACCGATGGAATCTGCCGAGCCGGTGTACTCCAGCGACGTGAAGGAGACCCCTTCGGAGATCGCCTCAAGGATGCGGACCGGTTTACGGTCCAGTTTAGAAACCAGGCTGGAGCCGTAGGCTGTCGGATAGCGTTGCTTCAAAAGTCCTTCGAACTCGCCGTCGGCAATCCCCAGCCCCTTGACCCACGCCCGTACCTCGGTATCGTTGAAAAAGGCCCGCCGCTCCTCGGTGGTTCCGATATACAGCGCCACATGGGTCCAGAATCCGGGAAGCCCCAGGTTGGAGAGATACCATTCATGGCGCTCGAAAAGAATGTCCCCCGGCTGCAGCTTCTTGCCCAGCCCAGCGACCTGTTTTTCAGAGATCAGGTGTTTATGCGGACGGGCCACCTTGGTGTCTCCCATCCACTCCGAAACCCCTTTCTGCAGCGGAAACCAGGCGGCAAAACCGCTCTTTTGCACCACGGCCAGGGCGTTCTTCAAGGTCAGTTCATGCCCCTTGCCCTTGCCCATCTCCCAGATCACCCGGCTATCCTCGTCGCTGGCCTTAACCAGCTCCTGCGGTCCGCTGCCATAGCTCTTTGCAATCACCTGCAGTGCGGCAAACTCGCTGGCAATGGCCACGTTCAGGAAACGGAACTTGAAACGGTTGAACGTCTCGGCCGGAATACCCAGTTCCGGTACCGCTTCGTTGAGGATCGTGTCCAATGCGGGATTCTTGTCGGCCAGGGCGATAAACTCAAGGGCATGGCGGTAGGCGGCCAGGAATGAGGCATTGGCGATGGCGAAGGAGGTTTTCTTGCGCTCGTTGTCTTGAAAGAAATCGAACTTTTTATACTCATGGCGGAGACCGTCCAGACCGGCCAAACTGTCCAGTTCACTGCTCCAGGTTCCCCAGATGGCCAGCTTGTCCTCACGCGACAGCAGCCCGTTTTTCCTCTCCCTGGGCGGATTGAACAGGTCGGGGCGGGAACGGGCGAACTCGGCGGCCTTGCGCAGGTTGTCGCGCAGGATGACAACGGACTTGATGTCGGCGGCTACCTGTTTCCGGAAGGCGGCGTCGGGGGAAGGCGGAGCGGCGAAGGTGGTTATTGGACAAAAGAGAACGGCAATGAGCAAACTCAGGATGATACGCGGCATGATCCCTCCAAAAATTGTTTCTCTCGCAAGGCACTAAATCAGTTACTACTTCCCCGCCACGCCCATCAGCTCCGCCATCCTGGTCGTCGGTTCGTTGCTGACCCGCTTGCCGTCGTGATAGAAACTGACTAGTTCAAGAGTCTTGCCCTGGGCGGCCTTGATCGCCACGTCATCGGGGGTGAAGGTCGTGCGTCCCAGGGACCGCTTGGTCGGCCAGTCCACCCCGCTGTAGGTGAGATAGACCAGCTTGGAGCAGTAGACCCGCGCCTTGGACTCCACGTCGAAATTGAAATCATAGGGTTTGCCCACCTGGCGCAGGGCCTGGATGACGGTGTTGGCGCGGGCCTCGCGGCTCTGGTCCGGCTTACGCAGGATGCCGATGCTGTCGATGTTGAGGAAGTGCTGCAAGGTGTTCATCTCCACCCCGGAACGGAGCGCCTCCACCACCAGGCGACCATCGCGGATCTCGTCGTGGTAGCGGACCACCAGCGGGTTATTCCAGATCCCCAGCTCCTTCAACTTGACTTCGTTGCCGATCCAGACCGCCGCATGTCCCCAGTAGCCGGGGATCAGCTTGTCGGTCAGGCGAAAAGGAGTCTTCTCCAGCAGGATGTCGCCGGCCTTGAGGGTGGCGGTCACATCGGCCAGGGCCTGCTTGTCCTTATAGAGTTTCCCCTTGCGGGTCTCCACCAGTCCGACCGCGTTGCCGAAGACCATGCTGAACAGGCTGACCCCCTCCCGCTCCATGCCGGTCAGGGTGTCGCTGGTCACTCCGGTCAGGAAACCCAACTTGCGGCCGACCACGTACAGAGGGGACCATTTTTTGATCATGGAGTAGGATGGGCTCTGGGCGATCAGCAGGTTGAGATAGGCGCTCTCCGGGCTCGCGGCCAGCATCTCCTTATGGCGGGCCGCCTCCCGCTCGTAGAAACGGATCGCCTTGCGGACCCGCTGGCGGTTGGAGATGGAGTTGTAATTGAGGGTCACCCTGGCCAGGGCGGCGCTGGTGACGGCATAGCCCGGATCGCGCTCGTTGAGGATGCGGCGCAGTTTGCCGTCTCCCTCGAACAGGGAGACGGACAGCAGGTAGTTGTCGTAGAGCAGCATGGCCGACGAGAGGGAGAGCATGACCCCCTTGAAACGCGCATCGGGGGAGATCCCCTGGCGGGCCAGTTCCTTTTCGGAGCCGTCCAGCCAGCACTCGTGTGCATCGGCGGCCGCCAGCAGCTCCTTGCGCAGGGAGAGATGCTCGTTGATGCCGGTGTTGATCAGGGCGATATCGTCGCCGGTCAGCGGCTTGCCACGCTCCAGTTTCTCCTTGATCGCTTTGCCGACCTTGATGGTTTCGGCCCGCAGGGTCAGGGCCTGCTCCGCCAGGGTACGGAACTCCCCCAGCTCCTTCTTCAGGGAACTTTCCACCGATTCGCTCGTCGTGCCGTGGACGGCGAGCAGATGCTGCCGGCAGCTGTCGGCGGCGAATGCGGGGAGAATCAGGGAAAAGGAAACCAGAACGGTGAAGAAAAGGGCAGTCAGTCTCATGTGTGGGACTCCTTGACGTAAGATGTTGCCGTGATACGTGAAATTTTGATGCCTGAAAAGAGCAGATAATCGCTAAACACCCCCAGCAGGGCGACCCCGCTGAGCAGGAAGAGTGCATGCAGCCAGCGGCGAGCCGTCATCGCTTCTCTCCCGAAGCAAGGACTACTTCCAGTACCTCTCGGGCGGCATTCGGCCTGCCCAGCCGCAGGGCATGCTCCCGCATGGTTGTCAAACGCTGCGGTTCGTGCAGCAAGCTGTCTACTCGCCAGGCCAGGGCACCGGCGTCGCAGGCCTTCAGGGCGACACCGTTCTCCAACAGGAAGTCGGCGTTGCGCTCCTCCTGGCCGGGGATGGGCGAGACCACGATCATCGGCAGCCCGACCGCCAGACACTCCGAGGTCGTCAGCCCGCCCGGCTTGGTGATGGCCAGGTCGCTGGCGGCCATGACCCGCTCAATGACACGGGTAAAGCCCATGGGGAAGATTCGTCCAGGGTGATGTGACGCAATGTTTTGCAACTCAGCCAGTAGAGTTTCGTTTTTCCCCGCCAGTGCCACCAGCTGAAAATCCTCCTCCAGTCGTAGCAACCGCTCCGCCAGCACCTCGATGCCGCCCACCCCGGCACCTCCCGACATCATCAGCAGCGTGGTCTTGTGCGGGTTGAGCCCGAACTCCGCCGCGCAGTCGGCCCGCTCGTAACGCTCAGCGAAGACCGGCATGATCGGAATGCCGGTCACGCGGATACGCTCCGGCGGGATGCCGCGCTCGGCCATGCGCCAGGCCACCTCCTCGTGGGCGGCAAAGTAGCCGCTGATGTGGGGTTGGATCCAGAGGGCGTGCACGTCGAAATCGGTCACCTGCACCCATACCGGCCGATCAAAACTGCCCCGGCCGATCTTGCCGGAAAGCAGCTGGGCAGGCAGGAAGTGGGTGCAGATGACATGATCCGGTTTGATCTCCGCCAGCACCTTTTTCAACTTCTGGGTATTGAGCCGCTCGATGGCAATGCGCAGCCGGGAAAGGGCCGAATCCACCTTTTCCCGGTCGCTCTTGTCATACAGATACCCCCAGAAAGCCGGGTGTCGCTCGACTACCTTGATGTAGGTCTCGGCGTAGACCGTCTTGAACAGCTTGGGCACCAGGTCCATCAGGTCAACATGCACCGTCTCGACGTTTGGATACCACTTGTCAGCCGCGGCCTGCAGCGCCTGGGCGGCCCGTACATGCCCGGCACCGGCCGAAACGCTCAGGATGGCGATTTTGTGTTTTTTGCCTGTGCAGGTAGTCATGAGATTGCCTTTAAATGGTTTGAAATTAATACAATCTTGTCTCGTGAAACGATTTAACGATTGCCACCATACTGCCGGATAAACCGCTTGAAATTGACCCAGACATTGTTGAAGCCGAAGGACTGCATTTCCGCTTCGGCATCCGCCAGTGACCATCCCTGCTGCTTCATGCGAAAGGCGGCCACCACGATGCCGGTGCGGTCCTGGCCGTGGCGGCAGTGAACGTAGACCGGCTGGTTGGCCGGGTCGGCCATCAGGGCCACCACCCGCTCAACTTTCTCCCTGAGGCCCTCGCGGGTCATCTCGATCGGCACGGCGACGGCCCGCATCCCGGCCGCCTCGACCTGCTGCTGTTCGTTGGCGGTGGTGCGCATGTCGATCACGGTTCTGACCCCCATGGCCTTGAGGGTGGCATAGCCATCCCTGCTGGGCTGGGCACCACGCAGCACGCCCGGCGCCACCCGGCCGACGTTGGAGAGGCCGGGCAGGTTGTAGATGTGTTCTGAGGAACGGGCGGAGGCGGGGAGGCTGGGCTGTGGAAGTGAGGTTTGGCCTGCGCTAGTGGCATGCGCCGGGTATGCGAGAAATACCGCACCCGAGAGTACCGCACAGATGGTAATGAACGCCCGGATTGAATTAAAGCCAACGAGAATCATGCGTTGCCCCCACTTGAAGTTTTCAGATGCATCAATTTTCCACTGCCACGCATGCCGGGCAGGAGTATCACTGCCGTCGGCCTCATCGCGTTCGCCTCTCATCCACTTCAATCTTTCTCTATTCAGCGGCAGTTGATGGAGATTGCTTCTCACCGGCCATGGCCTTCCCGTCCAGTGCCCCATTGAAAAATGCTACCAAGCGCTGACGATAGGGGGAATCAGGATCGGCAAAGGCTTCCGTATGGTCGCCCCGCTCGATGGTCCAGAATCGTTTCGGCTCGTGGGCCAGTTCATAGAGGCGCTTGCCGTGCGAGTACGGCACCACCGAATCGCTGGTGCCGTGAATGATGAGAAGCGGTGTCGGGGCGATATGGGCGACAACGGTGTCAGGGCTGAGGCTGTTGCCGATCAGAAGATGGGAAAGCGGGGAACGAAAAACGGACAGGAGCGGGATGGCGGCGATCTTGTCGCGGACGATGCCCTGGTACGAGGCAAAGGCCGACTCGATGGCCACGGCCCGGATACCGCCGTGTGGACGGCTGCCGATTGCCGCGATGGCATTGGTGCCACCCAAGCTCTGCCCCAGCACAAGCAGCCGGTTGTGATCGATGTCCGGCCGCGTAGCAATATAATCCAGGGCCGCCAGTGAATCTTCATACACGCCGCGCCGTCCCGGTGAACCGGCCGATGAGCCATAGCCCCGGTAGTCGAAGACGAAGAGGTTGAAACCCTGCGCCGGGAGCCAGGAGACAAATCCGAAATGGGCGGTCATGTTCTGGGCATTGCCGTGGAAGTGGATGACGGTTCCCCTGGCCTGGCCGACCGCCGGGATGAACCAGCCGGAGAGACGCGTACCGTCCTTGCTCCGGAAGGTGACCTGCTCGTACTTCAGGCCATGACGATCAGGAGTGTCGTACACGTTATGGTCAGGTTGATAAAACATGCCGCCCACACACCCCTGGCAAGAAATGGAAAGAGCCAGGATACAGAGAGATCGTTTCCATTTAATCATTTTGTCACCCCATTCAACATCCGGCGGAGACCCTTGGCCTTGTTCATTAATTAGCACACGTTGCCCTGATTATATCTAACAATTCTTGGCTGTCGATCAAGATGCACACTTGTCGGCGCTTCGCGGCGGCACCGGCGCGAACCAGCCGATCACCAGCAGCAAAAGCCCTACCGCCACAAAGGAAACGATCCGCTCCACCGTGCCGTGATTGGCCAGGTCCACCAGGAACAGCTTGCCGACCACGATGCCCAACAGCCCGGCGCCGGCGAGCCAGACCGGGCGCAGGCTGCGCCGGACGGCGACCACCATCAGGCAGAGCGCCAGTAGGCTCCAAAAGAGGGTGAAACTGGTCTGGGCCAGGTTGGAGGCAAACAGGGCTTCCAGGTTGAAGGGCACACCGCCCCAGAAGTGCAGGGCGCGGGCCAGGATCGAGTTGAGCCAGATGAAGAGCGCGGCTGCCATACCACCCAGCAGCAACGGGCGGCAACCCTGCTCGTATTCGGCCAGTTCCGGTAGGCTGCGCAGCCGCAGCAGCCAGCCGATCACTGCCGCCAGTCCGGCCGCAATGGCCAAGTCCAGCTGATTGAACAGCGGCAGCCAGGGGAGCGGCCAGCTGTCTCCCGCCTGGGTCAGGGCGGCCATCAGCGACCAGGCCAGGCTCCAGACTGCCAGCGGCAGCGCCGCCAGTCCCAGGTAGACCTCACGGTGACGCTGCAGGGGCCAGGAGATGCGACCATCCAGCCCGATCAGCAGCGCCAACAGCAGGGTCGGGACGATACCCCGGCTGATGATGAACCAACTACCCCGCGCGGAGAGGAAGAAATAGATCTGCCAACCCAGCTCCCAGGTGGCCAGACCGGCCAGCAGCCACAGGGCGCAGGCGTGCAGCCAGCCGCGCAGCTGCTCCTCCAGTTCCCCCTCCCGGGCATAGAGTAGCGCCCAGGCCATCCCGAAGGCCGGCGGCCAAGCCAACCAGCCGTAATTGGCGAAGGGGTGGTGCTGGTCGCCCAACAGCGCGTAGCAGGCCATGGCCGGGACCAGCAACACGGCCGGCAGAGCCAGATTCTGCCAGGCCAGGCGCCGCTCCGCCAGGTGGAACAGGCCGCAGGAGAGGGCGATGAAGAACAGACGGGTGTTGTAGACCAGCTCGTACTGCAGGTGGATGCCGATCTCGTTCAGTCCGCCGGCGAACCACCAGGCCATGCCCCAGAAGGCCAGCAGTCGCCCCGCCAGTGTTTCGTAGTCGTGGGCCCGCTGGCCGTTGCAGAGGATGATCCGGGCGCTGACGAGGGCCGACAGGCAGAGCAGCAGACTACCCAGATAGATGCTGTTCAGGATCGGGATCGGGCCGGTTGGCAGGCTCATATCGCAGCAGAAGGCCGCAGCGGCGGCAAATTGCAGCAGGATGCCGAGAGCGCGCATGGGGCGCCGCCCTTGGCGGAATCCGGCCCAGATCAGGGCGGCCCCTTCCACAGCCCAGGCGGCCGAGGTCCAGCGGCCATCAAAGGCCAGCGGGATCGCCAGGGTCAGAAAAACGGCGCCGAAGGCCAGGAATGCTTCCGCGAGCTGGCGCAGGGCATCCCCGCAGCGGCGCAGGGCTCCAGCCAGGGTGCAGTAGATCAGTCCGGCCGCCAGGGCGCTCCAGGCCAGGCCGTAGCGGAAATTCTCCACCAACCCGGCCTGCAGGGCAAAGGCCACGATCGGCGTGCCGAAGACCAGGGTTCCGTCCAGCGCCTCTTTAAGGTCTGGCGGTTGGCGGAAGGCAAACAGCACCGCCACGGCGATGTAGATCAGGAAGAAGAACAGCAGAAACGGTTCCACGGCGGCGAAGTGGGCCGGGCGATAGAACTGGGCACCCCAGAGCGTGCCGCACACAAAAGTGTAGATGAAACCGGCCAGGTTGAGGGAACGCCAGGAGCGGAACCAGGCCACGCCGATGATGCCCGCGTTGAGCAGCGCATAGTAGCCGAAGAGCAGGCCGGGGCCGCCGCTGCCGATGGAGGCCAAAAGCGGGGCGAGAAAACCGCCCGACACGCCGAACAGGGCCAGGGTGCGGGATTCCTGCAGCACGGCCAGGGTGCCGCAGAGCAGCGATATGGCCACCAACAAGGCGAAGGCCGGCAGATCGGGGATCAGGCCGAACAGCCGCAAGGCCGCATAGGTCGTCAGGTAGAGGATGCCGATGCCGCCACCCTGCAGGGCTAGGGCGTACTCGGCCCGTTGCTCGCGCAGTCGCCAGCCGATGGCCAGCAGGGCGCAACCGCCGGCTGCTGATGACAAAAGCCGCATCTGGATCGGAAAGAGACCGTGCTGGGCGGCGTATTTCACCAGGAAGGAGACGCCGAAGAAGAGGATCACCACCCCCAGCTTGACCAACAGGTTTTCGCCGTTAAGAAGGTTGCGGATTGTCGTTTCAATGGCTGACGGTTCCGCCGGAGGCTCCGGCTCTTGCGAAAACTCCCCATCCGGCTCCGGGGCGCTCGTAAACAGCGCCGCGGGTTCAGCCGCCGGGGCAGCTGCCGCAACCTGTAGCGTGGATGGCATGGTCGGCGGCGGCGCTACTTGATTTGCGACAACCTGTTCCATGAAACGCACGGGCTCTGCTTCCGGCAGCGGCTCATCGGGAGCGTCCCGCAGGTGCTCGGCCAGTCGTGTGCGCAGCCAGGCCAGCTCCTGCTGCTGTTTTTCCTGATGTTGTCGCAGGTCGTGCAGTCCTCCCAGCAGCCAGCCGATAACGCCTCCGCAGAGTGCGCCGACGAAGTGAAACAGCATCCCGCCCATCATCATTCCCAGCAATGCGAACAAGAGGTTCATGGCTATCTCTCCGAGGTGATGAAAAGGTTATCCATCACGGCGCCGACGCTGTTGCCGAGCATTTCCGGGGTGGGCTGGGTGTTGACCATGGCGGCGGCCTGGGCGCGCTCCACCTTGTGGGCAAGGCCGTTGGATATGGTGATAACGATGGTCAGGGTGATAAGGGGGATGATGACAACGAACAGTTTGTTGATGAGGGTTTTCATGGTGTCCTCCCGGCTGCGTTCGTTCGTGTTTCACTGAATGTATTACAGGGAACGTGCCAGTCGAGAGGTGCTTTCAAACGTATTGTATTTGTTGGATTGTTTGCTGGAATTGTAGAATGGTTGGTGTTGTTTAGGACAAATTATGGATATGCTTCAATCATAAAATGTATAGGCATGGCAAGAGATGGGGGCTGACCGGTACGGTTTTGGGACTGGGGCTTGTCGATGGTTGGCTGTATGGTTGTCGTCGGACTACAATTGCTCACGCCCTTGTTTCATCAACTTACTGATTTTGCAAACAGGACTGATCGTTAGGGAGTTTGCGGGTCATTTCCGTATAAAGCTCGACCCCATCGATTTCCGAGATTTTTATTATTTTGCCCCATCCGAGAATTCTTGATTTTAAACCCACGATATAATCACCGCTCATCCAGGATGAGCCTGCCAAATACATCCTGTCGTGGTCGTCACCGCTGTACAAAATTACACCGGTATTTTGATCGATAGCCACAGCTGCTTCTGCACCGTCTTTTGTCTTGATTGGCAAAACAGTGCCATGGTTAAGGTACTTTCTTGTGGCCTTTCCGGATTTGAGTAGTGTTGCTTTAGTTACCGGGTCAAGATCGTTCACATCGCATGGCTGAATACCACTGCCAGCGATTGCAAGCATGCACGTGCCTGTACTCGTAAGAGTATATTCTTCCTTTGTTCCACATTGATCAAATGCCCTGATAAGATCAGTCCTTGTCATTGAGTCGGTAGCGCAACCGCTGATAATCAAAGCGGTCAGCAAAATTAAAACATAGGGCGAAAGTTGAAATTTCATCGTAAGTCACCTTATTAGATTGAAAGGGTAGACCTGACACTGAATCTACCTTCCATACCGGGTGGTGTGGGGGCTGGGGGAGCCCCCCCGGCTACCCGATTGGGCATCAGTTCTTTTTTGGTGCCGTTCCACTTTGCTTTCCGTTTTTCTCCAACGTTGAGCCTGCCATGATTTTCTTCACTATTCCCGTGGCAATGATGCCATCCTCCCAGAGTTCAAAACAGTCGCCTTCTCGGAGTCCCACTAAGGCTTCTTCGGGAGTCAGGAACTGGATCAGTGCCCTCTTAGTCTGGCTGAAATCGATCTGTCTGTGCGCATCTGGAAAGACCATGCGGCAGTCCCAATTTCCGGAAGGTAGGACCATCGGACATCCATAGTATCCGATGATGTCGTCTCGAATGGGGCCTTTCCGCGGATTGGACTCAGCCGGAAGCATGGTGATCTCTGCTTCAATCTCGGGTTTCAGTTTCATCATCTCTCCGCTCAACGGTTAGGGAGATCACGTGACGGTTTTATTGTCAGGTGCATCTTCCTGGTTATGCTCTGATTTCATCTTGTCTTTAAGATGTTTCGGGTAATATGGTTTAACAATCATGCAAAAAAAGCCGATCAATAATGAAGAGATCGAAAAAAACAAACCAATGATTTTATACGTTTCATAGTCAATATTTTTCTGACGACTATCTAAATAAAATAAATTTGGGTCGATTATGAGGCGCACCATCCAGATTACAAAAAATACGCCAGCAACAAAGAAACAAAAGCCAATACACCTAACGAGTGCATTAAAGAGCTTCCAATGATTTTCTTCGAATTTATTGTGGTCCATTTTTTTCACCTAAGCATAACTCGCTGTTGAGCGGTTCACGCACGCGCGTGAACCGCTCAACTACCCAAACAGACCATTTATCCTGTCTACAACTGAAATTTCTGGAAGAAATCACTGCCACCAAAGCTACCTGAAATTGCTGATAAGTCAACCGGAGCCTGCTTAGATGCTCTAGAGCGGTTGTGGGGCTTCAGTGGCCGGAATGTCGTCTTTGTCCAATTGTTCATGTCTCTGGTTTGTGCCAGCGCCCTTGTTCAAGCGGATATCTCCACCTCTCCGGGAAATATCGAAACTGCTGCGGGCCAGGAAGTCGCCGGTGAAGATGATCGGCATGGCCGCGACGCGCGGGGCGTTCAGTACGGTGGTGGTCAGAAACTGGTGATCCCAGTCCAGCTTTTTCCATAACAGGTCATTGGTGTCGTCCCAGGCATCTCCGGCAACCGAGAGTGGGTGGAGGACGACCATATCCAGCGTTGCCGCCGCCAGACCGATCGGAACGATCAACGGCGAGGAAATCATGCGGCTGGTGTTGTCCTTGGGGACCAGGTGCGCTTCGACCAGGTTGAGCGCCGGCGTGTTGTCGCGATTGAAGACCGCACAGCCGTTGCAGAAGAGCAGTGGCAACAGGATGATAAGTAATGGTAAACGTCGCATGGTGAACTCCTTTCTATCCCTGATAAACGGAATTAAGTACGTTTACAAAATTATTTTCTTTCCAAAAAATGCAGAAAATAATTTCTAACGTACTAAAATTTGGTGGTAAAGACCGAGCGGAAGGCCCAGTCGGTGACGAACACGAGCGGGGTTGCCGTGACCTTGGGTATGAACAGCATCATCTGGCGCAGATCCGACCCTTGCGGCTTGTCCCAGAGATAGCTGTGCGTGTCTTGCACTGCCGGAAGCGTGGCGCGGGCCGGCGTGACCAGCGCCATGTCGATCACCCCGGCCGCCACTCCCACCGGGAAGGCCAACGGCGCGGCGACGACCTTGGCGGTGGTGCTGCCGGTGATGATGCTCCCCTCGGCGGCATTATCCAGGGCGTTGAGGGTAATACGGTTTTCCTTGCTCGTGACGGCGCAGGCGCTGAGTGTCGCTAAACAGAGCAGCAGGACCAGGGGATGTGCGATTCGTTTTCTTGACATGACTGACTCCTTTCGAGGTGAGGTATTGACTTCAGTGCAACTTCGCACCGGCAGCCAGGGTGCGCAGGATGCTGCGCCGCGTGCGCTGCCAGGCCAGCGGGCGGTAGTTGTGCCGTGCGGACAGGTTGGAGGTGATTATGACGGCGGCTACCAGCAGGAGCAGGGGGATGACGGCGACGGCCAGCTTGATTATGAAGGTTTCCATGATCTGTCTCCTTGTAAGGTTCGTTCGTGTTTCATTGAACCTATTACAGGGAGCGTGCCAGTCTGGTGGTGTTTATGTAACTTGTTGTTATGGTTGTTTAAGTTTGATTTATTGGGGTTTGGAGAGGAGGGCTTTGCAGATGACGGTATGCATTGAATGTACATGAGATGTACTGATTGTGAACTGGTCAGGAAGCCACTAATGCAGATTGTGCGGGGGGCACTCCCGGAAGCAATCAGCGTAGCGCCCGCCCGGAAGTGCCCCAAAAAATGTAACCTGAGTAGAACCAATTCCCCGCTAAAACCCGTTCCCCCCTTCGACAGGCTCAGGACAGGCTTCGACAAGCTCAGGGCGAACGGATTTTAGCTACATAACTGTTTGATCTCCCGTTCGTGGTGAGCCTGTCGAACCATGAACGGGAGATCAGTAGTACTCAGGAAAATAAATTACGTCGGAAACAAAATCAGTCACAGCTCAAGCGATGCCTCAGGTCATCCCCAGCGCCGCCAAGGCGATCTCCTTGATTCCCTTCAGGTCCAGCTTGCCGGTCCCGAGGATCGGCAGGCTCTCCACCTCCACGTAGCAGTCGCGCCCCGGCTTCCACAGGTTGGGCAGACTGCTCTCGGCCATGTGACGTTGCAGGGTTTCCATGTCGGCCGCCTCCCGGGCATAGAGCACCACCAGCCGCTCCCCCTTCTTGTCATCCGGCACGGCTGTCACCGCTACCACCCCGGTCTGACCCAGGCGGTTGTGCAGTTCATCCTCCACCACGCCGTGGGGCACCATCTCGCCGCCAATCTTACTGAAACGGCTCAATCGGTCGGTGATGCGGATAAAACCGTCGTCGTCCATGATGCCGATGTCGCCGGTGACGTACCAGCCGTCGCGGATGACCTCGGCGCTCTTGTCCGGCCGCCCCAGGTAGCCGAGCATGACATTGGGCCCCTTGACCAGCATCAGCCCGGGCTGGCCCGCTTTCAGCTCCGCGCCGTTATCCGGATCGACCACCCGGATTACTACGCCCGGGATGGGGTGCCCGACGCTCCCTTCCTTGGCGCCATACTGGCGCACCCCCCCCACCTCCACGTCCGGCAGGGAGAGGGTAATCACCGGTGCCAGCTCGGTGGCACCGTATCCCTCCATCGGCCGGACGCCGAAGCGTTCCTCGAAGGAGTCGGCCACCTTGGACTTCAGCTTCTCGGCGCCGGTGATCACCAGGCGCAAGCTGGCAAAGTCTTCGCGCTTGGCGCGCCGCAGGTAGGCCAGCAGAAAGGTCGGGGTGGCCAGGAGCAAGGTTGATCGGTGTTCGCGCACGACCTGGGCGATCCGCTCGCCATCCATGGGGTTGGGGTGATAGGCAGCCGAAAAACCGGAGGTCAACGGGAACCAAAGGGTGCCGGTAAAGCCCAGGGAATGGAAGAAGGGCAGGGCCGAGCAGACATTGTCGGCGGCGCTGACCCGGAAGACCATGCGCAGCGCCTCGATGTTGGACATGATGTTGTGGTGGCTGAGCATGACCCCTTTCGGCTCGCCGGTGCTGCCGGAGGAGAAGATTACCGTGGCCACGCTGTCGGCCGTGAAGCCTTCCCGGCCGCACAGCAGGCGCGCCGGCCACAGTCGGGCCTTGAGCAGGGCCAGCAGCCGGTCCGACCCGCTGATGGTGGGCAGAAGATCCTCCAGCAGGATCATCCCTTCCAGCTGCGGCAGGGAGGGGAGCTTTTCCAAAAAGGCCCGTGAGCTGATGATGGTGGTGATGCCGCACTGTTTGATGGCCGAACGGAGTGAGCCCTCGGCGGCGGTGTAGTTCAGGTTGACCGGTATCCGGCCCAGCAGCATCAGGGCCAGGTTGGCCAGTACGCCACCCACGGAGGGTGGCAGGAGCACGCCGACGTGTGCTTGTGCTCCCGCCTTTGACAAAGGCGGGCCGGGGGGGATTTGCTTCTCCAGTTTCCCCGCCAAAGCCACGGCCCCGGCCAGGGTGCGACCGTAGCTGAGCTGCTTGCTTGAGCTGTCGGCAATCGCCTTGCGTCCCCAGTTCTGACGGGCGGATTGGATGAAGTACTGCTCCAGCGGGCGGCGACGGGATTTGCGCGAGTCGAAATAAGCGCAGGAAAGCTCGGCCACCCGTTGGCGCACCTCCATGGCGCTGCTGCTGGACGGCAGCGGCTCGCCGAAGAGGATCGTCATCGGATAGGGTGAAAAGGCCGGCAGGCGCGAGAGCAGGCGGCCGTGGGCATAGGAGAGGATGCTGCCCCAGGCGCCGCCGATGTAGACCGGGATGATCGGATGATTGCTGCCCCTGACGATACGCTCGAAGCCGCCGCGAAACTCGCGCAGCATGCCGTTGCGGGTCAGTTCTCCTTCGGCGAAGATGCAGACCAGATAACCATCGTCCAGGGCCGCGCGGGCCTGCTTCATGAACTCCAGCAGCTCCTTTTTACCATCATCGGAGGAGACCGGAATCACCCCCATCAGCCGGAACAGCCCGCGCAGCAGCGGCGTATTGTAGATGCGGCGTTCCATGACAAAGCGGATGCGGCGTTGGTTGGTGGCGGTCAGCAGCAGGGCGTCCAGCCAGGTGACGTGGTTGGGGATCAGCAGGGCCGCCCCTTCCACCGGCAGGTGCTCGCCACCGATGATTCGCAGGCGGTAGCAGAGCCGCATGGCGACCAGGGCGATGAAGCGCAGCAGGAAATCGGGCAACACCCAGAACGATGCTAGGGTGAAGAGCAGGGTGATAACCCCCACGGTACTGAAGCCCTGGGCCGCCGAAAAGCCCAGCGGACCGCTCAGAACCCAGGTCAGCCCCGAGGCGAGCAGGATCGCCAGCCAGTTGATGAAGCTGGAAGCGGCCAGCACCTCGCCCCGTTTGGCCGGTTCGGCCCGGAACTGGATAAAGGTCTGTAGCGGCAGGCTGAACAGGCCGGCCGAGACGCCGAACAGCACCAGGATCAGCAGGCAGGAAACCAGTGTGGAGGGGACGGCGTGCAGCAGGATCGGGGCGACGGTCAGGCCCAGTGCACCGATGGGGACGATGCCGAACTCCACGTCGCGACCGGACAGTTTTGCCGCCAGCAGTGAGCCGCCGCCGATGCCCAGGGCCGCCGCCAGGAAGAGGTAGCCGCTGTGGGCCTGGGAGAGTTGCATCTCCTGCATGCCGTAGGCGATCAAATTGAGCTGGGCATAGGCCCCCACGAACATGAAATAGGCTTGGCCGATGACCGCCAGCATCAGCTGCCGATCGTGGCGGATGGCCAGGACGGTGCGCAGGATCTCGCTCGGCAGGAGGGCCACCCGGCGTGTCGCATCGGCGCGGGGTGTGGCGTCCATGCCCACAGCGGACCACAGGCCGGCCAGGGCCACACCCAGGCAGAACAGGGCCGCCAGCCAGTAGCGTCCACCCGTGGCCTGGGTCAGGGCCGATGCCAGGACCGTACCCAGGATGATGGCCAGGTAGGTAAAGGATTCGATCAGGCCGTTGGCGCGGGAAAGCTGCTCGCGCTCGGCCAGTTCCGGGATCACGCCGTATTTGGCCGGGGCGAAAAAGGCGCTGTGCAGCGCCATCATGAAGATCACCCCGTAGAGGCCGTTATGCCATCCCATGGCAAAGGCGGCCACGGCCAGGGCAGTCACCGTAACCTCCACGGCCTTGACGGCCACGATGATGCGCGATTTGCGCAGCCGGTCCGCCAGGCAGCCGGCCGGGGCCGAGAAGAGCAGGAAGGGGAGCACGAAGGCCGCCCCGACAGTGGCGGTAATCACGCCGGCCTGGTCCGCCCCACGGACGCCGATCAGGCAAAAGATGATCAGCAGCTTGAGGATGTTGTCGTTCATGGCCCCCAGGAACTGGGTCGCGTTAAGGCGGCTGAAGGAACGGGGGAGTCTGCTGTTTGTCGTATCGCTGCTGTTCATGGCGGGGCCTCGTTTGAAATGTGCTCCCCCCTTTGCAAAAGGGGGGCTTTTTCTTTAACCTGAGTAGAATCAATTCCCCGCTAAAACCCGTCCTCCCTTCGACAAGCTCAGGGCGAACGGATTTTAGCTACATAACTGTTTGATCTACCGTTCGTGGTGAGCTTGTCGAACCATGAGCGGGAGATCAGTACTACTCACAGGTCCTTTAAACATTCTCCCGCTGTTACCCAGTATCTCCTCCGTCACCCCCAGCGCCCGCTTCAGCTCCACGTCCCGATCCCAGGGATTTTTGATGGTGGCGATACGCAGCACCGTCGCAGGTGGTATGCGATAGGCGTGCCACCAGGGAGAAGTGATCAAGCTGTTGATGATCGGCATGTCGCTGCCGTAGAGCAGGCGCTCGTGGATATCGGTATTCCTCAGTACTTTGGGCAGGTGTCCCAGTCGGTTGGCCTGGGTCAGGCTTGAGATGTCGGAATACAGGTTCGGGTACTCCCTGAGAAGTAGCAGCAGATGTTCCAGGTTGTGCTGGCCGTCGTTTCTGCCGTTGCTGGCGCAGTGGGCAGCGATGACAATCACCCCTTCATCCAGGGCGGGCCGCAGTCGTAGTGGGTTGGACAATCTGTCATCGGCGCGGGTGAAGGATTCCTCGTTGCCGGTGTGGCTGAGGAGCGGCAGGCGCAGCTCCCGCAGCCGGCGGTAGAAGGGCTTTAAACGCGGATCAGCGGGATCGATAGCCTGGATGGAGGGAAGCCACTTCAGCAGCACGGCACCCTCGTCCACGACACGGTCGAGCCGCTCCAGGGCATCCCGGCGATGGGGATTGATGCTGGCGCCGAAGAGCAGCTTCGGGTGGTTGCGGCACTCCTGCGCCAGGAACTCGTTGGGAATGTAGATCTCGGTTGCCGCTTCATCCAGCCGGCCCTGGCTGTCGACCACCCCGTCCATGGCCAGCACAACCGTTGCCGAGACCTGCCGCGATTCAGCCAGACGCTGCGCCAGGCGCGCCAGCACCAGCCGGTCGCCCTGCTGCACTAATTCGCGTTCTGAAACGCCGAAGGCCTTGAGGAAGAATTTGAAGCGCGCATTGCGGCGCATGGCGCTGGAGACGAAGCAGCCGCTCCCTCCGGCGCCGATGCCGGCGGTGTGGCAGTGGATGTCGATAATGGCAGGATTCGGCAGCATGGTATGTTCCCCGTTCTCAGTGAGTGTGCAGCGGTTGCAGATCATGCCTTACAGGGAACATGCCAGAAACCACCGCTACATGCAATAGCCCCGATTCCAGCAGGTTAGGGGGACTGTCACACTTTTTGGTTTCGGCCGATTGACGCTGGATGTTTGTCTGGTATACATTTTGTGCATGAGACGACAACTAACACTGACACCCGCTGAGCGGGACTTTTTCAAGAACGTGGCCCAGGCGGCCTTCAGCAACCCCTTCAGCCAGACCCGCACGGATCTGGACCGCAAGATCGCCGGCAGCGATGCCACCATGGCCTGGGATGAGACCGTGGAGCTGGCCATCAGCCGCATCGCCGGGCGCCTGACACAGCTCAGGGATGGGAAACGGGACGACCTGTCGCGCTACGGCAACGAGGATCGCGAGCTGCTGCGGACAGCTTTTTTGTTTGACATCTACCACCGCTATCGCCAGACCTTCGACGACTTCATCCTCAAACAGCTGGCCGCCGGCGACAGCCCGATTGCGGTTCCCTTTGCCCGCGAGCTCCTGGAACTGATCGGGCAGCTGGGCCTGGACGAGGGGGAGAGCCGCCGCTACCTGGGGATCTTCTACCAGATCCGGCGGGCCTTCTACTTCATCGAGACCGCCCTGACCGGCCTGTCTCCGGCCATGCAGGCCCTGCGCCTGCAGTTGTGGAACAATATCTTTACCTGCAACATCAACTGGTACGAACAGCACCTCTGGGATCGCATGGAGGATTTCTCGACCCTGCTGCTGGGAGAGACCGGTACCGGCAAGGGGGCCGCGGCGGCCGCCATCGGGCGCTCCGGCTTCATCCCCTTCGATGCCCGCAAGGGGTGCTTTGCCGAGAGTTTTACCCGCAATTTCATCGCCATCAACCTCTCCCAGTACCCGGAATCGCTGCTGGAATCGGAGCTCTTCGGCCACAAGAAAGGTGCCTTTACCGGCGCCATCGAGAACCACGAGGGGATTTTCAGCCGCTGCAGTCCCCACGGCTCCATTTTTCTGGATGAGATCGGCGATGTCTCCGTGCCGGTGCAGATCAAACTGCTGCAGGTGATCCAGGAGCGGACCTTCACGCCGGTGGGCAGTCACGAGCGGCAGCGTTTCCAGGGGCGGGTGATTGCCGCCACCAACCGGCCGCTGGACGATCTGCGCCGCGCCGGGCAGTTCCGCGATGACTTCTACTACCGGCTCTGCTCGGACATCATCGTTGTCGCGCCCCTGCGGCAGCGCATCCAGGAAGAGCCCCGCGAACTGGAGGCACTGGTCGTCAGCATCCTCAAGCGCTTGATCGGCGAGGCGGCCGTACCCTATGCCCACCTGGTCCGGGAGGCGCTCAACCGCGACCTGGGAGCACAGTATGTCTGGCCCGGAAATGTGCGTGAGCTGGAACAGGCCGTGCGGCGCATCATCCTCACCCGCCACTATCGCGGCGATGTGCTCTCAGCGCCCCCCAGCGAACCGGGCGAGCGCCTGCTGGCCGGGATCGAGGCCGGGAGCCTGGATGCCCAGCAGTTGATGGTCGAATACTGCGGCCTGCTCTACCGGCGCTTCGGTACCTACGAGGAGGTGGCCCGCAAAACGGGGCTCGACCGCCGGACGGTCAAGAAATACGTGCTCTTGACCGGCGCAATAAACGCCCCCCAGGCATAGCGTCGCGAAATACGACCTGCCGTCAAAACAACGATAGCCCTTGCATACGAGAGGTTGTCGCATGCAAGGGCTATAACAGTGGGATTACCGGCAATCACTCTGCTGGTAGATGGTTGTCATAGGCGTTAAGGCTTATCGTAACAGCACCCGGACACTTGCCGCTGAGTTCGTCGCCATCTACGGTCACTATGGTTAAAACTCGACCCAATCGCTCTTCTTGATCATTGCTGCTGCCGATCCCTTTTTAAGTTGAACAATATAACATCCCTTGGATGCATAACGCTGTCCTGGACCGAAACTGAGCCGTTCATAGAGTGGAACCGTCAGATCCTTACTCATGCTGATAAGATCAAGGAAATAGTCACGGTAGAAGTTGTCTTTCATTTCAGACAGGGCCTGGATCAGTACCCTGGTGAGAGGATAGGTACGTTTGATGATCATGTTGACAGCGTCCCTGTCCAGCCTGTCTTGTATCGTCGTCCCGAGATAGAATTCTTCAACCTGCTCTTCGTCCTGGGGAAGCCGGTAGGGATGAGTAAGGTAGACAACGTCGCGCACATGGTCGGGAAGTGTTGGCAGCGCGTTCCCAAGATACCTCGAAGACACGAAGACGGTCGCGGGCCTGTTATTCAGCTCCGCGACAGAGGTGAGTAACGTTGCGGCCGCCTCTGTCCCATCCCATACGAGCAGTGTCAGCGGTTGATCTTTTGGAAACAGTTTTCCAAGCGCCTCAGCAGTGATCGTTTCCCCAGGCTGCAGCCGAATCGTTGACGCCGGGCGCTGTCCCAACCCTTGCCAAGTCTCCTCGAAACCTGCCGCGAGTGCCCGCCCTTGAGGTGAATTCCTTACAATTTGAATAACCGTACCGGCTCTTGTTGAATCGGCCTTACGGCTGATGAATCGCGCCGCGGCTTCACCTTCCTGGTAGTAGCCCTTGGAAAGATAGATGGTGTAGGAGTTGCTGTCGGATACTACCGGAAAGTCTGTTTGAGGAAAGAGGCAGGGTATGCGATGGGTTTCGCTGAAATCGTGAACTTGTTTCCACTCTCCCCCGGTACTGCCTCCAAGCAGCGCGAATACCGGCTCCTTGCGGTAGTACTCCTCCAACTGGGCTCGCCAGGTCTCCGGGGAGCCCTTCAACACCCAGCGTGACAGGGACAAATTCCGATACAAGAGCCTTCCCGATGTGCTCATATGCCGGTTCCGTTTGGAATCCTTGAGGCGTTTTTCATAATCATTAGCCTGTTCATTCATCCGGGAAAACATCTTTTCCAGGAACGCCGCCTGTTCGTAGCGCAGGCCGGGAGGCACGTCTTCACTGATTATTGTCGCGAATCGCAGCGTGTGGTCGTCAACCCCGGGGGAATGCTTGGAACTAAGCGATTTCAGATAAGAAATCAGGATCGTCATGTCCTGGTCCTGAAGCAGGTAACGTGGCATGACCGTATCGAGCGCTCTTCCTGAAGAATCGACCCCTTCGCGAAGCGCTGAAGCAAGCTTTTCATCGGTATAGGCCGGACGGCCAGGCGCGGGCGCCGGAGGCAGTTGGTTTCTGGCCTGCCCCATGCCGCTCCCCATGCTGGATCGTATGCCCGTGGGATGCTTGCGCGGGCTAAAGAGGGATGTGCCATTTGTGGGGGTTGTTATGACGCCGCCTTCGATTGATCCGAGTCCGCTCAGCATGTGGCAGCTGACGCAGGTAAAGGATGTACCCGGAACGACGATATCACCCTTGACAAGCGACAGCATCGTCTCTCCCGACGGCAGGATCCCCTCACGGTACATCCGTTTACCCAAGCGCTGGATATCATCCGGCGTATAAACCTTGGCGCGCGATTGCCCGATAGCTTGCGGCACGTTTAGCGGGGCGAGCAGCAGGAGTACACAGGCCAATACCCCGGCAATGTTTTTGAACGTCCCCGGCCGGGAAAAAGATATCTGTCCTACACGGGCTCTGCTGGTCATTGCCCTGGATGCGCTGTCGCAGAAGAATTGTTCATCAGTGCCCGGGTGTTGCGCGTGGCCAGTTCCCTGCGTTTTGCCAGGTTTTCCGCGGCACTGCCCGGTTTTGCCGCCGGTGAGGTTGACGGTTGGCTTACCGTTGGCGACGGCAGCGCGGCCTGCTGAGGCGTTGGGGCGGAAGGTCCCGGATTTGATTCTTGCGTCGAGGAGTGCGAACGATTCTGGGCAATGTAATCCGCGATGGTTGCCCGAGAGGGTGCGACAGGGACGCTCGATTCCGCTGTGACCTTTTCATCACCGATACAGATCACCTCGCTGCGATCCACATATTCGACGACCTTGCAATCGGTGGCGCCAAAGGCTGGAGCATGGGCAAACAGCATCGGCAGGAACGCTAAGATAATTGGTTTCATGGGGTCCTCCTCTCGACGATCCGGTAATAGAATCTGCTTGTCACCAGATGTCATTGTCGGTGCATCGCTGTGAGTCTCCGCCGTCGCTTCCTTCCCACCGGACAGCGGAGCCTCTCTAAGGCTGATCTATCTGATTCTGATGCCATTCATGATCACCTTGCCCTGCTGCAGGGTGACCTTGCCCTGAATCGTTGTCGTGCTTCCCGGAATCGGGGCAAAGGTCGCGTCGTATCCGCCGCTGATCGTAATGACGCTTACCAAGGGGTTGTTTATCAGCAAGGGACCGGGAAGGGTGGTTCCCAGGAGTTTTATGACATCGCCACTTAGAACCGCATTGTAGGCGGTCTGAATGGATGGGTACGCGGGTCCGGTACTGATCTTTGCCACGGCTGTTGTCCCGGGAATGGTTGCCTGATTTACGCTGGCGACTATTGAAGCATAATTGGCGGTGTCGGTCGGTGTAAATGTGGCCGAGAGCGTCGTGCTGCTGGTATTCAGCAGGGTGCCTACCGCCGGGCTGTAGGCGAACGTACCGGCTACGTTGGCGGTTGCATTGAAGGGGGTGCCGGTAAGCGTTGAGCCGTAGGTGACGGCAGCCGGTGTGGCCCAGGTGATGACGGGGGTTGCCTTTGCAACGGTCAGCACGCCGTTGACGAAGGTAATGGTGTAGTTGGTCAGGCCGGTTCCGGCCGCTCCGAACGGTCTGATCGTGTAGGGAGAGCCTGCCACCGTAGCCGAAGCAGCCGCACCGTTGCTGCTAAAAGATACGCTGGTTATCGTGTCACTATTGAGCAGGCCGGTTGGGGTGAACTCGCTGCCGGCAAAGCTCAGCAGCGTGCCATAGGGCTTGACCTGATCGTTGGCTCTGATACTCAAGGGGGCCTTGGTGATCGTCAAGACACCGCTGGCATAGGATATGGTGTAGTTGGCGGCGGAGCCGGTCCCGAACAGTGCGGCACCCGGCGTGATGGTATGGGTTGAAGCGGCCGGCGCGGTAGCTGTCGCCGTGGCCTGGTAGGTGTACGTCACAGCGCTGATGTTTTCTCCTGGAACCAGCGCTCCGCTGGTGATGGTGAATCCGGGGTTGGCCGGATTGGCGGCGCCGTAGGTACGGCTGGCATTATTGGCTTTTACCGTGATCGGTACCCTGTTGATGACCATCGTAGCGCTGGTTGTACCGAAGTAGGTGTTGGTCGGATCGACAATGGTAACGACGACGTTGTAATTTCCCGCGTTGGTCGGCGGTGTCGCGCTGCCGTTGTAGGTGATGCTGAGCGGCAGGCCGGGCGGGGTCGTGGACTGTATTGTTACCGCTTTCGACAAGCCGTTGTAGGTTGCTGTCAGGCTGGCGGGATTGATGGTTACCGTGGCATTGCCCACAATGTAGTTCATGGTGGTAGTTACAAGCGGATTGCCGGCACCCACCGCACCCATCGCCTTGGTACTGGCGGTGATCGTGTAGACACCCGGGTTTGTCGGCGGTGTCCAGTTGGCCAGATTGACCACGTTGAAGGCATCGCCCATTGAACTGTTGAAGGGTGGCAGGCTGCGTGTCGGCTGCGGCGGAGCAGGAAGTGGAGCGTGGGCGGGGCCTGTTACCGTAAAGTCATATTCGAATCCGCGCCCCAGCGGGTAGGCGGCAATACCGGTAACGGCCTGAGCCGTCAGGGTCACCGGCGTCATAACGGCTCCGGTCGGCTGGGAGCTGTTGGATGCCGTCAGGGTAACGCTGGCTGCCGGGGTCGTAATGATCATCGGCCGCATCATGTCGTGTTCTTCATGCGAGAGGATATGGCAGTGCCATACATAGGTGCCCGGTATATCAAAGGTGGCGATGACCCTGGTGACTTTGCCGGGAGGGCAGATGATCGTATCCTTGTAGCCTATTTCCTCGGGCAGCGGAGCTACTATGCTGCCTGGCTGATAGGCGGTAACCACGGCCGGGGTGTAGGGGGCCGTGGCGGTGCTGGCCGGGGTAACACACAAGGGCGCCATGGGCGAGGTGGGACAGGTGCTGGCGATCGTCTCACGGTTGATGAGCTGGAATGCCACCTGGTGCAGGTGAATCGGATGGGCGTCGACCGTGGTGTTGACGATTTCCCATACCTCGGTGCTGTTCAGCTTGGGAAGCTCGCTGACCCCGAACCCCATGAAGCCGCGGCCGTCAAGGGTGGGCATGATGCGCTGCCAAAGATCCACGATCTCGACCAGTGACACGGTCCTGACCGGTGTGCCGGCAGGGGGCGGTGTTAACGTCAGGTTGGGGACGGCGGGTACGCCGGGGCGCAGTGATGTGGCTGCGCTGGGGGGCAGGATGGTCTCGGCAGCGCCGGCGGTTACATCAAATGCCATCACCTCGGGGATCTCCACCGAGCGGGCATCCATGGCCAGCGGGTTACTGGCCGGAAGAATGGCTTGTCCGCCATAGGGGAGGTCACCGGCCCAGTTCTCGACGATGATCCGTGCGCCGACGAGATTGAGGGGGCCAGCTGGCACTCCGCCGGCATCCAGCACTTCCCTGCCGCTGAAGTCAACCAGGACATCGACGCGCTCGCCCGGCATGATCAGCAGGTTTTCGGTTTTGACCGGGTTGTTGAACAGCCCCTGTTCGGCGGCGATCTGCCAAAACGGCAGATACCTGGCCGGGTTGCTGCCGGCAACCTTGAGCCTGAGAGCCCAGGTGCGGGAATCGCTGCCGTTGAGGAAACGCACGCGGTGGACGAGGTTGCTCACATTGTACTTGCCGTAGGTGACGCCGTTGACCACCGGCATTTTCCCAAAGAACTCCAGGGTGGAACTGACCGCCAGATAGGCCGGCGGTGCCGGTGCCCCCGGAACGGCGGGATAGGGGATCAGATGACCGTCGACAGGGTCCTTCATGAAGATCGGCGAGCAGGAGCCTGGCGCGGAGGTCACCAGCATATCTCCGCTAATCGGGTCAGTCGTATAGACGCAGGTGGCGGCAAAGAGCGGATCCAGAATCGGCGCATCGCTCATGGTCATCTGGCTGTCATCATAGAAAACGCGGTCCTGCAAGGCAAAGCCGAGTTCTCGACTGCCGGTCGGCAGGATATTGTTTGTCTGCAGCAGCTTTTCGTTGGCATCGGTGATCGGGAAGAATCCGGCCAGGCCCATGTTGACACTGGTGTGTGTCGTACCGGTGGCATGGTCGTGGTACCAGATGGTGCCGGCCTCCTGGTCCATGGGGAAGAGGTAGGTGCCTTCCGGGCCGTGCTGCCGGGTCGTCTCCCACAGAGATCCTACCTGGCTGAAGCCGGGGGTGAACCAGCCGTGCACCTGGCCATCGTTTTCCGGGCCGGTATGGGCGCCGTGGACGTGGACAACAATACGATTGTAGGGGAAGCAGTCCGCCGGCAATCCGCCACAGAGTGTCGGGTCGAAGCCGTTAAAATGCTCGTTGGGCAGTTCGTTCAGCCACTGCACGCGGACCGGGCGCCCCTTGGTGCCCTTGATGCTGGGAGCGGGCCAGTGCCAGATACCGGTCGAGGCCAGTGTACCATTGCTAAAGGGGGCCGGAGCGTTGCCGGTGACCGGGGTGTTGGCAACCACGCCGGGCTTGCTGGTGTCGTAATAGGGCAGAATCCAGTTGCTCCCGCCGGAACCGTAGCCGAAGGCCCAGGTGGTGGGACCGAAGGGGATTCCGGTGGCGGGGTCAATCAGGCCATTGCCGCCGAAGCCCCATGCCGCCGGAAGGCTCATTTCCTGCTGGAACTTTTTGGCAGAGATGGAGTAGCAGTCGTCGGTGCTGGCAAGGTCGGCAGCCGTTGCACCGACGGCAGTGGGATTTCCGCAACTGGCCGGAAAACCGAGTGCAACGGCGTCGGCATTCTTGAAGGGAACAAAGGTGTAGTAATCGGCCAGGGCGTTGGGGATCACATTAGTCCAGGCGCTGGCAGCCTGGGACTCGGCCAGCAGGATCGGCTTGCGGAACGCAGGGTCGATCAGTGTCGCCCCCCTGGGGGTCACCGTCATGCTGCCGTTGACATAACTGATGGTATAGGTGTTGCCGCTGGTGATGGTCATGACCGCCGCGCTCGGCACGATAATATAGGGCGACCCGGAAACCGGGGCCGCCGCCGCTGTCCCGGCGCTGGTCAGTGTAACGGCGTCAACGGTATCCCCGGCTTGAAGTGATCCAGTTACGGTGTAGTCAGGGCTGGGGGTTGGTGTATTGGCTGTGACAAACGTAATCGGCGTACCATAGACCTTGCTGCTGTTGTTGGCGGTGATGGTGATGGGGAAGACGGCTGCAACGGCCGTTGTTGCCATCATGGACAAAAGTATCAGGCCTGTCAGCAGTAGGGACCCAGGGTGTTTTTTAGACCATTTTTCAGATGATGTATTCATGGGCGCCTCCTTTTTTGTAAATGACTCAGCCGCTCATTCATGTCCGATCGGTTTCTGTTACACATCGAGCCACAGCTGTGCCACGTAGTTCAAATTTACCGCAGCGCCATTCCAGTCGGGAGGGTACAGGCTCAGAGATTACCTGCTCTCCATCGCTTGATGTTCCTGGCATGGCGGCTGCGGTGCTGCACATCAAACCAACGTTAGATCCTGTTATCAAAACTGCCGGGTAGGGACTAAGATTTCTAGCCCCATCAGTCTGGCTTATTCAGTTGCGGATCAAGATAGCGACAGCTGTGCCACGTATCTAAAAATAAATATCCTTTATAAATTAATGTATTACGCGTGTTTGGTTGGTGGGCGCCGATTAGAATAAAGCAACGATTTTTGCAGCAAACCACCTGTTGGCGTAGAAATTTAGCTGAAATTCCAACCGGTTAAGTAAATCAGCAAAAAACGTTGCATGTGTAATTATATGTTGCAGCGTTATTCGCCGATGGGCAGGCCTGCCCGTCTAGAATTACTCGCTCACGTTCTTGAACTTCAGTTGTATTTTACCGGGGATATCCTGCGGTAACTCGTTGTGGATCGTTCGCATGGAGGCGAGCGTGCGGGCAATGGGGAAAGGCGGCAATGCAATTCGTCAGGTATAACATGACTGTCATATATGACGGGATATTCTGATGCAGTCTGGGCGGCCGGGTGTCTAGCCGAAACGATAGACCCGTTGGCCGTCCTGATACAGTTCGATGGGACCGTCCTGGGAAACCTTGATGACCTTGCCGAAGAAGGAGGCGGCGCTGGCGGCCGTTGTCCGGCCGCCGCCGGTGACCACGTCCCGGGCGTGGGAGGTATCGAAGATAAAGCCCGTCTCCATCAGCCGTCCCCCCTTGTTGAAGACCGTCATGCCGTCGGCCGAGAGGATGCGCAAGAGAATCCCGGCCTTTTTCAGGTCGCCGATGGTCCGCTTCTTGACGCGCCCGATCAGGAGCCGCCCGATCGGATCGTCCCCTCCCACCGAACCCTTCTTGAGTAGTGACAGTTTGCGTGCCCCCTGGTTGTAGATCAGAATAACCGTGCCGTGACGCTCCTTGGAGAGGGCGTAGACCGTCCAGAGCAGCTCATCGATGGACTCGGCGTCAATGCTGCCGGCCAGAAACGAGCGGAAGATATCCGGGTCGAAGATGGCCCAGGCCCCTTTGCGCCGTACCAGCAGCTTGGCCGGGCTGATCAGTACCTCGATCTCGGAGGCGTCATTGACCGTCACGGCAAACGCGCCCCGCCCGGCGCGTCGCACCATGGAAAAGATCTCCCGTTGGGTCAGTCGCTCGATGTCGGTGTGCAGCACGGTCGGAGAGGTGCGCAGGACGCCGGTGACCTGCATCTGGATGTTGGCGACAAAGAAGAGGTTGGTGCCGTCGACGATGCGGTAGGGTAGGGGGTTGTCGAAAAATGTCGGCGAGATGTCTTCATGGGGTTGCAGCGGCATCAGCGAGTGTCGTCGTTCCCGCACCAGCTTGCGCAGCAGGGGCAGCGTGGTGCGATGCACGAGGAAGCCGGTCGTGGCCGGTTTCCCCTCGTAGCGCTGGTAGGAGAGGTTCTTCAGGAGCTGGATCAGTTGCTGGATCGGCCAGAAACCCTTGCGGTGATCGCCGCGCAACGAGCGGGCCACGGTGATGTCCATGATCGAGGCCAAGAGCGCCGTGCGAAACTGGGCCGCGTATCCTTCCTGCTGGAAGCCGCTGTACAGGCCCGAGAAGGCGGTCAGCAACTCCCGGCAGAAGGTTGTTTCGCTGCGGGTGAAGGAGAGGACTTCTCGTCGGGCAACGAAACAGTAGGAGTGCTCTTCGATGGTGACGATCTCGTTGATGGTCTGCTCGTCAACCTGAATCTTGCAATCGCCGGGGAGCAGGTCTACGGCCGCGCCGCCCAGAAACGAGCTGATATTTCCCCTGATGGCATCGAATACGGCAATTGGCATGGTCGGTCTCCGGTCCCTGTTGCATCGCTCTTTGATACGCGCGAAAAAATCCCCTGAAAATAAAAATAGTTCACTTTACCCTGCTACTAGCGAGCAGTCAAAGAAATCCCTCTGCAATAAATCGCTGCCACACAGGATTGAGGGATCGGTAAGCGACCTGTCAGGGCAATTCCGGGCTGCACGTGCTCATGTCGACATCTGCTTTTTCCTTGACTTCTCATGAAGTTTCATGGTAATTATCTATTAAATTTATAGTTAAAGTGTGTTTTTTGGGAGAGGAGTCCGCTATGGCCGCGGTCGCAGAGAGTGTCAGACGATACAGTCGCTTTTTCAAGACGCAAGACGCCATGGACGTCCTTGATTACGGGACCGGCACCATGCGCAATGCGCTCTATCTGGCCAAGGAAGGCTTCAGCGTCTATGCCGCCGATCTCCCGGAGCAGGTGGCAAGGTTGCGGGGCTGTCCGGCCTTGCAGCATATCGAGCGCCTGCTGGTCACCGATGAACTGGCCCAGAGCAATCTGAACGTGGATGTGGTCCTGTCCACCTATGTCTTCAATATCATCATGGAGAGCACAGAACGGCACGCCTACCTGAAAAATGCCGTCGCCAACCTGAAGCCGGGCGGCTACCTGCTGATGGAGGTGCGCTGCCGCAAACCGCAGGAACGCTGCGACACGACCTGCGATGATTACTTCGCCTGTGCCGAATGCTCCAAGACCCTTACCCATCAGGAACTGGACGTCTTGCTGACTCCTCACGGTCTGCGGCGCATCAGCCACTATTACCGCAGTCATGCGATGGCGGCTGTGTACCAGATGGTCTGAAGAGCGGGCAGGTTGTGTGCTGTATTGACCGGAAAACAAAAGGCCGCGGGAATCAATCCTGCGGCCTTTTATATTTTGTATCAAGAAAGCTGTTTATGTATTGGTGTGATAGTCGGCGGAGTGTCTGAGTCAGGCAGGTCAACGTGTCTGAATCGGCGTTCTGATTTGGCTCGTCATGGGCCATGCTACGTTGCAACCTATCGTAATGTCAGTCTGTTCAGGGGTTGGCTTGGCCGCGCGCGATCTGAAGGTTTGGATTCTTGCTCATAACGTTTTTGCCTGTTCATCGGTGGGATCGCTTTCGACGCCGTCCGAGCTATAGGCGGTGATTGCGAAGTAGTAGGTCTTGCCGGGAGACAAGCCGGAAACCGTATATTGGTTTTTCATTCCGACGTCAACGACGGTGGTATAAACGCCAGATTCTGTGCCGTAATAAATCTTGTAACCGGATATGGTTATTGACGAATTTTCAATGTCAGTGGCCGGGGTTGTCCATTGAAGCGTGGCTGTTGTACCGCCCCCGCCATTGCCTCCACCATTGCCCCCACCGCAGGAAGTTACAAGAAATATTGAAATCAACAGCATCGACCTTAAAAACGCTTTCCTCATTATGGCGCTCCCGTAGTATGCAATCTTAGCGTGGGGGGTAGAGAATAAATCTTACCGGTCGTTTTCCCGTTTTAAACGTGACGTTACTGCCGTAGGATGTGCCGTTTGCGTTGCTGGCAAACGCCCTTACATAATAACGGGTGTTCGTAGCCAACCCGGTAATGGAACTTATGAATCTGCCGGAGCCGGTACCATCAGATGTGCAATTGCCTCCGATTGCCGGATTAACGACAGTGCTCCAACAGACCCCCCGAGCAGTTACACGTTCCCCGCCGTTCGACGAGATCTTGCCGCCAGAGCTAGCCGTAGTGGTTGTGATCGATTTAACCGGCATTGCGGTAATCACGGTCGGTGTCGTTGATGCCGCCACTGTTGTGAAACTGATATCGCTGCCGTAGGATGTGCCGTTTGAATTGATCGCGTATCCCCTGACATGATAGGTCGTCTGCCCGCTCAACCCGGTAATGGCGCTGTTGAATGGGCCTGTTCCCGTGTCGTTAACAGAGCAATTATCGCTCGTTGTAGGATTGGCCAATGTACTCCAGCAGATCCCTTTGGCAGTGATTGCGGCTCCGCCGCCGAGCGTAACATTGCCGCCGCCCGTAGCCGAAACCGTTGTGATCGCGGTTACAGAGTCAGTTGTGACCGTCGCTGGAGTTGCGGAGGATGTCGTAAAGTTCTGGTCAAGGCCGTAAGCCGTTCCCGCCGAGTTGCCGGCGTATGCGCGAACATGGTAGGTGGTGTTTGCCATCAACCCGGTCAGCGAGCTTGCAAACGCTCCGCTCCCGCTCCCATCGTTGGTGCACGTGGCAGAAGAAGTGCTCGGATTTGCGGATGTCCCCCAGCAGACTCCCCGAAAAGTCACCACAGCGCCGCCATTGGAGGTGACAGTCCCTCCGCTGGTTGCCGATGTCGTGGAAATCGCATGGACATCGGTTGTCGTGAGTATCGGCAGTACCTGAGCAGCGGTTGTAAACGACTGGTCCGCTCCGTAGGTTGTCCCGGCGGAATCGACGGCGTAAGCGCGGACATGGTAGATGGTGTTTGCCATCAAGCCTGTCAGCGAGCTTGCAAACGCTCCGCTCCCGCTCCCATCGTTGGTGCAAGTGGCAGAAGAAGTGCTCGGGTCGGTGGACGTGCCCCAACAGACTCCTTTGGCGGTTATCGGCAACCCGCCATCTGCCAATGTGACGCTGCCGCCGCTGGTTGCCGTTGTTGCCTCGATATTGGTGATACCCGTTGTTGATATGCTGAAGGGCGCCGGGGTGGCAAGAATCGCCGCAGTGGCATCGATGATACCCGCCCCGCACAGAGACGTGCTACAATCGCCCCCAGCGGAACCGGTATGGATCGGAAAGCCGCGGGCGCTGGACTGCAGGATGCCGAGCACCTTGCTGGGCGTAAGCGTCGGACTTCTCGAAAGCATCAGCGATACGATGCCGGCTACATGCGGAGTTGCCTGACTTGTGCCGGAATAGTACCAGTATGCGTTACTTGTTGCCGTTGTTGTGCCGTTATTAGAGGTAGACAAAACTCCATCAGCCCCCGACCATTTTACTTCCCCGCCAGGCGCCGCGATTTTTACGCCGCTGCCGTAGTTGCTGTAATATGCCCGTCCGCCTGCACGGTTTATGGCTGCCACGCTGATTACCCCACTACAGTTGGCTGGAATGGAAGTCGCTACGTCGGTGTTTTCGTTTCCGGCAGCGACGACAATCGTTGTGCCTGCGGCGATGACGTCATCAACTGCGCTTTGGAACACCGTTCCGCAGGTGCTGGTACCGCCAAGGCTCATGTTTATTACTTTGGCCGGGTACGGATTGTCCGGCACTTCGGGCACATGCAGCCCGACCGCCCATCTCATTGCGTCGACGATATCCGACGTTGTGCCGCCGCATTTTCCCAGCACCCGCAGCGGGAGTATCTTGGAAACCCAGTTGATGCCCGCTACGCCAGTGCCGTTATGGGAAGAGGCGCCGATGGTTCCCGCAACATGGGTGCCATGCCAACTGCTGTCCGTTACGTCGCATTTATAAAAGGGGCTGTTTATATTGCTGCTTTCGTCTGCTGTGATCCAATCCCCCGGGTCGGTCGGATCTGGACTGCGTCCAACAGTGTTGTTAGCCGTTAGAGGATCAGTGATGAAATTATATCCGCCTACGGTTCTGCCGGAGATTTCGGGATGATTCGGCAGAATACCGGTATCAATCACAGCTACGACAATATCGGCTGAACCTGTGGTGATATCCCAGGCACCGGGCAAGTTCACGCCGCCTGCAACGAAATCAGGCGCAGCGGGGGATTTGTAGTGCCACTGCCGGGAGTAGTAAGGATCATTGGGGACCTGCATCGGAAACATGCGCACGTCAGGCTCCACATATTCGACATTGGAGATGGTGCCAAGCTTCTGGGCAACGGCACGCGCTTCCGTTATCGTCACTGCCTTGGGCAGCTTTATTACATGACCATTGCCCGACATGAAGCGGGCATGCGCTATTTTTACCCCCGCAAGTGCAGTCATTGTACTCAAGCGCTGCATGATCGTCTCTTTTGCAACGCTATTACCCGCTGTGGCAGCTTTTACCATGCCCGTATCACGGTACTTGATGATAAGCTGATCCGTATACGGCTGTGATCGCACGAGCACTCCCGTGCCGCCTGCCAGCACTGATCTGGGCGAAGCTATCGCCAGGCCGACAAAAAGGAGTGCCGCCAGAACAGCGTTGGCTGGCTTTGATCCGAAAAGAGTACGCATTCCATCGGGAGCTAATGCTTTTTTGTCAATAATTTCAGGATAAAGCCTGCTTGGCGTCAAGATCGTTTTCTTCGTCAAAGCCTTCTCCTTGCGAGTGATATAATCGAAACCAGCACTCTTTATGGCGTCCATTTTTCCCAGACTATCTCATTTGACAGCAAAAGTTGTATTAAAAAACGCGTCTCTTAATGAAAAAGACGGGTTGATGTCACACTCGATTTTACTCAAAAGAAATTATCCGCTTACAACCGCCAGGGCTGCCGATCCCGATGGTACCGGAGCGGATAATTCCCAAAATCATGTTACAAAAAATCAACTTGAAAACGGATTTTTGGCCCATGAAATTCACGAAATAGCACTAAAAATTAGAATGTTAGGGAGGTATGGCACTGCTCCGAACAGGTGAGCCCGTGCTGTTTCTTATTGCATTGGTTTGTTCGTGCTTTTAGGGTGTCTCGTGGACAACTGCTTTTTATAGGTTTAAACCGTTGGCGCGGATCGTTTACGATAGTACGTCCAAGACGTGCTATACTGTGCGCTGCAGATAACATAACCTATGAAGATAGCCGTTATACTAGCCAGCTCTCGCGTAACAATAGATATGTTTGAAACAGTGCAGCATAACTTCAAAAAGGAGCATCAATCATGAATGAAGTGAATTCCAGCTACCCCCGTACCGCAAGCCAGGTCATAGTCAAACAGAATACCCTCATTCGACAGGTCTACGCCTGGATGGGAGTCGGGTTGGCCATCACGGCCTTCATGGCGCTGATCACACTCTCCTCACCGGCCATTTTATCGGCAATCACCGGCAACCGGCTCCTGTTCTACGGGCTCATGATCGGGGAACTGGCCCTGGTGTTTACCCTTTCCGGCGCCATCAACCGTTTGAGCGCCGCAACCGCTACGCTCCTGTTCGTTGCATACTCGGCACTCAACGGCGTTACCCTCTCGGTTGTGGCGCTGGTTTACACGGCCAACTCGATTGCCTCCACCTTTGTTATCACCGCCGGCATGTTCGGGGCCATGAGCATATATGGCTACATGACCAAACGTGACCTGACCTCATGGGGCAGTTTCCTGTTCATGGGGCTGATCGGGGTGGTGATCGCTTCGGTCGTCAATATTTTCGTAGGAAGCAGTGCGGTGTCCTGGATTGTCTCCGGCATCGGGGTGATCGTTTTCACCGGGCTAACCTCGTACGATACCTGGAAGATCAAGGCCTTGGCAGCCCAGGGGGCTGAGGGGAGAAAGCCGGCCATACTCGGCGCCCTGACGCTCTATCTCGACTTCATCAACCTTTTTCTCATGCTGCTCAGGTTCACCGGCAACCGCAGGTAATACGCCCAGTTCTCGCTTAACATCCGCAGCCAGGCACGGGGAAGCATGAAACTTTTTTCCCGCCATTGAGGAGTAAAAGTAACCTCAAAAAGGTGGCGCGTGGATATTAAAGTCGATTTGATGTAACTATAAGGCCAAGAATGTAATGCAATTTCCCATCCCAGAAGGAATACCGTCATGTGCAAAAGATTTACACTTCAAATAACCCCGGAAGTTCTTGCCAAGGCATTTGAATTAAAGGAACTCCCCGATATTGAGCCCAGGTACAACATTGCCCCAAGTCAACTCATAGCAACTGTCAGGCATATCGGTGAGCATAACAAACTTGATTTCATACAATGGGGCTTACCCCCACTCTGGTCACAGGATAGTACCCACACTTCGATCAATGCTCGTTGCGAGACGGTTCATGAGAATCCAATATTCGTTCAAGCATTGAAATATAACCGCTGCATCATACCGGCATCCGGGTTCTACGAATGGTTACCCAACGACAATCATAACCAACCGTATTACCTGCGTCTTTTGAATAGTAGTGTCATAGGATTTGCGGGGCTGTGTGAAAGATGGAGTGCAGAAGATGGTACGGAGCATGAGAGCTGTTTTATGTTGACTACGACGGCAAACGAATTGATGAAACCAATCCATGACAGGATGCCGGTTATCCTTCAACCCGATGATTACAATCTTTGGCTGAGCAGGCAGATACACGACCCCCATGAGTTGGACAGACTCTATCAACCATACCCTTCAGAGCTGATGGTAGCTCATCCAGTCCCGGACCTTGTCAATAATCTAAGGTTCGACAGTGCTGCCTGTATTGTCCATATGTGACGGCGGCTAACAAGTTAAGCTACTGCCGCTTATACCTACCAGAACTCTCAAAGAGTTTGAGGATGATCTCCACAAGCACGTCCACTTGGAGCACAACATCCTTTTCCCCAAAGCGTCACAACTGTAAGATCGTTACGATACCACGGTAATCTTTCAGGGACAGTGCAGATATGGGGTGTTACATAATGAAAAAACGGGTCGTCATAGTAGGGATGGGATTTGGTGGAATCCGCGCTGCTCGGGTCCTGGCCGGCAGAGGATTCGACGTTGTGCTTGTGGATCGGAACAATTATCACCTGTTCCAACCGCTGCTCTACCAGGTGGCAACCGCCGGACTTGAACAGGAGTCAATCGCCCATTCGGTGCGTGCCATGGCCCGGAGTTGGCCGGGGACACGCTTTCATCTGGCGGAAGTGATTGGGATCGATTTTGCTGCGCGTGAAATACGAACCGCTAGCGGACTTATCTCCTACGACTATCTCGTTATCGGTGCCGGCAGCGTCACAAATTATTTTGGGTTGGAATCGGTGGAACGCCATGCCTTTGATCTCAAGGAATTGGCGGATGCCGAAGCATTGCGGAACCACATCCTGACATCCTTCGAGCGGGCGGTCATTGAACCTGACCCGGCCCGCAAACGGGCGCTGATGACATTTGTGATCGTTGGCGGTGGGCCGACGGGGGTTGAGTTTGCCGGGGCGCTGATCGAACTGGTCCATTTTGTCCTGGCTAAGGACTATCCCGAGCTGAGCACCCATGCCGCCAGGGTGGTACTGGTGGAGGCAGCCGACAAGCTGCTGGCGTCAATGCCGGAAAAACTGCGCACATACACCCTTAAAAAGCTGCGCAGCATGTCCGTGGAGGTACTCCTCGATGCTCGTGTGGTGGATGCCGGCCCTGAACGGGTTGTACTGCACGATGGCGCCGTTATTCCTGCGCACACACTCTTCTGGTCGGCGGGTGTTAAGGCCGCACCACTAGCCGCCGTTCTGGATGTTCCCCGCACGGCCGGGGGCAGGATTCCTGTAGAACCCGACTTGATCCTGCCCGGTCATCCCGATGTCTATGTGATTGGCGACATGGCGTATCTGGAGCAGGACGGTTCTGCGCTTCCCATGATTGCGCCCGTAGCCATGCAGATGGGCATCTACGCCGGGAGGTCCATTCTGGCGAAGGAGGCCGGCACGACTCTTCCTCCGTTTCGTCACCACGACAAGGGGAGCATGGCGACCATTGGCCGGAATGCGGCCGTCGCCAACGCCTTCGGCATGAACTTCCGGGGCTACCTGGCCTGGCTGGTCTGGCTGTTGCTGCACCTCTACTACCTGATCGGCTTCCGCAATCGTATCGTCGTCATGCTCAACTGGGTTTGGTACTACTGGTTTCACGAGCGTCAGGTGCGGCTGATTACCAGACGAGAGCGACAGATACGAGAATGAACGTTCATCAAAACTCTGTCGTATCCTGAAGTTCATATTTCGTAAGACGTCTGTTTGTCCGAATGATTGTTCCTCTCTGTTCACCTGTGAAGTTTTCCCTCCGAAAATGAAATCACTTTGTTGATCCACATCAAACTCTTCTGCCGATTATTACGCTAAGCTGGGTTCATAACAGAGCGAGGAGGAACACGATGAATTTCAACAATGAACTTGGCGATACAGCGATCCAGGATGTGATGCAGACCTACCCGGAGATCGGCGAGATACTTGCCCGTTACGATATCGGTTGCACCACCTGCAAAGTGGGCATCTGTCTGCTGAAGGATGTGGTCTCCATCCACGGTTTATCCGCAGAAGATGAAGCGAAGATCGAACAGGAAATCAACGAACAGTTAGCGAAAAAAGGAGAGTAAACAATGGGAAATCTGGGATGTGGCTGCCCCGGCAGCATGGCGAAAATTCCATTGGAGACCGTGATTGTAGGCATCGACGGTAACAGGAGGAACTGATGAAAGCCGATATTACCAGCACGTTGGTCAACGAGCACCGTCTGATTCTGCGGATGATCGCCCTGCTTGAGAAAAATGCCCCCAAAACCGCGCAAGGATCATATCTCAACTGGCAATTCTATCTGGATGGCATCGACTTCATCCGTCAGTATGCCGATCGTTTTCACCACGCCAAAGAAGAAGACGTCCTTTTTAAGGCTCTGGTCGATAACGGTATGCCGAAGGAGCACAGTCCGGTAGCGGCCATGCTGATGGAGCATGATCTGGGGCGCAGCTTTGTCAGTGCCTTGGAAGCAGCTGTCCATAAGGCCCAGGCCGGCCGCACAGATGTCTATCAGGCAATTGCGGATAATGCCCTGGGCTATGCAGCTTTACTGCGCGATCATATCGGCAAGGAAGACGATATTCTTTACCCGTTGGCGGAACGAGTGCTTCCCGAAACCATGCGTGCCGGCATCCTGCAGGGATATCGGGCCGCTGAAACTCAGTGTATTTGACAAATAATGTTGCCAACTAAAAAATAAAGTTATCAACTGCGAAAAGGGCCTCACTTAAAGGCCCCTTTCTCGTCCTTGCATTTTAATAGCTCTTGTAAGTTAATGCAGGAGTATTTCGGTCTTGTTTTTGTTCAAAGTGGTGAGGCGTTGCAGCCTGCCTACAGACACCGATTGCTGGGCATTATGATAGTGCCAGCCCCTCAATCCACTTCTGCAGTGCTTTTCCGTTCATTAATTCTATCCCATATTCTCCATGCAAATGTTACATTTTCCAGTTTTTTCTCTCTTTGTCTTTACGTAGTACATCTATCACTTCCATGGCCAACAGCTTGACCTAGTCAAGACACAACGTCTGCCTTCCATCGAAGGAGACCTAATTCAACTGGCAGTGCCCCCTTTTTCCGCCGCTGGATACGCCTTTTCCCATCCGCTGTCGCGGTCGCCGGCAAACACCGTGACTGCAAGAAGTACAAGAATCCAGGTTACGCAAACCGTTTTCATCTTTTCTCCTTGTGGGGTTGTTCCGGGCAACTACTCGCATAATAAAACGCCACTGTCGGGATAATTCAGTCTGAGTCTTTGATCTACTTCACCGATTGTTCTGGAACGGATGGTGTGGTCGGTTCCTCTAGCGGCGCCGCTGCCGCGGGGAGTGGTGCTTCTTCCGGAGCCGGAGTGGGAGTGGCGTCGGTCGCGTTCAGCGGAGCTTTTTCCGGAGACGGTGAACGCTTTCCGGTCAGTTCATGCAGTTGTTTGGCAAGCATTTGCTTTTCCATCTTTTCCTCTTTCAGCGCCCTGGCCAGCTCTTCTTTGGCCTTCTCAAGCTGTTTCCGTTCGGCGATTAACATTTCGACCTGGGATACAAGAAGCCCTTTCTCTGTCTTGACGGCGACAAGCTCTTTGGTTGCGGCTTCCAGATCTGCCATATTGGCCTTCTGCATATCAATAGCGGCCTTACCGGCTTCCAGAACCTTGATCCTGGCGTTGACCCTCGCCAATTGAGCGTCGATCGGGGCAAGTTCCTCGCTGATCTTTTCCCGGGCGAGCCGGGATTCCGCAATGACGAGCTCAAGTTCTGCCATTGCAGTGTTGTGCCGTATATCCTGCTCGGCCTCGGGTTTTACCCCACCCAGTAATCGTTTGCCGTTGTTCAATGCCTCTCCGGCCTTATCAACATACCTGCGGGCTCTATCGATGTCGTCAATTACCGTCTCTTTTCTCCCAGCTTTGACGGCAAGGCTTTCCACGGCAGAACGGGTCCGCTCAATGTGCAACTGCATGGCCTCTGTATCGGCTGCCTGAACATTCGCCGCCGTGAGGAGCACCGTAGCGCTCATTACCATGATTGATTTCTTCATCTCATTCTCCCCCCTGGAAATACCGTTCAATTTGGGATTCAAGTTTTTTCAGCTCCATCCGCCGTACTGCAGTTTCTTCAGCAAGTTCCTTTTCGGCTGACTTTACCTCCGCGACGGTCATCTGCAAGGCTGCCATCTCCAGTCTCTGCTCCGCCTCCTTTTCGTTTCCTGATAGGGATGCGGCTCGGGCCGCCATAATGCCGGCCCGGGCGAAAGCGAGCTGTTCCTGCGCATATTCTCCCGGCGTTCCCGTGGAGAGTTTTGCCATCCGTTCATTCAGTTTCTTGATACGTTCAGTCAGATCCCCGGGCACGTCTGCTCCGGCAGAGACCCCGGCTGACATCAGCCAAAGAGTTGTTAGCACCATCAAAGTTCTTCTCATCCCATGCCTCCTTCAGTGAATATGATGTCAAGTTCGACCGACCTGTTAAAACCCATCGGCTCGGGGAATACCTGTTTGAGAGACAAGAAGTCAGAGGGCAATCAACAGCTTTCCCCTTCCTTCACCGACCGGTCGCTATAATTGCCCGTCATCAGCCTTGCTGTGCCGGTTGAACACGTAGTATCCAACAGCGAGGGCAAGGATTAGCGCAGCAAGGCCTATAACTGATAGGGGTGCTGTTTCTTTAAGGTCGAGGGTAACTACTTTGCTACACAAGGCAATTATGGCAACCTCCACAACCAGCTCGGGTTTGTAGTGATGGGATATGTGAAATTCCAAGAGTTTCAACAACTCCAGCCCGATCAGGCAAATGAGAAACAGGCCGAATGATTGGAACAGCAGTTTCGGGTCTACGAGTATATAAGGAGGTGAATCAATTATGGTTTCAACAATAGTTCGCCCAAGTCCCAAGGTACCCATCAAAACCGCCAGCAGCAGCATGAGTACCAGTACCCAAAGGATGAACATTTTAACCTGATCTATAAACTTATTCATAACCTATCCCCTCTGGCAATTTCATTCCTTGCAGCAATCCGTCAGCAAGCCATCGCAGTGCATTTTAAAAGACTCAAACCGCTTCAATGTCAAGAATTGAGACATCTGCTATTTCCACCCAAGGGGGTTGTATCCGTTTTCCCTGAGGCACTGTTCCACAAACTGCTTGAAGATTGAATCAGGCTCATCCCACTGCATGAGGCCCGCTCCAAGCGCTGCAGTCGCTCCCCCGGCCGCGCCGATGGCCGCCCCTATCCCTGCGTTCCCGGAAATGGCCCCCACCACCGCTCCGGTTGCGGCCCCCACCACCGCCGTTTTTCCGGTGTTTTTGGCTATCCGCATAGTCTTGTCGGCGCCGGCCTTATACTCCTCGGCCATTTGGACGCAGGTGTCGATGTCCTGGTCTGCCTTCGCTTGGCCGACCTGTTTGAGATAGTCGTTGGGGTACAACACCGGACGCTTGAGCTCGCAGGCGGCCAACAGAAAGAATGTTGCCAGTAGCAGACAATAGGAGGTGATACGCATAGGTTTTCTCCACCTCCCGGGAGGTTTTCTGCTGGAACAGGGGTTGCTCCCGGATGGGAAATTATTCGTACATTACGTGCAGGTCAGTGTGCCGCTGCCTTGGAAAACAGGTTCAGGACCAGTACCCCGGCAATAATAAGCAGGATGCCGACGCCAGCCGCCGCGTCGAGCTTCTGCCCCATGAATACCCAGGCGATCAGAACAACTAGCGCCGTTCCTGCGCCCGACCAGATGGCATAGGCAATTCCGACCGGAATTGTCTTCAATGTGAGCGACAGGAAGTAGAATGCCGTTGTGTACCCCAGAACAACGACGCATGAAGGGCCCGGTCTGGTGAAACCTTCGGCGGATTTCAATGCGGATGTCCCCGCGACCTCGCTGATGATCGCAACGCCGAGATACAGCCATTTCTGCATGATCGGACTCCTTATCTTCTATCTTCATGGTATTAGCGATCCATGGCATCTCGCTTTATCTTCCCTGGCAACTACCACAACTGCATCATCATTTGGGGAGCATGAAGGTTACCGTGAATTTTATTCCCCAGTTGGGACCCTCAGCCGGGCGATCCAGATAGCTTCGTCCCCCGATGGCAAAGTCAACCGGAGTTTCGCCGATCCGAACGAGTTGCGAAACGGTGACATCCAGGGGAACGAGCCATTGGCGGGCATCCCAGTCATAAGCGGATTCCGAGCCTAATCCGAATGTCGTGAGTGACGAGTTGGTGTAGGCGAGAAACGGCTGGAGAGAGGTTACATTCACGGTGGAACCGCTCCGACCGGCAAATGACCAGACATGACTTGCCAGGAGTCCGTAAGTCCAAGCGTCGTCCTGGCGCAGGGCCACGGCGGTCGGTCCCGCTCCCCAGACACCATCGCCCAGCTCTCTTTCCGTGGCGGTCGGCAGCTTCAGCACCGGTCCCGCACCCAGTATCCAGCCGTTTACCGGTTGTTTGGGCGCCAGGAAGAAACTCTGGTTTATGTCTCCTAGACCGGTACGGCTGCGCTGATCGTTGCCTGCAGCTTCATCATAAATAACGGGAAGAATGGTACGGGAAACGAGGACCAGGTTCGGCCCCAATTCGAACGGGAGGACCGGTTGTATGTTCAAGGTATAGCGCAGTTTGTTACTCGCACTCACATCGAAGCGGCTTTCCAGCGGAAGGGTTATCAGGTCGGCGACCGGATTCTGCAGTTCCTTGGCCAGCTCGGCATCCTGGCTGGACCCTTGTGCCATGGCCACGGGGCAGAGCCCCATTGACACAACAAATAACGTAGCTAATACCGCTTTTCTGCCTGCATCGACAATATGCACTCTCATTTTTCCTCCGCGGTTGATGTATCAAATATGCTACGTCTCTGATGAAGGGGTGATGATTCGCCCCACATTGCATGCAGACAATCAGTTGCAAGCCTCCAGTTACAACCCGTCACGACAGGTAATCCGGCCATTCCTCATGGTTAACTGGAACTAGCGTGGCTGAGAAGCGGACAACTCCTCATTCATAGAGATCATCTGATCTTTCTTATGGTGTAGTTGCTTTTGTCCCCAACATAGAGGTTTTTTCCGTCCGTTGTGATACTCCAGGGCATGTTAAATCTCGCCGCAGACCCCGTTCCGTCCGTCGAGCTGTAATCGTACGCCATGCCGGCGATCGTCGTCACCTCGCCTGTGGTGACGACGATCTTCCGGATCGTGTCATTCGAATCCGTAACATAGAGGTTTGTCCCATCCGTTGTGATGTGGTGGGGTTCATTGAATCTCGCTTCCGACCCCATCGCGTCTATTGAGCCGATCTGGCCCGCCGTCCCGGCCAGCGTCGTCACGATCGCAGACAAATTAAGCGGCATTCCCTGTATGGCACCGCCCATCTGCGTTGTGCCGCCACCTGCGCCACCACCCTTGCTCGTACTTCCGCATCCGACACTTAACATGATTGATAACAACGCTACTATACGAAGGCCAACCCCCCAAAAGCCTGCTGCGCGGAATTCAGTTGGCAGTTAGTGACAAAATCTGTCTTAGTGCTGACCGCATTTGAAGCCTCCGTTATCTGTCAAATCCCGTCACGATGGGTGATCTTGCCGTTCATCATGGTAAGGTCGACCTTCGTCGTGCTGATGTCTTTGGGAACGATCTTGTGCAGATCTTTGTCGATGATAACGATATCCGCCTGTTTGCCGACCTTCAACGAGCCGATCCGGTCTTCCTGGCCCAGCACATAGGCAGCATCGATCGTGTATGCCTTCAGCGCCTGATCCAGCGTGATGCGCTCGTTTTCGGGCGGCACCATGGGCAAGACCTGCTGCGTGCCGTATTGCGGCAGAATCGCGCGCGTCATTGACACCTGGATGGCATCAAGCGGGCGATAGGTAGCCACCCAGCCGGAAGCGGGCCAGTCCGACCCGAATGCCAGCCGGCCGCCGGCCTTGAGCACCGAGTTCATCCGCGCATATTCGGTAGAAACGACGTCCTTGCCCACGATCTTCATGATCAGTGCAAGAGTGGGGTCCGGAGAAAACCACTGGGCAGAGGTCTGCATCGTAACGTTCTGTTTTGCGAAACGAGGTACTTCATCATCGGTCAGGAACATGACGTGTGCGGCGACATGCCTGGATGGGCTCTTGGGATAAGCCTTTTGTGCGGCTTCAATGGCATTCAGATAGGCACGGGTAGCTCCGTCACCATAACTGTGGGCATGGGTGTCCAGGCCGTTGGCCTGGGCTTTGAGCACTGCAGCGTCAAAAAGCTTGGGACTGATCTGAAATTCTCCACGAGAATCCGGCTGATCGGCATAGGGTTTGAGCATAACCGCCGTGTGCTGGGACTCGCCGCCGTCCATCATGATCTTCAATGACCGGACCTGCACCAACTCGGAATGGAACTTGTCGCGCAATGCCAGCGTCATAGCCACCGGATCCGTTACCTCTGGATTATTCCAGTAATAACTGGCGGCGACACGTACCGGCAGCTTGCCGGCTTTCTCCAATTGCTGGAAGCCCTCAAGACCCAACTCTGTCGGCATGACGCCAATCCCGCCATCAAACAAAGCCGTAATGCCAGCCGCTGCGAGCTTCGGCAATAACTCGGCTGTTGCTGCGTTCACGGCATGCGGCGTGGGCGGATCCAACTTGGCTAAGATCATCTGTTCAGCGATAGTTTCCACAACCCAGCCGGTCGGTTCATTGGTCTTGGGATCACGCTGAAAGAAACTCAGGCCCGGTGCCGGATCAGGGGTATTAGCATTGATTCCGGCCATTTCCAGTGCCTTGCTGTTAACCCACGCGCTGTGGCAGTCAATGGCAACCAGCATTACGGGTTTATCGGGGAAAAGCCTGTCCAGTTCTGCCTTAGTCGGGCCGGTGGTCGGAAACAGATAGTAGCGCCAGCCAAAACCGCGGATGACCTTGGCATCAGGATTTGCTGCCGCCCATGCCTTAATCCTTGCCAGCATCTCCTCGACGGTGTCGCATTGCAGATCAACGCCCTGAGCGAAAATTGCCAGCGTTGTATGAATGTGTGATTCGACAAATCCGGGCAGGAGCATCTTGCCCTTCAAGTCTACGACCTGCGTCTTCTTCCCGATAAAAGCGTCTGCCCCTTTGCTGTCCCCCACGTAGGATATTTTCTTCCCCGTGACGGCAACTGCCTCGGCTTTCGGGTTCTTACTCTCACTGGTGTAGACCGCGCCGTTTTTGAATACATAGTCCGCCGTCTCGGCGCAAATGGCACTTTGTCCAGGCATCAGTACAGCCATGCAGAGGCCCAGAATGGCCCCACATCTCTTCATCACATTCATATCGTTCTCCTTTTCTGAAATACTCCTGCGTTCTGCTGAATGCCATCCATCCCTTGGCGCACTACATCCAGTTTTCTGTAGACTCTAGAACAGATTGCTCTCTTTCATATCCGTCCTGATCACCTCCACGAAATCTCGGACAGCGGTATCCGGGGAGGCGGGGTCTTTGGTTTCCTTCACCCGGACAGGAGGAAACCTGCCAACACCAGCAATATTAAGTACTTTACCGATCCGTTCATCATGATCTCCTTCGATGATCAGGGGGTGATCGGAAACGCTCCGGCTTCCGATTTCCGAGACGGTTCCTTTTGTTTTAGTTTCAGACCTAAAATTTGATATTGGTTCGTAGCGACGTAAACAGTGCATTGGGAGCATCCACCAGAAACGGCCTAACCCATTGGATATCCGCCGAGACGTGAAGCCAGGGTGTTACGGCGACATTATAGTAAGACTCCATGCCCTGTTCGTCACGCAACCGCAATAATGGCGCCATTCCCCGGACCAGATAGTCGCTCAATGAATTCCGGAAAACCGCCACTCCCCAACGGTCGGCCGCCCGCATGGGCAGCGGGCTCGCGCCGCCCAGACCAAAATATCCCATCCATTGCTGCTTCGTCGGATTGCCGTCGGAAAAACCGAACTCTCCGAAAAATCCCCAGCCGCGTTTCGGATCATTCGCATCCTGATAGAGATATTGCTGGATACTCACAGCGAAAAAATATGGGTTCGAGCGCGTCGGCACCACCGTCCCGGTCTCCGACGGAAACAAAAGATCCGGAATTGAACGCAGATCCAGTCCGTTCATCGTGCTATACATGGCTTTTACGCCATAAGATCCCTGAAGACCGAACGGCTTGGCCGCCAGCGTGGCGCTCCCGCGAAAACTGACTCCTTCACTAAACGGATTTTCCATACCGGTGCGCTGCGTGACATCAATGGGGTCATACACCGCCAGCGCATACGACACCGGCTTGGTGTTCACGCTGAGAATGGCGCCGAAAATTTTCGGCGGCATCAATCCCGTGATCGGTGCCGCCAAAGCCATGTTCATGAACGTGTCAACACCGCCTCCGCCCTTGATCGGCGTAGCTTTGGCGGCGTCAAGCATGTTCAGCTTGCCGATCTTGAGCGCGACCACATCCGAAAACTTCTGCGTGATATCCAGCCCGAGATCGCCTTCGCGGGTGCCGGGAAAAGCCAGAGCGGCATTGTTGGGAACCAGCGTTTTCCCAAACCCGTTGAGGTCGCGGCCATAATTTTGTTCACCGCGAACATTGATGAACAAGCCGTCCCACAATCCAACCTTGGCGCCGCTCACCGTGGAATAGAGATCGACTTTCCCACCTAATTGCCAGCTCTTTGATCCCTCGCCGCTGGTCATGCCGGACCCAAATTGGGTCACTTCGACCCCGAAAGAAACGCCCTGTTCATTGAGCTGCGTCCGCAGGCCGCCCCAGTCGCCGGTTAATGTCGGACGAGTCCAGATGGAATCCGTGGTGTTAACCTCAGTGGAAGTACGAAGACTGGGGGGTACCATGCTGGGACCTTCCGCCCGGGCCGCTGGGCAGATTCCCATCAGCACAACAAATAGCGCGGCACATACTGTCTTTCTGCCAACATGCACTCTCGTGTTCCCTCCCCGGCAGGTGCAACGAAGACGCTGCCCACAACCATCCAATCACATAACCATTCAGAGTAACTACTGTTTCGTACTGAATTGTGCCCAATTACCCGGGTTGATCACGAGCGTGCCGCTGGAAAAGTCCAGAACCAATGGATAGCGTGTTGCTGAAGCAATAGTGAATCTGTCCAGTGTTTCCGACACAGGTACCAGTTCGACACTCTTTTCGCGGCCAATCGTGTAGGCATCACGTTCACCGGTTGCCTGCGCGAACAGCTTGCCGTCCCTGGCAGTGATCTCAACGGTGACGAAACGACTGAATTTATATGTTCCGGCATAGTTTCCCGGCAACGGCGTTGTTAGTGCAACCGGTTTTGGCAACTGTGGCTGTTCGGGAACGGACGACAAAACTGCATCCCACATCAGCTCTGAGGCTATGATCGGCAGCAGAGTGATGTTTGCCTGCCGCTCCTTCGGATCTGTCGGCAGATCGACCTCGCCGGTGGAGACGGCGAACAGAACGTCGCCGTCGTACTCCGTGGCGTAGGGCTGCAGTCCGCGGGACATGGAGGTGTGGACCTGAATCGCCAGCCGCTGCAGGTCGCCGAAATTGAGCTTCTGGTTGACGACGACCAGGCTGATGGTCGTGTTCCCCGAAGGCTTCGTCTGGGCCGGGCCCTGGACCCACTTGTCCCGCAATAACCCCAGGAGGGTGGTGGTATCCATGTCCTTCGGCCAGGCCGGATCAAAGTAACCGGCTGTGATCTTGCCCTTGCGGTCTGTCACTGTCCCCAAAGCATTGTTAACGGTGAAGGCCGCGATCTTGAGGTTGCCCTTCTCAAAGTAAGCACCGCCTTGCCCCGAATGGGCATTGAGCCCGAAGATGCCCCCGGTCTTGGCCATCCTGCCGGCTCCCGCCGAACCAACCCGGAAGACGCCCTCTTGGGCTGCACGGTATGCCGCCTGGGCCAGACGCTTGTCCGGGTAGATCTCGTTCAGGCGCCGGTCACCGAGATCATAGATAATTGCACCGGTTGTATGGGCCACGTCGCCGATGATGCCCGAGCGCACATGATCGTCCTTCATTGCCGTTGCCACCGCCGTGGTTGATTCCAGACCGTAGAAGGAGCCTCCTGACAGGACGACCGCATTGACCGTGGCCCTGTCCTTGCCCAGACGCAGCCATTCGGTGTTAGCGGTCGCCGGTTCCCCCCGCACATCGAAGGCGGCCAGTACCGGCCGGGCAAAGCTGAACACGGTCACGCCGGTCGGTCCTTCCTTGTATTCAGCCGTGCCGATTCTGAGCATTGGCCAGTCGAATTTGAGCTCCTTGCCGCCCACATTGGTAATGGGCTGAAGATTGGATTGGTCGTCGTCAGAGAGCGCATAAGCGCTGGTCGTCAGCACCGTGCTGACAGTGACAAGGGCCAGCAACCGCCCCCACCAGGTCATCCGGCGTGCCATTGTCCGGCTAGGTGCGAAGAAACGTTTAGCGACTTGAGATTGTTCCTTGTACGCGTCAGATATGAAGTACCGTTCTCCGTTCATAAATGAACCTCCATGAGATATTACTTTGATAAGGCTTTGGTAATTGGTCGGCAAGGGAAGACCCTGCTGCAATCGCGGGACGAGTACAGGCGCTGGCTAACTCAAACCTTGTAGGCAAAGGCGCAAGCACAAATCACGTCGGTGCTAGTTGTGATAGTTACCTTATATCGGCAGATGTGAACCGTGTCTAATTAACGAATTACTACAAAATGTGACGAATTATGACGAGGGATGGGAATTGGCAGATGGAGTCAGTCGATCAGTACTGGTTCGGAGAAGCAGTAGCCGACCGCATGTGCTGTCTGGATAGGAGAGGAATGGCCACTGGCCATGATTTTTGCTCGCAAGCGACGAACGAGAGAGTCGAGCGCGCGACCACTGTGCTCGTCATAGCGTTTATAGATGGCGTTCAGGAGAACATCGCGCGACACGACCTGACCAGCGGCGGCAGTCAACAGTTCCAAGAGCTGGAGTTCAAGGGAAGTCAGTTTGATTGAATTTTCCTGGCCCACTTTCAGTTGCCAGTTTTGCCGTAGCAATCGCCATGTCTCGCCGGTTGCATCAGAGCCACTCGGGCGGGCGGCATTCACGAGGCTCATGATGGCGGCCTGCAACTCACGTGCATCCACCGGCTTGACAAAATAGTTATGGGCTCCGGCGGTATAGCCGCGCACCCGATCCTCAACACGCTCGTGGGCGGTCATGATGATTACTTTCATGGAAGTATTGGTACGCAGATATTCGACTAACACGAAACCAGACTGGTCAGGCAGCGATACATCGACGAGGACTACTTGATACCGCATCTTGGACAAAGCGGCGTAACATTCGAGGCAACTGCCGACGGCGGTTACCGCGAACCCGGCACTGTTCAGGTAGGAAGACAGGCTGCTGCTCAGGTCGATATCGTCCTCGACGAGCAAAATATTGACAGTTTTGTCATCTGGCATCATGGGAATCCATTGTTAGTAAAATCTCTTGCATTGGAACTTGTACCGCAATTTCCTCCCTGCCAGATAGTCACAAGATGTTACGATTTGTGACTATTTGTGACAGATGACTTTAGTACGTTAGAATTTTTTTCTGCGCTTTCGCTAATGCACTTATCCAGTTTATCTGGGCTAGGAACAACTGGGAAGAATAATGGCTGAAACCAGGCCACGGGGAGCGTTCTGACGAAGCAGAAGTCGTCCGCCGAGCTGGGCAACTATTCTGTCCACCAAGTACAGACCGATACCGAAGCCTTCTTGATGTGCTGCATTGTTGCCGCGCCGGAACTTGAGCCGGAGATCTTCTAACTCGGCTCCAGTAAGGGCGGTGCCGCAATCAGCAACCGACAGACAGATTTCACGGCCGTCATTTTCCAATCCAATATCAATAGGATTGTCTTTGCCGCCATATTTGACGGCGTTATCGATCAAATTGAGCAGTGCCGTCTTTAATTGCGAACGGTCAGCAAGAACGAAATTCAGCGTAGACGTTTCTGGCGGCAGGTAGAGGATGACACCTCGCCAGAGGGCAGATGCCTCGTCACATACCTCCGCGAGGAAATCTGCCACTTCGATCCGCTCGTACTGTTTTGATCCTGTAACTGGTTCAGCGAGCCGCGACACGCCGAACGATGCTTCCACCACTTCTACGAGGCGGGTTATGGCGCGCTGCATGAAACCGATGCTTTCAGCACGTGTGGCGGCATCGGTATCCCGGTCTCGCAGGATATCAAGATTGGCTTTGATGATGGCCAGTGGTGTCCGGTATTCGTGACTGACCATGTCAACGAACCTGATCTGGCGTTCCAGCGCATCCTTGAGGTTTTCCCGTTCATCGCGCAGTTCCACGGTCATCTCCCGCGCGAGTTGAACTGCCCGCACCTCGGCATCCCTGGCGGCGACTACCGCCTTTTTCTCGGCCGCACGCACCCGCTCGGTGAGTGCCAGTGACATAAGGACCATGCTTAGTAGCGTCCCGATTTCGAGGGAATAGGTAGTTAGCCAGTTAACAGATATAGCTCCGATGAGCCTTAGGAATTGCAGTATCGCCCCCAGATTGGTCGACATGAAAGCTATGAGGAAGAGCCGCCCCGCAGGCACCCCTTTGCGGCACAATCCAATGCTGAGCCAAATGAGATATAACACCAGAAAGAGTCCGTTTCCGACCAGAATAGGCGCCACCTTTCCGTAAAAGTTGAGGGGAACGGACAGAAGGACAATGAGGGCGAAGACCATGGTGCCCTGGAAGTAGCGATGTGCAAAAGGAAACCTTTCTTTGGTCTCGAAGAGGCGGATGGCAAAAAGGAAAAAACAGAAGAAACTTACCGCCATCCCTCCCTCCGCGAAGTAATCGGAAACAAGGTGGGCGCTGGTGGGCCATATCAGAGGGAGCACCCCTTCCACACCGAGGTAGGTCACGAAGAGGGTAAGGACGTAGATGGCGTAGTAGCCGTACAGCATGTCGCGCAGGCGGATCGCAAAGATGGCATTTAGGAACAGAACCAACAGCGTGATGCCGAAAAATCCCCCAGCCATGAGACCATGGATCTGCGACCAGTAACTGAAATCGCCTGTAGAATAAACCCATCCTTTAAAGGAGTGAGCGCTCCCGGTCTGCAAGTGAACATAGACCCGGCGAGGACTATCTTCCGGCACTACAAGGGGGACCACGAACCGTGGATGTGGTACCGGCCGCTGTGCAAAGGGGTGGTGATCTCCCATTACATATTCATTATATGAGGAGGCGTTTAGGGGGTTATCACCGGTCTGGACATAAACGTTGACGTGATCGAGCGCGGCAGGACCAACAGAGAGAAACCATTCTTTGGGGAGAGTCTCCCTCCGCTGCACAGTGAAGCGGACCCAACTCCATTGCGTGGTATAGCCGCGGTTGAGGAAAGCGGGGACCGGGTGAAAAGAAGCTGCTTGTGGCTCGCCCAGTACATCCTGAAGGGAAAGGCGGCCATCCGGGTCAGCAAGAAAATCAAGATGATCGGCCAAGGAGACGGGCGATGAGGCAGAAACCTCAAGCGGGGCAGCAGCAAAGGTGACACTTACATGCGGAAATGCTACCAGCAAAAGGAATAGGAGAGTTGACGGTCCCCAGAGTTTGAGACGACAAAAAAAACCGTGCAAAAGACCCAAATCTGATGGTTTCATGTATCGATTATTCAATAGAAAACCCATCCTTATCTGTCAACGCGCACAGATATACCATTAATTGGCTCAGTCTTGTTAATCTTGTCAACCGAAACTTGACCACACTGCCTTTAACATTGAAGGAATGTCAATCATTAGCGCCTTGCTCGTTGCCACTTCATGATGTAAGGTCCGCCCAGTTGCCAACTTTATTTTTTGGATACCTGGACTCTTCTGTGATATCAGTCGCCAACATTATTTTCTTGAAAGGATTCAGTAGTACTGTAACATACTCAAATGACTAGTGAGTCAGTTGTCGACATTATATTTTGCGTACACTCAGGTGCCGCCGGAATTTGCTGAGCATTATCAGGTGATTGTTGCGCAGTACGAGCAGGAATGATCTGAATTGCGGAGAATCGTGCAGATACGTTTGGAACTCTCAAAAAAACCAGGAGCGATCAAAAAACTTAAGCAAATTCAGATTGTTGCGTACATAAAAGTTATATAATACCCATAGAGGGCATGAAGATGATGTCTGGATGTGTAACACATAGGTACGCAATATTCGCAATCGTCTTGTTGTTGGCAGGTATGACATCGGTCTGTTACAGTGGCGGCAGGTTTGATGTGGCCGAAGTAATTCCGCTTCCATCTCCGGCACCTCCTTCACGTATCTTATCTCCCGCTCCGTCTCAACTATACGTCCCGGATCCCGTTTCGCCAAGTTCCGCACCAGACAATCTGTCAACTCCACAGATAGCACTTCCGGCGGTCCCTCCCCAATTTATCTACGTACCTAAGCTCGGCTTTTACGTAGCCATAGGGACTCCCTACGACATCGCCTATCTGGATAGTGAATACTTCATGTTCCGTGATGGCTTCTGGTATGGCACAGGGTATTATGGTGGCCCATTACTACAGCTTGAACCGAGTACTTTGCCATCACCTCTGGTCCGACACGATATGAAGGAATTTCGACGCTTACGTGACGTTGAGTTCCGGCGCTATAATCGAGACCCGGCTCATTACAAAGCTCGATTACACTCTCCTGCAGCAGGTAAAGATGATCAGCAGGATACGAGAAGAAAAGATCATGAACGCCATGATATGAAAGATGGAGATTGATGGGAATAACGTCGCGATGTCTGCCGGTTACACTGTAGTTCGCTAAAACTTCCCTTCTAACCCTGCATAGACCCGCCAGCGCTCAGATTGTAAACGAAATCTTCGGCACTGGCGGCCGGGAGTGTCGTGCCGATCAAGGAACCATGCGGCCTGCTGCATTATTTTCTTACCAGCATGATCGAACAGGGCATCTTGCGGACCAGATCTTCATTGCTGCGCCCGAACACAAGATGTTCAAGCCGACCTTCCTCGTGGGCAAGCATGATCAAAAGATCGATGTTTTCATCATGAACCGTTTTCAGAATTTCACCGGTCGGATCTCCCTCTTTGATCAACTCGACGATTGGCAGCCCGGTGGCTTGTTCCGCTGCGATGATCCGATCCAGTTCCGCCTTGGCATCCTTGAGGATCTTCTTGTACTCCTCTTCGAGGCTGATGGTCGGCAGACTCCACCCTTTGCGTCCGAAAGGGTTGTGGACGACGTGGATAACGAACAACTCCGCTCCGTATTTGCGGGCCAGGGAAACACCGTAGTGGATCGCCTTCTTGCAATGCGGGCTCATTCTGCTGACGACGAGAATTTTTCTGACCTCTTCCATGTTTTCTCACCTGCCTTTTCAACCTTATTATACTAGAACTCATTCCATGGAACGCAGAAATTATCCGGCTCCCGAAGTTGCTGATGGGGATGGCAACGTTGTAAATCTGCTGCCAAATTGCTACCAAAAATCAAAAACCACAAAAAAAGGGTTACAGCATAAGCGCTGTAACCCTTTGATCTTTAGTGGCGGTCACATGAGTAATGGATTTATATGCAGATGGTATCTTTATGTCTGAGAGTGGTTACTTAAGGACAGCATAAGGCCCATGTTGTTACAGAATTGGCTGCACATACAGTTGCGTCTGCAGCAGCCCATGTAACTTGCCATGAATTATTGGTTATTCCTGACTGCATACTTTCAACAGGGATACATGTAACTGAAGAATTCCAATTCGCAGTAGAGTAACCACCAGAAACAGCCGTTTGGCCAGCGGGACAATACGCAGTAACATAGGTAGAAGTGCTAGTTAGAAAGGTGGGTGATCCTGAAAATACTTTTGCGCATCCGGCAGTAGAAAATGTACCAGTAGCCCCTTTTGCTAATACCGCCCAAAATGAAGCATTAGATGGCGTTTGAGCTATACTCGCAGTAGTCGCAACATACGAACTACCAAGATACTGCACTACATCGCCAGCGGAGTATGTAGTCCCTGATGACCATGTCCCTTTGTCTTTAAGCAACCCATTTGAAGTGGTCAGAGAACTGCCATTTAAATACAATGTCCCATTGACAGTTAAATCACTATCTACATGTGCTCCAGCAGCAAAGGAGGTGGCAGTCCATAACAGGCACAGAGTTAGAATAATTGTAGTTTTCATTTTGCTACCTCCAGATAAACTTTATGATTTTGATCAGCATATTACATTTAATTTCTAATATATCAACTATTTAATCATTAATCCCATCGCTCACCTTCAGGACCATCTACAATCATGCAACAATACAAAAAGGATATCTTGCAGATGAATATTGGTGCAATAGCAAACAAATAGAGGTATGCAAGCAAGCCCTAAAACGTTCACAGCTTTGAGCTGGAAACAAAAAAGGGTTACAGCGTAAACGCTGTAACCCTTTGAAATTTAGTGGCGGAGAGGTAGGGATTCGAACCCTAGGTACGCGCAAACGTACACCTGATTTCGAGTCAGGCACCATCGACCACTCGGACACCTCTCCACTGAACCCGCTTTAGAACGGGAAAAGCTTTATACCCCATTTGCTTCATAAATTCAAGACCGGTTTTTAAGGATCGCATCTTTCCTTGGGCATGCGCAGTTGTCGGCATGTCCCAACTTTATCATCTCAGGTGCCCATGGTGTCCTGCATACATCAATACACCGTGTCGTGGTCGCCGACGTTTATTGGAATGATTTCCTGGTCTTTAAGCAGTAATTCAAGGGTGATACGGTAGGAAAGGTTGATCGAAACCGAATGCAAACCGGAGAGACGCCCAGATAGGGGATGCAGGCGCAATGAAGGATGGAAAGGGTTGGCCTCCAGCAGTTGCAGGGTTTTCAGGTACTGTTTTTCAAGTTCGGGATGGCATTTCAGAAAGCGCTGGGCGCGTCTTTCGTACTGCTCGGTAAAAACCAGAGACCAGCTCATCAAGCGGCCTTCAGGCGTGCCAAGTGATCTTCGGCGCTCCCTTTGACAAAACGCCCTTCGGCAAGATCGGCGCGGGTTTGGGCAAGAGCGGATTCAAGTTCGCACTCACGCAAGTAATGATAATGATCCATATCCATCACGACGAAGCGCTCCTTGCCGCGAACGGAAATAACCGCTTCCGGTTGCGTGGCAAGCATGGCTTCAATGGCGGAAACCCCTTTTATCTTCAGATCATTTGCAGATATATACGGCATTAGGCACCCCCATGATTTAATTATAGTGTAGTTAATCATGCTATTAATAGTGCTGTCAAGAATGTTGTTAATGGTGTGGAAAGGTCTGGGGGCGGGGCGGTGTAAAGCATGATTAGGCCGGCATTCTTTACGGGTAAAATACAGTGAATGCCCCAGCCAATGTGTATGCCACGATTGACAGGCGTAGGGTGCCGGAGTAATGTGAAGCACTTTTTATGTGATGACTTGGAGATGCAAAGGATGGGGAGAAACGGGCGATTATAAAGACCGCTGAACCGGTATTAAGGCTGGTTGGCGGTCTTTTTGGGTTTAGATAATTACCAAGGAATAATTGAATTTCAACGTCTTGGCCTAGATCGCTGAAATCGCCATTGAGCAGGATGAACAGGCTGCTATCTCGTATATCGAGGCTAATTCATGAGCAAGCTATCCGACACCCCTATTGCCTTTACCACTCCGCCAAACGGCTATGCCACCTGGCTGACGGAACTGAAAACCCGCATCCAGACCGCCCAGCAGCGGGCCGCACTGGCGGTTAACCGTGAACTGGTACTGCTCTACTGGCAGATTGGACGCGATATTCTGGAACGGCAGGCCAATGAAGGATGGGGTGCAAAGGTGATAGAACGCCTGGCGCATGACCTGAGAACGGCCTTTCCGAACATGAAGGGATTTTCCCGCGCTAACCTGCTTTACATGCGGGCATTTGCCGAAGCATGGCCGGAAGCTGAAATTGTCCAACAGCTTGTTGGACGATTGCCATGGGGGCATAACTTGGTGCTTCTAACCAAACTCAAAGCCCCGGAAATTCGCCGCCGCTATGCCGAGAGCGCAATTCAACATGGTTGGTCGCGCAATGTCCTGAACATCCATATTGAAACCCGCCTTCTGGAACGCGAAGGAAAAGCTGTAACCAACTTTACGGCGAATCTGTCCGCGCCTGACTCGGACCTTGCCCGAAATACCCTGAAAGACCCCTACATATTTGACTTTCTCGGCGTTGCCAAAGAAGCGGACGAGCGGGAAATAGAGTCGGCAATTGTCCAGCACATCACTCGTTTCCTCCTCGAACTCGGTGCCGGTTTTGCCTATGTTGGCCGTCAAGTCCATCTTGAGGTCGGGGGTGACGACTTTTTCATCGACCTTCTTTTTTACCATCTCAAGCTGCATTGCTATGTGGTAATTGAACTGAAGGCAGGGGCGTTCAAGCCGGAACATACCGGGCAACTGGGCTTTTACCTGACTGCCGTGGATGCGCAGATAAAGGGCGAACAGGATAATCCGACCATTGGCCTCTTGTTGTGTAAGACCCAGAACCGGGTGGTGGCGGAATATGCGCTGCGCGATTCCAACAAACCTATCGGCGTCGCTGAATACCAGCTTGTGGGGGCGCTGCCTGAAGAATTCCAGACCAGCTTGCCGAGTATTGAGCAAATTGAACGAGAATTGGGAGGTGACGAGTGAGCGACATCAAAATCTTCCGCCTCTCCGGTGATCATCGAGTACAAACGAACCGAACCGCATATCATCAAGAGCAATGAGGCGAGCTGAAATGACCGAACCAACCTGTGATTTTTACTGCGCAAAGATTCTGAAAGGCCTTCTGGATGTGCCGGTGTACTTCGAGAACGAGCAGGTCTTCGCCTTTCACCACACCAATCCGCTCTGGGAAAACCATGTTGTCCTGCTTCCCAAGCGGCACATCGAATCCCTGCTGACCCTGGAGGAGGGCGACAACGAACTGCTCCTGGAACTGATGCGGACGGCCAAGATCATTGCCGGGGATTTCATGGAACGCTTCGGGGCCGCCCGTGTCTACACCAACCTGGGGGATTACCAATCCTCCAAGCATCTGCACTGGCACATCGGCTGCGGCAAACAACTACGTCCGTACTGACCCCAGACAATCACCACCCAACCAAAGGAGAATCGTAGCATGGCAATGACCGTTGAAATCAAAGGCAACAAGCTCTGTATCGAAATCGACCTGGAAAAACCGACACCATCGGCATCCGGCAAAACCCTGGTGGTTGCCAGCACACGGGGAAATGCGGTTACCAGCGCAGAAGTGGACGGCAAGCCGATTACCATCGGACTGAACGCCTATATCAAACCTTGATCAGGGCCTGAAAAATCAAGCAACGAAAAAGGGTTACAGCTTATCACTGTAACCCTTTGCTTTTGCAGGGTAGGTGTCCGGGAGGGCAGCGTACTTGGTTAATGCTTCCTTTACCCCGTTTCTCACGCAACGACGCCACGTAAACCCAGAGACCAGACCTACCTTCGAAAAACAATTGTCCACGAAACACACGAAAAGCACGAACAAAGTAAATAGCTTATTCTCCTGAAAACGGCAGTTACTCACGCGGAGACGCGGAGGTCGCGGAGAAATTCAATACGTTACGTCGATAATAACCTTCACCAATCAGGTACTGGTAGCTCCGATGTAATTATCCGGTTTTGCTCCGTGTTCTCCGCGTCTCCGCGTGCAACTGTTTTTTATGGGATCATTTTTTTTGTTCGGCCTTTCGTTGCGTCGTGGCGGCGTTGCGTGAAAACAGGTCCGTCCTAAGGTGGAAAATTCGGGTGACATCCATCAGCGTCCCGGTATCTGTCCGTGCGGCTTGCCGGTGTGACGAATGCCCTGATGAATGGTGACCCGCTGCCCGTCGGTCTGTCCCTGGTTGTAGGCGTTGGTGTTGATGTAACTTCGGCGGCTGTGCACCGTCCTGATGGGGCCGATCTCGTCCATGGTCTTTTTGATCAAACCTTCCTTGATCGGGACCAGCGCGCCCGGCGTGACGGGGGTCTGCTTTTTCTGCTCCTGGAGCTGGCGGGTAATGGTCGAGACGGCACCCAGGTAATAGGAGTGGCGCAGCAGCTCGCGTTGCCGCCCGGCAATCGCGGCACCCGCATGCTGCTTCAGGTAGGCGGCGCAGAGCCTTCTGACCGTCCGTTGCAGGTAACTGAAGGTGTAGGCGGCAATCTGCACGTCCGCCCCGACGCCGATGAAGGTCATCTTTCCGCTGGCCGGGTGGTGCAGCGCCTGACAATCAAAGGCGTTGCTGACCCCGGCGCTGAGGTGGCGGACCCATTTCGGCAGGCTGCGGGCCACGTCGGTTTCGACCTTGTCGGCCTGATGCGGCCGCTCTGCGGCGTTGATATCGGCCATGGCCAGGTTGTGGGCTGCCAGCAGCCGTTGGGCATGGGCGGCGGCCAGGGCGGCTTCGTGCTCGTTGCAGGAGTTGGCCAGGGCCAGCAGTTTTTTGATCTTATCGATGATTGCGCTCTTGTCCATCTGGGTACGCGGATTCCTTTCACAGCCTGCGTATTGATTGCATGCTATGGCGATTTTGTTCGTGAATTTCGTGCCGCTCGTGGACAACGGCTTTTTCAGGTTTTTGGGCTCTTCAGTGTTTTTCGTGCATGCAGGCGCCGTGCAGGCCGGTCAGCAGGTTCTCCCCCGGGTTTTGGGTCAGGGCGGGAGCCAGTGAGCCGGCTTCTTCGATCCGTTCAAATGTGGTGAGCATGCGTTGCACGGCTGCGTCGGCCAACTGCCCGATGGATGTGCGGCGGGCTTCGCCGCTGACCGGGTGCCGCCAATCCAGCGGAGCTGCGCCAAGCCTGTCCCGGCGCGCACCGAGCAGGGGATAGAAGAGATGGCGTTGGTCTCTGAAGGGGGCGCCGGCCAGCAGGGCCGCAAGCCGGACGGCCAGCTTCCAGAAACTGCGATCGTAGAGCCCCTGCAGGCGGCAATGCAGGTCCAAACCTTGCTCCAGCGCCTGGTGGGGCAGTTGTCTTTCGGGATCAAAGAGCAGGGCGCAGCTGTCCAGGAGAGTCGCACGGGTGTTGGTTGACATCAGCTCGGCCACCTTTTTGCGTGGCGGCCTGCAGCCTGCGTGCAGGAAGTGGAGATCCAGCTCCGTCTCCAGCTGGTAGTGGCGGCCGATTCCGGCTGTGCCGGTCAGGGCGAAGACCAGCGGGTGAAAGACGATGTCGGCCTGCATGTGGCTGATGACCCCCAGCAGACAGGCCAGGGTAGCCGGCGGGAGGCCGTCGGGAAAGCGCGCTTCCGCCCGGATCAAGGGGGCAAAACTGTTGTCGGGAGTGTTGTGAAAGCCCCTGGCCAGGGCCAGGGCCGTCTTTGCATAGGGGCCGCGAAAGAGGTGCAGCAGCGTGTCCGGCAGCACCGCTCCTCCCAGGTAGCAGTCGTGATGGCTGAGAATCAGTTGCCGCAGGCGACTGGCGTTGCCCAGACCGGCCAGGGCCCGTTCGGCCAGGATCCAGTGGGTCAGCTCTTTAGGCATGTTGGTCCGCTCCATAGCGTTGCAGCAGGCGCCGTTCGTACAGGTAGCGCACGCTCAACGGCAGGAGCGCGGCCAGGAAAATCAGGCCGCACCCCAGCCATTCCAGGGGCTTGAGGTGTTCGCCCAGGACGAACATCCCCGCCAGCAGGCTCCAGACCGGATCCAGGGTGTAGACCAGCCCGGCCCGGGTGGGGGTGACGTAGCGCTGAAAGGTGTTTTGCATGGTAAAGCAGATCACCGTGGGAAAGATGGCGCAGTAGACCACCGATAGCGCCCCGCTGCTGGACAGGTTGCCGAGTGTGCCGGGTGCCGCCAGGGTGGCCAGGCCGGCGATGACCGCGACCGTGGCGAACTGGATCATGGAGACCAGGTAGACATCGTCGTCTTTCAAGACCTTGGAGACGGTGATGATGTGGCAGGCGATGAAAAAGGCGCAGATGGTCGAGACCAGGTCGCCCCGGTTGAAACCGGCCCCGCCGCTGGTGGCCAGCAGCCAGATGCCCAGCGCGGCCAGGGCCACGCCCGCCAGATTGAGCCGTCCGATGCGGTCGCGCCAGACCAGCTTGGTGACCAGCGGGATAAAGAGCACGAACAGGTTATTCAGCACCCCGGCTCGCGAGATGCTGGTGCCCTGGACGCCGAAGACGAAGCAGATGTTGGTCAGCCCCAGGGCGCAGCCGACGATCACGCCCCGCCGCAGGATATGGCGGTTGAAGGAGCTCAGTCGCCGGGCGAAGACGATCAGCATGATCAGCGTCGCCAGGGTGAAACGGCTGAAGACGAACAGCGCCGGCGGTATCTCGCGCAGGCCGATCTTGGTGAAGAGGAAGCTGCCTCCCCAGAAGAGGGTGGTCAGGATCAGGAAGAAGTATATGCGCCCCTGGGAGGGGCGAAGGGTGTCATTCAAAGCACTGCTCTCCTGATGGTGATGCGTTGTAACTTCACCTGCAATGGAACACGGATGACGCGGATTTAGCGGGTTTGCGCGGATTGTACATCTATTCTGCCCGGTTTATCCGTGTACATCCGCCCAGATCAGATTTGATCCGCGTTCCATTGCCTCTGACTTTTATTTTGACCGGTTTGGCCTGGAACGCTTGGAATTTAACAGATTTTGAGCAAGGGAATCAGCTCGTCCAGTGTGCCGACCCTCACATCGGCCAGTTCCGGCCAGCGGAAGCTGCGGCTGGCATCCACGTGTATGGTCAGGGCTCCGGCGGAACGCCCCGCCTGAAGATCGTACTGGTAATCGCCGACCATGACGGTCGCTGTCGGATCGACTCCCCAGAGGTTTGAGATGTGTTGGATGCCGAGCGGATCGGGCTTGGGCGCGGCCTCGTCCCTCCCCAGGATGTGCTCGGTCTCGAAAAAACCGTCCAAACCGATCAATGCCAGGGTCCGCAGGCTGTTCTCACGGGTGTTGCGGGTCAGGATGCCCAGGCGGGCGCCGCGGCCCCGCAGGTACTCCAGCAGCCGGTGCGCCCCGCTGGCGGCCCGTGTCCGGTCGGCCAGTTCCAGTTCGATCTCCTGCAGGCGCTCGTGCAGCGGCTGCGCATGTTGGGGGGCTAGTGACGACAGGTGCCCGAGGATGTCGGCCCCTTCCGGGATCGCCAGTTCGCGGCGGATGGCGGCGAAATCATGGACCGCGACGGTCAGGGTGCCGTCCAGGTCGAAGATCCAGTGGCAGCAGTCGGCCAGCATCGCATGCCTCCTGTGCATCATGGTTTGACCGTCGCGGAGAAATGCACCGCCAGCCAGACCGTTGGCACGGCTGCATCGGTCCAGGCCACCCGATGACGGCAGCCGGCGGGGATCAGCAGATGATCCCCCGGGGCGAGACGCTGCGGCTGCTCCTGCCCCTCGAAGAGCAGGCCGGCGCTGCCGGCCAGGAGCAGAACCCACTCGGCCCGTTCCTGGTCGTACCACTCCCCCTGCGGGGTAGCCTGTCCGTTGGAGACGATCCGTTCGATGCGGACGCCGTCCGACTCCGTAATGGTCTCAAAGATCTCCTGGGACAGATCCCCGGGAAGCTCGGCCAGTATGTTGCGGATCTGGGGGGGCATGGATGCTCTCCATTGCTAACAAAAAAAGGCGGGGGATGCCCGCCATGCGTTTTTTGAATAATGCCTGAGTGGCCGGGGTATGTCAACGGGGTTACGCCGTACGGGCGGGCTGTTTGAGGGGGAGTGTGACCGTAAACAGGGAGCCGTTTCCCGGCTCGCTGAGGACGGTGATCATGCCGCCGTGATTCCTGACGATTCCGTAGGATACGGAGAGCCCCAGGCCGGTCCCGCTTTGGCGGGTGGTGAAAAAGGGGGTGAAGATCTCCTTGAGCTCTTCCGTCGCGATGCCCTTGCCCGTGTCCTTGATCTCCACCCGGCAGATTGGCGCGTCGCTGTCGATGAAGGTGCGGAGCGTCAAGATCCCGCCGCGTTCCATGGATTGTACGGCATTCACGATCAGGTTGGTAAACACCTGGCGGAGCTGGTTTTCATCCCCCTCGATCAGCGTGCTGCCCATGCCGTACGCGCGCCTGATTTCGATCCCCTCCAGCGATACATGGTGTTTGACCTGTCGCAGGATCTCCTCCAGAACCTGATCGAGCGCCACCGGCGTCAGGCTCTTGCGCTGGTGACGGGCAAAGGAGAGCAGGTTGCCGACGATGCGTTCCACACGCCCCACCTGCTGGGCGATGATTTCGGCCTCTTCGCGATTGGAGTGGCCCGCTTGCAGCTCCATCAGCAGGACCTCGGCATTGCCCCGGATGATTGCCATGGGGTTGTTGATCTCATGGGCCACTCCGGCGGCCAGTTCCCCAACGGCGGCCAGTTTCTCGGCCTTGACCAGTTCTCCCTGGGTCTTGAGCAGCAGCTGATTCTTTTCCTCCAGCTCGGCGGTACGTTCCTGCACCTTGATCTCCAGGCTCCGATTGAGGTCATGAATCGCCGCTTCCCGCTGTCTGAGCGCGGCGGTCATGGCATTGAACTCCTCGGCCAGTTCGCCGATTTCATCGCCGGAGGAGGTCTCGATGCGCAGGTCTCGCTCCCCGGCGGAAAATCTCTGCACCAGCCGTTTCAATTCCCGGATGGGGCGCGAGAGCAGGTTGCCGATATAGCCGGAGACAAGCAGGCCGAAGAGCGAGCCGGCCAGCAGGACGCCGCTGAAGAGCAGGCCGACCTTTCGCTTCAGGGCCGTGTGCGGCTCTTCCAGCATGCCCACGTAGAGCGATCCGATGACGCTGTTATCCAGGTCTAAGATCGGTTCGTAGGCCGTGAAATACCAGCCGTTGACCACAAAGGCCCGATCGACCCACTTCTCCTTGTTCAGGTTCACCCGGTTGTAGACCTCGGAGGAGAGCCGGGTGCCGATGGCCCGTTTCCCTTCCAGGGTCTGGACGTTGGTGCTGATACGGGTGTCATCCAGAAAGATGGTGGCACTTCCCACGTCCTTGCCCTGGAAGCGGACCCCCTCGAAGACGATTTTCTTGATCCTGTCCACAACCGTATTGTCATTATTCAGCAGTCTGCCGCCGTACAGGGCGCCGACGACTGTCCCGGCCTGGTCCCGGATGGGTGCGGAGGCGACCATCACCATGCCGGACGGCTCGCTTGTCTTACTCCCCGGTTTGGCCCGGTCGGTCGGGATGATTGTGATGCGGGCCTGATCGGCCAGTGTCTGTCCCTCACGCTGCAGACGCTCCGGAGAGAATATCTGGCTGCCGGCGGAAACCGCGCCCAGCAGCGCCTTGCTGACCAGGGGCTCGTTAGCGAGCAGGTCACCGTGGACCCGTGGATTGGCGGCGCGGAACAGGACCTGTCCGCGACTGTCCACCATGGTCAGAAAGTCCAGCTGTTCGTTGTGCAGCATGGCGGACAGCAGGGGAGCGATCGCTGCGCGGTTGTTGCCGGTGACGGCTTGTGCGGCGTGGGGGATGGTGGTGGAGAAACGGACCACGTCGCGGATGTGGGCGATCTCGTTGGCGTAGACCTCGTGGGCCGCGTTGAGGTCGGTGCGCACCTTCTCCTGGGCCAGCGCGTTGATGCGGGTGTTGATGATGGAGATGCCGGCCAGCGAGCAGAACAGGATGGCGACGAACAGCGGCAGCAGGGAGCCGACGGTCAGTTTCAGGCGTATGGAGAGTCGGGGGAAGGGCATGGCTCAGGCGGCCTCGGGACTGCCCTTGGGGATGATCAGGCCGTAGTCGGCGATCTTGCGGTCCAGGGTCTTGCGGGTGATACCCAGGATCTCGGCGCTGCGACTCTTGTGATAGGCATTTTTTTTCAGCACCCAGAGGATGTGGTTGCGCTCGACGCTCTCCAGCGAATCCTTGCCGTCGCCCTGCGCGGCCGGCGGAGCGCCTGGTGTGCCTGATGCAGCGCGGATCGGCAGGAGATCGGCGGTCACTATCTTTGATCTGGCCAGGATCACGGCGCGTTCGATGATGTTCTCCAGTTCCCTGATGTTGCCGGGCCAATGGTAGTCGTGCAAAAGCCGCAGCGCATCGGCGGAGATGCCGTCAACCTGCTTTTTCATCCGGCTGGAAAAACGGGCCAGGAAGTGCCGGGCCAACGGTTCCAGATCCTCCTTGCGCTCCCGCAGGGGAGGCGGGTGGAGGGTGATCACGTTGAGGCGATAGTAGAGATCCTCCCGGAAGCGCCCTTCGGCAACCTCCCGCTCCAGCTGCTTGTTGGTGGCGGCCACAATGCGGATATCGCAGCTGCGGGTTTCGGTCGATCCCACGGGGGTGAACTCCCGCTCCTGAATCACGCGCAGCAGCTTGGCCTGCAGGGAGAGGGTCATGTCGCCGATCTCGTCCAGAAAAAGGGTCCCGCCGTCGGCCGCCTCCAAGATCCCTTTGCGGTTTGTCGTGGCGCCGGTGAAGGCGCCGCGCAGATGACCGAAGAGCTGGCTTTCCAGCAGGGTCTCGGTCAAGGCGGCGCAGTTGATGGTCAGGTAGCGTTGTTCCCGGCGGGCGCTGTTGTAGTGGATTGCCCGGGCAATCAGTTCCTTGCCGGTTCCCGATTCCCCCTGGATCAGGATGTTGGCTTCACTGGCCGCCACCTGCAGGGTCATGTCATAGACTTTGCGATACGTGTTGCTGATGAAGATGATCTCGCCGGGAGCGGTGCTGCTATTGATCTCCTCCTTGAGGCTGCGGTTTTCTTTCAGCAGGCTCTCGCGCTCCAGGGCCTTGTCCAGGGTGCCGAGAAGTTTCTCCATGGGGAAGGGTTTGGTGATGTAGTCGTAGGCCCCCAGCTTGATCGACTCCACCGCCGAATCGATGCTGCCGAAGGCGGTCATGATCACGACCGGCAGATCGGGGCGGGCTCGGCGAACCCGCTTGAGGATCTCGATGCCGCCGATCCCGGGCATGTTGATGTCCTGGACCACCAGGTCGGGGACGTAGGACGGATCAGCCTCCAGGCGGTCCAGCAGGATCTGCCCTTCCGAGTAGCTGTCCACGGCATAGCCATGGGAATGGAGGATCTTCTTCAGGTAGCGCAGTATTTCCTTTTCATCGTCGCAGATGACGATTTTGCCTTCAGCCACTGCTGTCTCCTCACGAGTTCTTTGTATGAATCAACTTTGTGTAAAAAGTATACATGTGCCGGGTAAGAAATATACATTTTGTTTTGCCGCTGCATTATTCGGGGGTGAGCGGCACGGAAAGCTGTCTGCGATTTCACTATGTTATGCTGTGTAAACTTGAGTTTTATTTTAGTCGGTATATTGGTATGTCTATTGCTAATAACGAGGGATGCGTTATCTGATCCGTTTAGGTGTTGTGAAGCTAATACGCTTGAATCATGGATGTTTTTTAGTTTAAGTGGTTGTTTGTTTGTTAGTAATTGATTGTATACCGATGATACAATGGTTTGTTTGTGAAGAGCCAGTTAAATATTTTACCAGCCAGTACCATACAATGAAAGGAGGATGATTTATGGCAATTTCAAGAAGAAGCTTTCTGAAGGTCTCCGCCGGAACCATCGGCGGCGGCATCGGCGCGCAGCTTCTGGGATTCGATGTGACGCCGGCCCAGGCGCGCGTCAACGACCTGAAGATCAGCGCGTCGAAGGTGAGCAAGAGTGTCTGCCCCTACTGTTCGGTAAACTGCGGACTGCTGTTGTATTCCCAGACCGACGGGTCGGGCAATACGCGGTCACGGGCGATTCATGTGGAGGGAAATCCGGATGATCCCACCAACCGCGGCTCGCTCTGTCCGAAGGGGGCGACGCTGACGGATAGTCTTAACGCACCCAACCGGTTGACCAAGCCGATGATTCGCAAACCGGGCGCAACGTCCTTCGAGGAGATCTCCTGGCCCGATGCGCTGGACAAGTTTGCCCGCATGGTCAAGGATACCCGCGACAAGACCTTCACCGCGCAGGACGCCGAAGGGCGCACGGTCAATCGCACCGAGCGGATGTCGTTCATTATCGGCTCCCAGACCGGAAATGAAGAAGGGTACCTGGGGGTGAAGCTGGCCCGCGCCCTCGGCATAATCGCACTGGAAACCCCGGCCCGAGTCTGACACGCCCCCACGGTGGCCAGTTTGGCCCCCAGATTCGGAAGAGGCTCAATGACTAACGGCTGGATGGACATCAAGAACGCCGATGTCGTCCTTGTCATGGGAGGAAATCCCGCCGAGAATCACCCCTGCGGTTTCAAATGGGCGCTCAAGGCCCGTCAGGACCACGGAGCAAAAATCATCTGCATCGACCCCCGCTTCACCCGTACCGCCGCCGTCTCCGACCTGCACGTGTCGATCCGCACCGGCAGCGATATCGCCTTCATGGGAGGTCTGATCAACTACGTCCTTTCGACCGGAAAGATTCAGAAGGAGTACGTGGCCGCCTATACCAACGCCCCGTTCATCGTCAAGGATACCTACAATTTCGACGCCCAGACCGGTCTCTTCTCGGGGTATGACCTTGAGAAACGCAAGTACGACCAGACCCTCTGGGATTTCGAGATGGACGACAAGAAAATGGTCAAGGCGGACATGACCCTGACTAATCCGCGCTGCGCCATCAATCTGATGAAAGCGCATTACTCCCGCTACACCCCGGAAATGGTGGAGCGGATCACCGGCGTGAAAAAGGAGATCTTCCTCAAGGTGGCCGAGATGATCGCCTCCACCAGCGCCCCCGACAAGGTCATGACCCATCTCTACGCCCTCGGCTGGACCGAGCATTCCTTCGGCACCCAGCTCATCGGCTCCATGGCGATCCTGCAACTGCTGCTCGGCAACATGGGCATGCCGGGGGGCGGCATCAACGCCCTGCGCGGCCACGGCAATGTCCAGGGGACAACCGACCTGGGTGCCATCAGCGCTTCCCTGCCCGGTTACCTGAAGGCGCCCAAGGCGGAGTGGAAAACCCTCAAGGAGTACCTGGAGGCCAACACCCCCAAGCCGACCCGGGCGAACAGCATGAACTTCTACAGTAACACCCCCAAGTTCACGGTGAGCCTGCTCAAGGCGTGGTGGGGAGACGCCGCCACCAAGGAAAACGACTTTGCCTACGATTTCCTTCCCAAGTACGACAAGCCGATCGCCTGGAACACCCTGCTGGACAACATGTATAACGGCAAGATGGACGGCCTGTTCATCATGGGGGCCAACATCATCAACAACAGCCCCAACGCCACCAAGACCGCCCGCGGTATGGCCAAGCTCAAGTGGCTGGTGCTGGATGACCTGTTCAAGATCGAGTCCGTCGAATTTTGGAAGGCCGATCCGACGCTTAAACCGGAAAACATCCAGACCGAAGTCCTGGTCCTGCCCGGAATCGCCTTTGGTGAAAAGGACGGCACCTTCTCCGGCAGCGGCCGCACGATCAAATGGCGCTGGAAAGGCGCTGATCCTCCCGGCGACGCCAAGGACGAGAAGTGGATGTTCGGCAACCTGTACACGCGGCTGAAGGCACTCTATCTCAAGGAAGGGGGCGCGTTCCCCGATCCGGTCACCAAGCTGGCCTGGGGATACAAGAATGCGGCCTTCCCCACCTCGGACGAGGTTTTTGCCGAGATCAACGGCTATGCCCTCGACGACCTTTTCGACGACAAGAAGGTTCAGATCGCCAAGAAAGGGGAGCGGATGCCGAGCTTTGCCGCGCTCAAAGACGACGGCAGCACCTCCTGCGGCATGTGGATCTACGGCGGCGCCTATCCGCAGGCCGGCAACAAAACCCAGGCCACCGGCCTCGACGACCCGTCCGGACTGGGCGTGTTCTCCAATTACGCCTTCTCCTGGCCGGCCAACCGGAGGGTGCTCTACAACCGGGCCTCGGCCGATCCGTCCGGCAAACCGTGGGATCCCAAGCGCAAGTATCTCTGGTGGAGCGAGTCGAACAAGAAATGGGTCGGCGTGGATGTCCCCGACATCAAGCCCGATCTCTCGCCCGAGACCGGCCCGTTCATCATGCTGCCGGAAGGGGTGGGCAGGCTGTACGCTCCCCAGCTGGCGGAGGGACCGTTCCCGGAATTCTACGAGCCGTTCGAGTCGCCGGTTCAAAACGCGCTGCATCCAAAAACGAACAACAATCCGGTGGTCAAGATCTACAAGTCGGAAGTTGACCTGCTCGGCACAGCGGACAAGTTCCCCTACGTGGCCATAACGCATCGTCTGACCGAGCATTACCACTATTTCACCAAATTCATGTACGGACCGTCGCGCGCCATGCCGCACATGTTTGTCGAGATTCCCGAAGAGCTGGCCAAGGAAAAGGGGATCAATAACGGCGACTACATCAAGATAAGCTCGGCGCGCGGCAGCATCACGGCGCTGGCCATGCCGACCAAGCGCATCAAGCCGCTGATCTGCGACGGCAAGAAGATCTATAACATCGGTATCCCGATCCACTGGGGATACGAAGGTCTGGTTACCGGAGGCCTGGCCAACATGCTGACCCCGTTTATCTGGGATCCCAATGCCAATACACCGGAATACAAGGGTTTTCTCTGTAACATCGAGAAGGCATCGGGAGGTGTTGCATGAGCTATGTAACGACTGAAAGCACCAGCGGGCTCCCTCTCAAACGGGTTTCGGCACAACAGATTCCCGATGCAAGCATCAAAAAAGCAACACCGTTGGCGATTCTCGTGGACGTTTCATCCTGCACGGGATGCAAAGCCTGCGAGAACGCCTGCGTCAGCTGGCATGGTCTTCAGCCACCCATCGCTCCGGTCAAGGAACTGGTCAAAGCCGGCTTGAATTACCAGTCTTCGGCCGATCTCAAGCCGAATCTGTTCACGAAGATGAACTACCGGGAAGTGGAGAAGGAAAACGGCGTGGCCTGGGTCATGACCAAACAGCAATGCATGCACTGCAGCGACCCCGGTTGCCTGAAGGCCTGCACCACGCCGGGGGCGGTGATCCAGTACGGCAACGGCGTGGTGGATTTTGACCAGGAGAAGTGCATCGGCTGCAAGATGTGCAGTGCCGGATGCCCTTTCAACATTCCCCGCTTCGACGCCAACGACAAACCGTTCAAATGCAACTTCTGCATCGACCGGGTTGCGGCGGGCATCACCCCGGCGTGCGCCAAAACCTGTGCCGGGAACGCGCTTCATTTCGGTAGCAAAGTCGATATGCTTGCGCTCGGTACAAAAATAACGGACAGGCTCAAGAAGGAGAGGGGCTTCGCGGAGGCCCGGCTCTATAATCCTCCCGGTGTCGGCGGAACCAGCTATATGTATGTGCTTCCTTACGGTAATCAGCCGGAACTCTACGCCGGTTTCCCCGCGGACCCGTCCATCTCGCCTCTGGTAACATTATGGAAAGGCCCGCTCAAGTATCTCGGCGGCATTGCGCTCATGGGCACTTTGCTGGCGGCGTTGACGCACCTGCTGACCGTCGGCCCTAATACGCCGCACGACGATGACGTGCACGACAAGGAGGAATAGCCATGGAAAAACTAATTGAAAGGGTTACCATCCGTGGCCGCTTCCTGCATGCCCTCACGACCCTGAGCTTTCTCTACTGCTTTTTGTCGGGGCTGGGGATCGCCTTCCCCAAAATGCGCTGGCTGCTGGCGGTTCTGGGAGGAGGAGAATTCGCCCGTTGGTTGCATCCCTGGGCGGGAGTGTTCTTTGCCCTGCTCTCCATCCAGATGATTGCCTATTGGAAGAAGGATATGGGCTTCAATGACGACGATCGGGTCTGGCTGGCCAACATCCGGGAATATGTCTCTAACCGGCACGAATGCCTTCCCGAACCGGGCAAGTACAACGCCGGACAGAAATTTTATTTCTGGAGCGTCGTGTTCGGGGGGGGGATTGTGTTTGCCCTGTCCGGGATGCTGATGTGGTTCCCCGAGCTGTTCCCGATCTCGTTCGTCCGGCTGTCGATCCTGGCCCATGAACTGATGTTCTTTGCGGCTGGATCCGGGCTGATCGTGCATGTCTACATGGGCACCATAGCAATGCCCGGCACCGCCTCGGCCATGATTACCGGCGAGGTGACCGCCCGCTGGGCAAAATCGCATCACCCCAAGTGGTACCAGGAAATGACGGAGAAAAAATGAGTTCAACAGATTCAGCATATAGTAATAAGCTGGAAGCCGCTATTAACGGGCTTCCAGCCCTTTCCCGCAGCTACCCGGAGGCCGCAGCCCTGCTCGGCTTCCTGGCTCCCATACTGGAAACGCAGCGGCAGATCGCGGCAGCGGCACCCCCGCTCTCCTCGATCCTGGATGTGGCTTCACTTCCCTGGGCCGCCTCTCTGCGTGACATGGCCGCGACCTGTGTTACGCACGGCACTGCGGAGATAGTTGCGGCGGCACAACAACTGCGCAACTGTGATGACACGGCGCTCTGCGCAGCCGTCGCCCGCTTCATCAACGGCGAGGAGACGGAAGGGGCCGAGCGTCTCGTGGTCATGGCATTTCTGGGGGGAGCCGCGGCCGGTCTCCCTTCGCTTCACCCTTACGATGAGCGCGGCTGGCTGAAGCCGGTTTGCCCCGTCTGCGGCATGCCGCCCGTGGCCTCGTTGCTGGCGGACGTCGAGGAGATCGACGGCTGCCGGCAGCTTTACTGCGGTGTCTGCCACTCCTCGTGGCACTATGGTCGCACCACCTGTCACCGGTGCGGCACCAACGACGACCACCAGTTCGATTATTTCCACCCGGATGGCGATATGTCGGTCGTCATCCATGCCTGTCGCAACTGCATGGGATACCTGAAAACCATCGACATGCGGCACTTCAGCATGCAGGTTCCCGAGGTCATCGATACCGCCACGCTGTCGCTTGACCTGTATGCACAGGAAAAAGGGTTCAACAAGGAATTTCATAACATGTTCGGGTTTTGATTCATGACGGCGACATTCCGTAAGAGGTGACTATGCTGGATACGACGACTCGCTACCCTGTCAGGGTCTATGATCATAACCGCAGCACCACGGTTGACGCGCTCCGTTCGCTTGTCGTCGAAAGCGCGCTTGTCATCGGCCTGAACGGCGTAGCGGACTATACCATCATGCGCACGCCCGGCAACGACCGCGAATTGACGGTTGGTTTCCTCTTTACCGAAGGTATGATTGCTCGCGTCCAGAGTATCCTGACAATCAGGGAATGTCCGGAGAGCCCGCATTCGATTGTGGTGGAGACGTCGGAGGCCTGTGCGGTGCCGGTGAAGCGGAATCTGGTGGTAAGCTCCTCATGTGGGCTGTGCGGCAGGGCCGATATGGACGCGCTGTTGGAAATGCTCGGACGGGTGACGGAAGGGATTCAGGTCGCCCATACGATACTCTACGATATTTCCAAACGGGTGTTTCATGAGCAGGGACTGTTTAATGCTACGGGTGCAACCCATGCTGCGGCGCTTTTCGACGAACAGGGTGAAATTCTGGCTGTCCGTGAGGATGTGGGGCGGCACAACGCAGTGGACAAGGTTATCGGAGCCGCGCTGTTGAAGGGCCGGCCAACCACAAAAATGGGGATTTTTCTTTCAGGCCGGGCAAGTCTGGAGCTGGTGGTAAAGGCGGCGCGGGCAGGGATTTCAATCATGGTGTCGGTCAGCGCGCCGACCCATGCGGCTGTGAGCATGGCGGACAAGCTGGGCATTGCACTGGTGGGTTTTGCGCGGGAATCTGGTTTTACGGTTTACACGCACCCGGAGAGAATTGACTTTTCCGGGCTGGCAGCGAAAGACCTTCATGTATCTTCATTGATTGCGACAGATGAGGCCGTTGAGTTGGAGACACTCCTGGCCGCTTGAGCGGCCAAAGAAGGTTAGTCCTTTCTTTTGACTTCGTATGTATTCCCAACATGATATTTAATTTTGTGTTGCTGATCTCAACATCTCCGCCGCGTGGTTGAGGGCCGAGTCGGTGATCTTCTCGCCAGCCAGCAGGCGGGCGATCTCGCGGGTGCGCCCCTCACCTCCCAGATGGGTGACCGATGTGGTGGTCCTGCCGTTAGTGACTTGCTTCTCGATGCGCAGGTGATGGTGGGCACAGGAGGCTACCTGGGGCAGGTGGGTGATGCAGAGCACCTGCTGGCGTCCGGCCACGTTCTGTAGCTTTCGCCCGACCAGCTCGGAGGTGGCGCCGCTGATGCCGCTGTCCACCTCGTCGAAGATCAGGGTCGGTACGTCCCCCTCGGGCAGTACCTGCTTGAAGGCCAGCATCAGGCGGGAGAGTTCGCCACCCGAGGCGATCTTGGCCAAGGGTCGCGGCGGTTCGCCGGGGTTGGGCGAAAAGAGGAACTCCACCCGTTCAAAGCCGCTTGCCCGCGGCTCCGCCAGGGTTTCCAGGGCCGGCTCGATGATCGCCCCCTTCATGGCCAACTGGTGCGCTTCCGACTCCAGGGCCAGCTGCAATTTTGCTGCGGCTGCCTTGCGCTGCGAGCTCAGTTCCGCTCCCCGGGCAGCAACTTCAAGGGTCAGCCGTTCCTGCTCGGCTTCCAGATGCTCCCGGTCATGCTCCCGTCCGTAAAGTCCTTCCAGCTCCCCGTCGATCTGCTCCTTGAAGGCCAGAACCTCCTCAACCGTAGCGCCGTATTTCCTCTTCAGCCGGCCGATCAGGTCGAGACGGTCGTCAATCCGCTGCAGGGTGGCCGGGTCAGCTTCGATGCGCGAGGAGTAGTCGCGCAGCTCGATGGCGGCATCCTCCAACTGCAGATAACTGCTTTCCATAGTTTGCGCCAGCTCGCCCAGGGCGTGATCGATGGCTGCGATCTCCTTGACCGAGCCCGCGATGCGGCGCAGCTGACCGAGGATCGCACCGTCTCCGCCGTAGAGCAGCTCGAAGGCCTCGGCGCTGACACCGGCCAGTTTCTCGGCACTGGCCAGGATCTGGCGTTGTTCCTCAAGCTCATCCTCTTCGCCGGGCTTCAGCGCGGCGGCGGCGATCTCTTCGCTCTGAAACGCGAGCAGGTCAATGCGGCGGGCGCTCTCCCGTTCCTGCTCATCCAGGTGTTGCAAACGTTCCCGCACGGCGTGGAGTTGGCGGAATGTCTCTCCAAAACGCTCACGCAGGGCACTCGTGCCGGCAAAGGCATCCAAGAGGGTCAGTTGGTTCTCGGGGCGCAGGAGCGTCTGGGACTCGTGCTGGCCGTAGATATTGATCAGGCAGCGGGTGATGTCCCCCAGCAGGGCCAGGGTGCCCATGCTGCCGTTGAGGAAGATGCGGTTCTTTCCGGAGCGTGAGATGGAACGCTTGACCAACAGCTCATCCTGACAGTCGAACCCGGCGCTCTCCAGCTGCTCCCTGACCTGGGGCCGGGCGGAGATGTCGAAGATGGCCTCGACGGTGGCCTCATCCTCACCGGAGCGGATCAGGTCGCTGGAGGCCCGCCCACCCATGATCAGGCCGACGGCGTCGATGATGATCGACTTGCCGGCCCCGGTCTCGCCGGTCAGTACCGTCAGGCCGGACTTGAAATCGATGTGCAGGCTATCGATGATGGCGATGTTCTTAATGGTTAAGTCGGTCAGCATGGCCACGCCTTGGAAAGGGATACAAAATACTCGTACGCACTTATCATAACGTGGTGCAGATGACAAACTTTTTGGACGCGCCGCCCCATTATTGTGCCCCGTGCCGTGAGTTGAGCAGGGTCAGGTTCTGGTCGAGCGCCCGGCCCAGCTCCGGGTTGATTTTTTCCAGCCTGCGGCACGTCTCGGCGGCGCCCTGGCGATCCCCCGAGATGAACTGGTTTATGCCGAGATAGAAATAGGCATCGGCATAGCCGGGGTTGAGCTCGATGGTCCTGCGGTAGGCCTGCATTGCCCGCGGGATGTCGCCGATGCCGTTATAGAATGTGCCCAGGTTGTAATGGGCATTGTCATGGCCGGGGACAATCCTGATCGTCTCCAACAGGTGGCGCAGCGCCTGTGCCTTGTGGTTGTTCTCCAGCAGTACGGCGGCCAGGTTGTTGTGGATGACCCAGTTGTCCTTGGTCACGGCCAGGGTGTGTTCGAAGAGGGCAACGCTGTCCCTCCAGTAGCTGGTCTGCGTCCTGGTCAGCATGCCCAGGCCGAGCAGCGCCGTTGTTGCGATGAGTAGCGCCGCAGCCTTGCCCCAGGCAACCTTCTTAAGGAAATCGGCCAATGTCCAGACCAGCATGATCGCAATGCCGGTCAGGGGGATGTAGGTGTAGCGGTCGGCAATCGAGTGGACTCCGATGCTGACAAATCCGGCCACCGGTGCCAGGGTGACCAGGAACCAGAGCCAGCCGATCAATAGATAAGGGCGTCTGGACCATTGCCAGGCGGAGACGATGCTGATCAGCAGGAGCAGGCTGATCGCCCCGGCCAGTTGCCAGACCGGCAGCTCCTGCACGTAGGGGTAGAGTACGGCCAGCCTGACCGGCCAGAACGCCTTGAACAGGTAGTGGGCGTAATTGACCAGGGCGTGACTCAGGTTCTCGCTGGGTGGAGAAACCGTGACACTGTTGACCGCCGCCCCGTTTTTTTGAACGATAAAGGTGATGGCAGCCGAAACAACGGAAAGCGCCAGGAAGGGAAGCTTCTCGCGCAGCAGGAGTGCCAGGTTGCCGAAGCTGAACCGCGTTGGTCCGCCGATGCGTCCGAGCGGCCAGGCGTCGAGCAGCACGAGCACCAGCGGTAGAGTGACCAGCATCGGTTTGGCGGCCAGTCCCAGGGCGAACAGCGCCAGGGCGGCAGCGTAAGGCAATCTGCCCGGCCGGCGGGTATAGGCCAGATAGGCCGTGATGGACAGCATGAAGAAGAGGGTGCTGAGGACGTCCTTGCGCTCCGCGGCCCAGGCCACCGATTCCACGTGCAGGGGGTGCAGGGCGAAGATCAGGGCGACAAGGGTGCTCCGCCAGAACCGGCCGCTGGAGCGGAAGAGTATCCAGAGCAGCAGGAGCGTGTTGGCGCTGTGCAGGAACAGGTTGACCAGATGGTGGCCGCGGGGATTCAGGCCGAACATGCTGACATCGGCCATGTGGGAGAGCCAGGTCAGGGGAAACCAGTTGGCATCGTAGGTGGCGGTCAGTGCCCAGCGCAGCCCCTCCAGGCTGAGGCCTCGCCGGACCTGATCGTTGTCGAAGAGGTATTTTGTGTCATCGTAGGCCACGAAGCCGTTGTCGAGAATGCCGTGATAGGCCCAGAAGATTGCGCCGATGACGAGAAGTGCGACAGGGAAAACATATTGCAAGCGTAGTCTGGCTGGCATGGAAGGATAGGGCTATTGCTTCAGCGTTCTCCCCATTTCAGCTTGGTCCTGAGGATCTCGAAATAGTCCCGGCTGCGGGACATGACCAGGGCCGTCGTCTCCAGGGCCTTGCGGATCTCCACCGAGTCCCCCTCGTGCAGTTCGAAGCCGACCTGGCCGTCCAGGGTCAGATAGACCTTCTCGTCAAAGGAGGAGGCCACGGTGATGGAGATGATCGACTCATCCGTGACCACGATCGGCCGGTTGGTCAGGGTATGGGGGCAGATGGGGGTGATGACGATGCAGCTCATCAGTGGGTGAATGATCGGTCCGCCGGCCGAGAGGGAGTAGCCGGTGGAGCCGGTGGGGGTCGAGACGATCAAACCGTCGGCCTTGTAGGTGGTCAGGGCGTGGCAATTGATCTTGGTCTCCAGGTCCACGATACGGGCCAGGGCGCCCTTGTTGATGACCACGTCGTTCAGGACGTGACCTTTCTCGATCGCCTGCCCCTCGCGGTGCAGAGTGACCTCCAGCATCATCCGTTCCGAGACGCGCGGGTTCCCTTCCAGGACCTTTTCCAGGCGGGTATACAACTCCTCGACGGTGATCTCGGTCAAAAAGCCCAGGCTCCCCAGGTTGACCCCCAGGATCGGCACATCCCGGCCGCTGAAGAGGCGGGCCGCCGAGATCAGCGTGCCGTCGCCCCCCAAGACCACCACCAGTTCGGCCTGATCGCGAATCTCCTCTTGGGAGAGCGCCGTGGGGTAACCGAGTTCGCGGGTCAGCTGCACCTCGGCCAGAGGCGTACAACCCCGTTCCTCCAGCCAGGTGATCAGGTCGCTGGCGATCCCCAGGCAGCGGGGATCGTGGACCTTGGCGAATATGGCGACGTTCTGGATCTGCATGGTTGTTCCCGTTTATTTCAGTTTGCGGATCTTGTCCAGGCTCTCTTCCAGGACCTGTTTCTTACCATTCACCTCGGCCAGTTTCTGGCGTTCCTTGGCGACGATCTCGGCCGGAGCCCGGTCCACGAAGGCCGGACTGGCCAGTTTTTTGGAGAACATCTCGATCTCCTTCTCGATTTTGCCGATCTCCTTCAACAGGCGCTCCTCTTCGGCGGCCACGTCCACCAGCCCCTTGAGCGGCACGTAGATCTGGATATCGCCGGCTACCTGGATCGAGGCGTCTTCCGGTTGTTCGATTCCGCAGCCGATAGCCAGGTCGGAGACCCGCGCCAGGCTGACGATGGCGCTCTCGTTATGCTTCATCAGGCGCAGCCCTTCCTCCGTGCTGCAGGAGAGAATCACGGCAATCTGTTTCGAGGGAGGCACTTCCATCTCGCCGCGGATGTTGCGGATGCCGCTGATCACTTCCATGACCCGTTCCATGTCCGTTGCTTCGGCGGGGAAGGAAAGGTCGTCGCGGAATTCAGGGTATGGCGCCAACATGATGGTGGGCGAACAGCCGTTCGCCCCTACGGTTCCGGGCAGGGCCTGCCAGATCTCCTCGCTGATGAAGGGCATGAAGGGGTGCAAGAGGCGCAGCAGGTTCTCCAGGGTGTACCAGAGCACATACTGGGTGGTCTGCTTGCGCTCCGGCGTGCCGTTGTACAGGTCCTGCTTGGAAAGTTCCAGGTACCAGTCGCAGAACTCGCTCCAAGTAAACTGGTAGAGCGCCATGGCACTCTCGTTGTAGCGGTAGCCGGTCAGGGTCTCGTCCACGAGGCGGGCGGTCTCGTTCAGGCGGTGCAGAATCCACTTGTCCCCTTGGGAGAGCTCCAGGTTCCCGAGCGTCATACCGTCCGGGTTGAAACCGTCCAGGTTCATCAGGGTGAAACGGGCCGCGTTCCAGACCTTGTTGCAGAAGTTGCGGTAGCCGGCGATGCGTTCCTCGGCCAGTTTGATGTCGCGCCCCTGGGCGGCGAAGGCGGCCAGGGTGAAGCGGAAGGCGTCGGTGCCGTACTGCTCGATGATCGTCAGCGGGTCGATGACGTTGCCCTTGGACTTGGACATCTTCTGCCCCTGAGCATCGCGCACCAGGGCGTGGATATAGACGTCCTTGAAGGGTACCTCGTCCATGAAGTGCAGTCCCATCATCATCATGCGGGCCACCCAGAAGAAGAGGATGTCGAAGCCGGTCACCAGGCAGGCGGTGGGGTAGAAGGTCTTCAGCTCTTCGGTCTGGTCCGGCCAGCCCATGGTGGAGAAGGGCCACAGGGCCGAGGAAAACCAGGTATCCAGCACGTCGGTTTCCTGGCGGATCTCGTCGCTGCCGCATTTGGAACACTTTGTCGGTGTCTCCATGGAAACGGTGACGCCGTCGCAATGGTCGCAGAACCAGGCCGGGATACGGTGTCCCCACCAGATCTGGCGCGAGATGCACCAGTCGCGGATGTTCTCCATCCAGTCGTAGTAGGTGTTTTCCCACTGCTTGGGCAGGATGCGGGTTTTGCCATCCTTTACGGCCGCCATGGCGCGCTCGGCCAGGGGGCCGACCTTGACGTACCACTGCAACGACAGGTAGGGCTCGACCACGGTCTTGCAGCGGTAGCAGCCTCCCACGGACATGGCGTGATCATCGATCTTCTCCAGCAGACCGGCCTCTTCCAGCTCGGCCACGATGCGTGTCCGGGCGGCGAAACGGTCCATCCCCTCGTACTGATGACCGGCGGCGTTGATGATGCCGGATTCGTCGAAGACGTTGATCTTGTCCAAGCCGTGGCGCAGGCCGACCTCGAAGTCGTTGAAGTCGTGGGCCGGGGTGATCTTGACCACGCCGGTGCCGAACTCCAGCTCCACATACTCGTCGGCCACCACCGGAATCTCGCGGCCGATCAGGGGCAGGACGACTTTCTTGCCGATCAAATGCTTGTAACGCTCATCCTCGGGGTGCACGGCCACGGCGGTATCGCCCAGCATGGTTTCGGGGCGGGTGGTGGCAACCACCACATATTTTCCGGCCTCTCCGGCCACGGGATAGCGGATGTGCCAGAGATGCCCCTTCTTGTCCTCGTGCTCGACCTCGATATCCGACAGGGCGGTATGGCAGCGCGGGCACCAGTTGATCAGGCGGTTATCGCGGTAGATCAGGCCGTCCTCGTAGAGCTTGACGAAGACGGTGCGGACCGCCTTGGACAACCCCTCGTCCATGGTGAAGCGTTCGCGCTCCCAGTCGCAGGAGGCTCCCAGTCGCTTGAGCTGGCCGATGATCTGGCCACCCGACTCTCCCTTCCACTTCCAGACGCGCTCGATGAATTCTTCCCGTCCCAGCTCAAAGCGGTCTTTCCCCTCGGCGGCCAACTGGCGCTCGACCACGTTCTGGGTGGCGATGCCGGCATGGTCGGTGCCCGGCATCCAGAGCACGTTATGTCCCTGCATCCGTTTCCAGCGGCAGAGGATATCCTGCAAGGTGTTGTTGAGGGCATGCCCCATATGCAGGGCGCCGGTCACATTGGGTGGGGGGATGACGATGCTGTAGGGTTTGTTGTCGGAAGTGGCGGCGGCATGGAAGTAACCCTTGCCTTCCCATTCGGCGTACCATCTCTTTTCAACGTCGTGCGGTTCGTAGCCCTTGGCGAGTTCTCTGGTCATATCGTGTTGAGTACCTTTTCTGGTTTGTTTGATGAAGCAGACACTATAAAAAAAAGAGGGGGATTATGCAACATCCCCCTGAAAAATACCGATATTAAGTTTTCGATCCGTTTTCAGCGCTACGAGGATTACTTGAAAATCTCCGCAAAAAAGGCCTGCATGGCTGCCCAGGAACGTTTGTCGGCCTTCTCGTTGTAGGCCGCTCCCTTGCTGTTGTCCGAGCCGGCCGCCCGGTTGGTGAAACTGTGCACGGCATTGCCGTAGCTGTTAAACTGCCAGTCTACGCCGCCCTTTCTCATCTCATCCTGAAAGGCGGCCACCTCGTCACCCTTGACGAAGGGATCATCGGCGCCGTGCAGGGCCAGGACCTTGCCCCTGATATTGCGTGCATCCTGCGGGGTGGGTGTCGCCAGGCCGCCATGGAAGCTGACCACCCCTCTCAGATCGGCGCCGTCACGGGCCAGTTCCAGCACGGTCGTGCCGCCGAAGCAGAAGCCGATGGCGGCCAGACGCCGGGTGTCAACGAACTTCTGCTTTTTGAGCTCATCCAGTCCGGCCCGCGCCCTGGCGCGCATCAACGCACGATCATTTTTGTAGATACCGGCAATCGTACCCGCCTCGGCGGGGGATGTCGGTCGAGTCCCCTTGCCGTAGATATCGGCGGCAAAGGCCACATAGCCCAGTTTGGCCAGCATTTCCGTACGCTGGCGGATGTGGTCGTTGATGCCGGTCCACTCATGCACCACCAGTACGGCGGGGCGCTTAGCCCGGGTGGCATCATCCCAGGCCAGATACCCTTCCAGCAGGGTCGCGCCCTGTTTGTATTCAACGATTCTGGTTTTGACAGTCGCCTCGGCCGGGACGGCCAGGCAGAGTAGTGAGAGTACAAGCAACAGGTGTCTCATGGCAAACCTCCCAAGCTGATAACGCGTTGGAATGACGGTTGTTCTGGAAGAATTATAGCATGGGTCGCCGGGAGAGGGGTATGGCTAAGCTAGGGGGCGCTGATTGCCAGGAAGTTGCGCAGCAGATCCATGCCCCCCTCGGTCAGGATCGACTCGGGATGGAACTGTACTCCCCAGATCGGCAGCTCGCGATGACGCATACCCATGATTTCGCCGTTCTCGACCCAGGCGGTGACCTCCAGGCAGGCAGGGAGGGAAGAACGTTCCACGATCAGCGAGTGGTAACGGGTGGCCTGAAACGGGTTGGGAAGCCCGGCAAACAACTCCTGGCCGTTGTGGAGAATGGGTGAGGTCTTGCCATGCATCAGCGAGACGCTGCGGATGACCTTGCCGCCGAAAGCGGCGCCAATGGCCTGGTGGCCGAGGCAGACGCCCAGGATGGGGATCTTTCCGGCGAAGTGTTTGATGGCGGCAACGGATATGCCGGCCTCCTCCGGTGAGCAGGGGCCGGGGGAAATCACCAACCGGGCCGGTTGCAGCGCCTCGATCTCCGCCAGGGTGATCCGGTCGTTGCGGTGAACCTGCACATCCTCGCCCAGCTGGCCGAAGTACTGGACAATGTTGTAGGTAAAGGAGTCGTAGTTATCAATCATCAGCAGCATATTGGATGTGACCTCAGCAATCTGTTGGGGTATGAGACGCGTTGTTCAAGAATACGGCCCGTATTTTCAGGGGGTATCGTGTGTGCGTTCCATTTTATACCCGTCGCCGGAGATAAATTCAAGTTTTCAAGTTGACAGGATTTCCGGCAAGCAACGCATGTTTGGATGGACTTCCCCTGGGTATGCAAGTTTTATACAGTGCCAGATGGTGTCGGATTGATATACTACGTTGAAATTACTGTTGTTATTAGCGGTTGGCTGAATTTGTGTATGCTGAAGTTATACAGTCATGTGGCTCGGCTCTAGCGGCGGGAGGCCGCCGGAAAAGGAAGTCGTGTATAAAAAGCACGTAATATCATCAGGTTGAAGCTAAATCGGCGAAGGGCGCGTTGTTTGGCCCAGGCTATGCAACTATCTAAAACAAAAGCAATTACTACTAACAACACGAACATACAGGGAGGATGTCATGAAAGCACTTCAGAGAATACTGAGCCCTCGTAACACATTGGCCATGCTCATGGGAATCATCGCTCCGGCAACCGCTTTTGCAGCAACAGGGGCACGTGAAGACAGCAGCGGGATTTTCGTGTGGGTTTTCCTCGGCTTTTGCGCACTGATCGTGGTTGCCCAGGTCATACCGGCAGTTCTGTTGATGTTCGGCATGGTCAAGGGAATCAAATCCGTCGTGCACGAGGAAATGGCGACAGTCAAGAAATAACCGGGATGGAATACATGAATCGAGAACATGTCTGAAAGGCCGCCACTGGGCGGCCTTTCAGCGTTTGACCTTGTGTTGATTGTTGATTGGAGTTTGCAGGAGGGCTTGTTTTCGCTCAGTTGCCGCTATCGTTGTTGATATGCAGCTGGCAGTGCAGGCATCTGCGCAGGATCAGCAACGTCATCCCATGGACGTGGAAATAGTTGCCGCACCGGGGACATCTGCTTACTGCCGCCAGAAATGTCGCAATGACCAACATGACCAGCCAGATGCCGAACAGAGTGCCCATGGCGCGGTTGGTGGGTGATATGTGATGGGTAAGTACCAGGGCGGGGATATAGATCAGCAGTGTGCCGAAGAACAACTTGCGGCGCAGGCGGGCTTTTTTCATGACATGCATGTAGGTCGCCGGGGGGAGCGGATTGTGATCCACTGCTTTTCTCCGTGAGGTGCGTGATTATTTTCGGAAGAGGAAGTACCAGAGTGAAAAAATGGCTTCTCCGAGGGCGATGAATAACACATATGGTATGACAATAGCGATACGGTCATCAACCAGAAATCGATAACCAGTGGGAAAGTATTCCGGCAGAAGACAGATTACAAAAATGCCCGCGCCGCAGACGAGCATGGCTAGGGAACCGGCAAGATGACATTTTATGATGAACTGCTCAGTTGGCTGCCACATGACAGACCTCTCAATCGGTCGCTCTGGGTGCCTTGTTACGCTACTTGGCCTCTGTTTTTACGGCAGTTTTGACGGTGATCCCCTTGATCATCCCGATGATCAGCATGACGGCCGGGATCAACTGCCCGACTACGATCAGTGCGAAGAAGCCGAGGAAGATCCAGATAAAGATTCCATCGTTTCCGGCGCTATCCTGTGCCGCTGCCCATGCGCTCGTGGGGATCATTGTTCCTATCAGGGTGGCTAAGGTTTTCATGGCCTGCTCCTCTCATGCGATCTTTTCCCTGATATACTAAAAGCATCGAGTATGCCAAAAGGCTATGCGGCATGGTAGAAATATAAATTAACTTTAATTGTATGGGGTTGCGTGTTGAAACTGTTCAAGGGCGCAGCATTTCTGCAGCCCGAATCCTGGGGGATGTATAGACCCACTATACGTATTCCTTGCGGGAGTGACGCACGGATCAGCTGTATATGGATTGTAACCAGCCACGCTAACTGATCGACTACAAGGGAACACCGGGTACGAACATGCGCATCTCGCTGATTGCAAAGCTGACCTTTGCCACCTCGCTGATCCTGATCGTCTTCATGGGGCTGCTGGATAGCATCAATCTGAGAAACTTCAGAAAGGTAATGATCGATTATGCGGCTTCAAATGCGGAACAGGTGGCCGACATTATCCACCAGAGCGCATTAGACGCCATGATGAAGAACGATAAGGCCGCCCTGTATCATATGATCGGGAGGATTGCCGCAAGTGAACATATCGAGCACATCCGTCTGATCGATCAAAACGGGCGGGTGGTCTTTTCAAACCTGACCGGTGAAGTCGGTTCCGTGATCGGCAAGCATGCCGACGCATGCATCATGTGTCACAATTCGGCCGGTCCCGGCCTGGCGACGACAGCTCTGAACCGTAGCCGGATTATCGCGACCAGGTCAGGCAAAGAGGCGCTCGGTTTTACCAAGGCCATTTATAATCAAGCGGCCTGTTATAACGCCGCCTGCCACTTTCATGGCAAGAACGACACGGTGCTGGGGTTGCTGGACATATCCATATCCCTGGAAATGCTCAGGCAGAAATCCCACGAATATCGCCTGGAATTTGTCCTGCTGACCTGTCTGCTCCTGCTCTTGATCGGCATGCTGGTAACCGCTCTGACCCACTATTGGGTCGATATTCCGGTACAGAGGCTGGTCCGGCACAGTGCCCTGGTGGCGGCGGGGGATCTTGAGTCGCGGGTTCCGGTTTCCAGCAGGGATGAGCTGGGAGAACTGTCGGAGGCGGTCAACCGCATGACCGAGAGTCTCGGCCAGGCCGATCGGGAGCTGAAGGGGTGGGCCGACAGCCTGGAAAACAAGGTCGAAGAGCGCAGTCGCGAGATCATGCGGATGGAGGAACAGCTGAGCCGTTCGGAAAAACTGGCTTCCCTCGGCACGCTGGCCGCCGGAGTGGCCCATGAAATCAACAATCCGCTGACCGGCATCCTGCTGTATGCCTCAATCCTGAATAGCGATACCCGGCTTGATCCGGCACTGTTGCCCGATGTGGAACGGGTCGTTTCCGAGACGCAGAGGTGCGCCGGCATCGTCAGAAACCTGCTTGAGTTCAGCCGGGAATCCCCGCCGAAAAAAGAGCTGATCGATCTTGACGTCATCCTGGACGAGGTCGTCACCCTCTTCCACCGGCAGCCTGCTTTCAGCGGGATCGTGATCACGAAAAACTATGCGCAGGATCTGCCGCAGATCTCGGTGGATCCGGACCAGATCCGGCAGGTATTTCTGAATCTGATCATCAATGCCGGCCATGCCATGCCACGGGGCGGGGAGCTGGAGATCAGCACCTATCGGTCTGTTGAGGGAAGCTACGTCTGTGCCGTTATCAGAGATAACGGCGAGGGGATTAGCGAAGACATTCTTGCGCGGATCTTTGACCCCTTCTTTACCACCAAGGCTGAAGGCACCGGTTTGGGGCTGTCGATCTCCTACGGTATCATCGAGAACCATGGCGGCACGATCAGGGTGGCCAGCACGCCCGGAGAGGGGGCGGCCTTCACGGTCATGTTGCCGGTTTCCGCTTGATCCTGCCGTGAGCGGTCAGTGTTCCCCCTTGACCGAGATGCCCAGCTTTTTCATCATGCCCTGAAAATTCGGCCGCAGGATGCCGGTCTCTTCGGCTGCCCTGGTGACGTTCCAGTGGTTGCGTTCCAGGGCATTGCGTACAAACAGCGCTTCCAGTGCCTCTACGGCATGTTCGCGGATATGGCGCTTCATCTCCTTGAGTTCCTCGGAGTTAAGGGGCACCCGTTCGATTTTTTCCTGCGCAGCCGTATCCGTGCTGTCCCACAGTTCCAGATCCTCATTACGGATCACATCCCCTTCCGCCAGCACCACGGCCCGTTCAATCACGTTTTCCAGCTCCCTGACATTGCCCGGATAGGAATAGTTTTCCAGAAATGAGAGGACATCCGGGGCGACCCCCCTGATCTCTTTGCCGATCTCGGCGGTATATTTCTTAAGGAAATGGCGGATCAGGATCGGGATGTCCTGCGTGCGCTCGCGCAGCGGGGGGAGTTCGATCGGGATGATGTTCAGGCGGAAATAGAGGTCCTCGCGGAAGGTTCCTTCCTTGACCATGGTTTTGAGGTTTTTGTTGGTTGCGGCAACCAGATGGATGTCGATCGGCAGCAGCTGTGTGCCTCCGATGGGGGTGATTTTGCGCTCCTGCAAGGCCCGCAGAAGTTTCGCCTGGGTGGAGAGGCTGATGTTCGAGACCTCGTCCAGGAAGAGGGTGCCGCCGTCGGCAAGCATGAACAGGCCGGTCTTGGTCTGCACGGCGCCGGTAAACGATCCCTTGACGTGACCGAATAGTTCGCTTTCGAGCAGTGTCTCCGCCAGGGAAGAGCAGTCGACCGCGACAAACGGTTTTGCCCTGCGGGGGCTGTTCTCGTGGATCGCCCGTGCCGCCAGTTCCTTGCCGGTGCCGCTTTCGCCGGTGATCAGCACCGTACTGTTGGTGGCGGCAACATGCAGGATGCGGTGATAGACCTTTTGCATCTCCCTGCTTTCACCGATGAACTGGTGAAAACCGTGCTGCCGGCTGACCTCTTCCTTGAGACCGATCCCCTGCAGGGGAATACTGCGTGTGGCAAGGGCGTTACGCACCTTTTCCAGCAGAACGTCGGGGGTGAACGGTTTGGACAGGTAATCGGCCGCTCCGTTTTTCATAGCCTCCACGGCCGTATCAATCGTGGCATAGCCGGTAATCAGAATGACGGGCACATCCGGCTGAAGCGTGCGGACCGTTACCAGGACCTCGATCCCGCTCATGCCGGGCATCTTGAGATCGGTGATGATCAGGTCGAATTCACGCTGCTGCATGCGCTCGATGGCGTCGTAGCCGCTGGAGCAGGTTTCGACGGCGAAAGATTCCCCTTCGAGTATGCGTTTCAAACCATCCCTGATCACCGCTTCGTCATCGACAATAAGCAGCCTGCTGCGATCCATACCGTGTCCTTTTCATTACTATAATGATCAACACTATCAATTGCTTTCCAATTATCCGTGCCCCCCTTCGACAAGCTCAGAACAGGCTTCGACAGGCTCAGGGCGAACGGATTTCAGCTGCATAATTGCTTGATCTACCGTTCGTGGTGAGCTTGTCGAACCATGAACGGGAGATCAGTACTACTCCGGGTCGTTTTTACATGTCAATCGAGCCGCTCCCGAAATGTGCCGGCCGCAGGGTAAGCAGCCCGGTCGGTCATCGCGGTGCAGCGGAGATGAGTTTGTATGATCAGACGATTGCATCATGTTATGCCGTTCAGTAACGGAATTTTACTAAAAAATACTTAATTATTATACTGTTGTGGTCGGCTTGTAAGATTGGGTAATAGTGATACTACAATGTATGGGGACATACGTAGCCCCCGTCGCTGGTACTTCGAAAATTCATGGACCGGAGAGGAAGCCACACCCATGTCTGCATATAACCGAGCCGTATGGATCCTGTTGACGTTGTGCATGCTTTCGCCGCCAGCAGTTTCATCCGCGATGCCTGAAAACGACCGCTGTCTCTCCTGCCATGGCCGTAAGGAAATCGCGGTTCCAGCCGGGAAGGGGGTCTATATCGACCCGATCAAGTTTGCCGGTACGACACATGCCATTGTGGGGTGTACCTCCTGTCATGACCGGGTCTCGCCGGGGCATCCCCATGACGGCTACATCCCGGCCCGGGCCACCTGCGGGGATTGTCACGGTCCGGTCTATGAGGAATATTCAAAAAGCCTCCATGGTCCGAAAGCCGGATGCAGCGGCTGCCATAATCCGCATGAACTCAAGCTGCCGGTGTTTTTGTCGGGTACCGGTATCAACAGCAAATGTGCCCGCTGCCACGACAGCCGCAAGACCATCCAAAGTCATGCCAGATGGCTGCCCCAGGCGGACCTGCATATCGATGTGCTCCCCTGCGTTACCTGCCATACCGGTTCAAAGGATTATGTCATCACCCTCTCCATTGAACGCCGCCTGCCCGGTTCCGCCGGCGAGTTCAAGATAGCTACCTATGAAGAACTTGGCAGTTTGACCAACGGGAAAGAGATCCGCAGTATGATCGACCTGAACAACGACAATCTGGTATCATTGCAAGAACTGCGCACATTCAACCATCTGCTGCGCGGTCAGCATATGCGTCTGTGGGGCGTGATGACACCGGAGGTCGTCACCCACAGTTATCAGATCCTGGACAACCGTTATGACTGTTCGTTTTGCCATGCCTCCGGGCCACGGGCCATGCAGAAAAGCTTTATCGCCTTTCCGGAGAAAAACGGCGGTTACTCCAGGCTCAGCGTAGAAAAGGGGGCCATCCTCGATATCCTCTACGGAACGCCGGATTTTTACATGCTCGGTACGACCAGAAGCACGACGCTGAACATTATCGGCGGTCTGATCGTTGCCGCGGGATTGGCGTTTCCGGTGGGGCACGGCTTCTTCCGCTTCCTGACCAGGAAGAACCGCAAGGAGAGCGATCATGAAGCATAGCGAGATGGTCTACGTGACCCCCATGCCGGTCAGGATCTGGCACTGGCTGAATGCCTTCGGAATCGTTACTCTGTGTGTGACCGGGGTGCAAATCCGCTTTCCCGATTACATAAACATTTTCGGAGCCTACAAGGCCGCCATACGTCTGCATAATACCGCCGGGGCGGTCGTGTCGATCTCCTATACCCTCTGGTTGATATACTACCTGCTGGTGGCGAGGAGCCTGATAAAACTGTATGTGCCGACACTGGAAGATTTGACCTCCGGCATCTTCCGCCAGGCCTATTTCTACTTCCGCACCTACTTTCTCGGAAAACCCAACCCGCATCACAGCACCCCTCAAAGCAAGTTCAATCCCATGCAGAAGGCCGCCTATCTGATCATCATGCTGGTACTTCTACCCCTGGTGATTTTCAGCGGCGCGCTGCTCATGTACGTTGCCCCGCTACGCGAACTGCTGCTACTGCTGGGGGGCATACAGATGCTGGTGGGGGCACATTTTCTGCTGGCCTGCTGTTTCACCGCCTTCCTCTTTGTGCATATCTATCTGGCCACTCTCGGGCATACCCCGCTGGAACACTTCAAGCAGATGTGGAACGGCTGGGAGGAAGAAACGGTCGAAGACAACGATTCCGCTCCCGATAATCAGGGGCGTAGCGCTGACCAAAAGGAGATTGGGGCATGAAATACCGCTTGATCTGCCTGACCCTTGCGCTGAGTCTGGCGCTGAGTCTGGCGCTGCAGGGTGCTGCTGTTGCCGTCACCGTGCGGGAGGTGGTCTTTACCACCAAAGATGCTGGCAGGGTGGTTTTCAGCCATGCCGACCATATCACCCGCAAAGGTCTGAACAAAAATTGCCGCGTCTGTCACGATCAGCTCTTTGATTTGAAGAAGAAGAGACATTATTCCATGGCTGAGATGGAACAGGGGCGGTCGTGCGGCGCATGCCATGACGGGAAAGGGGTCTTTCCACTCGGGGAGTGTGCCCGCTGTCATCAGACCCGGGAAATTACCTACCGGGTCAAGGCCACCGGCCCCACCGGCTTCAGTCATGCAAAACATCTCAAGGTTTCAGCCGATTGCGGGGTATGTCACCCGTCGCTCTATGCCGCCGGCCCCAATAAACACTTCAGCATGGCAGACATGAAAAAGGGGAAATCATGCGGGGCCTGTCATGACGGCAGGCAGACCTTCGGACTGGATGTCTGCGTTAATTGCCATCCTGTTAAGGAGATAACCTACAAGGTTAAAGAAACCGGTCCCACGCATTTCAGTCACAAGAAACATCTCTCATTTGTTGCCTGCGGGGCCTGTCATCCCAAATTATATGGACCGACCCGGAAGAACAGGCCTGTCGGAATGGCGGCCATGGAAAAGGGGAAATCATGTGGCGCCTGCCATGATTCAAAACAGGCGTTTTCGGTGAAGGAGTGTGCAAAATGTCACCCGGCGGGAGAAGTGCTGTTTGCGGATAAGCATGCCGGTAATGTCATCTTCAGCCATAAAACTCATGGCGGGCTGTACCGGTGTGGAGAATGCCACACCGCGCTATTTCGGACCGCCCGCAGCAAGGTGAAGGTCTCGATGCAGGAGATGGAAAAAGGGCGATCGTGCGGCAGGTGTCACGAGGGAAGAACCGCCTTCGATGTCAGGAGCGCCTGCGATTCATGCCATAAAATCTAGCTGGTCCTGCGACATGATGTCCAGCGGGAACTGTGGAGGGACAGTATGTTTGCAACTCTTGCGGGGAAAGCACTGGTTCCGGTCGGGCTTGCCGTCACCGGATTCATGGTGGTCTGTTGCCTGATTCTGTACTCGGTGATCAGCGAAGATCTCCTGCATGGCGAGGTAGTTCACGCCTCCAATCTGGCCGACACCATTCTCAAATCCACGCGCTATGCGATGCACAGGTCCGACCGGGAGACACTGGCAACAATCATCCGCAACGTCGGAGAGCAGCAGGGGGTCGATCACGTCAGAATATTCAACAAGAAAGGCAGGGTCAGCTTTTCGGCCAAGCCGGGCGAGTTGAACCGTCAGGTGGACAAGACTGCGGAAGGGTGCGTCGTTTGCCACAGGGGAGCCGTGCCGGTCACCAACCTGGGTACGATGCAACAGGCCCGGACTTTCAGGAATCCGCAGGGTTTGGATGTGCTGGCAATTACCGCACCGATCTACAATGACCCGGATTGTTCATCCGCCGCCTGCCATGTTCATCCGCCTAGCCAGAAGGTCCTGGGAACCTTGGACATCGGCCTGTCACGGGCGGAGCATCTCCGCTCGCTCGCCATGCTGCGCACCCAGATGATCATCTTTTCGTTTCTGAGCCTGATCCTGACCATCGGCGGAGTCAGTGCCCTGTTGATGAGAAATGTGTTCATCCCGGTCCAGAGAGTGCGAAAATATGTGGAATCCTCTCTGACAAAGGAGACTATCCCGCTGCCGCCGCCCAACCTGCCCCATGACCTTGATATAATTGCCACAGGTTACTTCAACCTAAAGAAGAACGCCGCCCCCCAACAGCAGAATACCGAAGAAGCGGATGGCAGTCTCAAAAAATGAGCTCAGTTTCGTGCATATTGTTTGTTATGAAAGACGAGCGGGAATTGTATGGCAGACATGATTGAAGATCAGCTGCCGGCTGATAATGCTGTTACAGCGGATAGGGCAGTTGAACAGCTTCGCCAGGAGTTGATCGAGGAAATATCCCGCTTGAAGCGCTGTTCCACTCGCGGTGTACGGGCCTTAGCCCTATTTATGGTGGTCAGTATTTTTGCCTGGCGGGGTGCTGATTTTCTGCCATCTTCCGACTCGGTCACCGCTCTGCTTGGTAAACCGCCTTCGGCGCGGCTTATCAGCAGTGTGCTCCTGCTCTATACGTTTTCCGCGATCATTCTGAGTCTTTCACGCATGGCCGCCGGTGTTGAGCATCGCAGCAGTTTCAGTCATGTGGGTTTTCTGACGGCGTTTTTTCTCTTTTACTATTTTGGCGGATCACTGGAAGAAAATTATTGGGCGGTGTGTGGTTCCGGGATAACGATTCTGGGTGTTGAAAGCTATCGCATCTGGTCGTTTTGTACCGAGTTGATTTCAAAAAAAACTGAACAATTGAGCTACATAACCAGGACCGGCCGAGCCCCACTCGAAGAATAATCTCCCCAGCTAGCAAGAGCTGTTTTAGTCAAGCCCCTTCTCGGCCAGTTCGATGGCCTTCATCACCGCCATGCCCTTGTTGACCGTCTCCTGCCATTCGGTGGCGGGGTCCGAGTCGGCCACGATGCCGGCCCCGGCCTGGAGATGGACCTTGCCATCCTTGATCACCAGCGTGCGGATGGTGATGGCCAGATCCATGTTGCCGGAAAAAGAGAAGTAGCCGACCGCGCCGCCGTAGACCTCGCGGCGGACCGGCTCCAGCTCGTCGATGATCTCCATGGCCCTGACCTTGGGGGCACCGGAAAGGGTCCCGGCCGGAAAGGTGGCTTTTACCAGGTCGAAGGCGTCACGCCCTTCGGATAGCTCTCCCTGGACGTTGGAGACGATATGCATGACGTGGGAGTAGCGTTCGATGACCATCAGTTCCGAAACCCGCACTGAGCCGGTGTGGCAGACCCGTCCCAGGTCGTTCCTGCCCAGGTCAACCAGCATGACGTGCTCGGCCCGTTCCTTGGGGTCGGCCAAGAGCTCATCGGCAAGGCTGGCATCCTCCGCGAGTGTAGCTCCGCGAGGGCGGGTGCCGGCGATGGGGCGCAATTCAACCCGCTTACCTTCCTTGCGGACCATGACCTCCGGGGAGGCCCCGGCAATGACCGTGTCGTCCAGGCGCAGGAAAAACATATAGGGGGAAGGATTGAGGGTGCGCAGTACGCGGTAGATGTCGAGCGGGTCGGCGGACAGGTTGCCGCTGAAACGCTGGGAAAGCACGACCTGGATGATGTCGCCGGAGCGGACGTATTCCTTGGCTTTTTCCACCGAGGCCTCGAAGGCCTCCCGCGTCACGTTGGAGTGCAGTTCGACCCGCTCTCCGCTGGCCGTGGCTGTGCAACAGGAAAGCGGCGTACGCAGTCGCATGATGATGGCGGTGATGTTCTCCGTTGCCCGGCGGTAGGCTTCTTCGGGCGTCAGATCACCCTCCAGGTGGGCGTTGGAGACAACCTTGATCTTCTGGTTCATGGTGTCAAAGATCACAATGGTGTCGGTGACCAGAAAATAGGCGTCATAGGCATCCAGCAGGGCCGGTTTTTCGGTGGGCAGATGTTCGAAGTGGCGCACCATGTCGTAGCCCATATAGCCCACTGCGCCGCCGAAGAAACGTGGCAGACCGTCCACCTCGACCGGCGTAAAACGCGCCAATGTCTCGCGGATGCAGTTCAACGGGTCGGCGGATGTCTGTGAGCTCAGGTGGCCGTTTTCAATGGTTTCGACCGTGTTTCCCCGGCTGCGGATGATCAGGGAGGGAGATGAGCCGAGAAAACTGTAGCGTCCCCACTTTTCACCCCCCTCGATACTTTCGAGAAGAAAGGAAAAACGACCGTCATCGAGCTTTTTAAAGGCGGAGACCGGTGTATCCATGTCGGCCATGATCTCACGGTAGACCGGAATCAGGTTACCCTGGAGCGAGAGTTCACGAAAGGTTTTCAGGTCGGGATAGAACATGTGTTGACTCCGTTAGTAAGGTGTGGCGGGGTTGAAAACAACTAGCATATAACTTCAAAGGTAGTCAAGTTTCGCCGGGTTTGCCGATCAACAACCCGCCAAAATCAGCTTGACATGTTCGCTGCCGCTATGATTTAGTAGGCGACATGAAATCCAACAGCTTCTTCAGCGCATTTTACTTTTACTTTTGGTACGGCTTTATCAAGCCGTCTGCCCGGGTAGAGGTGTAAGCGCAAAGGAGCGAACACATCACACACCACAAAGTCGGGGCAGACGGAAGTCTACCCCGACTTTTTTGTTGCCGCAGCAGGTGGAGCGGCCAGGGTCGGGGGAAACCTTCCGGCCTTTTTTTGTGGGAAAGGAGCAGGGCATGATTATCGTCATGAAGGCGGGCGCGGCAAAGAAGGACAAGGATGAGGTCTTGAGACGTATTCGGGAATTGGGGTACAAGCCGCATGTGATCCATGGGGCGACCCGTGACGTGATCGGAGCGGTCGGCGATGAGCGGGGCAAGGCCGTGCTGCAATCGTTGGAGTCGCTGCATGGGGTGGAAAGCGTGGTTCCGATCCTGCAACCCTACAAACTGGCATCCAAGGAAATCAAGAAAGAGGCCAGTCTGGTGCGGATCAGCGATGATGTTGTCATTGGCGGTAATCAGGTGATCATGATGGCCGGCCCCTGTTCGGTGGAGAGTGAACAGCAGATTCTGGAATCGGCGCAGGCCGTCAAGAAGGCCGGGGCCCATGTTCTGCGCGGCGGCGCCTTCAAGCCGCGCACCTCACCCTACTCCTTCCAGGGGTTGGAGGAAGATGGTCTGAAACTTCTGGCCAAGGCCCGCGATCTGACCGGGCTGCCGTTCGTTACCGAGGTCATCGATCCGGAAACGGCCGAACTGGTGGCCGGGTACGCCGACATCCTCCAGATCGGCGCCCGCAACGCGCAAAACTTTGCCCTGCTGAAGAAGGTCGGTCAGTTGAAGACGCCGATCCTGCTCAAACGGGGCATGTCCATGACGATTCAGGAATTTCTGATGAGCGCCGAGTACATCATGAGTGAGGGGAATCAGTCTGTTATTCTCTGCGAACGCGGGATTCGTACCTTCGAGACCGCCACCCGCAACACCCTGGACCTGTCGGCCATTCCGGTCCTCAAGGGCAAGACCCATCTGCCGGTGGTCATCGATCCTTCCCACGGGACCGGCAATCACCACTATGTGGCTCCCATGTGCTATGCGGCGGTGGCTGCCGGCGCCGATGGCCTGATTGTGGAGGTGCATCCCGATCCGGAACACGCCTCAAGCGATGGACCGCAGTCGCTCAAACCGGCCAAATTCGAGGCCATGATGGCGAAACTGAGGCTGTTTGCGGAGGCGGACGGCAGGACGTTGTAGCAAGTAGTTGGCAGGGGGAAGCGGGGCGTGCTCCGCTCCCCCTGTTTCGGTCTCCAAACCGGCTGGCGGCACGCGGGTCTCTAGATCGCGTGTCGTTCAGGTGTTTATGATGACTCAAGTCCGCCGGCGAGAATCTTCTGGAGCTTGATTTCCCGATCTTTCATGGTATATCCCGTAACAATGCTTCTCATTGATGTTCCAGCCTGTCTTTGAATGATAACAATCTGAATTCGTGACGTGTAGTGCCGGAATGCGCAGAAATGCCGGAGCGGCCCGTCGTCCGTGCCGGTACAATCCTGTTTTGTCCGGCGTCCTTCGGTGTACGGTCACTTACTCATGAAAGCTTGAAGCTAGAGGCGTTCCGGGCAAATGGAGGCACTGAGCGTTACGGATTCAGGAACAAAGTAATGTCGTGGAGAGTGACATGCCATGCAGCAGCTTCTCATGTTGCGTGGTGAATGCAATCGCACTACGCTAATCGGCATTTTTCAACGTTAGATGGAGGGTACGTTATGCGCTTATTGTCGGTGATGGTATCATTCCTGGTAGTTACGGTACTGATGGGGCTGCTTTTGCCGGCCAGGGCGGAAACCTCTGCCACCCTCCTCGAACAGAGTATGTCTGATTCCCTCGACATGTGGCGCGAAGGCCGCTATGAACAGCTCTATGAGCAGCTGGCCCATCGCGGTAAAACCTCCCGGGAGCAATTCGTCAACAGGATGCGCGGCACAACAATTCGGCCGGCCTGTTGCTTTCAGAAACTTGAGAACTTCAAGGTGTTGAACGAGAAACGCAGCGAGGCCACTGTTTACGCCAAGATCGGTCTGGAAGGGACCCCCACCGTGGCGGACTCTTGCACGCGAGAATTCAAGCTGACCCATGAGGAAAATATCTGGAAGATGCAGCTGGCCGACGTCCTGGCCTTGTCCGGTGCAGCGGCCAAGAAGAGCAGACACACCGCCCGCAAGAAACACAATCCCTATTCCAGGTAAGCTGGATAGTACGGAGAATGCCCATGGAACAGTTACGGGAAACACCGCTGTCTCATCGTCATCGTGACCTGAACGCCCTCATGGCCCCCTTTGGCGGCTGGGATATGCCGATCCAGTACGAAGGCATCATCGCCGAGCACGCCTGGTGTCGCAGCAAAGCGGCGCTTTTCGACATCTGCCACATGGGCGAATTCCTCTTTCAGGGGGACTTCGGGGCCTCCGGTCTTGAGGATGTCTTTACCTTTTCCATGCAGAGCATCCCGCTTGGGCGTTCGCGCTACGGTTTTCTGCTCAACGAGCAGGGGGGCATCATCGATGACCTGATCGTCTTTCGCCTAGCCGAGGACAAGGCCATGATCGTGACCAACGCGGCCACGGCCGACAATGATTTTGCGGTGATTGCCAGCCGCTTGCGGGGAGGGGCCTTCAGCAACATAACCGACGCCACCGGAAAAGTGGATCTGCAGGGGCCGCTCTCCCGCGAGGTGCTGGTGGCCGCCCTGGGGGCCGAGATCGCTGCCATCCCCTATTTCAAATTCATTACCACGCGGGTCCTGGGAGTTGACGCCATTGTCAGCCGCACCGGCTATACCGGCGAACTGGGCTACGAGATCTTCCTCCCGGCCGAGAAGACGGTCGAATTGTGGGATCTGTTGCTGAAAGACGGGCGTGTCAAACCGGCCGGCCTGGGGGCGCGGGATGTGTTGCGCCTGGAGATGGGCTACTCACTCTACGGCAGCGATATCGATGAGACCACGACGCCGTTGGAGGCCGGTTTGGAGGCCTTTGTCAATTTCGACAAGGCTTTTGTGGGCAAAGAGGCGCTCCAGAAACAGCAAGCAGAAGGGCTTACGCGTAAAAAGGTGGCCTTTGAGGTGATCGGGCGCCGCTCACCGCGCCATCACTACGAGATCAACTTTGCCGGTCAGGCGGTCGGGGCGGTCACCAGTGGTGTCTTCTCGCCCATGCTCGGCGAAGGTATCGGGATCGGATTCGTCAAGGCCGATTACACGGCTCTCGGTACCAACTTCACCATTCGTCATGAACGGGTCAGCATGGAGGCCACGGTCTGCGAACTCCCGTTCTTTAAGGGCGGTTCGCTGCGTTCCTGATCCGAGCCGAAAGAGTGAATACAAAAAGAGGCCCTGGCAGATCATGACACCTGCCAGGGCCTCTTTTTGTCAGTAGTGCGGGAGTGCCGGCTTTTGGTCAGTAGGTCATGCTGGCCGCGTTCAGGATGCCGATGGCCGTTGAAAAGAAGGCCAGCAGGGTGGCTGCGGCGGTGTGGTTGTTTTCGATCTCGCGCACCAGTCCCCGGAAGAAAAGGCGGACGATCTCGAAGACGATCAATTGCACCACCATGGCCACGGCGGCCCAGATCAGCATGTCGAGGAAGCCGACGCTGTGGGTGATGGCGCTGTACAGCGGCAGGATGAAGCCGAGTAATGCCCCGCCAAAACTGATGGCCGGTGCCACGTTGCCTTCACGGATTAGTTTCAGCTCGTCGTAGGGGGTAATCCAGCAGTAGACCTGGCAGAAGACCACCACGAAACCGATTGCCGCGACAAAATATTTACAGAATTCGATCAATCCCGATAGAGAGTCCAACAGGGTCTCTTGCATCTCCAGCCTCCTTGTATGTCAAAAAAACAGTTGTCCACGAAACGCACGAAATACACGAACAAAATCAGTAAAATGAGCAACAATATGGTAACACTACGTTGGTGAATTTTTGTATTGGTGAAATGATTTAAAATTTTCGTATTTTTCGTGTCTTTCGTGGACCAAAAAAAATTTTTAGGTTCACTTGTCGGTTGGTATCAGTAGGTTATCTGACCCTGCTTCGCAGGATACGTGCGTTTATGAATTGTTTTCTGATAACCCCCAGAAAACAATTCTTACGCACTAAACAGGTGCGGCACGAAGCGGCTGGCGTTGGTGGTGACCGCGCCGACGTCTTCGCGGATGCCGATGCCGGCCGCTTCGCCGTGGATTACCCAGGAACCGATCACCGGGTAGTTGCCGCTGAAACAGGGAATGGCCGCCAGTTCCTGAACGATACTCCCCTTGCCACCGTATGTGCCTTCATGCTCGTACACGCTGCCGTTGCGGTGGATGGCGATGTTGCCTCCCTCGCGGGAAAGGAACGGCTTGGATACGAAATTGTCACGGAAATGGTCGGGATCAAAGCTGGACTCCAGCAGATTGGGGTGGCCTGGGTTGAGCTCCCAGAGGATCGGCAGAATTCCTTTGTTGCTGAGGATCATCTTCCAGGCCGGTTCGATCAGCAGCATCCGGCTTTGCTGGAGATAACGCCCGAAGAATTCGTTCAGCAGCCACTCCCAGGGGTAGAGCTTGAAGATGCTGGCAACCACGTTGTCATTGGTATCGACAAACTGCCCATTGATCGAATCATAGCCCATATCTTCCATGAAGAGAGATTTCGTCCGCAGGCCGGCCTGGATGGCCGTATCGCGCAGATACTCCAGGTTGCCGAAATCTTCGGGCGCATCCTTGACGCAGCCGAAGTAGAGCGGCTCATGCAGGTATGCTTTCAACTCCTGCCAGCCGGCGATAAGTTTCTCGTGAATCGAGTTGAATTGATCCGCGTCGGGAAAACGCTCCTTGAGCCAGAACCACTGAATGACGCTGGCCTCCAGGAGTGCCGTGGGGGTGTCGGCGTTATACTCCAGCATCTTGGGGGACGCGTGGCCATCGTAGGCAAGATCGAAGCGGCCGTAGATGGATGGCTCGTCGTTTTCCCAGGAACGCTCGATCAGTGGTACGGCCTGGGGTGGGATGGCCAGCCGGTCATACAGCTTGTGGGTAATGACATGCTCGGCGGCCTTGATACAGATTTCATGCAGCTCTGCGGTGGCGGCTTCAAGCTCGTCGATCTCTGAGGATGTAAAGGTATAATAGGCGGTTTCATCCCAGTAGATCTGGCCATCGATGGTGTGGTAGCCCATGCCGTATGATTCGACCTTCTCCTGCCAATCGAAGCGGGGTGGGGTGACGGTACGTTCCATGGTCAGCCGCCGGCAAAAGAGTGAAAACCACCCAGGCTGCCGAAGCCGCCACGCGAGACACTCATGGTCCGAATGGAACGAGTCCCCTGTCCGCCGCTGAAGATCGTGCCGGAGCGGAAGGTCGGTCCAAAGAAGTAGTGGGCGTTGGAACGGTAGTTGGGATTGTTGGGCGGGACCTCTTCGCAGCTCTTGGGATCGTTGTTCCAGTCATCCAGGCAGTCCTGTTTGTTGGTGTAGACGTGACGCTGCTCTTTTTTGCCGCAGCCGGCCACGGCCAGTGTGCCGATCAGGACAAGCGTAATCTGGAGTGTGCATCTGCGGCGCATGACAGGTACCTACCTTGCTGGCGGAATCGCTGCGGTTTCGGGTGAATCGTTGACACGTGTTTCATCTTTTACCAGAGTTGCCCGGCTTTGCAAGCCTGCGATACGCTTTGGGGCGCGGCATGGCAATCAGGGCACTGCTCCGCCTGGGGACCCCGCAATGCCGATGTGTAAATCGAATTGACGTCGAATCGTCGGGGGTGCTAAGTTCTCACGCGGAAAAGCGCTTTATAGCTGGGGCGGTTCCCTGGTTGCCGGACAAGCTTGCTCTGTTGTCATCCGGTAACGACAAAATTTCGAGACAGGGTGTGTGCGTACATGTTGAAAAATTGCCTGGTCGGTGTGGCGCTGTCGTGTGTCAGTATCATGCTTGTTCTGCTGGTGTGCGAACTTGTGGTGCGGGTCGCCTATCCGACGCTCAAACCGAGTAATCAATATGACTGGAGTTCCCGGCACAAGGGCTACCCCCTGTCCAGGAGCCCGAATACATTCAGGATCGTCGTGCTTGGCGATTCCTATACCTTCGGGCAGGGCGTTGAAAGGGACAAGACCTTTCCGGCCCAATTGGAAAAGCTGCTTAACGGCATGGGCGCCGATGTGAAATTCGAGGTGATCAACCTGGGATTTTGCGGGCTGAATACGATTACCGAGACGCAGATCCTGGCCGAATACGGCATCAACCCGGATACTTGGGCCGCCGACCCTCAATACCGGGGACTGGCCTATCGCCCCGATCTTATCGTTCTTGAATATACCTTGAACGATTCCTCCACCAGCTGGAGGGAAGCCGGGCAGGTTAAAGGCTTCGACGACAGGTTCAGGAACGGCGAGGTCGTGCTGCGGGTCAATAGTGGACGCTACAGCCTGCCGCTACCCGACAGGGTTGATAAATTTTTTACCATGCACTCCCGGCTCTATCTGGCCCTCTTCTCGGGATACAATCAGCTGCTGGGACGACTCGGGCTGCGGGAAGCGGGCAAGGGTGCCATCGATTCGACCCTCTCACGCTACCGGGATGATTTCGATGGTTGGATCTGGATGAAACAGTCGCTTCAGTCGCTTTCAGCCATCGGGAGATATACCAACACGCCCCTGGTCATGGCCATCTATCCCGATATGGTCGATTTTGCGAATTATCCTTTCGTCTCCGCCCATCAGAAAGTCAGGATGGCAGCAGAATCGTTTGCTATTCCGACCCTGGATATGCTCCCCTACTTCAAGGGGAAGAACGCCAGGGATCTTGTCGCGACCCCCTTTGATGCTCATCCCAATGCCAAGGCGCATGCCATCGCGGCTCGGGCAATCTTCGAATTCTTGAACAGCAACCGGTTTTTTCTCGGCAACCGACAGCGGTAACCGCTAGAATAAATTCATGTCGTTCATGTCGAAACCTATGGTAGGTGCGCAATGCATGAAGCCCTGATGTATGAGAAACTCGCGGATGGATTTGTGAACTGTTTTCTCTGTCGACAGCGCTGCCGGATTGCGCCGGGGCGGCGCGGCAAGTGCCATGTGCGGGAGAATCGTGCCGGTCAGCTTGTTTCCCTGGTCTATGGGATGGTTGTCGCCGAGCAGGTTGACCCGATTGAAAAAAAGCCGCTCTTCCATCTGCTGCCCGGCAGCTCGACCTACTCGATCGCCACGGTCGGTTGTAATTTCTCGTGCCGTCACTGTCAGAATTACAGCATTGCCCAGGAGCTACCTGATACGGCCGGGGCTGTACGCGGCAGTTACGTGCCTCCCGAAGAAATCGTGCGCAGGGCCGTCCTGTCGGGGTGCCGGTCAATCTCCTATACCTACACCGAGCCAACGATCTTCTTTGAATATGCCCTGGATGTTGCCCGTCTGGCGTCGGCCGCCGGGCTCAAGAATATCTTTGTGACCAATGGCTACATCACCCCCCAGGCGCTGGAGCTGTTTGCACCGTATCTGGATGCCGCCAATATCGATCTGAAAGGTTTCAGTGAGGAGTTTTACGGGCGTGTTGCCGGCGCCCGTCTGGGCGAGGTGCTCGATTGTATCCGGGATTACCGGCGCCGGGGCATCTGGATTGAAATTACCACTTTGGTCATTCCCGATGAAAACGATAGCCCTGAACAGCTTGAGGGAATTGCCCGCTTCATCGCATCCGACCTGGGAACGCATGTGCCCTGGCATATATCCCGCTTCTTTCCCCAGTACCGGATGACGGATAAAGAGGTTACCCCGGCCGCCTCTCTTGCCCGCGCACTACAGGCGGGAAAACAGTATGGATTGCAGTATCTCTATACCGGGAACTGCGCGGAAGGGCTTGAAGATACGCTCTGTCCGGGGTGCGGGGTGCTGCTTGTCAGAAGGCAGGGCTTCCGGGTGCTGGAGTGCGCCGTTTCGGGGGGCGTCTGCCGACAGTGTGGTTCAGAAATTGCCGGTGTGTGGTAATGTCCCCAGAGGACGTTGCGCTTGTAAATCCGGCAGGGTATCTGTGCCTTGACTTTCGTGACCGCTTTCCATTACTGTAGCAAAGATTAGCCGCTAAAAACTCTCCGAAAGAAGCTGCGTTTGAAAACATTTGTCGTCATTCCCACCTATAACGAACGCGATAATATTATCCGTCTGGCCGGAGAGGTGCTGTTGCAACATCCGTCGATCCGGATCCTTTTCGTGGACGACAACTCCCCGGATGGTACCGGTGCCATTGCCGATGAACTGGCGGCCAAAAATGAGCGTATCCAGGTCATCCACCGTCCCGGCAAACTGGGGCTGGGGTCGGCCTATTGTGACGGCTTCAAGGCCGCCCTCGGGATGGGAGCCGATTACCTGATCGAAATGGATGCGGATTTCTCCCATGATCCGACCGTATTGCCCGTCTTCCTGGAGACTATTCAGGGGTGTGACCTGGTGATCGGTTCACGCTATCTGAATGGGGTCAGCGTCGTAAACTGGCCGATCAGGCGCTTGATGCTCAGCGTCTTTGCCAGCCTGTATACCCGCATGATCACCGGGTTACCGGTCAAAGATTGTACCAGCGGCTTCAAATGTTTTCGCAGGTCCACAATTGAGGCCATCGATCTCGATACGGTCGGGTCGGATGGCTACTCGTTCCAGATAGAGATGAATTACCGCTGTATGGAAAAAGGGCTCAAGATCGTCGAGGTGCCGATCATTTTTATCGATCGGCATGCCGGCAGTTCCAAGATGTCAAAAAAGATTGTCCGCGAGGCGGTCTTGCTGGTCTGGAAACTCAAGCTGGGCACGCTCATGCGGCGTCTCATGGGGAAAGGGTAGCTGCCGTGTCTGACGGATTATGGTCTATGATAACCCTCGTTGGCCTTGGCGGTTGGGTTGCATCGACAATCGTGTTTCTCTTCAAAGCCTTTCCGGGACGCGGCCTGTTTGATGGTCGTGAAGCCCGTCTCTGGGGGGCGGTTGTGCTCGCGTCCTATGCTGTCTGGGTTGTTGGTATGCTGAATGCGTGACAGCGCAACTTTTTTTGGCCGTTAGTCCAACTGTCAAACGTGGGCTTTTGATGACCAGTTATTATAGTTGTTTAATGCACTTACTTTAATATTTTACCCCGCTTTATGCATGTCAGGGAAGGAACCACCGGCACTTTGCCAGTGGTTTTTGTGTTTTATTTTTAGGGTTTTTATGGTAACAATCTTCACTTATGTCACTCTATACCTGCAAGCTCGGCGCATCAGACGGAAAAATACTTTATCGTGAATTCGAGGCTGCGGAGCCGGCTGCGCTGCAGAAGAGTCTCGAAGATCAGGGTTTTTTTGTATTTGAGATTAAGCGCAAGCCGTTGCAGTTTCTTTTTGACAAGGGTACCAAGCGTCGCAGCATTGACAATCGGGCCTTACTGACGTTCAACCAGGAGCTGTTGGTGCTGATCAAGGCCGGCATGCCGATTCTACAGGTGCTGGACGCCATTCTCGATCGTCATGATAACGGCAAGTTTATCGAGATTCTCCGCCAGGTCCGCGAGGATGTAAAGGGGGGCGCTGCGCTGTCCGCTGCTTTGGAAAAGCATGGCCGTTCCTTTCCGCATTTGTATGTGGCATCCATCAGGGCGGGTGAACGAACCGGCGACCTGCCGAGCACGATCAGGCGCTATATCCAGTACCTCAAGCGGGTTGACGGTATCCGTAAGAAGGTCGTCGCGGCACTGTTTTATCCGGCGATTCTGGTGCTGTTCGCGAGTATGGCCATTACCTTGCTGCTGTTATATGTGGTTCCCACCTTTGCCAATGTCTATGCCGATGCCGGTTCGCAACTGCCGCTTCTCACCCGTATGTTGATAGAATTGACGTCTGTAATGAGGAAATGTGCCCCCTTTGCGGTACTGTTCGCAGTTGGGGGCGTGGCGGCATACCGCCGCTGGGTCGGGACCGAATCCGGTCGCTACACCGTCGATCGCTTCAAGCTGACGGTTCCCTTTGGCGGTGATGTCTTTACCAAGTATTCGGTGGCCGGCTTCGCCCGCACCTTGGCAACCGTTCTGGGGAGCGGCATTCCGATTGTAGAGTCGCTACGCATGTCCATCGGAACCCTCAACAACAAATACATGGAGAAGCGCCTCTTTGAGGCGGTTCGATATATCGAGGAAGGTGGCCGTCTCTCCGCGGCGCTGGAACGGATACATATCATGCCGCCCCTGGCCTTGCGCATGTTGGGGGTGGGAGAGACCACCGGCTCTCTGGAGGATATGTTGATGGATATTTCGGATTACCTGGAAGACGAACTTGAAGAACGGATGCACCTGTTGACCACGGCCATTGAGCCGGCCATCATGGTGATCATGGGTGTCATTATTGGAGTCATTATCATTGCCATGTATCTGCCGGTGTTCAAGATCGCCGGCACTGTCGGATAGGGAGCATGATGCAATCCTACAAGCGCAGAACTATTGGAACAATCCTGATCGAACGCGGAAGCCTGGATCCGGACAAATTGCCTGTGATCCTGGAACAGCACGGTTCAAGTAAACAGCGCTTCGGTGAAATATGCGTCCACGAAGGCTTTGTCAGTGGCGAGCAACTGGCGATGGCGCTGGCCGAACAGTTCAACCTGACCTACCGGGATCTGACGGATTTCAGGATGAACGAGGAAATCCTGAATGCCTTGCCGCCGGAGGCCATCTATCGCTTCCGCTTTGTTCCGTTGGAAATGACGCCCGAATCCCTGGTTGTTGCCGTTTCCGACCCGTCCGACGTCATCAAACTGGATGAACTGGAACTGTTGATCGATCGCCCCTTGCAGATTCAGATCGCTTCCGAGTCAGCCATAGCATCAGTGCTCAAGGCAGGCGAAGGTGCCCGGCGGGTATTGCGTGAAGTTTCAGAAGATTTTATGCTCCAGCTGGTCAAGGAAACCGATCGTGGCGAAGAGGTTCTCACCGCCGAGACCATTACCGAGGACACCAGTCCGATCATCAAGTTGGTTAACACCACCCTGATGGATGCACTCAACCGTCGCGCCAGCGATATTCACATTGAAACCGGCCATGACGGGCTGGCTATCAAGTATCGTATCGACGGCGTGCTCTACATGGCTAACGACCCGATCGACCTGCATTTCCAAGCCCCGATCATATCCCGTCTCAAGGTCATGAGTGAACTGGATATCTCCGAACGCCGCATCCCCCAGGACGGCCGTTTCAAGATCCGCTTCGGGGCCAAGTCCATCGATTTTCGTGTCTCGATCATGCCCAGTTCCTTTGGCGAAGATGCCGTCATACGTATCCTCGACAAGGAGAGTATCGCCAATGACATGAAAGGGCTTTCCCTGGAGAATCTGGGCATCAGTGAGCGTGAGATCAAGCGGATGCGTAAGAAGATCCGCGAACCGTACGGGATGGTCTTGGTGACCGGACCGACCGGTTCGGGAAAAACCACGACCCTCTACGCGGCCCTGACGGAGATCCAGACCGGGGAAGATAAGATCATTACCATCGAGGACCCGGTCGAGTATATGCTGCGCGGGGTGCTGCAGATCCCGGTCAACGAGAAAAAAGGGCTGACATTTGCAAAAGGTCTGCGATCGATCCTGCGCCACGACCCCGACAAGATCATGATCGGAGAAATCCGCGACTCGGAAACCGCCCAGATCGCCGTTCAATCGGCCCTGACCGGACACCTGGTGTTTACCACGGTCCATGCCAACAACGTCTTTGACGTGATCGGCCGCTTCATCCATATGGGTATCGACCCCTACAACTTCGTTTCAAGCCTGAACTGTGTCATGGCCCAGCGCTTGGTGCGCAAGGTCTGCCGCAAGTGCCGCAAGCCGGTGCAGTATTCGGATGATGTCCTCCGCGAGGGGGGGGTCGATCCGGAGCTGGTGCGCGGCGTGACCATCTACGAGGCAAAGGGATGCGAGGAATGCAACAATACCGGCTATCGTGGTCGCTCCGCCATCGTTGAGCTTTTGGAACTGAACGACCACCTCCGCGACCTGATCATCGGCAAGGTCACCGCCACCCAGCTCAAGCAGGCCGCCCGCGAGGCCGGGGTCATCTTCCTGCGTGATTCAGCTGTCGAAAAGTTGATTGAAGGTGATACAACTCTCAAGGAGATCAACCGGGTCACGTTCGTAGAGTGACCGGAACGGAATAACTATGTTGTTTTCCCGAACATCAATCGGCGTCGAGATAAACCCTGCCGGTATTGCCTTTGCGTTATTGGGCGGCTCTTCCACAACACCCCGACTGGAACGTCTGAGTTATGGGGCACTGCCGCCGGGCTGCCTGCGCGTCTCCCTGCGTGAGACGAATATCCTCGATCCCCAGGTGTTTAGTGATGCGCTCCGCAACACCTATAACCTGCTGCTTCACAACGGAACACGCCTGTCGGTGACCCTGCCGGATACGGTCGGCCGGATTATGATGCTGGATGTGGAGGGGCGTTTCAAAAGCCGTGCTGAGGCGCTGGATATCATCCGTTGGAAGCTGAAGAAAAATATTCCCTTTGAGATTGCCGACACCCATCTGGATTATCAGCAGCTGGGTGTGCGGGAAAATGGCGACATGTCCCTGATGGTGGCTCTGGTCTCGCGAGCCGTGATCAACCAGTATGAAGAGCTGCTCGTGAGTGCGGGGTTTGCGCCGGCCCGTATTGATTTTAACTCATTCAACCTCTACCGGGCCTTTGAGAATCGTCTGGCGCTCCAGGACGACGTTACGTTGATTACGTTTTACGACAGTACCCTCAGCATCATGTGTTTTGCCGACGGCAAGCTGGAATTTCACAGGGTTAAAGAGCTTTCAGGGTCGCGAGGGGTTGATAGCCGAATCTATATGGAGATAAACAGTTCACTGAAGGTGTATCATGAACGATTCCCAGAACATTCAAATGTTCATGTTGCCTGCGTTGCTCCTCCAGATGTTGGCCAGGAGTTCTGCGACATGGTGGCCGATGCTACCGGAGGGGAGCCGTCCCTGCTGGAAGTTAAATCAATGGTGCGGCCTTCCGATTCGGCCCCGGCCGATCAGGAAGCGCTTTTTCCATTTACGTCAGCTATCGGCGCAGCACTGAGGAGCTTGTGATGCGTTTTACCATCAATATCGCCACCAGAACATATATCGATCGCAAGTTGGTCAACCGTGGCGGTTATGCCGTCGTGCTGCTGCTGTTTTTACTCCTGGCCTGGAATATCAGCAAAACCTCCTGGAATCTTGGCGAGTTGCGCCGCCTGCAGGCCGATAACGCCACCTATGAACAACGCTTGAACAGCCGCCCTCAGGGAGTCTCGGAAAAAGAGTATACCCGCCTCTTGTCCGACATTAAATTTTACAATGAGATCATTGTCCGCAAGTCATACAACTGGCTGGGGCTTTTGGAACAGCTGGAGGATGTGACACCCGATGGTGTTGCCCTATCGGTATTGACGCCTGACAAGAAGAGCGGCGAGTTGAAGATTGAGGGGCACGCCAGGAGTTTTGCCCAGGTCCGCTCATACATCGAAAAACTGGAGGACTCCAAGGTGTTTACCTCCGTGTTGCTGCTTTCCCACGCAAATCTGACGGTCGGCGAGAGGACCAAGGGTGTTCAGTTTATCATTTCGTGCAAGGCGGCATTACTATGAAAGAGGCCCTGCTGGAATTGCTCCGGGAAAAGAAACGTACGATGATCGCGGCCCTGCTGCTGCTCCTGCTCAATATCGGCTTATATGCCGTTAGCACGGGCTATCTGGCGCCAAAAATCGCCCGTGCCCAGGCCTCATGGACCGACTTGCGCCAGCGGGTTGCCGTGGCCGGTAGAGCGGATGTCGCCACGGTCTATCAGCGGGGAATTGACGACCTGAAGAAACTGGCGACAAGGATTCCCGCCAAACGCCAGTATCCGCGGGTGCTCTCTGAGATCCTGGATGCTGCTGCCTCCAGCGCTGTCGTAACCGGCAACATCAGCTATAAACCCCAGGTGGTAAAGAACCGGGGGCTGCTGGCCTATGGCGTCACCATGACGGTTGGCGGCAGTTACGCGGCAGTGAAGAGTTTTCTGGGGGATCTGCAGAAAAGCAGTGAACTGGTTGTGATAGAGGGCCTCTCGCTCTCCAAAAACGATCTTTTTGAAGAAAACGTGGTCATGGATCTTCGCCTGAGCGTATACCTGCAGGAAAGGGAGGGGCTATGAACCGTCAGAAGCTGGCCCTCTTCATTCTCTTGATTATTCTGGTTGTGGCCGTGGTCTGGAGTTTCCTGTCCGTGCCCAAGCAGAAAACCGTCACAACGCTGAAGTATGCACCGGGTAAGGCCAAGCCGGTGTTAAAGGGGGCGGCGACTCCCGCGGCTCCACAACCGGCAGCCCCTGTTACGGCAACTGATGAGCGCACCCTGCGACTTGATCTGCTGGAACGTGAGCAGAGCGGATTTAAAGGGTATCGCCGCAATATCTTCAAACCGATTTTTGCGGATGAAATCAAGATCATGAAGCAGAGGGCCGTTGCCATCAAGCCTCTGCCGATTTCTCCGGTTGCCGTTGTGCCGCAACAGTACGTGCCGCCAGCTCCTATTGTCACTCCCCAGGAAGCGCTGCAGAATACCCTGGCTCATTTCGTTTTTCTCGGTTATGTGAAGAAAGACAAACGCAGGACCGTTTTTCTGTCCAAGGACAAGGAGATTATCCTGGTCAGAAAAGGGGATATCTTTGCCGATCATTACGAGGCCACATCGATTACGGACCAAGCCTTGACAATACGTTCCCTGGATAGCGGCCAGGAGATTGTTATTCCGCTCAATGAAAACCAGCCGCTGTTTTCCGCGGCCAGATAGTATCACCACTGTTTCGGAGGAGACGCTACGAATGCGCTACCTGACTCATCTCATCATATTCGGCCTGCTGGTATCCACCGTTTCATTATCCGGCTGTTCCGCCGGTCGTCATGCGTTCAGCAAGGGCGAAGAATTTGAAGCCGCTGGTAATTACGAAGACGCCATGTACAGTTATGCCGAAGCTTTCCGCAAAGAACCCGATGCGGGTGAGTATCGGACCCGCTTTTTCAATGCTCGTGATAAGGCATCGGAGAAACGCTATAAAATGGGCCTGGATCAGTTCGACCGGGGTGATTATGCCGGTGCGCTGGCCGAGTTCCAGACCGCCTACGGTCTGGATCCCACCCAGGGGCGTTACAAGCAGAAGGCGGACGAGGCGCTCCGGCTGAAGGATGCGCAGGTGGCCTTTCAGGAAGGGCGCGATTTTGAAAAGGCCAATAAGCTCAAGGACGCCAACCTGGCCTATCTTGCCGCTTTGGAGCTGTTTCCGGACAACAGGGAGTTTCAGGAAGCCGTGATCCGTATCAGCGGTCAGCGCAAGAGCAAGCTGGAAGGTTTTGAGCTCTCCCTGAAATCATCCAAGCCGATCACCCTCAAGTTCAAGGATGCCAAGATCAAGGATGTGTTCAAGATCATTACCCAACTTACCGGCATCAATTTTATTTTTGACGATGCGGTCAAGGATCTGCCGATCACCATCTACCTGGAAAATGCGACCTTTCAGCAAGCTTTGGACCTGCTGACCAACATGAACAAGTTGAGCCAAAAGGTACTCAACGAAAGCACGGTAATCGTTTTCCCCAGGACAGCCGAGAAGTCCAGGCAGTACGACGACTTGACTCTGCGCACCTTTCATCTCAGTTACATGGAAGCCAAAAAGGCGATCAACATGATCCGCACCATGCTGCAGGTCAAGAAGGTCCATGTCAACGAGGAATCCAACTCGCTGGTTGTGCGCGATACCCAGGATGTGATCGATGTCATTGAAAAGATTCTGGAGGCCAATGACGTGCCGGAGCCGGAAGTCGTGCTGGATGTCGAGGTGATGGAGATCACCGACCATAACGCCCAGAACCTCGGTTTGTTGTTGAGCAGCTATAATGTGAAACTGGGGGCATTCAACGGCACCACCCCCCTGTCGGACGCCCTCGTCGCATCGACCACGACTGCTGCTGCCGGTACGTCCGTTACTACGTCGACGCCGGTCACGATCGACAACCTGGTGAAGGCCTTCTCCATGGGGGGCTACAGTGGTTTTGTCACCGTGCCGAGTGCCCAGTATAATTTCGGCAAGACGCTGACCAAGGGTGAGGTGCTCTCCAATCCCAAGATCAGAGTCAAGAACAAGGAAAAGGCCAAGTTCAATGTGGGCCAGAGGGTACCGATCACCACCACGACCCTTAATGGCACGCTTTCCCAGGTGAATGTTCAGTATGTGGATGTCGGTGTCAAATTGAATGCCGAACCGACCATTCAGCTGAATAACGAGGTCAATATAAAACTCAGCCTGGAAGTGAGTTCGATCCTCTCCAAAGAGATCGTCGGCGGTTCGCAGAGCCCGACTTCGGTCGTAACCATCGGTACCCGTAACCTGGACACTGTCTTGAGTCTCAAGGATGGAGAAACCAGTGTCATCGGCGGTCTGATTCAGAATACGCAGAACAATACCAAACAGAAGATCTTCCTGTTGAGCGATATCCCGTTGGTTGGTCCGTTTTTTACCAATCATGACTCAACCAAGGACAAGACCGAATTGATCCTGGCCATTACCCCGCGTCTGGTCCGGACCGTAACCGTGCCGCAGAACAACCTGATGTCGTTCATGTCCGGCAAGGAAGACGACCCGTCTCTGCATAAGCCGCTGGCTTCCTTCGACCTGGAACCGGTCTTCGAGGGAGAAAAAACCGATACGACCAGGTCTCCGCTCAAACCAAATGCTCCGGCTGCGTTGCCGTCTCCCGCACCCGTTGTGGCAGTGCCGCCGACTGCGGTACCCGCCGAACCCGCGACTGAGAATCTCAAACCGGTTGCCCCGGCGCCAGCGCCAGCACCTGCTACTCCCGGCATCGTTATACCGGATATCATGGCTCCAAACGCGGGACTGACCAAGCCAGTTGCCAACAATGCCAAACAGCCTGCTTCCGTGGCCTCACCGGCTGCCACAGTACCGGCAAATGCCGCTCCTGCTGCGCCGGCCGTGGCCTCCAAAACGGCCTCCGCCGGTACGGCGCCGGCTGCACCCAAGCGTGGAATCGTGCAGATCGCCGCACCAGCGGGAATTGATGTCGGCCAGCAGTTTTATACCGACATCAAGGCCGGCGATGTGCAGCGACTGGAGAAGGCCTCCTTTGTGCTCAATTATGATCCCAAGCTTGTTGAGTATGTCTCGGCAACCGAGGGTACGTTCATGAAAAAGGACGGCCGCCCCACGCTCTATTCCGCTACGCCCAACGCCACGGAAGGCACCCTGACTGTCAAGCTTGTCCGGCCGACGAACACCGGTGGTGTCACAGGTGCCGGTACCCTCGTTTCGGCCCTCTTCCGGGCAAAAAGCAAGGGTACGGCCAATTTCGGTTTCAAAACGGTCAACTTTTCCACACCCGATGGCAAACCCCATGAAATGCTGCCGTTCAGTACGGCCGTCACCGTTCGCTAGGGGTTTTGGTCCGGTGTGGCGTCGCGCAGCGCAAGGGTAACGATAACCACCATGAATCAAAAAGGTTTTACATTTTTGACCGCGATTTTTATGGTGACGATTATGGGAATCATGCTCGGCATGACCGGCCTGTCCTGGAAAACGGTCATGAAGCGCGAACGGGAAAAGGAGTTGCTCTTTCGCGGGAGTCAGATCAAGGAAGCGATAGAGAACTGGTACAATCCCAAGTACACCGTTCCGGGTGTGCAGCCGCGCGCCGCTGTCCATCCGCTGATGGACCTGAAAGATTTGCAGCAGGACCCCTATACATTGACGCCGGTACGCTATCTGCCCCAAAGTTATTTCGTCGAACTGGATGATAAAAATCCGAAATGCGCCCCAAACTGTGCCAAACTCAAGGTATATCAGGACCCCATGACCGGCAAGGAATGGACGATCATCCGGGGCAACCTGGGCAGCGGCCAACCTGTTGAAGCCGCGGCCGGTGTCCAGGGCGCCGGTATTATCGGAATCGCCAGTAAAAGCGAAGAAGAACCGTTGAAAACGGACTTCAAGGATACGGCCCTCGAAAAAATGGGCACAGTCGGGCTCACGCCCGCCCCGGATCTTGCCACGAGTGTTTCCCCCGTAAGTGGATTTGGCACGGAGACGCAGCCGGAGACCTTGGGGGGGAAAATTACCAAGTACAGCGAGTGGAAATTCATTGCCGACCCTAAAAATGATCACACTAAAATTTACCGGGCCTATCACGAAGGATGGTAAATAAAGCACATGCATATTCGGATGGTGTGAATTGAACCTGTTGAGAAGCAGCCGCGGGGTTTCCCTGCTTGAGTTGATCGTGACGATCACAATTCTCGGTATTCTTGCGGCCGGTGTGGTACCGTTGATCCGTAATACGACGGTCAGATCGAAAGAGATCGAACTGCGCCGAAACCTGCGCACCATCCGCATTGCCATCGATGATTACAAGAAGACCTTTGACAAGATGCCGGATGGCCCGTTGAAGACGGGCAGCGGCTACCCCAAGGATCTTCAGGAACTGGTTGATGGTAAGGATTTTGGAGACGCAAAAGTCGGTACAGTCAAATTTCTGCGGCGCAAAGTCCTCAATCCCCTGGATCCGAAGAGCGCCAGCGACGACAAGTGGGGTTGGGAGCTGCGCTCATACAAAGATAAGCCGGATTCCACATCCTGGGGCAAGGAAGATGTGTATGATGTCTATGCGCCGCAAGATGGAATCGCCCTGGATGGATCGAAGTATAAGGAATGGTAATCACGTGAACGATTCTAATCTGCAGCCAGCCCATATCCCTTCCGCCAGCGTCAGACACAAGCCGGCCTGTCGCGGTTTTACCCTGATCGAGCTGATGATTGTCGTCTCAATCATCGGTATTCTAGCGGCCATTGCGGTGCCCAACTATCAATGGAGCGTCATCAAGGCCAAGGAAGCGGTCTTGCGGGAAGCCCTGTATAATTTTCGGACCACCCTGGACCAGTTCTATGCCGATCAGGGCAAGTACCCGGATTCACTGGATGATCTGAAGCAAAAGGGATACATGCGCAGCATTCCCAAGGATCCGATTACCGGCAAGGACGATACCTGGGTAACGGTTGAACCGCCGCCGCCACAGGGGACAACCAGCAGTTCCGCCGCACCGCTTGACCCCGGCAAGGTCTGGGATGTGCACAGCGGTTCAGACAAGGTGGGGAGTAACGGAACTCCCTACAACGAGTGGTAACGGCATGATTCAACTCCATAATGTATCTCTGGCTTACCAGAAGGATGCCACCGCCCTTACTGCCATCGATTTGAGGATTGAGAAGGGTGAATTCGTATTTTTAACCGGGCCGTCCGGGGCCGGCAAGACGACGCTCCTGCGGTTGTTATACGGGGCCTTGACGCCAACTCGCGGACAGGTGTTGATCGACGGTCAGAATGTTTCCCGCATGTCCCCATCCCAGATACCTCACCTGCGGCGCATGGTTGGCGTGGTCTTCCAGGATTTTAAATTGCTTCCCTCCCGGACCGTATTCGAGAACGTGGCCATAACCCTGGAAGTACTCGGCTGGGGCCGGGCCGACATCGGCAAAAAAGTGATGTATACCCTGAAGCAGATGGGTATGGAATCCAAGATCTACCTGACCCCCGAGCGGCTCTCCGGTGGCGAACAGCAACGCGTGGCCCTGGCCCGGGCTCTGGTGAACGACCCCAAGATCCTACTGGCCGATGAACCGACCGGTAATCTGGATGATGCCAACAAGAATCAGATCCTGAATATCTTCAAGGATGCAAATGCACGCGGGACAACGGTGGTGGTGGCAACCCACGACCGCCGTTTGATTGAACATGCCCATAAACGGCTGGTGATCCTCAACAAGGGAGAGATCGTTGAACAGGTGGAAAAAGAAACAAACAACGGCGATCAAGCCCAATAAGCGTCCGAAACTGGCCGGAGAAGGTTTCCTCGGCCGTCTGGGCTACTTCATGTCCCGGGCAGTGATCAACATTCGCCAGAATGTATTTGTCAATGTCGTTACCATCGGCACGATCACCTTGGCGCTGCTGATCGTCTCACTATTTTTGCTGGTGTTTGTCAACCTGGAGAATGCCGCGGAAAACTGGAGTGAACGGGTGCAGGTCACGGTCTATTTCGACCATGAGCTGACACCGCAGGAGCTGGCCGGATTTCGCGCTAAAATCAACGCTGTTCCGGGTACGGCCCGCATCAACTATGTGTCGCGTGACGAGGCTCTCAAGCGTTTCAAGGGCCGCTTGCGCGGACAGGAGAGCCTCCTGGAGGGGGTTCGCTCCGAGGTTCTGCCGACGTCGCTGGAGATCGCCCTGAAACAGAGCTACCGCGAGACCCGCGAGGTTGAGGGCTATGTCGCCGGGCTTAAACGTATTGCCGGTATCAGCGAGGTTCAGTACGGTGAAGAGTGGGTCCGTCGCTTCAATACGTTTCTTAATTTCATGCGCTTGTTGGGTGCCTTGTTGGGTGGTTTCCTCGTGATTGCCGTGCTGTTTATCGTCTCTAATACGATCAAACTGACCATCTATGCCCGTCGCGACGAGCTGGAAGTCATGTCGCTGGTTGGCGCAACCCGTTTCTTCATCAAGGCGCCTTTTTTGATCGAAGGGATCGTGCAGGGCGCTGCCGGTTCCTTGCTCGCCATGGGTTTGCTGTTGGCCCTCTACGAGGGATTCCTGCACAATGCCGGCAGTTTTCTGACCTTTAATCCGACCACCGCCGGACTGGCCTTTTTGCCGCTTGAGTATATCGTCGGCATTATCCTCTCCGGGGTCGTCCTGGGCTTCATCGGCAGTATCTCCTCCTTGAAGCGTTTTATCCATGTCTGAGGCATGAAACAGCTGCTTTGCATACTGCTGCTCCTGTTCCCTGCGGGTGTCGTGCTGGCTGAAAGTCCCCGCGACGAATTGAAGGGGGTCAAACAGGAGATCAAGGCCAAGAAACAGTTGATCACAAAGACCCGTAAGGTAGAAGCGGTTGTTTCCACCGAGTTGCAGGAGATCAACCGAAATCTTGTTCTGAAAGAGTCGGATCTGGGACGTCTGGATCGCGACCTGAAGGGGGTCGAGTCAAACCTTGACCGGACCGGGCGTGAAATCGTGCGGGTAACGGAGGATGCCAACCGCAAGAAGCTGGAGATCGAACGGCGCCTGTCGTCACTCTACAAGGCCGGTGAGTTGGGGGGGCTGCGCATGTTCTTTTCGGCCGAGTCATTCCCCCAGATGGCGGAAAATATCCGCTACATGCGTGCCGTGCTGGATAATGATAAAAAAATATTTGCCGAATATGATCTGAAGGTCGCCGAACTGCGTAAACTCAAGCTCGACTTGGAGCGTGACGCAACCAAAAAGTCGCGCATCAAAGAGGGGATTGCCCTCAAAAAGCTTGAAATCGAGCAGGAAAAGAGCAAAAAGGCCGCCTATCTTGTCAAGGTTCGTCAGGACCGGTCAAGCTACGAAAAGTCGCTCAAAGAGCTGCAGGCCAATGCGGCCCGCCTGCAGAGCATGATGGTACGCCTGGAAGCGCTCAGTCGTAAAAGACTCGCGGCACGTCACGAAAAGAAGCCGGGCAGCAAGCTCAAGCCGCTGGCGGAAGCACCGCCGGTGCCGGACCGCGGATTTGCCTCGCAAAAGGGGCGCATGTCCCTGCCGGTGCGGGGTGAGATTGTTGAAACCTATGGCAAGCATAAACACCCCGATTTCAACTCCTACACCTTCAGCAAGGGACTGTCGATTGCCGTGGGGGCCGGGAGTGATATCAGGGCCATCTACGATGGTAACGTGATTTTTGCCGATTATTTCAAAGGCTATGGCAATATGATCATCATCGACCATGGTGGCGGTTATTTCAGTCTGTATGCCCATGCCGCCAAGATCCTTAAAAAGGTCGGCGCCGAGGTAGCCCGCAATGAAAGTGTTGCCATTGTAGGCGATACGGATTCATCGAAAGGCCCCTTGCTCTATTTTGAAATTCGTCACCAGGGCAAGCCGGTGGACCCGGCCGCCTGGGTGCGCTAGTTTTGTCACCACGTAACCTGTTCAGATAGATCACATCACGCGGAGGAATCAGATGGCAACACCAGGAAAAGCTAAAAAAAGGGTAGTCATGGGGATTGCCATACTCATTTCCGCCCTGGTCATTTTCATCGGCATCAGTTCACAGCGTCGCTGCAGCGCGGAAGGTAAAGGGAGTGATTACGAGTCGATCGAGCTTTTTACCGATGTCATGGCGATCGTCAAGAAGAGCTATGTGGAAGAGGTGGACACAAAGAAACTGATCTATGGCGCCATCAATGGCATGCTGGCCTCGCTTGATCCCCACAGTTCCTTCATGTCTCCCGAAAGCTACAAGGAGATGAAGATCGACACCAAGGGCGCTTTCGGCGGATTGGGCATCGAGATCAGCATCAAAGACGGCATTCTGACGGTTATCTCACCCATTGAGGATACCCCCGCCTTCAAGGCCGGTATCAAGGCCGGCGACCAGATCTTCAAGATCGACGATAAGTTTACCAAGGATCTCAATATCAACGATGCGGTCAAACGCATGCGTGGTCAAAAAGGGACCAAGGTCATCCTGACCATCATGCGCGAAGGATTCGACAAGCCGCAGGAATTCCCCCTGATACGCGATATCATCCAGGTCAAGAGCGTACGTTCCCGCCTGTTGGAAGACGGCTATGCCTATATCCGCATTGCCCAGTTCCAGGAGAAAACGGATGAAGATCTGACCAGGTTCCTGAAGAGCCTTAAAGAGGAAAACAAGGGGGAACTCAAGGGCTTGATTCTCGATATGCGTAACGATCCCGGCGGGCTGCTCGAACAGGCGGTCAGGGTCTCTGAGCATTTTATCGAAGAAGGTAAGTTGGTTGTCTACACGGAAGGGCGCGAGAAAGAATCCAAGATGCAGTTTGTCGCCAGAAAAGGGGGCAAGGAACCTAATTATCCGATTGTGGTGCTGATCAACGGCGGCAGTGCCAGCGCCTCGGAGATCGTTGCTGGCGCTCTGCAGGATCACAAACGTGCCATCGTCATGGGGACCCAGAGCTTTGGCAAGGGTTCGGTGCAAACCATCATACCGTTGTCCGATGAGTCAGGTCTGCGTCTGACGACGGCGCGCTACTACACCCCCACGGGACGTTCAATCCAGGCCAAAGGTATTACACCGGACATCGTCGTGGAGCGGATTGAGTTGCCAAAAGAGGCGCTGGCCAAAAAAGACACCATGCACCTGCGTGAGAGGGACCTGGAGAACCATTTCGAGGGTGAGGACAAAGGCGCCCCGAAGGATGTCAAGAAGGAAGAAAAGAAAGACGACAAGCAGGCCGCTCTCAAGCCGGAAGACGCCCTGAAGAGTGACTATCAGGTCATGCGGGCTCTCGACCTGCTCAAGGGGTGGGAAATACTCAAGAAAATGGGCGACAAGTAACTCATTGGCACGGAAACCTTCTCATAACCGATCATCAAAAAAGCCGGGCGGCAGCAGCTATGCCGCCCTGGCTGTTTTGGTCCTGATCATGCTCACCGTGGGCGCCTATCTGCTCTTCAAACCCGGCAAGATCACAGCACCGCCTGCCGCACCCAAGAGTGTCGTGCAGGCGCCCGCAGCCGTGCCATTGCCAAAGCCGCAGCCGCACGTGACACGCAACTACTCGGCGCCCCGAAAAGCACAACCGCTTCCCCCACCGGTGCAGCATCCCAAGCCTTCGCCACTGCCGGTCGATACGCCGCCTGCCGGCAAAGTCTCGGGCGCCGGCGGACAGTTGGCCATTATCATCGACGACATGGGCAGCAGCATGCAGGAGGCCCGCTCCCTGGCCGGGATAGACGTCACACTGACCTTTTCCATCATCCCCGGACTGCGCAGCTATCGCGAGGTGTCGGCCTTTGCCGTGTCCCAGGGGATCGAGACCATGATCCACATCCCCATGCAATCGAAGGGGTGGCCCCAGCGGCGCCTGGAGGCCAATGGCCTGCTGGTCTCCATGGATGATGCCGCCGTCAACGAACGGCTGGAAGAGTTCATGCGCAACCTGCCCAAGGCGGTCGGAGCCAACAACCACATGGGCTCCGAATTTACCGAGCACGAGGACAAGATGCGGGCCGTGCTGACTGCCTTGAAGGGGAGGGGCTTGTTCTTTGTGGACAGTGTCACCTCTCCCCGCACGGTTGGGATACGGCTGGCACGTGAGCTCGACATGAAAAGCGCGCGTCGTAGCGTATTTCTGGACAACGAACAAAACGGCGCGTATATACGCGGTCAGCTCGATCAGGCGGTGCGGCTCGCCCGAAAAAGCGGAGGGGTGATTGCCATCTGTCATCCCCATCCGGTGACGATTCAGACACTGAAAAGCGTACTGCCGAGCCTGGCCAAGCAGGGTATCACGCTGGTTCCGGCATCACAGCTGGTGCGGTAGCTTGTAGCAGCAACGTTGTCCGTCAGCGGAATCAGCGCCGTGCATGGCACCCTCCCGAGATCCTTCCGAGAGCACATTCCCCTTACGTTTCCCCCTCAGATTTACTCCAAATCTCCTGCTTCATAAAATTTCTTCTCAAGTTTTAATCCGTTCAGCCGACGTAGTATAGCAAGTCGAAAATCAGACGGATCGGTTTCGGCACTCGCCAGGCATGCGGACAGGCATATTTCCGGGAAAGTCACTACGAAAGGAGAACGTCAAAATGGCATTTTTAACATGGAGTGACCAATATCTGGTCCATATTGTGGAGATCGATAACCAGCACAAAAAACTGTTCGATATGGTCAATGAGATGCATGATTCCATGCGTGCCGGCAAGGGCAACGAGGTCATGGGCAAGGTTCTCAAGGGGCTTACCGACTACGTCAAGACCCATTTCGCTACGGAAGAACGTCTCATGACCGGGCATGCATATCCCGATTACAACAAGCACAAGCAGGAGCACGACAAACTGACGCAAGCGGCGCTGGCACTGTACAACGATTTTCTCGCCGGGAAACCGGTCGTGACATTTGAGCTGATGACGTTCCTCAAGAACTGGCTTTCAGATCATATCCAGGGAACTGATAAAAAATATGCCCCTTTCCTGAACAGTAAAGGTGTCAAGTAATACCGTTCAGCATGCATTACCTTTGACGGGATCAGGCCCCAGGGATCACTCCGTGGGGCCGTACTGTCGGGGGAGCATGGTGACGGAATAAGCGACAGTCTGCTCGGATATGCGCACACAGTGTTACCAAGCGGATAAGGGGGGATGCATGGAAACCATGAAGGGACTGATCAACAAACTGTCGCTGAAGAGGTTGTGCGTGACGCAGCTGTTTGTTATCATCGCCTTCGCATTGCTCCTTGCGCTGACTGCCACGTATTGTTTGTACCGCACGCGTCAACTTGCCGATGATAACCTGCGTAACAGCTCCATGGCAGCCCTGCTGCAGAACAGGTACCAAGCCTGCCAAACCTGGATTGAGACCCTGCATGAGCATGTCTATCATGGAGCCAGTTTTGATGGGAAGAACAGTACACTTGCTGCATCCTCCGGGAAATTTCAAGCGCCGGAGACGGAACGTCAGTCCCTGGGCACGCTCGATGATCTTGCCAAACAGCTCAACAGAGCCGGGGAAGAGGTTCAGGCGGCCGTAGACCAGAGTGAGAAGTCAGCGCTATTTGCCGCCCAAGTCCGACCAATTGCGGAACAGCTGAAAAAACAGATCTTGGCGCTGCTGGCCTCACGGCAGGCGGCTGTTGAAAGCAATCTCCGGCGTATGCAGAGCCTGCATGCCGTGTCCATGTTGCTCGTCTGGACATTTTTTCTGGGCAGCGCAGTGGCTGGCATCCTGTTTCATCTCTTGTTGGGCGGGAAAATACTGGACTCGATAGGTATCTGCTCGGAACAGATGGACAAGATGTCCCGGGGAGATATGACAGTTGAATTCAGCTCTGCGACAACGGACAACGAAATCGGTTGCTTGGCCACGAGTGCTGCGGCCATCAGTGCCAGAGTGAAACATGCCCTACAGATTCTTACGGGTCTTACCGGTCACCTGGACAGTTCATCGGAAAATCTGTCCCAATCCATGCAGAACCTGCAGACCTCCCGGCAACAACTGGCACAGATCGAGCAGATAGCAAATGCCATCGGTGACATGTCCCATGCCATCCTCGAGGTTGGCAAAAACGCATCCCATGCCGCCTACGCAACCAATCAAACCCTGGGCATTGCCGTCAAGGGCAACGAGATCGTTGAAAACACCGTCTCGTCCATGCTTCAGATTGCCAGTGTCATCAAAGAGTCTGCAACAACCATCGATGAACTCGGCCTGAGATCCCAGGAGATCGGTGACATCGTCTCGGTGATACATGAGATAGCCGATCAGACCAATCTCCTGGCACTCAACGCCGCCATTGAGGCTGCGCGGGCAGGTGACCAGGGGCGGGGATTTGCGGTTGTGGCAGATGAGGTCAGAAAGCTGGCGGAGAAGACGAGCCGGGCAACCAAGGAGATCACCGAGAAGGTGACCGGTATACAGGGTATGGCGCTGCGTTCGGTGAAGGCAATGCAGTCCAACCAGGAGCAGGTTGAAAGCGGTGTGGCCTGTGCCCAGGAGGCATCCGGAGCCTTGAAAGAGATCGTCGATGCATCGCGAAATACGACGGGTATGGTTCAATCCATCGTGAACAGTACGGAACAGCAGTTGGCTATCGCGGATGAGATCACCTACAATGTGGAAAATGTCTCATCGGCAATAACCAATACATCCGAGGCGAGTGCCATGATCCGGCAGGAAGCCGAGACGTTGGGAAATGTATCCGCGCAGATTCATAAACTGGTCGAAGGGTTCAGGGTGGACGAGGTTCCGGCAGCCTGAATTGAGCGAAGCCCGATATATTTGTAGCGCAGAGACAAACGCTGCATACAGTACCGTGCCGATTGTTGGAAGTCAGCGTAGTCTATGTGGTCAAAACGCCGTGAAGCCTGTAGTACCAGGGTCACGGCGTTTTGCATGTGTCTGAATGGATGCTTCAGCCTCTACGGCTCTGTCTAGGCAAGCGCAGCGCCGATCTGTTTTTGCACCTTCTGCAGCGAACGGTAGCGCTCTTCGTGGAGCACCTCATCCGGGTTGCTCGGGTCCACCGGGTGTACCGCCAGCCATGTGTTGTCGCGCAGTCGCCCCTCATAACCGGCCAATGATTCGTTGAGCAGCAGGAAGAGTCTGCTGTTAACCCCTTCCAGAACCCCTTCCGAAAACCCGGTCAGGTCAACGTCCTTCTGGAAGATCTGCTCGCCGTTGCTGCTGAACTGGCGGTAGTCCAGGGTGGTCTGACTGTTCGCGCTCTTCGGTGCCAGGAGAGAAATGGATTTACCGGCCTTGTCGGCGATCACCAAGCGGGCCGTGCTGAAGGCCTGTGAATCGCTGGTCATGCCGTAGAGTGTCGTGCAGAGCATCTCGGTAAAGCAGGTGTCATGCAGAAAACCCCGTGCCGCCCGGTCGGAGGTCTCGTAATAGAAACTCCTCCCGTCGGGCTGTTCGGACAACAGTGCTCCACAGATCAGGCAACGTTCCGCCAGTCCTTCCAAGCGGGCCAAGTAGGATTCCTTCCGTTTTCCCTCTTTTTCGGCCAGCCAGGTGTAATAGAGGCAGGCCCGCGATTCGGGAGTGGCGTCATAGCTGCGCAGGATATCACGGCTGACCTCGGAGAACTGGGTATGCACCTCCGTGCCACGGGCGTGGGTCAGGATCGGATAGATCTTGCCGTCCGGATTGGTGTTGAGGCTCTCCACCTTGGGGCTCTTGGAGATGAAGGTGTCCAGGCAGCGGTACCCGCGATTGGCGGCAAAGGCCCGCAGCAGGGTCTTGAGGTCCTTGAAGACCCCCTCGTACTTGATGCGCTCGTCAATCAGGCAGGGGAGCAGGGCCAGAGATTTTTTGTCGATGCCGCGCTGCTCGAAGAGTGCAAAGATATTGCGGCAGTTTTCCAGGCTGGGCATGTCCTTGACCGGGATCAGTACACGATCGGCGGCGTAGAGGGCATTCTGGGTCAGGATGTTCAGGTCCGGGCGGGTGTCGACGATGACGATGCCCGAGATGCCTGATTCCGCCAACATGCGTGTCAGGGTCATCGGCCCCTTGAAGTGCTCATGGATATCCGCCAATTCCATGGAGGAGGGGATATAGCCGACACCGTACTGCCCCACATGGACCAACTCGCAGGCGCGCGTCCCCAGCAGCATGTCATGGACGGTGCCCTTTAACTGTTGTCCCTTGTGTTCGAACATCCGGTCGATGGTGAAGTGATTATCGAAGGAGAGGATGGTGACCGGCAGCTCTTCGCGCATGGCTTTCAGATAGATGGCCAGGTTGGTGGCCAGGGTGGTCTTGCCGACCCCCCCCTTTTCCGATGATATGGTGACAATGTAAGGAAATGATTGCATCGATAAATCCGCCGTTCATCGGTAATTGCGGTGCTTAGGCAACACCGGGGTGCGATAGTAGTCAATTTGAGCCTGATGGTCAACCGCTTTGGTGGTGACAGGCCGCCAGACGCGAGCAGCCGCCTGTTGATCGGCAGTTTTGCCTTGCTCGCCGGCAGTAACAATGATAGTTTAACGGCCATTTGCATCGTTACGGAGGGTTATTTTTGTGAGTATGTTTCGCTATCTGACTGCAGGTGAGTCCCATGGGCCGCAACTGACTGCAATTATCGAGGGGTTGCCGTCCGGCATTACGGTCCTCGCCGACGGTATCAATCGCGATCTGAGCCGCAGGCAACAGGGATACGGGCGCGGTGGCCGGATGAAGATCGAGACCGATCAGGTAGAGATCCTGTCCGGTGTGCGCTGGGGTGAAACCCTTGGTTCTCCCCTGACCCTGGTGGTGAAGAATCGCGATTGGGAAAACTGGAGCGGCAAGATGTCGCCGCTGCCGGAATTCCGCGATGAATCCATCGCCGTAACCCGCCCACGACCGGGACATGCCGACCTGACTGGCGCCTTGAAATATGACCATACGGATGTCCGTAATGTGCTTGAGCGTTCCAGTGCCCGGGAAACCGCGGTGCGCGTGGCTGTCGGCGCGGTTGCCAAACAGCTCCTGGCCGAGTTCGGTATTCGTGTGGGGGGCTATGTGACCGGCATCGGAGGCGTTTCGGTATCTGCCCCGGATCTGCCGCTGGAAGATCTCTGGCGGGCGGCTGGCGAATCGGAACTGTTCAGCTGCGATTGCTCGGCCGACGAGGCGATGAAGAGGGCCATCGATGACGCCAAGGCGGCCGGCGATACCCTGGGCGGGGTGGTCGAGGTGCAGGTGATCGGCTGTCCGCCGGGGCTGGGCAGTTACACCCATTGGGATCGCAAGCTGGATGCGCGCCTGGCCATGGCGCTGATGAGTATTCAGGCGATCAAGGGGGTCGAGGTGGGCATGGGCTTCGGGGTTGCCGAGCGACCGGGGTCCCAGGTGCATGACGAGATCTTCCAGGATCCGGCTCGCACGGATGCCGGCTCCCTGAGCCCCTATTTCCGCCGCAGCAACAACGCCGGCGGAATCGAGGGGGGCATGTCCAATGGCGAGCCGATCGTGGTGCGGGCGGCCATGAAACCGATTCCGACCCTCTACAAACCGTTGCGTTCGGTGGATATGCGGACGCACGAGCCGTTCGAAGCGGCCGTGGAGCGCTCCGATACCTGCGCCGTACCGGCGGCCCTGGTGGTGGCCGAGGCGGTTGTGGCCATCGAAATTGCAGCGGCTTTTCTGGAAAAATTTGCCGGAGACTCTCTGGTCGAGATCAAACGCAACTTTCAGGGATACTGTCAACAGGTTCGTCATGCGTGATCGTCCCCTGGTTCTGACCGGCTTCATGGGCAGCGGCAAGAGCAGTGTCGGGCGTGTGCTGGCAGAGCGGCTCGGTTGCCCGTTTGTGGATCTGGATGCGGAGATTGTGGCCAGTGCTGGTCGTTCGATCAACGAGATCTTTGCCAGCGATGGTGAAGCGGCCTTTCGCAGCATGGAGAGCGCCTGTCTGGAGCGGGTCTTGGCCGGCGGCCGCTCGGTGATTGCCACCGGCGGCGGGGTGGTGATTGCGGAGGCCAATCGTAGCAGGTTGCGCCGGCAGGGGATTGTCGTCAATCTGCTCGTATCCTTGGCCCAGGTCTTGACACGGCTTGACGGGGCCGCCGACCGCCCGCTTTTTGCAGGGAGCAATGCGGCAAACAGCGTGAAATTGCTGATGGATGCACGTGAACAATTTTATGCCGATGCAGATATTAGAATTGACACGGATGGGAAATCCGTGGAAGATGTGGCGGCAGAAATCCTGAGGTTTGTGGAGGAATTACACGATTGAGCGTTCTGACCGTTAACCTTGCGGAAAACAGCTATGATATCCTGACCGGCAGCGGGCTGCTCCCGTCGCTCGGACAGCGTTGCGCGGAGCTTGGACTGGGCTCGCGGGTGGCGCTGATCACCAATCCGACGGTTAATGCCATTTACGGCGAGACTGCCCGTCGCTCGCTGGCGGAGGCCGGCTGTGCCGTGACGCTGATCCAGATCCCGGACGGCGAGGAGTACAAAAACTCCGCCACGCTCTCCGCCGTCTACGACGAGTTAATTGAGGCCGGGCTGGATCGTAAATCCTTTGTGGTGGCCCTGGGGGGCGGTGTAGTCGGTGATCTGGCCGGCTTTGCGGCGGCAACCTATCTGCGTGGCATCCCCTTCGTTCAGGTCCCGACAACCCTGCTGGCCCAGGTGGATAGCAGCGTGGGGGGCAAGACCGCCATCGACCATCCGCGGGGGAAGAACCTGATCGGCGCGTTTTACCAGCCGCGTCTGGTGCTGATCGATGTGGCGACCCTGACGACCCTGACGGAGCGTGAATACCGCGCCGGATTGGCCGAGGTGATCAAGTACGGGGTGGCCATTGACCGGTCATTCTTTGAGTATCTGGAAGAGCATGCCGCGGCAATCGTTGCCAAGGAGCAGGAGTGTCTGGAAGTCATGATCCGCCGTTGTTGCGGGATCAAGGCGCGGGTTGTGGAAGAGGACGAACGGGAGTCCGGTCTGCGGGCCGTTCTCAACTACGGCCATACCCTCGGGCACGCCTTCGAAACGGTCGCCGGGTATCGCGAGCTGGTGCATGGCGAGGCGGTAGCGCTTGGGATGGTTCTGGCCGCCCGGATTTCGGCTGCCCTGGGGCATTGTAACGCCGGGGATGTGGAAAGGGTCAGGGCGCTGATTACACGTCTCGGGCTGGAAACTCTACCGCCGCCGGCTGAGCGGAGCAAACTGCTGGAAGCAATTGTTACGGACAAGAAAAGTCGTAACGGCACCATCAACTTCATCTGCAATCAAGGGATTGGTAATTTTGCGGTTGAACAACTTTTGCCTGAGAAGATGCTTAGCCTAAGTGGGCTGGAGGTGTAGTCATGCATAAGAACGATTCTTCATCCTGGTCAGAGATCAAATCGCTTGATGAACGCTTGGCGAGGGAACCCGATTCGTTCTGTTTTGCGCGACTTTCCGAAATTTATCTCAAGGTGGGACTGATAGCCGATGCGCTGCATACGGCCCGTCAAGGCGTGGCACGGCATCCCGGTTATCTGGCCGGGCAGCGTGCCCTGGCCATGGCGTGTCACGCCAGCGGACTCGACCAGGAATCCCGCACAATTCTTGAACATGTGGCGGCTGCTACACCCGAGGACGTGCCCGCCCAGAAGTTGCTGGCCAGCCTGTGTGTGGCGGTCGGTGACGTTGTCTCCGCCAGGGGGGTTTATGCCACGCTGCTGGACTTCAACCCCGATGATGCACAGAGCAAGGCACTCCTGGAAGAGCTTCAGCTGTCTCAAGAAACTGTGCCGGCGCATGACGATATCCCTTCCCCAGCCATTGTTGCCGAGAAATTGGCTGTCGTCGTGGAAGAGGATATCTACGAGCTGACTGAGGACGATGTCGTCTATGAGGATGAGGAGGCAGAAGAGTCCTTTGATGCGGAACTGGAAGCGGTTGCTCCACCGGCCATTGACGCGTCGCTGACCATCCAGCATGACCCGCTCTCAACGCAGACCCTGGCCGAACTCTACGTACAGCAGGGTTTTATCGTCAAGGCCCTTGATATCTACCGCACCATCCTGGCCGATGACCCCGCCAATGCGCAACTGCAAGCCAAGATCGCCGCACTGGAGAGCCAAGTCCCGATTCCACAGAATATAGCGCAGCAGCCCGTAGCCCTGGAGCTTGAGGATCTGTCGCCGGCGCCCGTTTCCGCGACACTGCTTGACGTATCCGCTCCAGTGGATTCCACCCAATTCAGCCCCCTGGCACATCAAGCGGCAGATAATGTGGTGGAAACCTTGGAGGGATGGCTGGAAAATATCAGGAGGATCAAGGCATGTCGCTAAGAGATACGCTCAGAAGTATCGTTGAAAATGTCGATGGCGGGCTGGCGGCAATGATCATGGCTTATGACGGCATACCCGTCGATGAGGTCTGTATCGAGCAAACAGAATTCGACATGCAGCTGCTGTCTGTCGAGTATGCCACCGTTCTCAAGGAAATCCGGCGCTCTGTCGAGGTGATCAAGGCCGGTGACATGGAAGAGGTTTCCATAACCACCAAACAGACCTGCGTGGCGATCCGGATTCTGAATGATGAATTGTTTGTTGTGCTGATTATCAAGCGCGACGGAAATTTCGGTAAAGGTCGCTATCTGCTGCGGCTCAAGTCCTATGAATTGGCAGAGGAACTCTCCTAGATATGAAACTCCTTGTACTGCATGGCCCCAACCTCAATCTCCTCGGCAAGCGCGAGCCTGAAGTCTACGGTTCGCTGACCATGGAGGAGATCAATCATTCCATCGGGCAACTGGCCACGGAACTCGGCTGCGAGGTCGATTTTTTCCAGTCCAACTCGGAGGGGGCCCTGATCGATGCCATTCAGGCTGCCGTGGTTGATTGCGACGGTATCCTGATAAATCCCGCTGCCTATACCCACACCAGCATCGCTATTCGCGATGCGCTTTCCTCGGTGAAGTTGCCGTTTGTTGAGGTGCACCTTTCCAATATCCACCGACGCGAGGAATTCCGTCATATCAGTCTGACGGCACCCCTGGCACTGGGACAGATCTGCGGATTTGGCCGAGACAGTTACCTGCTTGGATTGCGCGCGCTTTTTAGTCATCTTAAAAATATACGCGCCTAACCCGTAACAATGCCATCGTCACCCTAATCCCCACCATCGTGGCTTGAACTGAAAAACTGTTTGTAGAGTTGGTTTCATTTATGCTAAAAAACAGGCGCTCACGTCTGACGACGTTCTTTGATGGCCATGCCTTGGATGCCATCCTGTTCACGAATTTGACGAACATTCGCTATCTGTGCGGATTCAGCGGCTCAGACGGCGTATTGCTGGTCATGCGTGATCAGGCCTGGTTCTTGTGTGACTCGCGCTATACCACCCAGGCTGCCGGAGAGGTGCAAGGGGCCGAAGTCAGGGAGTTCTCGGCCAAATACGAAGCCATCTGCATGCTGATCAGCGACCAAAACATCAGGCGCTTCGGTTTTGAAGCCGGTCATATGTTGGTCTCGGATTTCAGGCTGTTATCGGAACGGCTCGATGGGCGTGAATTGGTGGGACTCGGGGCTGCGCTTGACGCAATCCGTTCCCGCAAGGATCCGGATGAAATTGCGCTGCTCGGTCACGTTGCCGGCCTGGCCTCAGCTTCATTGGGGGTGGTCTTGGGCCGCCTCGGCCAAGGGATCAGGGAATCGGATCTGGCCCTGGAGTTGGAAATCGAGATGCGCCGGCGTGGTGCCGATGCCCGGGCATTTGATTTTATTGTGGCCTCGGGGGAGCGTGGCGCCATGCCGCACGGCCGGGCCTCCGACAAGGTGCTGCAATCCGGCGAGCTGGTAACGATCGATTTCGGCGCCGTGAAAGACGGCTATTATTCGGATGAGACGGTGACCGTGGCGATTGGCCGCCCAAGTGAGCGCGGCAAGGAGATTTATGAGATCGTCAGGCAGGCCCATGACCGGGCCATAGCGGCGGTCAGGCCGGGAATAAGCTGCCGTGATCTGGATGCCGTTGCCAGGGACTATATCAGGGAACAGGGCTATGAGCCCTATTTCGGTCATGGCCTGGGACACGGCGTCGGATTGGAGATTCATGAAAAACCGGTCCTGTCTCCACGCAGTGAGGCTCTTGTCGAAGAGGGCATGGTCTTTACCATTGAACCGGGCATCTATCTTCCGGGATTTGGCGGTGTCAGGATAGAGGATACCGTGGCGGTTACCGCCGATGGCTGTGCCATCCTCACCCAGGCACCCAAGCAATTGATGCAGTTGTAATATAATAACGCAATCTAGTTACGTTGATTGGTACGTCAGTAACATCATAGGTAATCAAAGGAGAGACGGGATGGATATCAAGGATTTGAAGGTGTTGATTAAAATGATTACGGAAACCGATATCACCGAGTTTGAACTGGATAACTCGGAAGAGAAGATTGTCATCCGTCGTGGGCCCAAAACCGAATACATCAACGTCGCTGCTGCCGCACCCCAGATGTATTCCGCACCGCAAGCGCCGGCCGCTCCCGTTGCTGCGGCTGCTCCTGTTGCCGTCACTGTTGCCGCTGAAAGTGGTGAAACCATCAATTCACCGATAGTCGGATCATTTTACCGCGCCCCGGCACCGGATGCCGCCCCCTATGTTGAGGTCGGTCAGGTTGTGGAGAAGGGGCAGGTGCTCTGCATCGTGGAAGCCATGAAACTGATGAACGAGATTGAAGCCGAGTTCCGCTGCAAGATCGTCAAGATTTGCAAGGATAACGCCCAGGCAGTTGAATTTGGCGACCCGCTCTTTGTTATCGAAAGGGTCTAGCATGTTCCATAAAATATTAATCGCAAATCGTGGCGAGATTGCCATCCGCATTATCCGGGCCTGCAAGGAGATGGGAATTAAGACGGTTGCGGTCTATTCCCAGGCCGACAGCCAGTCTTTGCATGTCAAACTGGCCGATGAGAGCGTCTGTATCGGACCGGCTCCCAGCGCCTTGAGCTATCTCAATATCAATGCCATTATCAGTGCCGCGGAATTGACCGATGCCGAGGCGATCCATCCCGGATACGGGTTCCTGTCGGAAAATGCCAACTTCGTCGAGGTCTGCGAAAAGTGCGGCATCACCTTTATTGGTCCCTCCGCAGAGAGCATGCGGATCATGGGCGACAAGATCAGCGCCCGTCAGGCGGTCATCAAGCAGGGTGTGCCGATTCTGCCCGGTACCAAGGAAGGCGTCCATACGGTCGAAGACGCCGTCAAGGTCGCCAAGGAAATCGGCTTTCCGGTGATTATCAAGGCGACTGCCGGCGGCGGCGGACGTGGCATGAAGATCGTCCACTCCCAGGCGGCTTTGCCGAATGCCTTTGCCACGGCCCGGGCCGAGGCTCAGGCGGGATTCGGCAATCCCGAGGTCTATATTGAAAAATACTGTGAAGAGCCCCGTCACATAGAGATCCAGATCCTGGCGGACAAGCACGGCAATGTGATTCACTTGGGCGAACGTGATTGCTCGATTCAGCGCCGTCACCAGAAACTGCTTGAGGAAGCACCCTCCACGATCAGTACCCCCGAGCTGCGTGCAGCCATGGGCGATGCCGCAGTCAGGGCCGCCGCCGCGGTCGGGTACAACAGTGTGGGGACCGTCGAATTCCTGGTGGACAAGCACAACAATTTCTTCTTCATGGAGATGAACACCCGTGTCCAGGTTGAGCATCCCGTTACTGAAATGGTGACCGGCGTCGATATCGTCCGCGAACAGATCCGTTCCGCGGCCGGACTGCCGTTGCGCTACAAACAGGAAGACATCAAGATCAACGGACATGCCATAGAATGCCGTATCAATGCCGAAGATCCGCTCAAGTTTACCCCCTGTCCGGGCAAAATTACGGCCTATCATCCGCCAGGGGGCCTGGGAGTGCGGGTGGATTCATTTGTCTATGATCAGTATACGGTCGTGCCGCACTATGATTCCATGATCGCGAAATTGATCGTGCATGCCGAGACCCGTGAAGATGCCATCAAGCGCATGGCGCGCGCCCTGGACGAGTACATCATTGAAGGAATCAAAACGACCGTCTTCTTTCATAAGCGGATCATGGCCAACAAGGATTTCATCGAAGGCAATATCGACACTTCCTTCCTCGAAAGAATCGTACTGGAGTAGCGTATATGGAATTTCCCGAAGAACTGAAATACTCCAAGGAGCACGTCTGGGTCAGAGTCGAAGGGGGCAGCGCCGTCATCGGGATCAGCGATTTTGCCCAGGAGGAGTTGGGCGTAATCTCGGGTGCCGAGTTGCCTGAAGAGGGTGACGAGCTGGAACAGGATGACTCGGTCGGTTCCATCGAGGCACGGAAAACCGTGGCCGAGATCTATGCTCCCTTCAGTGGGACGGTCGTGGCGGTTAACCAGGAGGTGCTCGATAATCCGTCTCTGCTTAACGACGACCCCTATGACGGCGGGTGGCTGATCGAGGTCGAGCTGAACGACACGGATGAATTGAAGGGACTCATGTCGGCTGATGATTATGCGGATTATGTCGAAAGCAGGGATTGGTAGCTTTGGGAGTGATCGTGGAAGCTATCCGGCAGGGAACTGTTTGTTTGACCATGCCGCCTGCGTATAGGGATTAGAAAGTTCCGTCAAGATATGCTATAAAGGGCGAGATTGCCAATCTCGCCCTGTTTCATTTTGAAAGGAATATGCCGTGAAACGGATTGCCTTGATACTGATGCTGCTCTGCTGCATGCCAGCGGCTGCGCGTGCGGCTGATGCCCCACTGAAACTCAGCTTGCGGGAAGCCATTAAGATGGCGGCCGAGAAGAACCTCGATGTGCGGGCGGAATTTTACAACCCGGCCCAGTTTGAAGCGGAGATTCACCGTAACAGCGCAATCTATGATCCGCTCCTGTCGTTGGATACCAGCTATACCGACGCCACATCCCCCACGACCAGCACCAATGGCGAGTCCTTCAACGCAAATGCCGCACTGAGCCAGCTGCTCTGGACCGGCGCGTCTGTTTCCGCCATCTTCCAAAATAATTACAGCAAAACCAACTCATTTCTGGCGCAGGGACTGGAAACCTGGCAATCCCAGCTCGGTGTCACCCTCAGTCAGCCGCTCCTCAAAAATGCCGGTCGTGAGACCACGGAAGTCGCCATTTCCATCTCTCGCCTCTCAAAATTTGCTTCAATCGAACATTTGAAAACACGCATGATCAACACCGTCGCCCAGGTACGGACGGAATATTACAAGCTTTACAGCCTCCGCGAACAGTTGGAGGTCAGAAAGGTTTCCCTGGAACTGGCTCGTAAGATTCTCAGCGAGACCAGGGCCAGGGTTGCCGCCGGTGTACTGCCGTCGATGGAGATTCTCAATGCCCAGTTTGGAGCCGCCTCCCGTGAGAAGGACGTGATCGACGCCGAGAAGGCGGTTAGCGACCAGCTGGATGTAGTGCGCCTGCTCCTGCAACTGGAAGGGCGTAACGATATTACCGTGGTTGATCTCCCCAAGCAGGAGTTGTATCAACCTGCCGAAGCCGAGCTGGTCAAGCGCGCCCTGACCCGCCCGGACATCAAGGAGTTGAAACGCACTCTTGAAGTCAATGAGCTGCAGACCCGCGTCTATGGCAATAATCTCAAGCCTGATCTCAGGTTGATTGCGTCGGCTGGCCTGGCCGCGCTGGATCGCACCTACTCCCGTGATATGGAAAAACTCGCTACCGTTGACTCTCCCTATTGGTCGCTCGGACTGAGCTTTTCATACCCCCTTGGTAATCGGGCCGCTGAAAATGACTACCGTAAGAGCCGGCTCAAGACGGAGCAGACGGCTCTTCAGATCAAGAGCCTGGAAGAGAGCGTGATAAAAGACGTCAGGGCTGCCATTCGCGGCATCACCACCGGCTATAAACAGATCGAAGTCACCGAGCGGGGGCGGGCTTACGCGGAAGAGCGTCTCAAGGCCTTTATTCGTAAAAACGAGGTTGGTCTTGCCACGACCAAGGATGTATTTGATGTGGAGAACGACCTGGCCACAGCAAAGAACAATCACATCATCGCCCTGGTCGATTATAACAATGCCATTACCCAGCTCTGGCAGGTAACGGGCGAAATCCTGGATCGTGAAGGAGTCCAAATCGTTGAAAACGATGCGGACAAACTTTACAAAAATACCCGCTGATGCTACGGATCGGACGAATAGCCTACGCCAACTGCTCCCCGATTTTTCATGAGCTGCAGAATCAAGCTTCCAGCGAAGATTATCAGTTTATCGGCGGTGTGCCCTCGTATCTGAATGCCATGCTGGCTGCCGGGGAGATCGATGTCTGTCCTTCCTCTTCCATCCAGTACGCGCTCCGTCCCGAGCAGTACCTGATCTTGCCGGATCTTTCCATCAGCAGTATCGGTAGGGTAGCAAGTGTCCTCTTGTTTTCGCGCCTGCCGCTCGAAGAGCTGGATGGCCAACTAGTCCTGCTCAGTTCCGAGTCGGCCACTTCGGTAAATCTGCTGCGCATACTCATCAAAAAGCGCTTCAATTGTTCCTGTCGATTTACCGTCTCGGAGCAGCCGTTGGAGCATGCGCTGCAAGAGGCTCCCGCCATGTTGCTGATCGGTGATGCGGCTCTGCGTGCTTCGTTTCAGGAGACGGATCTGCATGTCTATGATCTGGGCCAACTCTGGCACGACTGGACCGGACTGCCGTTTGTGTTTGCCCTCTGGTTTTGTACGCGACGTGCCGCTCTGGAGCGTACTGCCGAAGTGACCCGACTGGCCCGCCAGCTTGTGTTGGCCAAAGATCGTGCCTGTACGGATCTGGAACGGATTGCCCAAAGCTCTTCTGAAGCGGCATGGATGGGCAAAGAACGTCTGGTCGCCTATTGGCGCGACAATATTTCCTATGATCTGGGAGAAGGACATCTGGAAGGGTTACGGCTTTTTTATCGATATTGTGCCGAATTGGGACTGCTGCCGGCTGAGCCGGAGCTCCATTTTTTGACAGCGTCAGCGGTGAAGAAAGGCTAGCCCGGCTCCAGGCCGATAGAAGCAGGGTCGTGCGGAACGGGGCCGGCGAGATACTCAGTGATCTGCTGCGGCTCTTTTTGTGGCGGCATAATCGTTCAAAATTCGGGCATGATCGAAACAGAGTCGTTCGGGCAGTTGCTCAAGTCGAAAAATGCCCAGGTCGGCCGCATCGTCGGCCGCCTGTGGCTGTCCATACCCCTCAGCGATGTAGGCCGTTGATATGGTATGCATGCGCTGATCCCGCCCCGGGTCGGAGTAGCATCCCAGAAGGCGGAGATTTTGTACTTCAAGCGACGTTTCCTCACGTGCCTCCCGCACGGCCGCAGCCTCCAGACTCTCCCCGTAGTCCACAAATCCGCCCGGCAAGGCCCAGCCATGGGGTGGGTTCTTGCGCTCAATCAGTACGATGCCCTCGTCGACTTCGATAATTATATCGACGGTCGGGAAGGGGTTGCGGTAGCTCTTGACCTCTGCTCCGCAGGTAGGGCAGGTCAGGGTATCATAGGGCATGGGGGCCTCCACACATAAAAAAAGGGGGATGCAAGATCCCCCTTCGATAATGGATGTAAAAAAAATGTTATTTTTTCTTGCTGCCGCCAGAGGCTTTCTTGGAAGCCTTGAGCGGGTTGACCTTGGTATCTTCAATCTTGATCTCAACCTTCACGTGAGATGCAAAATTGCAGATGCCGTTACTCCATTTCTTAGCAGGTGCCGGATAGGCGCTGCAGACCTGGCCGATGCTGCCGGTAACAATGCGGTCGCACCCTTCGCAATTTTCAACTACCGTCTGGCAGGAACCATCCGTGAATATACAGCCCTGTTTACCCCAAAAGGTACACTCGGTACCTGGAAGTACTGTCTGACACTGCATGCTTCTTCCTCCTGAAAAATGTTCTAAAATGAAATATAACCTTAACAACTATGGGCTAAAAAAGTCAACAGGAAAAATCCTTTATAGAAACAGCTCTTTGACTTGACGGGCGGACATCCCTGTACTATTGTAATGCGACAAATGCTGTCCTATTATCATCAGGAGGGTTTCAATGACGCGTATTGCCTTCGGAACATCCGGTTGGCGAGGGATTCTGTGCGAGGATTTTACCTTCGACAACGTCAAGGTCGTGATTCAATCGATCGCCGACAACCTCATTGCGGGGGGCGAACAGCATAAGGGCATTGTCATCGGTTGCGATACCCGTTTCATGGGACAGCGCTTCGCTCAGGAGGCCGCCCGTGTCTTTGCGGGTTGCGGAATCAAATCCTATCTCTGTGAGCGGGATACGCCAACCCCCGTTATCTCCTTCGAGATCCTGCGCCGGGGCACCGCCGGGGCGGTCAATTTTACCGCCAGCCACAACCCGCCTGAATACAACGGCGTAAAGTTTTCTCCCTCGTGGGGTGGGCCGGCCTTGCCGGAAACCACCCAGGATATCGAGCGGCGTGCCAACGAAATGCTGGGAGAAGTGTGTTACAAGGAAGTCCCGCTGGATACCGCTCTACGAAACGGGCTGGTTGAACGTATCGATCCCCGCCCGGCATATCTGGCCGATCTGGAAACCAAGATCGATTTTGATGCGATCAAACGCATCGGCAAACTGGGGGTTGACACGCTGTACGGGACCGGTCGCGGCTATCTGGACGAGCCTCTGCGCAAGCATGGTATCGATTTCGCGATTATCAACGACAATCCGGATCCCTACTTCGGTGGACATCCACCAGAACCGGCAGAAAAGCATATTCCCGACTTCATCGCACTGGTCAAGGGGGATCCGGCCATCAAGCTCGGCATTGCCACCGATGGCGATGCGGACCGTTTCGGTATCCTGGACGCCGACGGATCCTACATCGAGCCCAACTATATCATCGCCTTGCTGTTGGATTACCTGATCCGTGTCCGCAAACTGGAAGGCGGCGTTGCGCGCAGCGTGGCAACATCGCACCTGATCGATGCAGTGGCAAAAAAACATGGTGTGCCTGTTTATGAGACACCGGTCGGATTCAAGTATATCGGTGAATTGATCAGTCAGGATAAGCTTGTTATCGGTGGTGAAGAGAGCGCCGGACTCACTATTCGCGGGCATGTCCCCGAGAAAGACGGTATTCTGGCCTGCTTCCTGGTGGCCGAAATGGTTGCCCGCGAAGGCAAGACGGTACGGGAGTTGCTAGAGCGGTTGTATGCTGAAGTCGGTCGGGTGGTGACCATGCGTGACAACCTCAAGCTTTCAGCGGAGCTTGAAGCCGTCTATGCCGACAAGGTCAATACTGTTCCTGCCGAGATCGCCGGGACGAAGGTCAAGGATGTTATCAGAATCGATGGAACCAAGTTATTGCTGGATGACGGCAGCTGGATGCTGTTCCGCAAGTCGGGAACAGAACCGGTGGTCCGCCTCTACGGTGAGGCGGGCAACGATGCACGCCTGGCCGAGATCATGGCCGCCGGTCGGAAGTTCATACTCAACTAAATTTACTCTGGAGGATTTGCAACATGTGGGATTATACACCCGTAGTAAAGGACCATTTTCTCAACCCCCGCAACGTGGGGGATATCCCCGACGCCGATGCGGTCGGCGAGGTAGGCAGCCTGGCCTGCGGCGATGCACTCAAACTGTATCTCAAGCTGGATGACAGCAAGGAAAAAATTGTCGACGCCAAGTTTCAAACCTTTGGTTGTGCCAGTGCCATCGCTTCTTCATCTGCTTTGACGGAAATGGTCAAAGGCAAAACCCTGGATGAAGCCCTGGCCGTCAGCAATCAGGATATTGCCGATTTTCTGGGAGGCTTGCCGGAAGAGAAGATGCACTGTTCCGTCATGGGCCAGGAGGCGCTGGAAGTGGCCATATTCAAATATCGCGGACTGGAAATTCCCCAGCACGATGGCGAGCATGACCACGGCCACGCCTACCCCGATTATGAGGGGGAGCTGGTTTGCAAATGCTTCGGCATCACCGATACGTTTCTCAAGAAGGTCATCGAAACCAATCGGTTGACGACGGCCGAACAGGTGACTCACTTCACCAAGGCCGGTGGCGCCTGCGGAGGCTGTATTCCCAAGATCCAGGAGCTGATTGCCCAGGTTCTGGGGGATGCCGATGTTCAGCCGCGCAAACGTCCTGAAAAACTCTCCAACATGAAGAAGATGCAGCTGATCCAGGAAGTCCTGGAACGCGATATCCGCCCGCTGCTGTGGGCCGATGGGGGGGATCTGGAGCTGATCGACATCGATGGTTCCAAGGTGCAGGTGGCCTTCCGCAAGGCCTGTGCCGGCTGCGCCTCGTCGGGTAATACCGCCCGCATGGTCGAGGTCAAGCTGCGCGATCTGGTGGCCGAGGATATCGTGGTCGAGGAGGTCTCTGCATGAAAGAGATCTATCTGGACAACAACGCCACCACCAAGGTCGATGAAGCGGTCTTCGAGGAGATGCGTCCTTACTTCTGTGAGCTGTACGGCAACCCCAGTTCGATGCATTTCTTTGGCGGCCAGGTCCAGGGCAAGGCTACCGAGGCGAGGGCCCGCGTGGCGGCCCTGCTGGGTGCTTCTCCCGAAGAGATCATCTTTACCGCCTGCGGAACCGAGAGCGACAATGCCGCCATCCGTTCGGCGCTGGAGGTCTTTCCCGAGCGTCGCCATGTTATAACCAGTCGCGTTGAGCATCCCGCCGTGCTGACCCAGTGTCGCAACCTGACCCAGCGGGGCTATCGGGTTACCGAGATCGGCGTGGACGGCGCGGGACGTCTGGACATGGACGAGTTGAAGGCTGCAATCGATACCGATACGGCCATTGTCTCGCTGATGTGGGCCAACAATGAAACCGGCGTGATCTTTCCGGTTGAGGAAGCGGCAGCCCTGGCAAAAGCCAAGGGGGCCCTCTTTCATAGCGATGCCGTCCAGGCCATCGGCAAGATCCCCATCGACATGTCTACGTCAAACATCGACATGCTCTCGCTCTCCGGGCACAAGTTGCATGCCCCCAAGGGAATCGGCGTGCTCTACCTGCGTCGCGGCACCCCCTTCCGTCCGTTTCTGGTCGGCGGCCATCAGGAAAAGAGCCGCCGGGCGGGCACCGAGAATACCGCGGCCATCATTGCCCTGGGTAAGGCCTGTGAGTTGGCGGGTCAGTATATGGAGCTGGAGAACACGGTCGTCAAGGCCCAGCGTGACCGGCTGCAGGATGCCCTGATGGCGGCCATACCCAATGCCCGCATCAACGGGGACGGCGCCGAACGTCTGCCCAACACCACCTCCATCGCCTTCGAGTTTGTCGAGGGTGAGGCGATTTTGCTGCTTCTCTCGGAGCTGGGCATCTGCGCCTCGTCGGGCAGCGCCTGCACCTCCGGTTCGCTGGAACCATCCCATGTGCTGCGGGCCATGGGAGTGCCCTTTACCTGTGCCCACGGTTCGATCCGCTTTTCGCTCTCGCGCTACACAACCGATAGCGAAATCGACACTGTTATCCGCGAGATGCCGCCGATCATCGCCCGTCTGCGGCAGATGTCCCCCTTTGGTCGGGAATTTCTGCAGGGCAAAGTGTAATAGAGCAGTCACATTTTTTACGCCATTCGGGGCGGCCTTTGGGTCGCCCTTTGTTTTAACTGGAGAATTGGGTGAAATACGCTAGAATGTCCCCCAGCATCATGACAACTTGATATCAGCTGGAATATGGAGCAGATCATGGAGATCAGGATACCGGAAGTCGGCGAATCGGTGCGTGAGGCACTGCTGGCCACATGGTTCAAAAAGAACGGTGAACAGGTAACAAAGGATGAACCGCTCTGTGAGATCGAAACCGACAAAATCACCCTGGACATAAACGCCGATGCGGCCGGCACGCTCTCGATTCAGGTAGCGGAAGGTACGACGGTGGCTGTCGGCACGGTGATCGGCACGATTGGCGAGCAACCCGCCGCAACGCCAATTTCCACGCAGATGGCCGCAGGGCAGACGCCAGCAGCTGCATCGGATAATGCCCTAACTCCCCCGGCCTCATCCCCATCCATCCGCCGTGAGATGCGTGAACAGGGTCTTGCTCCCGATGCCGTCGTTGGAACCGGCAAGGGGGGGCGCATCACGCTCAACGATCTGTTCGCCGGCATTGAGGAGAAGTCCCGGCGACTTCCCGCAGCCGAGGAGGAGTCCGTTGCGCCCCACCTTACGCTGCAACCTGCCGGCGCAGCGCTTCAATCCCCGCCGCCGAGAGTGCTGGTTACCACGGCTGCTCCGGTTGCAGGAGTACCACCCCAGGTTTCCTCCGTACGCAGCGAGGAAGCACCCCCCTACAACCCACAACGCGAACTGCGCAAACCCATGTCACCCATTCGCAAAAGGATCTCCGAGCGTCTGGTGGCGGCCCGCCAACAGACCGCCATGCTGACGACCTTCAACGAGGCCGATCTGAGCCAGGTCAAGGAGCTGCGCGCCAGATTTCGCGAGCAGTTTCAGAAACGCCATGGCGCCCCGCTGGGCTTGATGCCGTTTTTCGTCAAGGCATGTGTGGAGGCACTGAAAGAGTATCCCAATGTGAATGCCGGCATAGATGGCAATGATCTCGTCTATCACAACTACTACGACATCGGCATCGCCATCGGCGCCGAAAAGGGGTTGGTGGTTCCGATCCTGCGCGACGCCGACCGGATGCGGCTGTACGAGATTGATCAAACCATCGCAGCCTTCTCGGAAAAAATTAAAAGCAATCGCCTGGCAATCAGTGATTTGCAGGGAGGGACCTTCAGTATCAGCAATGGCGGCGTATACGGTTCGATGCTCTCGACGCCGATCATCAACCTGCCGCAAAGCGCCGTGCTGGGGATGCACGCCATTCAGGAACGGGCGGTGGTACGGGAGGGACAGATCGTTATCCGTCCGATGATGTATCTGGCCCTGTCCTATGATCACCGCATCATCGACGGGCGTGAAGCGGTCGGTTTTTTGAAAAAGATCAAGGAGTATATCGAGGAGCCGGAAGAACTCCTCCTGGAAGGGTAGGGGAGCGTGCGGGTTCTTCCTGTCGTCATACTGCTTCTGTTGCTCCCGCTGACGGTCATTGCCGGCAGTCTTGAGGGACGGCTGGCCTATCGCAAGGGAGAGTATGCCGTGGCCCTGCGCGAGTTCGGAACCGGCGCCCAGGGTGGGCCGCTGGGGACGTTTTTTCTGGCGCTGATGTATCTGCGCGGGGAAGGGGGCACCAGGGATGAGGTCCGGGGCGTGGCACTGCTGAAGAATTCCGCGGATCAAGGCTACTCTGCGGCCCAGTATCTTTTGGGATATCGCTATTTCTACGGACTCGGTTTGCCCAAGGATAAAGGCCAGGCCAGGATCTACCTGCAGCGGGCCACGGCGGATAACGATTATCGTGCCGTCGAGCTTCTGAAAATCATCCGCAAGGGTAGCCAGGGTGAGCGCAAGGACCGCGCGAGGCTTGTCGAGATTGTCAAGCGCAAGGCCCGCTCGAAGGTCGCCGACGCCCAGTATACCTTGGCCTTCATGTATCTGATTGGTGACGGCGTGCCGAAAGATGGCGTCGAGGAGGTGCGCTGGTATCGTGCTGCCGCGGCTGATAATGCCCGGGCCGCCTTCATGCTCTCCTTGATGTACCAGTTCGGCGAAGGAGTTCCCGTCAATCTGGCCGAGTCTTTCCGGCTGATGCGGATTGCCGCGGAAAAGGGTGATGTGCGCGCCCAGTATTATCTGGGGACGTTCTACTATCAGGGCCACGGTACCCAGGTTGATCACGCATCTGCCGGGGCTTGGTTCAAAAAATCCGCTGAAAACGGTCTTGTCGACGGACAACTGGCCTATGGCATGTTGTTGCTATCCGGTGACGGAGTGGCGTTGGATAAGGCCCAGGCCGTGGAATGGCTTGCCAAGGCGGCCAAACAGGATAACGCCGGGGCCAGGGAGGTCTTGCGTGAGTTGCTGACCTATCGCGGTCAAACGGCTGCCTCCCCGCTGAGCGATGCCGCGCTGTCCCCGCTCCAGTCGCAAAGGCAACGCAAAGATAACCAGCTGCGTCTCGAGGGCAAGGGGGTCATCCTCGATCAGGGGAGCTTTGGACTCAAGTTCTCGCTGCCTAACCTGTATGACGCCTATGCGCCCCAGAACCGGACGAGCGCCCAGCCGTTATGGGAACAACTTCAGGGAGGGACCTTTGATATTATTATCCGGCAACCCAAATAAGGACACGACGCAACAAGAAATGGATGCTACTCAAGTTTCGATCATCCGCTCATGGTTCGACAGGCTCACCACGAACGGATGATCACGTAGCCGGGATACCAACGTCCGTTCGCCCTGAGCTTGTCGAAGGGTGGATGGATGTTGGAGGCAGATTAGAATGAGATCGGAACATGGATTGAAAGTGGAGGAAGCAATGTCTGTTGACAGTTATTTTGATCTGATTGTTATCGGCGCCGGTCCGGGCGGTTATGTGGCTGCCATTCGCGGCGCCCAGCTGGGTATGAAGGTGGCGGTGATCGAAAAACGCCCTACCCTGGGCGGGGTCTGCCTGAACGAAGGGTGCATCCCCAGCAAGGCGCTGCTGGATTCCAGCGAACTATTCGCCCAGGCCCGGGACAAGTTCGCCCTGCACGGCATACTGGTCGATCCGCCGCGGCTCGATCTGGCGGCCATGCTGCGCCGCAAGGATGACGTGGTCAAAAAATTGACAGACGGAATCAGCTATCTCTTCAAGAAAAACGAGATCAGCCTGTTTTCGGGCAGTGCCGTGCTGAAGGGGCCTGATCCCCAGGGATTGCAGGAGGTCGCGGTCACGGCCGTCAGTCACGAGCTCGACAACCAGGCGGAAGTACCCCTCGGGGGCGAGACCTCACTCCTGCGCGGGAAACGGGTGCTGCTGGCCACCGGCAGTGAGGCGATCGCCCTTGCCAATGTCCCCTTCGATGGACAGGTGGTGGTAACTGCGCGGGAGGCGCTCTGCTTTGACCGGTTGCCGGAACATCTGATCATCGCGGGAGGCGGTTACATCGGTCTGGAAATCGGCTCAATCTGGCGCCGTCTCGGCGCGCGCGTGACGATCATGGAGATGCTGCCCCGCATCCTGCCGACCATGGATCAACAGGTAGCGGATATGCTCTATCGTTCACTGCGCAAGCAGGGCATTCAGTTCAAGCTGGGCACACGCATAACCGGGGTGCGCCGGATCGGTGCCAAGGGGATCGTCCAGTTTAATGCCGGCAGCGGTGCCGAGGAGATCGATTGCGACCGGGTGCTGGTGGCCGTGGGGCGCAAACCGCAGAGCGCCGGGCTGGATCTTGAAGGCCTGGGTATTGCTCAGGATGAGAAAGGGCGTTGCAAGGTCGATGCAAATTATCAGACATCCGTAGCGGGAGTCTATGCCATCGGCGATCTTGTGGCCGGGCCGATGCTGGCTCACAAGGCCTCCGAGGAGGGGATTGTCTGTGTGGAACGCATGCTCGGTCAACATTCTCTGGTGGAGTATGACTATATTCCCGGCGTCTGTTACACCTGGCCGGAGGCGGCCAGTGTCGGTCAAACAGAGGAACAGCTCAAGGAGGCTGCTACGGCGTACAAGAGCGGCCGATTCAACTTCTCGGCCCTCGGCCGGGCGCGTTGCATGGATGAGAGCGAGGGCTTCGTCAAGATCCTCGCCCATGCCGAAACGGATCGGGTGCTCGGTGTCCACATCATCGGTCCGCGGGCCTCGGAGCTGATCGCCGAAGCGGTGACGGTGATGGAATTTGGTGGTACGGCCAGGGATATCGCCCTGACCTGCCATGCCCACCCGACCCTTTCCGAGGCCATCAAAGAGGCCGCCCTGGACGTGCACAAGGAAGCGATCCACGCCTGAAGCCTCGACCGAAGTGTATAAATGAGAGAAAAAGGGAGGTGCCGAATATGCCAAAAAACCTGACTACCAAAATACTTGAAGCGCATCTGGTTGAAGGTCAGCTGAAACCGGGCGCCGAGATATCCATCGCTATCGACCACACCCTGCTGCAGGATGCCACCGGCACCATGGCCATGCTGGAGTTTATCGCCATGGGGGTGCCACGGGTGAAGGTGGAACTGGCCGCCCAATCCATTGACCACAACCTGCTACAAACCGATTACAAGAACGCCGATGATCATGCTTTTCTGACATCGGCGGCCATGCGCTTCGGTGTATATCTCTCCAAACCCGGCAACGGGGTTTCCCATCAGGTCCACCTGGAACGCTTCGACCTGCCGGGCAAGATACTGCTGGGGGCCGATTCTCATACGCCTACGGCGGCCGGGCTTTCAACGATCGGGATCGGTGCCGGCGGACTGGATGTGGCGCTGGCCATGGCGGGTCATCCCTTCTCGCTCCCCTGTCCCAGGGTGATGGGCATCAAGCTGACCGGTCGCCTGCCGGAGTGGGTCTCGGGCAAGGATGTGATCCTCGAAATGCTGCGGCGACACACCGTCAAGGGGGGCGTCGGCAAGATCATCGAGTACTATGGTCCCGGCGTTGCCACACTCTCGGCCACGGACCGTGCCACCATCGGCAATATGGGCGCCGAGCTGGGGGCCACCTCATCCATCTTTCCCTCTGACGACCGGACACGGGAGTTCCTCGTGTCGCAGGGGAGGGGCGAGGCTTGGCTGCCCCTGGCCGCCGACGAAGGGGCCGGCTATGACGAGTTTGACGAGATCGACCTCTCCTCACTGGAGCCCTTGATCGCCTGTCCCTCGTCCCCCGACAACGTCGTTGCGGTGCGCGAGGTGGCCGGTGTCAAGGTCGATCAGGTCATCGTGGGCAGTTCGGTCAACTCTTCGTTTCGCGACCTGATGACCGTCTGCCGCATGGTCGAGGGGCGGCGTGTGGCTGCGGGGGTGCATTTTCACGTCAATCCCGGCAGTCGTCAGGTGCTGGAAAATGTTGCCCAGCAGGGCGGTGTGCTGATGCTGCTCATGGCAGGTGTCAGCATTCATCAAGCCGGATGCCTGGGCTGTATCGGCATGGGGCAGGCCCCCGGAACGAACCAAGTCAGTCTGCGCACCTTCCCGCGCAACTTTCCGGGGCGCAGCGGCACCAAGGACGACAAGGTCTATCTCTGTTCACCGGAGACCGCCGCCGCCTCCGGTCTGGCCGGCGTTATCACCGACCCTCGAGACCTGGGCAAAACCATGAACTGGCCAGGCATCAGCAATCCCGGATCCTATCTTCTAGACGACTCCGGTATCATCCCGCCCCTGCCGCCGGAAGAGGCCGCTGCCGTTGAGCTCACGACCGGCCCCAATATCGTCCCTTTCCCGGAATTCGAGGCACTTCCTGTAACATTGCGGGCGGATGTGGTCATCAAGCTGGGCGACAACATAACAACCGACCACATCATGCCGGCCGGTAACAAGGTCCTGCCGCTACGCAGCAACATCCCGGCCATCAGTGAACATGTCTTCGAACAGGTGGATGCCGATTTCCCGGCTCGTGCCCGGGCCACGGGAAACGGAATCGTTATCGCAGGCGATAACTACGGCCAGGGCTCTTCCCGCGAACACGCCGCCATTGCCCCCCGTTATCTGGGAATCCGCGCCAAGATAGTCAAGAGCTTCGCCCGCATCCACAAGGCCAACCTGGTCAATTTCGGGATCCTGCCGCTTGTCTTCAAGGATCCGGCGGATTACGACCTGTTCAAACAGGGGGACAAGGTATCCTTCCCCGAGATCAGGCGCTTGATCGAGAACGGTGCTACCGAGATTCCCCTGTTGCTTAATGGCCGGGAAATCTTAACACTTCTGGATGTCTCCGGGCGGCAGCGTAAGGAGTTGTTGGCCGGTGGGACACTTAATTACGTAAAAAACAAGCCATAAGAGAGCCGCCCCATGATTCACACAACCAGAAAAACCAAGATAGTTGCCACCGTTGGTCCGGCCAGCTCTTCAGTCAAGATGTTGCAACGTTTGATGCAGGCGGGTGTGGATATATTTCGGCTGAATTTCTCGCACGGCGAACATGCTGAAAAGCACGAGCTGATCGCACGTATCCGTGAGGTCTCCGCCCGTCTTGGACGGGATGTGGGCATCCTGGCCGATCTTCAGGGGCCGAAGATCCGCACCGGAAAGATGCGTGACGGCGCCATGATCCTGACCAGGGGGGAGGTGGTTACCATCACGACCGCCGACCTGCTTGGCGAGCAGGGCATGATTCCGACCATCTACCGGGATCTGCCCCGGGACGTCCGAGCAGGCAGCCGCATTCTGCTTGATGACGGATTGCTGGAACTTAAGGTCCTCTCGGTCGCAGGTGAAGATGTGCGCTGCAGCGTGGTCACCGGTGGTGTCTTGAAGGATAATAAGGGCATCAATCTGCCCGGCGTCAAGGTCTCCGCACCTTCACTTACCGAGAAGGATCGTGTCGATCTCCAGTTCTGCCTCAACCAGCAGATAGACTATATTGCACTTTCCTTTGTCCGTACGGCGGAAGACGTGGAGGGGCTGAAACGGATTATTGCCGCCACTGGCAAGCAGATACCGATCGTGGCCAAGATCGAGAAGCCGGAGGCCTTGCGGAACTTCTCCAAGATTCTTCAAGCGGCGGACGCCATCATGGTTGCCAGGGGTGACTTGGGCGTTGAGGTGCAGCCTGAAAAAGTTCCCGTCTATCAAAAGAAGATTATTGAAGCCTGCAATCGTGCCGGCAAGCCGGTGATAACCGCCACGCAAATGCTGGATTCAATGATCAAGAACCCGCGACCCACCCGAGCGGAGACCTCGGACGTGGCCAATGCCATCATTGACGGAACCGACGCTGTCATGCTTTCAGCCGAGACCGCCAGCGGGGATCATCCCCTGGAGGCGGTGGAGACCATGGTCAGGATTGCCCACGAGGTCGAACAGACCGGTTTCATGCGGCGCCCGGAGCAGGGGCTCGAACTATCCCGAGCAGTAGCACAGGCGGTTGCCGAATCTGCCTGCAGCGCGGCCGGCGCCCTCAAGGCCAAGGCCATTGTGGTATTTACCCAATCCGGCAGCACGGCCGCCCTGATATCCTGCTTTCGTCCCCAGGTGCCGATTATCGCGTTCACCAATTCACCCGAAATCCGCCGTCGTCTGACACTATTTTGGGGGGTGCGCTGTACGGAGGTCGGGATCATGGAGAACACGGACCAGCAGATATTCGAAGTAGAGAAGATCCTGTTGGCTTCCGGGTTCCATAAAGGGGACCTGGTTGTGATCACCATGGGAATTCCGATTGAGACGCGTGGATCAACAAACTTGATGAAAGTTCATACGTTAGGTACGTACGGGTTTTACGAGATATTCTGAGATACATGTATGTGGGGTATTAAAGTATCTTTTTGTGCTTTTCCCATTGACACTATTGAATCGTTTATGTTAGAAAACTTGTCCCTTTCGAGGCAGTAGTATTTGTTTCGGCGGGGAGCTCTTTTAAAACTCGGTTGGTTCGGAAAAAAAGATTGTCGGTTGCTTTAAAAAGTTATTGACAGTCGGAACCGATTTGAGTATGTTGTTCGTCTGGTTGCAGCGCCGGTTTTACCCGG
>Ga0209464_10000014_pt1 | contig 100493 bp, 82 predicted proteins | sample DOMMetBare1Fresh_2_FD_187473 | JGI IMG/M metagenome (GOLD analysis project Ga0209464, IMG submission 187473) | Wetland sediment microbial communities from St. Louis River estuary, USA, under dissolved organic matter induced mercury methylation -... | ecosystem: Environmental > Aquatic >...
AACAGTCTGTACCTGGTTGTTGACCAGGTTGAGTACGGAACCGAGGAGACCATTGGTTAAGTCAAGCACGGGGCTGAGTGCGGGGGCCAGCAGGGTGTCAAGGCCGATACCTGTGGTGGCCGTGCCGCTCGTACCTGTGCCGAGCGCACCGAGTAATCCCAAGCCCGAACCGCCGAGGAGTTGGCTGAGCAGCCCCGGTTGGGTTGTGCCGCCAGTGGCGGTAGTCGTGCTGGTTGTAGTAGTCTTGCTGCCGAGCAGGTTGCTGAGCAGGCCTGCATAAGATGCCACAGGCAGCGCAAGTACTACCATCACGATCAGCATTAACGCGATGTTTGATTTTCTTTGACGCAAGTTCATTTGTTTAACCTCATGTAAGATCTTGTGAACCAGTTAACTTCATTCCCTACAGCATACCGTTACTTCGATTCAGGCAATTTTTTCGATAGCGATCCTCCTTTGTAGCTTGTTTTGATATTCACGCTCTCCTCGTTGAATGCGTAAAACTCTATATAGATATTAAACGTTTTTTAACAAATACATGACTCGTTAGAAAAAGTCAACGTATCTGTTAAGAAAATATAAGAAAAGTATAGGACTTAAGAGGTCTTTTATTGCGTAAAGGGTCTTGGAGATCCTTTTTGTCGCGACATGTTTTATCGAAAAACTTGAGGGCACACGGAAAATCCGCCCTGTTTGCTACCAACGACGCCGGCCGGGAACTGGACTTTGTCATTCAGGATGATCAGCGTGGCTACGACACGTATCACGTCAGCGCCACCCCGACCCCGCAGAATGGGAAACGTGAACCGGTGCGTTCCAATTTAGCGGACCATTGGCTGCAAGGTGGAGGGGATCTGCTGGTATCTATTGGACAATGACGAAAGCTCTCGCCAGTGACAGGGAGTCAATAGACCCAGGCGTAATCTGATGTGCCGGTTGTGGGGATTGTGGGCAGATTACGCTGTTGATCGGGGTGCTGCCGAGAAGGACAGCACGGATATTTGTTGACCCGGATCATGAAATGAACTACGGAAAGGGCAGATTCTGAATTTGAGAGGAGGCAGACATGTTGGAAGGAAAACAGGCGCCCGAATTTACTTTAGCGGGAAGCGACGGCAAGAACCATAGCCTGAAGGAGTATGCGGGCAAGACGGTGGTGATCTATTTTTACCCCAGGGATAACACACCCGGTTGCACCAAGGAGGCCTGCGGCTTCAGGGATAACTACCAGGAACTGATCGAGCGGGGCATCGTGCTCTTGGGGGTCAGCAAGGACAGCCTGGCTTCTCACACAAAATTTATCGGACTGTTCGGTCTTCCCTTCGTGCTCTTGTCCGATCCGGATGGGACCATGATGCAGGCCTACGGCGCCTACGGGGAAAAGGTGATGTACGGCAAGAAGACCATCGGAGTGATCCGTTCCACCGTGGTGATCGGGCCGGACGGCATCGTCCGAAAACAGTGGGCCAAGGTAGCCAAGGCCGAGCAACATCCGGCCCAGGTGCTGGAGTTCCTGCGTTCCCTGTGATTGGAGCAGGACACCAGGGACGTTCAGTATAGTGATGCTTGTCTCTGTAAAACCGGGGTGCTGCCGGGTTGGAGGATTCCTTTCATGGCATCTTTACGGTGTGAACCGAAGAGGAGCGGGCAAGCCCCGTTACGGCACCCCAGCCCACCACCCCGCAGGCAGCCATGCTGGCGGTCATCGGTAGTGCCGAGCCGTTGTGTAAGATCCCCACGAGCACCCCGGCGCTTGCGCCAAGCAGGTACTGGATCGTCCCCAGGAGTGCCGATGCGCTCCCTGCCGCCCGGTCAAAGGGAGCCAGGGCAAGTGCGGTCACGTTTGGATAGAGCAGCCCGGTCATGCTCAGGCAGACAAAGATGAGAACGAGCTGCAGGGGAAAACCGCCTATGCCGGTCATTAACGAAGCCGTCAGCAAAAGGGATGCTGCAGCATTGGCCGTGAACGCCACATTCAGAATCCGTTGCGGGGTGAAGCGCCGCAGGAGTCTGCGGTTGACCTGTGATGCTCCAATCAGACCGCAGGCATTGGCGCCGAAAAAGAAACCGAAGTGCTGGGGGGAAATGCCATGTAATTCGATGAAAAAGAATGGCGCACCCGAAATGTAGGCAAAGTTGACTCCGGCAACGCATCCCAGAGCTATGGCATAGCGGGTATAGTGGCGGTTGCGGAGAAGGTGCCCGTACGTGGCGAGCATCTCGGAAAAACTGCGCCGGATTCGTCGTTCCAGCGACAGCGACTCGGGGAGACCGGCGGCCGCCGCAGCAAAGGAAAGCAGCCCGAAGGCTCCCAAAAATCCGAAGATACCTCGCCAGCCTGTCAGCAGCAGGAGCTGTCCCCCCGCAATAGGTGCCAGAATCGGCGCTGCTCCCATCACCAGCATAAGCAGCGAAAACATTCTCGCTGCTTCAGTGGTATCGTAGAGATCGCGAACCACGGCACGTGAGATCACCATGCCGGCCCCCCCGCCAACCGCCATTACTACCCGCCAGAACAGGAGCCCCTCTCCCGTGTGAACGCAGGCGCACCCGATCGCAGAAGCGATGTAGAGCGCCAGTCCGCAGAGAAGGGGGCTGCGTCTTCCCCAACGGTCGGAAAGCGGGCCGTAAAACAACTGCCCGGCAGCTGAACCGAACAGAAAGGCGGATATGGAGAGCTGTATCGTGCCGAGCGGCACCCCGAGATCCTGAGCCATCATCGGGAAGGCAGGGAGATACATATCAATGGACATGGCGCTGAACGCGTTCAGAACGCCAAGAATCAATACCATGCGCGCCATCTGGCTGCGGGTCATGGCGGTCTGTTGAGTGGCCGGGGTTATGGTGATCATTTCCATGGCTACTGCTTTCTTTGTCGGAATAATGAATTTCAGTCAATTGCTCTGACACGTCATGGCTGCCTCGTCCAAACATTGCGGATCAATATTCCTTATTCAATGAACATATGCAAAATAGATAGTATACTATTTATTTTATTACAATCTAAAATTGTTGTGACTGTCGGATCTCATAAATGCAGAAACGGGTTGGTCTTCTCAGGCCAACCCGTTGTTTTCTTCGATTCCGTTCCGGCGGAGTACTTCCTAGATACCGCCCATGCAGAGGTATTTGACCTCGATGAACTCCTCAATGCCGTATTTGGAGCCTTCCCGGCCGATGCCGGATTCCTTCATGCCGCCAAAGGGGGCCACCTCGCTGGAGATCAGGCCGGTGTTGATGCCGACCATGCCGTATTCCAGCGCCTCGGCCACCCGCCAGACCCGGTTGATGTCGCGGCTGTAGAAGTAGGAGGCCAGGCCGAATTCGGTGTCGTTGGCCATGCGGATCGCTTCCGCATCCGTGGTGAAGCGGAAGACCGGTGCCAGCGGGCCGAAGGTCTCCTCCCGGGCCACCAGCATCGCGCTTGTGACTCCGGTGATGACCGTCGGCTCGAAGAAACTGCCCCCCAGGGGGTGACGATTACCCCCCAGAACGATCGTTGCTCCCTTGGCCACCGCGTCGGCGATATGCTCTTCGACTTTTTCCACGGCCGCCATATCGATCAGCGGCCCCTGCTGAAAATCACCTTCCAAGCCATTGCCGACCTTCATCTTTGCCACCGCTGCGATCAGCTTTTCCACGAAGACATCATAGACCCCGGCCTGAACGATCAGGCGGTTGGTGCAGACACAGGTTTGGCCGGTGTTGCGGTACTTGGAGGCGATGGCCCCTTCCACGGCCGCATCCAGGTCGGCGTCGTCGAAGACGATGAAGGGCGCGTTGCCGCCCAGTTCCAGGGAGACCTTCTTGACGGTTGCGGCACAGCGCGCCATCAGTTGTTTGCCGATCTCGGTCGAACCGGTGAAGGTCAATTTGCGCACGATCGGGTTGGCGGTCATTTCGTTGCCGATGGCGGCGGCCGAGCCGGTGATTATGCTGAATACGCCGGCCGGAATCCCGGCCCGCTGGCCCAGTTCGGCCAGGGCCAGGGCCGAGTAAGGGGTGGCGGTGGCCGGTTTGACGACCATGGTGCAGCCGGCGGCCAGGGCCGGTCCGGCCTTGCGGGTGATCATGGCGGCCGGGAAGTTCCAGGGGGTAATGGCGGCACAGACGCCGATCGGTTCCTTGATGACCACGATGCGCTTGTCGGCCGTGTGGCCGGGGATGGTGTCACCGTAGATGCGTTTGCCCTCTTCGGCAAACCATTCGATGAACGAGGCGGCATAGGCGATCTCCCCCTGCGACTCGGCCAGCGGTTTGCCCTGTTCGGCGGTCATGATCACGGCCAGATCGGCCTGGTTGGCCATGATCAGATCGAACCAGCGGCGCAGGACCTGGGAGCGCTCCTTGGCGGTTTTGGCGCGCCAGGCCGGCAGGGCGCTGTTGGCGGCCTCGATCGCCCGGCGGGTCTCGTCGGTTCCCATGCGCGGGATCGTACCCAGTTTTTCTCCGTTGGCCGGGTTGGTGACGTCGATGACACCGCCGCTGTCGGCGGCCAGCCACTGGCCGTTCAGATAGCAGAGCTGTTTCAACAGGCTGGGGTCTTTGAGTGTGAGCATGGTAACGGGCCTCCTCGATGGGAAATTGGGTTTATGGTTACAGGTACGGTGAAAAAAGATGGGAAAAACCGTCGCGCAACTTTACCGCCAGTGAGCGGTTGGCCATCTCATTCAGGGTGACCTCATGGGTCTGGAGAAAGACCTGCTCGAAGTGCCGTCTGACCCGGGCGGCAAAGGGAGCGTCATAGACGCTGAGGTTCTGCTCAAAATTCAGTCGCAGGCTGCGCGTATCCAGGTTGGCTGAGCCGATCAAGGCCCAGATGTCATCCACCAGCAAGAGCTTGGTATGTACGAACGGGGGGGGCTGGTAAAAGATCCTGACACCGGCGGCTAGCAGCTCCTCCAGGATTGCCTGGCTGGCCCACTGGACGATCGGGAGATTGTTCAACCCCGGCAGGACGATGCGCACCTGGACACCCCGCAGTGACGCGGTGATCAGGGCCGCAATCATGGCACGATCGGGGATGAAGTAGGGGGTCATGATCGAGACCGAAACGGCCGAGCAGGAGAGGGCGCCCATGATGACCTGTTCCAGTTTGCGGAACTCCTGGTCGGGGCCGTCACTGATGCAGCGTACCAGGGCACTCCCCTGCTGGTCCAGGGCCGGGAAGAAGAGCGGATTGTCCAGGCGTTCTCCGGTTACGAAGAACCAGTCTTCGAGAAATGAACGTTGCAGGTCGGCGACCACCGGTCCCTGGACCGAGAAATGAATGTCGCGCAGTACCTGGGCCGGGTCGGTTGCGGAAAGGATATGTCTGCCGCGGATGTTCATGCCACCCGTGAAGGCTTCGCGGCCATCGATGATCATCGTCTTGCGATGGTTGCGCAGGTTGATGTATGCGCCGTGCCGAAGCGGCAGGAAGCGTTCCAGGCGCACCCGTGAACCCCTGAAGGCCCTGGCGGTGGAGACGCGGCTGTATTTGTCCCCCAGGGCGTCGATGATCACCCGCACGGCCACACCCCGTTCGGCCGCCCCTTTGAGTTGCTCGACAAATTCGCCGCCGATGCCGTCGGCATCGAAAATATAGCTACAGAGGTTGATGCTCTCCTCGGCGCGTCGTATGGCCACCAGCATGGCCGGATAGGCCTGATCGCCATTTTCGAGCAGGGTGATGCGGTTGCCGTCCCTGAGCGGGGTAGCGACAACCCGGTCGCCCAGTATCCGCAGATCATGCAGGTGGGCAGCCCGGTCGGGGAGCCGGGCACTCGCGCCAAGCTGCTCTTCCAGGGGATAGATATCGCTGCCGCTGATGCGACGGCCGCTTTCCTGCCAGCTGCGTGCCCGCCGTGAAATCCGGTTGATGCCGAGGCACCAGTATAAAAAAGGCCCCACCAGCGGCAGGGACAGGTTCAGGCTGGTCCAGACCAGCGCCGAACGTGAATCGCTCTTGTGAACCAGCGAATGACCCGCCGCGATCAGTGACAGCACAATGGTGCCGGCAGCGAGCAGTGCTAAGAGGAGATGATCCAAGGCTTAGCCCAGATCGATCAGGATATCGTCACCCTGCAGCTCAACCCGGTAGGTCTTCAGGGTACACTCGGGGTGCTCGTTGCAGCTGCCGTCGCTCAGCTTGAAGCGGTAGCCGTGGCGGGGGCAGGCAATGTAGTCGTCCTTGACGATGGCAGCGTTCATCGGACTGCCCTGGTGCGGGCACTCGTTCTCGACGGCAAAGATGTTCCCCTTGATATTGATGAAGAGGATCTCCTGGCCGGAAACCTGGATGACCGCCTTCCCGAAATTTGGGATCTGGCTGATTTTTGCTGCCGGGATCATTGGAACACCTCCATGGAATAGTCTCTGAACCGGCATAGATTACCCGCTTAGCGCCTTCCACGTCAAAGAGTTTCATCAGCTGCATAATTTTGGTGCAGGTGCCCAAAAGCCGCTTGGTGTGTGGCGGGGCAGTCTGCAGTCCACCTGGTTGTGTGGTCGGGAGAGAGGCAAGCCGGGTTTTTCTGCTTATAAAAAGTGCAGCAAAAGTGAACTTGTTGCCGGATCGAGGGTTGGTATGTTGGGTCTATTGCTGTAACTCATTGATATTGTGCTGTTTTATTGACTTGGCATGCACCGTGCTAAAGTAGTGCACAAGCAACGAACAATTTAGTGAAGTAGGTTGTGGCCAACAACATTTTACTCTACAGAACGTGCAGCGATGAGATCAACGTAGCTTTCATTCAATCACCGTTCAAAATCAACGATGAAAAGGAGAGGAAAGATGAAACTCACAAGAATTCTGTCAGCAGCAGGTTTGGTAGTGGCAATGGCATGCGGTACGGCAATGGCAACCCCCTCAACACAGATCTGGATCCCTTCCACGGATGTCAAAGCCCTGCACGAATATCACATCGATATCGACAATTACACCCGCTTTTCCAATAAAGGCTATGGCGGCATGAACCCCAATTATTACAATATCGGGTTGAGCGCCGGCGTACTCCCGTTCGAGAACATCAAGCTGGAAGTAGGGGTAGATTTTCTTACTACAGGGTTCCAGCAAGATACAGCTGCTGACAATCATCCGTTTTATGGAAACGTAAAGTTGGGCACACCTGAAGATGCCTTTGGTGTCAAGGGTCTGCCGGCCTTTGCGATCGGTGCTTACAATTTGGGCACATTCGATAAGCCCGAGCCCCCTGTTGCCTACTCAACTCGCCAGAACATTGCCTACGGTCTGGTAGCCAAAACTTTGCCGGTGATCGGTCGTCTGTCTGTCGGTGGATATTACGGATCTTCACGGGCCCTGGCTACATCAGGCAATCCCAGCGGCTCAAAGAACAACAGCGGTGTGATGGCCTCCTGGGATCGCAGCATGCCTGAAATTTCCGACAAGCTCTGGTTGGCTGTTGACTACATGAGCGGCAACAATGCCAACGGCGAAATCAGCGTCGGCGGTTCCTGGGCCTTCTCCAAGCAGGTTTCCCTGATCGTTGGTGTGGTCGTTTTCAACCCGTTCTACAAGACCTCGGCTGGTGATAACGGCATCAACCCCGGCGGCAAACCGGCCCTGACCACCCAGCTCGATATCGCATTCTAGGCTGTCCCTCCTTCAATTCGGGGGTGGGCGCCACCCACCCCCACCTTTTGAGGAGTTCCCCATACACACGCACATAGGGAGGTAGACGCAATGAAACTCATCGAAGCAATCATAAAACCTTTCAAACTGGATGAAGTGAAGGATGCCCTCAACGAGATCGGCATCGAAGGTATAACGGTCAGTGAGGTCAAGGGCTTTGGACGCCAGAAGGGGCACACCGAGTTGTATCGCGGCGCCGAATATGTGGTGGATTTTATCCCCAAGATCAAGATGGAGATCGCGGTAAGCGACGACCTGGTCAGCAAGGTAGTGGAGACGATCCAGAACACCGCCAAGACCGGCAGGATCGGTGACGGCAAAATCTTCGTCATCGCACTGGAAGAAGCGGTCCGCATCAGAACCGGAGAACAGGGCAATGACGCGATTTAATGTCGGTCAGGGTTGGTACCGGTCGCTCACAACTATTTATACGGAGGAATTACCATGAAACTGAAACTCTACCTTGCAGCCATATTGCTCGTTGTCATGGCCGGTCTGATTCCGATCGCCGCCATGGCGGAAGAAAAGAAAGATGCCGCACCCGCAGCGACTTCGGCAGCCAGTGCCCCGGCAGCCACACCAGCCGCCGCACCGGCTGCTGATGCCGCCAAGCCGGCCGATGCCGCTGCCCCGGCTGCTGCCCCGGCTGCTGCCGCTGCGGCAACACCGCCGGATGTCAAACCGGTACTGAATACGGGCGACACCGCCTGGATGCTGGTCTCGTCGGCGCTGGTACTGCTGATGATCCCCGGCCTGGCCCTCTTCTACGGCGGCATGGTCCGTCAGAAGAACGTCCTCTCCACCATGATGCACTCCCTCGTCGCCATGGGTATCGTCGGCGTGCAGTGGGCCGTGATCGGCTACTCGCTCTCCTTTGGAGGTGATGTGGGGCACATGGGGCTGATCGGCGACTTGAGCAAGGTCATGCTCAACGGCCTGATCATCATGAAGGATGCCGCCAGCGGCACCGTCGAGTGGGCCCTGTTCCAGAACTACACCAAGGAACCGGGAGCCATCCCCGAGCTGGTCTTTGCTATGTACCAGGCCATGTTCGCCATCATCACCGTGGCCCTGATCTCGGGCGCCATGGCGGAACGCGTCAAGTTCTCGGCCTACTGCATATTCGTTCTGCTCTGGACTACCCTGGTCTATGATCCGCTGGCCCACTGGGTCTGGATGACCGATGGCTGGCTGTTCAAAAAAGGCGCCCTGGATTTCGCCGGCGGTACCGTCGTTCACCTCTCTTCCGGTATCTCGGCCCTGGCCTTCCTGGTCTTTCTCGGCAAGCGTCACGGTTTCCCCCAGGAGCGTATGGCGCCCCATAACCTTCCTCTGACCCTGCTGGGTGTCGGCCTGCTCTGGTTCGGCTGGTTCGGTTTCAACGCGGGTAGTGCCATCGTGGGTGTCAACACCTCCGACGCCGCCGGCGGGTTGGCTGGCCTGGCCTTTGCCACCACCACCATCGCCCCGGCTGCTGCCGGCCTCTCCTGGATGTTCGCCGAGTGGATCCACTCCGGCAAGCCCAGTGCCCTCGGCTTCGGTTCCGGCGTTGTGGCCGGCCTGGTCGTGATCACCCCGGCCGCCGGTTTCGTACAGCCAGGTGCGGCCCTGCTGATGGGTCTCGCGGCCGGTCTTGTCTGCTACGGTGGCGTGCTGCTCAAAGCCAAGCTGAAATATGACGACTCCCTGGATGCCTTTGGTGTACACGGCGTGGGCGGTACCTTCGGCGCCATTATCACCGGCGTGTTCGCCACCGTCGGCGCCACCGGCCTGCTGGCCGGTAACGCCAAGCAGCTCATGATTCAGCTGATTGCCGTACTGGCAGCCGGCGCCTATGCCTTTATCGTCACCCTGATCATTGCCTTTATTCTGGATAAGACCATCGGTCTGCGTGTCGAGAAGGAAGACGAGATTATGGGCCTCGACCAGACTCAGCACTCGGAGTCCGGCTACAACATGTAATCGGTTTCACACTTCGGCAGAATCACAAGAAGCCGCCCCCGTGGGCGGCTTCTTTTCCTTCAATCCTGACAACGTCGTCCCGGAGCCCGCCCCATGACCACACCGGCAGACAGACATACTAACAGCGCCATCAGCCATGAATTGCTCAAGCAGCTGGCCTACAACGAAAAGATGGCCGAACTGGGCAGGATCTCGGCTGGTGTCGTCCATGAGCTGAACGCGCCGCTTTCCGTGATTGTCTCCGCATCCCAGATGATCATGCGCGAGGAAGGGGTGCCCGAGTTCGTCCGCGAGATGATCGAGCGGATCAACACCGAGGCGCAGCGTCTTTCGCAGATGACAAGGGGTATCCTGAATTTCAGCAGTCACGAAGAGGTTGGCGGTGCCGCGGATGTCAATCTGACGGTCGAGTTTGTGCTCGATTTTCTCTGTTATGAAGCCGACCGGCGGGGGGTCTCCCTGATGCGACGGCTTGACCACCGCTTGCCGGTTGTGCGGGTGGACGGCAATCTGCTCAAGCAGATCGTGATCAATATCGTCATGAACGCCCTGCAGGCGATGGAAGCTGAAGGTGGCCGTCTGCTGGTGGAATCCAGGGCCGTGAACAGTTCCGAGGTCTGCATCGTGATTGCCGATACGGGTCCCGGCATAGCAGACGCTGCACTGGCGCGCATCTTTGAACCCTATTTCACGACCAAGCGGCCGGGAGAGGGGACCGGACTGGGGCTGTTTGTCACCCGCACGCTGGTGGAAAACCTGGGTGGCAGGATCGAGGTCAGCAGCTCGCTTGGAGAAGGCACCAGTTTTACGGTGACGTTACCGGCGGAAGAACAGGGCTGACGTTTATACCCTCAATCCGTGACGCCTTCGCGCCTCCATGTGCCCGGAACGCCTCTAGCTTCAAGCTTCCATGAGTACGTGAACGTACGGCGAAGGGCACCTGACAAAACTGGATTATAGCGGCATGGACGGCGGGCCGCTCCGGCATTCTTGCGCATTCCGGCGCTACAACGTCACGGATTCAGATATACAACACGATCTACGCAAAAGGGCGCTCACTCTGCCATGCAGAGGGGAACGCCCTTTTTTGTGTCCGAAGGGCGGATTGTCGTGTTTTTTGCAGACGGCCTTGCACTTTTGCATGGCAATCATTATTATCCCTGTAGATTGGTGCGGAATTGAAACCGATGTGAGAGGCAGATAATGAATACACTCAAGACGACTTTTTTAATGGCCCTGCTGACGGTACTGCTCGTCAGCCTGGGTGGCGCCCTGGGCGGCCGGGGCGGGATGGGCATAGCGCTGGTCATGGCCGGCGTGATGAACTTTGTTTCCTACTGGTTCTCGGACAAGATGGTACTCTCCATGTACGGGGCTCAGGAGATCGGCGAGTCCGATGATCCCCGTTTTTACGGGATCGTGCGCCGGCTGGCGCAGCGGGCCGGCTTGCCCATGCCCAAGGTCTACCTGATCGACAGCGATACTCCCAACGCCTTTGCCACTGGCAGAAATCCCCAGCATGCCGCCGTAGCCGCGACGACCGGCATCCTGCGCATTCTCAACGAGGATGAACTGGCCGGCGTCATGGCCCACGAACTGGCTCACGTCAAGAACCGCGACATCCTCATCTCGACCATTGCCGCCACATTTGCCGGGGCGATCACCTATCTGGCCCACATGGCGCAATTTGCCGCCATCTTCGGCGGTGGCCGCAACAGCGATGACGACGAGGGGGGCGGTATTTTCGGCATGATCCTGATGGCCATTTTGGCCCCGATTGCGGCCATGCTGGTGCAGATGGCCATCTCCCGCTCCCGCGAGTTCGGTGCCGATGCCGGTGGGGCGAGCATCAGCGGTAATCCGCTCTCTCTGGCCAATGCCCTGCAGAAGCTTGAGATGGGCAATCAGCAGATCCCCATGGCGGCCAATTCCGCCACGGCCCACATGTTCATCGTCAATCCGTTGACCGGCGGCGGGTTCGCGTCGCTCTTCTCCACCCATCCGCCCATGGCCGAGCGGATCGCCAGGCTGCAAGAAATTGCACGGACGCACAGCTATTGAGCGCCGCAGCCATGGTCCCGTCCAACCCGCGTCAAGCGGCCTGTTCCGTTCTCCTGCGTATCCAGAAAGAGGGGTGTTACGCCGACCAGCTCATGGATCGGGAGTTGTCCTCCGGTCGGCTGAACGGCCCCGACCGGGGGCTCTTCGCTGAACTGGTTTTCGGTGTGCTCCGTCGCCAGGGCACCCTGGATTATGTCCTGACCGGCCTCCTGACCCAGCCCTTGCTGCGCCTGGAACCGCAGGTCTTGATCCTGCTGCGCCTGGGGCTGTACCAGCTCATGTATCTCGATCGCATCCCCGAGTCGGCGGCCGTCAATGAGTCGGTCAATCTGACCAAACAGATCCTGCCCCGGGCCAGCGGCCTGGTCAACGCCGTTCTGCGCAACTATCTGCGCCACAAGGAGACGGTCGCTTTCCCCGATCCGTTGGCGGCTCCGGTGGCCTCGGTGGCGGCCCGCCACTCCCACCCGGACTGGCTGGTAAAGCTCTGGTTCAGCCAACTGGGCGAGGCGGAAACCGAACTCCTGGCTGAGGCCTCTTCCCGTCAAGCCCCCCTGACCCTGCGGGCAAACAACCTGCTGATCAGCCGCGACGAGCTGCTGGCCAAGTTCGCGGCCAACGGCATCAGCGCCGCTGCCTGCCGCTTTTCGCCTGTCGGTATCGTCGTTGAGGGACGCCACCATATTCCCGGCCTGCCCGGCTTTCGAGAGGGTTTTTTTGCGGTCCAGGACGAGGCCTCGCAGATGGCCGGAATCCTGCTCGACCCGCAGCCGGGAGAACGGGTGCTGGACACCTGTGCGGCGCCGGGGGGCAAGGCCACGCACCTGGCCCAGTTGATGGACAATCGGGGAGAGTTGCTGGCCATGGATGTCTCCGGCTCCAAACTGCCGCTGATCCTGGAATCGGCCCAGCGGCTCGGTATTACCATCATCCGGACCCGTACGGCCGACCTGCTCCAATCGGGCGCGTTTCCCGCGGATGCCTTTGACCGGGTCCTTCTGGATGCCCCCTGCTCGGGGTTGGGGGTTATCCGGCGTAACCCGGAGGCCAAATGGCGCTTGTCTCCCGAAGATATTACCCGTCTGGCGGCCAACCAGAAGGCCATGTTGAAAAATGCCATACGGATGCTGAAACCGGGCGGTGTGCTGGTCTACTCCACTTGTTCGACTTCCTTGGAGGAGAACGAGGCGGTGGTACGGGATTTTCTATCCCGGCACCCCCATTGTGTGTTAGAGAATCTGAGCGAGTTTTTCCCGGATTATCGGGAGTTGTTCACTGAAGATGGCATGTTTCGCGCATGGCCACATCGCCATGGTATGGACGGCTTTTTTGCCGCGCGGATCAGAAAGAAATAAACAGTTTATTGGGGAGTTTTATGAAGAAGATTGCACCATCCATACTGTCCGCCGACTTCTCCCGTCTGGGAGAAGAGATCCGCGCCATCGAACTGGCCGGCGCCGACTATGTTCATATCGATGTCATGGACGGACATTTCGTTCCCAACATCACCATCGGTCCCTTGATCGTGGAGGCTGCCCGGCGAGTGACGACGCTACCGCTGGATGTGCATCTGATGATCGAGAACCCGGACCGCTATATTCCGGATTTTGCCGCGGCGGGCGCCGATATCATCGTGGTGCATGCGGAGGCGGTCAATCACCTGCACCGGACCGTGCAGCTGATCAGGTCGCTCGGCAAAAGGGCGGGCGTCTCGCTTAACCCGGCCACACCGCTCAATTGCCTGGAGTATGTGCTCGACGATCTGGACCTGATCTTGTTGATGACGGTCAATCCCGGCTTTGGCGGCCAGAGTTTCATCGATGCCTGTCTGCCCAAGGTCCACGCCCTGCGGGCCATGTTGGACCGTCGTGGCTCTGAAGCCGAGCTGGAGGTGGATGGTGGCGTCAAGCTGTCCAATATTGCCGCCATCGCCCATGCCGGCGCCGATGTGTTCGTGGCCGGCAGTGCCGTGTTCGGCAGCAGTGATTACGCAGCCACCATCGCCGAGATGAAGCGCCTGGCACAGGAACCGTTACTATAGTTGATACCATAGGGTTTTTAAGCGGTTGCAGCGGGAAGACCGGCCTGCATATCTGGATTAGAATCGTTATTGCAATAGATTTGGGGTAACGTCCATGGCAATGTCAAATAGCGTCCTGATCATAGATGACTCCGATGGTGTTCGCGAACGGATCATCAAGACCCTTGAATCGTTTGACCTTTTTTCTCGCTATTACGAAGCCGAGGACGGTCTGGAGGGGTTCAAGAAGCTGCTCTCCTCGCCGGTTGACATTATCCTCTGCGACCTGGAAATGCCTCGTATCGATGGTTTCAAGTTCCTGACCATGATGAAGTCACGCCCCGACTTGCAGGATACGCCGGTGATCATGCTGACCGGCCGGGATGATCGCGAACTCAAGATCAGGGGCTTGGAGCAGGGAGCCAGCGATTATATTACCAAGCCTTTTGACGCCGAGGAGTTGGTGGCGCGCGTCCGGGTCCACCTCAAGATCAAAAATCTCCAGGATGATCTCAAACGAACCAATGAGCTCTTGCTGGAACTCTCCAACACGGATCACCTGACCGGGCTTTTCAATCGGCGTTATCTGATGGAATCCCTGGGGAGAGAGGTTCAGCGCAGCCTGCGCAGGGGCGGCAACCTGTCCCTGATCATCCTGGATATCGACCACTTCAAGCAGGTTAACGATACCTATGGCCACCTGCAGGGGGATGTGGTCCTGCAAAAGGTCGCCGATCAACTGCGCAAGGAGCTGCGCGCCTATGACACCGCCGCCCGTTACGGTGGTGAGGAGTTCATTGCCGTGCTCCCGGATGCCGCCCTCGAAGATGCGGTATTTGTGGCCGAGCGGGTGCGCAGCGCGGTGCAGGCCAACAGATTCAGCGGCGAATTGTCCGAGCTCTCCCTGACGGTCAGCCTGGGGGTGGCCATGTTCTCGCAGCAGGGAAGCACGACAGTGGACAGTTTTATCAAGTTGGCCGATGATGCCTTGTATCGGGCCAAGACCAACGGCAGAAACCGGGTTGAATCCGCTGGCGAATAATAGTGCCCGGCGAGCTGCGTATGACAGGATGCATGAAATCACCTGCCGCTCATGTCTCTATGGGGGGATCGAGGAGTATGTGTGAAACGAATCGTATATCTCTTGCTGCTGTTGTCTCTCTTATTATCGACGACCGTCCGTTCGACCTGGGCTGCATCAACATTTAAAAAACTGGAAAAAGCTCCCCTTGGCGAACAATGGTTCGGTATCTATGTGGATAACGAACGGGTCGGCTTCTACCGTCAAAAAATCTCGGAAACGGCGGATGGCTACCGGATGGAGGGTGACGGCAGCGTACGCATGAAGGTGATGGGCTTCTCGAAGGAGTCCTCCTCGCGGGAATTGTACCAGGTGGCCAAGAATCTGACCTTGCGCTCATTTGACGTGGAACAGACCATCAACGGTGTTTCCTCCCGGGTCTCAGGCCGGGTCGGTGATGGTGCTTTGCGGGTGAAAAACGAGAGTAACGGGAAGACGACGGAAAAAGTACTCAAGTTCAAGGGGGAGTTGTATCCCGGCCCGGCCTTGAATATTTTTCCGCTTCTCCATGATGTCACGACGGGCAAAATCTATAAGTCATCCACCTTTGACGCGGAAGAGGTCAAGATCAGAGAGGTCAAGGTCACGGTTCTGGGGGAGGAAAAGAGCCCGGAAGGTGTGTCCTCCCTCAAGCTGCGCAACAACCTGTATCCTTTTGTAGATAATGATATCTGGGTCGATAGCCTGGGCAACACCCGCATGGAGTCGGTGCGCAACGGGCTGGTGACCACCAAGGCCGAAGAGCCCAAACAGCTCGGCCCATTCGTGGGGGCTCTGGCGGTATCCAAAAAAGATTTGATCTACGACTTCAGTCTGGTGCGGGTCGAGCCCCCCATTCGTGATCTCGCCAAACTCAGCGGACTAGCTGTCGAGATCAGCGGCTGGAACGATGCCCTGCCGCTTCTCCAGGAAGGTGGCCAGTCAGTCGTCAAGAGCGGCGAGGGGCGCATCCTTGTCAAGACCGGCTCGGCTGTTGTGCCAGCGAGCGTGCCGTTAGTTGCCGTGGCAAAGGAAGCCTATCTGAAGCCGGCCGAAAAGATCGAAGCGGATGCCCCGGAAATCGTTGCCAAGGCCAAGGAGCTTACTGCGGGAAAGAAGGACGTCAAGGAGATTGCCCGGACGTTGGCGACCTGGACGGCCGATTGGCTGAAGGACAGCATCGATGATGGCGGCAGCGCCCTGGTCAGCCTGAAAGAGCGCAGCGGTAATTGCCAGACCCACGCCCGCCTCTACACGGCCCTGGCCAGGGCCGCCGGCATCCCGACCCGTTTTGTCTCCGGCCTGGTCTATCAGGAGGGGAAGGGCTTCCTCTATCACAGCTGGACGGAAAGCCTGCTGGGAGATGCCTGGGTTGCCGTGGACCCGACCTACGCCCAGTTGCCGGCTGATCCGAGCCATATCAAGTTCTTCGAGGGGAGCAATCTGGAAGACATGTCGCCGATCATCGCTATCATCGGCAGGATCAGGATTACGGTCCAGGAGGCGAAATACTAGGCTGGCAGTGCATAGCGTTCCACCAGCTCCCGTACCCGCTTCTTCATCCCCTTCTTCCAGGGGCCGACCGCCACTACTCGCAGGTTATCGGCCGCAAAGATCGCGCGTGCCGTTTCACGTACATCCCCGGCCGTGGCGTTACGGACCTCATCCTGATCTTCCTCGATGTTCCGTACCACCCCCATCAGTTCACCCCACCCGTAGCGGCCCCCCATCTCGTAGGCCGAATCACGGCTGTACTCCAGATCAAAGATATATGACTGTCTGACCCGCTCCAACTCGACCTCGGGAATCGGCTCCGCTACAATTCGGGCTAGCTCCTGCAGGGTTACCTCCACGGCCTGGGCCAGGGTCTCCGCTGCGGTGGAAAGATCGATCGCCAGGCAACCGGTTTCGTCGTAGGCCCCGATGGCGGCCTCCACCGAATAGACGATGCCCAATTCTTCCCGCAATTTCAGGTACAGACGCGAACTGCCGCCACCGGCCAAGAGTCGGCGCAGCAGCCGCAGGGGGGTAAACCTGGCATCTCCACGGGGTATGCCCAGGAAGGCCAGCTGCAGGCTCATCTGACTGTCCGAGTCCTGCACGAAACAGGTCCGGGGTGACGTATGGCGCCTGCTGACCGGCAGGGTCGTCGGCAGCGGCCCATCCTGCCAGCCACCGAAGATCTCTTCAGCGGTGGCAAAGACCTCATGGCTGCGCACCGGGCCGGAGACGACAACGACAGCGTTGCCGGGCTGGTAAAAGCGTTGCAGGTGATTTTGCAGATCTGCGGAGCTGATCCGGGAAATACTCTCCAGAGTCCCTATGGTGGGGCGTCCCAGAGGGTGACGCGGCCAGAGCAGCCGACTGGCGATGGTGTCGGTATTGATCTCTTGACCCTGCTCATTCAGATCTTCCCGGGCTTCTTCGGTGATGATCCGTTTTTCGACCTCGATCCCGGCCAGGGTCGGTCTGAGCAGCATGGAGGCGAAGATCTCCATGCCACGCCGGACATGGTCCGGATGGATGCGGGAGTAGTAGCAGGTTGATTCCGCGTCCGTGGCCGCATTCGGTGCGCCGCCGATGGCCTCGAAGGCATTTTCGATCTCCTGGGAGGAGGGGAAATCCGCTGTCCCGCGAAAGAGCATGTGCTCGAGGAAATGGGAGAGCCCCGCTTGAGCGGGCGGATCATGACGGCCACCCACCTTGAGATAGACCGCCAGTTCCGCGGCATGCAGATGGGGCATTTCGACGCAGACAATCCGCAGGTTGTTGTGCAGGGTATGGGTAAAGGATCGGATCACGAAAGCTCCCGCCTGATCGACTCGATGCGCTCCTGGTACCCCTCGGGGGGCAAGAGCAGCTCGCTGTGCGCTTCCGACCAGATCGGGCGCGGCCAGAGCGGTTCAGTAGCGAAGCGGGGCACCAGATGCCAGTGGATATGGGGGACCATATTGCCCAAGAGCTCATAATTGATCTTGGCCGGCTGGAAGAGGGTGAAGAGCGCCTTTGCCACGTGACTGACCTCTTCGATCAAGCCGCTCCTGACGGCACGGTCCAGGTGAAACAGCTCGGTGACATGCTGTTTGGTGAACAGCAGGGTATAGCCGGGGAAAAACTGGTCGCGATTGAGCACAACATAGGAGTGCTCCAATTCGGTGATACGCAGATCGGCATCATCGTCCCAGCGGCGGCACATCGGGCAGGTGGTCATAGGGGGCTGGTTCCTTTCCAACGGGTTCTCAAACGGGCCAGTTCGCGTCCGTCGCGGCTGTTGATAATGCTATGCAGGCATTTCGTGTTGTCTGCACAGGGTTTGACGACACACCGGGAGAGGATGCTGTCTCCGTAGAGCGCTTCCGCCCGAAAGGATATCTCCAGGCTTTGCAGGTGGCCTGTCGCCACATCATCGGGTACGGCTTCCAGGGCCCAATCGGCATAGACGGTGTTATTGACGTGATGGTTGCTGTCCTGGTCGCTACGCCGCACCAGGAAGGGCAGCTCGCGGAAGCTGTCGTCGGGGGTGGCCGGAAAGTGCGGCAAGGAGGCAAAATCGTCATCCAGGGCGCGGTGGGCGGTCAGGGGGTACTCGGGCAGGCACTCCTCTAGTCGGACCGGCCGGCGGCTGGCAAGGTTGAGCACCGCCCACGAGCTGGTTGCCCGGCTGAAGAGGTCGCCGTTTTTGTCGCGCATCTCGAACTCGCGGCATGAAAACAGGCCTTCGCGGGTCGAAGGCCAGGTACGGACGTGGATGACATCATCGGCGTGGAGATAACGCTCCACGACCAGATGGACGCGCGAGAGGACCCAGGTCAACCCGCGTCGTCTGAGGTCTCTGACCGAGACCCCCAGTCGGGCGGCATGCATGCCTCCCGCATCCTGAACAAAGTTGAGCAGGGCTACCGGACGGACGAGTCCGTGGCTGTCAAGCTCGTGGTAACGGATCGGAAAATCCTGTTCGAATATGCTTTCATGATCATTCATCGGCATTCCGTCTCAGGGGAGAGTTTCTTCCGGGCTGTCTTCGGATTCTTCACCCTCTTCGGTTTCCTCTGTTTCCGAACTCCCCTTTTCCAGCTTGCGCTGGGCCTTTTCTTCCTTTTTTTTCTTCTTTTCCAGTTCCTTCTGTCGCTTGATAAAATTGAAATTCGGTTTAGCCATTGGTCACCGCCTTAACGTACTGATCCCGTTGTGGGAGTTGTGGGTTGGAAATCTGTGTCTACGATGTAGCGGGGAGCAGGTACTCGTACTGCTATTCGTAGCGTAATGCATCAATGGGGTTGAGACCGGCCGCCTTTCTGGCCGGGTAAAAGCCGAAGAAAATCCCCACCGCGCCCGAGAAGAAAAAGGCGATGGTGATGGACTCGATCGAAATCAGGGTTGGCCACTCCAGGATTTTCGAGACAACTGTAGCGCCGATTGTGCCGAGAAGTATGCCGATCAGGCCGCCCAGCATGGTCAAGAGCACCGCCTCGGTCATGAACTGCAGCAGGATGTCGTTCTTGCGCGCGCCGATGGCCATGCGAATGCCGATCTCGCGGGTCCGTTCCGTAACCGAGACCAGCATGATGTTCATGATGCCGATCCCGCCGACGATCAGCGAGATGGAGGCCACGGCACCCAACAGCAGGGACATGGCCTTGGAGGACTGTTCGGCCACGGCCAGGATCTCGGACAGGTTGCGGGTCGTAAAGTCGGGATCCTTGCCGTTGGTGATGCGATGGCGCTGGTTGAGCAGGCTGTTGATCTCCTCCTCGGCCTTGCCCAGTAAGGCCTCGCTTTTGGCCTTGACGATTACGGCGCCGATGGTGTTGGTGTGCTGGGCGCGGACCAGGTTGCGCTGGGCCGTGCGCAGGGGGACAAAGATCGTGTCGTCCTGATCGGTGCCTTGGGGGGATTGCCCCTTGCGTTCGAGAACACCGATCACGGTGAAGGGCACCTTTTTGATGCGGATGATGCTGCCGACCGGATCGGCGGAACCGAAGAGGTTCTCCACGACCGTTTGTCCCAGCAGGCAGACCTTGGCGGCGCTGTCCGCATCCTGCTGGCCGATGCTGCGGCCGCTGACTACCCCCCATTCGCGGATATCGAACATCTCCGGGGTCGTACCCATGATGACGGTCGACCAGTTCATGTTGCCGTACACGACCAAGCCGGAGCTGCGCACCGTAGAGGCGGCGGTTTCAACCGAGGGGCATTCGGTCATGATCGCCTTGACATCGTCCGAGGTCAGGGTCTGGGCTCCGCCGCTGCCGGAGCGCATCCCGCCGCTGGTGGTCGAACCGGGCAGCACCAGGATGATGTTGCTGCCGATGCTGGCGATCTGCTGGGAGATGACATAGCTGGCCCCTGATCCGACCGCCATCATGGCGATCACGGCGGCGATGCCGATGATGATACCGAGCATGGTCAGAAACGAACGCATCTTGTTGGTGCGCAGGGCCCGCAGGGCTATTTTCAAGGTCTGAATAAAATCCATTATTCTTTCGTATCCCCGATAATCCGGCCGTCGCGAAAGGTAATCTGTCTGCCCGCATAGGCCGCCACATCATGTTCGTGGGTGACCATGATGATCGTGATCCCCTGCCGGTTGAGGGTGGTGAACAGGTTCATGATCTCGTCGGAGGTGGTGCTGTCCAGGTTGCCGGTCGGCTCATCGGCCAGGATCACGGCCGGGTTGTTGACCAGGGCGCGGGCGATGGCGACGCGCTGCTGTTGTCCGCCGGAGAGCTGGCTGGGGTGATTGCCCTCCTTGCCGGCCAGTCCGACCTGTTCCAGGGCAGCCAGGGCCTTGACATGCCGTTCTTTAGAGTTGAAGCCGGCGTAGACCAGGGGCAGTTCGACGTTTTCCACGGCCGGGGTGCGGGCCAGGAGGTTGAAACCCTGGAAGACGAAGCCGAGCTTTTTGTTGCGGATTTCCGCCAGCTGGTTGGGATTCATGCCCCCCACATCCAGGCCGTCCAGCAGGTACTGCCCCGAGCTGGGGCGGTCCAGGCAGCCGAGCAGGTTCATGCAGGTGGACTTGCCGCTGCCCGAGGCACCCATGATGGCGACGAATTCACCGGCCGCCACGCTGAAGGAGATCCCTTTCAGCGCCTCGAACTGTTGATCGCCCATACTGAAGACACGGCGGATATCGGTCAGAGAAATCACATCATTCATAAAGTTACTTTCTTAAAAACGTGAACAGATCACCACGGAGGTACACGGAGGAATACAAAATTCAGATCTGTAAGCTCGAATCGGAATGATTTACAACCATGATGTAGTTTCAGGCCAGTTTGACGGGACGTTCCTCAGCCTTTTCTCCTACGCTATGCTTTTCGATTAGAAACGTGGCCCCATGGGGGAGGCGCTGCCAGCGGCCTTTTTCTTGTTGTCGCCGCCGATCTGCTCGATGATGACCTCGTCCCCTTCCTTGAGGGTGCTCTCGACCAGTTCGATGGAGCTGTTATTGGCAATGCCGGTTTTGACCGGAACGGCCAGCGGCTTGTTTTCCTTGAGGATATACACTTTCAGGCCGCCATTGCCCTTGCGTCCACCCGCTTTGCCAGCCGCCTCGTGTCCCGCGCCGGGGGAGGACGTGCCGGGCTGACGCTTCTCCTTGGGCTCATCGGTCTTGGATTTCGGCTTGAAGCGCAGGGCGGCCGGGGGAAGTTTCAGGGCATTTTCCCGTCTGGCCACCTCGATCGAGACATTGGCGGTCATGCCCGGTTTCAGTTTCATGTCGCTGTTGTCCACATTGACCACCACGGCGTAGGTGACCACGTTCTGGGTGATGATCGGGGCGCTACGGATCTGTACGACCTTGCCCCTGAAGCTCTGCTCCGGGTAAGAATCGACGGTGAAGCTGGCCTGCTGGTCAAGCTGGATACGGCTGATATCGGCCTCGTCCACGCTGACCTCGATCTGCATCTTGGTCAGATCCTGGGCGATGGTAAAGAGGGTCGGTGTCTGAAAGGAGGCCGCCACGGTCTGGCCGACGTCCACGGAGCGGGAGATGACTACGCCGTCAACCGGAGAACGGATGATTGAGTAACGCAGGTTGGTCTTGGATTGCATCAGGGAACCGCGTGTCTGGGCGACACTCCCCTCGGCGGCCTTGACAGCCGCCCGGGCCGACTGCCAGGCGGTCTCGGCCACGTCGAAGTCGCTCTGGGAGATGATCCCGTCGGCCAGCAGCTTTTTGTTGCGGTTGTAGGTCCGTTCGGCATCGGCCACGGTCACTTTTGCCTTTTGCAGATTGGCTTCGGCGGAGAGGTAGTTGCCCTGGGACTGTTCCACCGAGGCATTGAACAGCGATGGGTCGATTTCGGCAATCGCCTGACCCTTCTTGACCCGTGAGTTGTAATCCACATACAGTTTCTGGATCGTGCCGGATACCTGGGTGCCGACCTGCACGGTGGTTACGGCCGAAAGGTTGCCGGTGGCGGCAACATTGGAAATGATTGTGCCGCGCTCGATCCGGGCCGTCTTGTAGCTGACTTCAGGAGTACGCCTAAGATAAAAAAATCCGGCAATGCCGGAAATCAAAAGGACAACAGTCAGAATAAGCAGATATTTTTTCATGCGGCTCTCTCGCGGATTTGTAATGGCCTCAGAATTTCATGGGCATCATAGCAGATTCCTACCCAGAGAACAAAAAAAAAGCCCCGGTCCTGAGACCGGGGCTTTCGACTCTCGCCCGACACGTTGGTTACGTGACGGGCCAACTAGGGCAACCCTCTTTGCAGTGGGAAACCGGGCGAATCCTGAATCTTGCTGTCCACATACTATGGGTCTCCTTTCGTTGGTGATTTGGCTAGCAATAAGACTGATCTTATCTTAAGGTTTTTCAGGAATAAGTCAATCGAAAAAACGGGTCGAGCGGGCAGTTGTTCTCTTGTGCTCCGCCTTGACATGCAACGGCTTTCGGACTACAAGTGGGCAGCAGTTGAGCTTGCCTAACTAATTGAACGGACGGGATGGAATATGGCACCACATCTAGCTTTTGTCGGCGCGGGACCGGGGGCGGCCGACCTGATTACAATCCGCGGGGCGCGACTGTTGCGGCATGCCGATCTGGTGGTTTTCGCGGGCAGTCTGGTGGATCGCCAGCTGGTTGCGCGCTATGCCACTGCCGCCGAGGTGTACGACTCGGCCGGCATGACCTTGGGGGAGGTCATGGACGTCATGGTGCCCGCGGTTGTTGCGGGAAAAAATGTGGTTCGCCTGCATACGGGTGATCCCTCGATTTACGGTGCCATTCAGGAACAGATGGAGGTTCTGGACAGCCTGGGGATCGAATATCAGGTCATTCCGGGGGTGACCAGCGCCTTTGCCGCCGCCGCCGCGTTGAAGCAGGAGTTGACTCTGCCGGAGGTTTCCCAGACCGTGATCTTCACCCGGCTGGAGGGTCGGACCCCGGTGCCGGAGAATGAACAGCTGCACAAGATCGCCGCCATCGGAGCCACGCTGGTGATCTATCTTTCGGTGGGTATGATCGAGCAGGTGGTTGCCCAACTCCTGCAAGGGGCCTATCTGCCTGAAACCGCCGCCGCGGTGGTCTGTCGGGCCTCTTGGGAGGACGAGCAGACCGTCAGCGGCAGCCTGGCCGATATCGCCGACAAGGTCCGTGCGGCGGGTATCGACCGTCAGGCGCTGATCGTGGTGGGAGATGTGCTGGCCGCGCGCCGCCAGGGGCTCAAGGCCAAATCTCTCTTGTATGACGGCGCCTTTGCCCACGGATTCCGGGGCGTCGTCGCCTGATATGCGCATCGCCGTGATCGCCATTACCCGTAACGGGGCTCTCTTGGGGAAAAAACTGCGCGAGGGGCTGGCCGGCGGGGAGTTGCACGTGTCCAGCCGTTACGCCGGTCAGGCCGGCAAGGACCGGCGGCTCTTCGAACCGGGGGAACTGAAAGGGCTGCTGGCCTCGCTGTGGGGCAGGGTGGATGGGTTCGTGCTGATCATGGCCACCGGCATCGTTGTGCGCATGATTGCGCCACTTTTGGAATCCAAAGAGAGCGACCCGGCCGTGGTGACCATGGATGATGCCGGCCGCTTTGCGATCGCGCTGCTCTCGGGCCATCTGGGCGGGGCCAATGAACTGGCCGAACGCTGCGCCTTCATCAGCGGCGCCCGGGCGGTCATCACCACGGCCACCGATGCCAATAATCTCCCCTCCTTCGACATGCTGGCCAAGGAACAGGGGTGGGTGATCGATGACATCAGCCGGGTCAAGACCCTCAACACGCTGCTGCTGGATGGGGACGAGATCGCCGTGGTCGATCCGAGCGGGCAGGTGCGCAGCTGGTTTCATGGCCGCGGCAAGCTCTCCTTCCACACGACCTTTGCCGAGGCGATCGACAGCCGGGCCCGGGGATTTCTGTTCGTCACCAACCGTCACCTGCCGCCCCGGACCCAACCGGTCAATCTCTTGATCCTGCGCCCCCGCAACCTGGTGCTCGGCATCGGCTGCAACCGCGGCACAGGGGTGGATGAGATCGATGAGTTCGTGGCCGCCCATCTCAAACGGATCTTCGTCTCGATGAAGAGTGTCCGCTGCATCGCCTCCGCCGTTGCCAAACAAGATGAGGCCGGTCTGCTGGCCTACGGGGCGCGTTACTCCATCCCCCTGGAATTTTTCGAGAGCGCAGAGCTGAACCGGGTGGCCTGCCCCTCGCCCCCCTCCGAGTACGCCCGGGCAGCCATCGGCGCGGTCGGCGTGGCCGAACCGGCTGCCCTGCTGGCCTCACACGGCGGGCGTCTGATGCTGCAGAAGGTCAAATCGGCTAACGTCACCCTGGCGGTGGCAGAGATGAGAGAGAACAACCATGTCTGAAAAAACATTGCTGGCCATAACCATGGGCGACCCTTGCGGGGTGGGGCCGGAGATTATCGTCAAGGCGCTCCAGTCTGCTGAAATCGCCCCGCTCTGTGTGCCGTTCGTCATCGGTGATGTTGCTGCGCTGGAGCGCGCCTTGGTGGTCTGCGCTTCGCCCATGAAGATCCATCCGATCAGCGAGCCGGAAGAGGCCTTTTCAGCGCCGCAGGGCGGCATCCCGCTGCTGACGCTCTCCCGGCTGGAGGAAACGGATATCCGTTACGGCCAGCCCACACCGGCGGCGGGGGATGCCGTCTTCCGCTACATCTGCGCTGCTGCTCGCTTCTGTCTGCAAGGGCGTGTGGCGGCCATGGCAACGGCGCCGATCAGCAAGGAGGCCATGCACCGGGCCGGGCACGATTACCCCGGTCATACCGAACTGCTGGCTGAACTGTGTGGAACGGATGAATTTGTGATGATGCTGGCCGGTGAGGTGTTGCGGGTCAGCCTGGTGACGATCCATGAGGCCTTGGCGGATATACCGCGTCTGGTCACCTTTGAGCAGGTGCTGAAGACGATTCGCATCACTGCCGCCGGGGTTAGCCGTCTGACCGGCAAGCTCCGTCCGCATCTGGCGGTGTTGGCCCTCAATCCGCACTGCGGCGAGGGGGGTAAGTTCGGGGGGGAGGAGCGTGAGATCATCGCACCGGCCATACGGGCCGCCCAGGCCGAGGGGATCGACGCGGTCGGGCCGCTTTCGGCCGATACGCTCTTTTACTTCGCAGCGCAGGGCACCTATGACGGCGTGGTGGCCATGTATCACGATCAGGGGTTGATCCCGCTCAAGCTCTTGCACTTTGACGACGGGGTCAACATCACCCTGGGGTTGCCGATCATCCGCACATCGGTGGATCACGGCACGGCCTACGATCTGGCGGGGACGGGACGGGCGTCGGAGAAGAGTATGCTGGCGGCCATCCGCATGGCAATACGGATGGCCGGCTCGTCCTGACAGCAGACCAGTATCCTGAAATCTGCATTTACTCTCGCAACGGCGCAAAGGTCGCAAAGAAATTCAAATAGTTTCCGTGAAAGAGACTCTCACCAAACGGGTGAAAGACCAGCATGTTATAACTGGTTGATTTAACCCCGCGTTCTTGGCGAGCTTTGCGTGAAACTGTTTTTTTCAGGATTATTGTTGTTACTGGGAGCGCTACGCGGCGGCTTCCTTGACCTTTTTGACCCGTTTGACGGTCGCACGTACCTTGGGCAGAGCCGCGATGTCGGCAGGCGACACGAAGCTCGCCGCATCGGCCGGCTGAAGGATTGGGTAATGGGAGGAGGCGATCTTCCTGGTTATGCCATCACTGAACTGGATCGTTGCCTTGCAGGCAGACACTTCCATGACCTTGCCGACTCCCCATTCAATCGCTCCGGAGTGACTCACTACGATACCTCGTTTGATAATCATCTTCTCTCCTTGTTCGACCGGGTTAACAACACCTGCTGCTGAAATGCTACACGGCTTGCCGCCACCCTGAAGGATGGCGCGTGAAGAATCTGCTTACAAAGGGACGTTGCCGATTATCCCCTGGGGTTTGACAAACGAAGTGGCTGGAGATGACCGGAAAACAGATTGGATTCGAACTAACGAAGGCACTGATTTCAAGTGGCAGGTCAATTAGTTAACTATACTCCCTCATTAAATTTATAGCCAGGTATATTAAAAGTGTAACACCTCACCACCAGACAGGTCACGCTTCGGGAAGCAGGGGGCGTTCCAGGACAACCCGGAACGCCTCCAAGCCGTGACTGAAAAAGGCATGCGCCGAACCCCACAGATAGAGGCGAAAACTGCGGTACAGCCTCTCCCCCCAACGACGGACGATCTCCTCCCGGGCAGCTTCAAGATTCTCGGCCCAAGCCTTACAGGTCAGGTAGTAGCTGTAACGGTCATTGTGGACCGCCAGTACTTCCAGTTCTGTCCGATCAAGCGCTGTCAGAAAATCGTGCAAACAGAAGTAGGAATGGTTCCCGGGGAATATGTAGCGTGAGATGAAGGTCGGTTTGGAATACTTTTTCCTATAGGCGCTGGCATCCAGATATACCCGTCCTCCCGGCTTGAGCAGGCGCTGGAACTGGCGCAGCACAGCCGGGTAGTCGGAGAGATGTTCCATGACCCCCAGAATGACGATCGCATCGTAGGGTTGGGGAGATTCATGCTCGAAAAAATCCTGGAAGCGCGTCTGGCAGGGGAGTTGGAGTTGCTCAATCAACCCTGAAATAAAGCGTTCCGACTGGTGCGAGATGGTCAGCGAAGTGACCCGTATGCCTCGTCGGCCGGCGTATTCCGTAAATGTCCCCCAACCGCCACCCACATCCAGAACCCGATCCCCCGCCTGCACCCGGCAGGCCGCAAGGGCAAAATCCAGCTTTCGTCGCTGGGCCGTCTCCAGCGCCTCATCATCCTGTTCAAATAGTGCCTGGGAATAACAGCGGGTCGAATCCATGAAGGCCAGGAAAAAGTCCTTGTCATGCTCGTAGTGCTGTGCAATCGCCTTTTGGTTGGTAGGTACCTGGCCGATGAAGATGGGCAGCAATCTGTTCAACAGATACTGCAGGGGATGTCTGTCGCTCAGTATGCTCCGGAAATTGGCCAGCTTGAACATATCACCGCTGATCTCCAGGCAGCCGGACATGTAGGCCTCGCAGAATTTGAGCTCATCAAAGCTGCACAAAGCGGCCAGTCCGTTGCGATCGTTGACCACGAAAGAAATGACAGGTTCTCCGCTGCCAAAGTGATAGTTACGGCCACCGCGCAGTTGCAGCTCGAAGGGGAAGCCGATCTTGTCGCCCATGTGTCTTTGAATCAGCTTGATGATCCGGTCATAGGTTGCCGCATGTAAACCCAAAGCAGATTCGGACATGCTCTTCACCTCTCGGGGTGTTATTTGGCCCTTAGGTACTGGTTCGGCCAGGGTGCTTCCGCGTGCAGCGCCGTGGCGGCGTGCAGCGGCCAATAGGGATCGCGCAGCATCTGTCGCCCCAGAAAGACGACATCGGCCTGGGCGGTGGCCACGATCTGCTCGGCCTGGAACGGCTCGGTGATGTAGCCGACGGCCCCGCTGGCAATCCCGGCCTCGGCCCGGACCCTGGCTGCAAAGGGGACCTGGAAACCGGGGCCGAAGGGCACCGGCTCATCCGGAACCGCAAAGCCCGAGGAACAGTCGATCAGGTCCACCCCGATCTCCTTCAGTTGCCGGGCCAGAACCAGCGACTGGTCAATATCCCAACCACCCTCCACCCAGTCGGTCGACGAAATTCGCACAAAGAGCGGCAGTTCCAGTGGCCATGTCTCCCGCACCGCCCGGGCCACCCGCAGGGGGAAACGGAGCCGGTTTTCCAGGGGGCCGCCGTAGGTGTCGTCGCGCCGGTTAACCAATGGGGAGAGGAATTCATGCAGCAGGTAGCCGTGGGCCATGTGCAACTCAATCGTCTGGAAACCGGCGGCCAGGGCCCGGCGCGCTGCGGAGCAAAACTGGGCCTCAATCTCGTCCATCTCGGCCAGCGTCAAGGCGCGGGGCACGGTATGGCCTGCGTCGAAGGGGAGGGCGCTGGGCGCAAGCGGTTGCCAGCCGCAGGCCTCCATCCCCAGGGGGCCGCCGCCCAGCCAGGGGAGTGAGCATGACCCCTTGCGACCGGCATGGGCCAGCTGGATGCCCGCTATGGCGCCTTGTTCTTTGATGAAGCGGGCGATGGGGGCAAAGGCCTCGGCATGGGCGTCGCTCCAGATGCCGCTGTCGTCAGGGCTGATGCGCCCCTCGCGGCTGACCGCGGTGGCCTCGACCATGACCAGTCCCGCGCCACCCACGGCCCGGCTGCCGAGGTGGACCAGATGCCAGTTGCCGGGTAGCCCCTCCTGGCTGGAATACTGGCACATGGGGGAAACGAAGATCCGGTTGCGGAACGTGATCGAACGCAGGGTCAGGGGGGAAAACAGCATGCTCATGAAATATCTCCATCGTATTTGGTGTGTTATCCGTACCTAACGGGAATTGCAGTCGTTACAAGGCATAGCTTTAACGGAGGATAATTAGCAACTAACGTGCCAGAGCACAGTCGATGATTCGGGGGGCGCAACAACCTGATTACACGTGGGAAATCACTGTCGAACCTCTGGGCGGATCTGGATTGAAATAGCAACCTTTGTAGCAGCAGGCAAGAAGCGCCACGCTTGAATTACACTTGTAATATCGCTTGGTTGGTGCTCGCCGTGATCTTGGCAGTGCAATAGTTGTTGCAGGATGAGGGTGGCACGTTGTGCCGGCAGCCCGGCAAAGGGTAGGGGGGAGCGAAAATACATGAAATTATTGCAAAAGTTATTGCTCGGGTAAAATTTTAATCTGTTATACTGTTGACAGAGGGACGTATGTCTCAACTACCGCCTAACAGAGCGGGTACAATATATGTGCAGATCATGATGAATTCCACATTATGTCTGAGAGGAGGATCGCATGGCCGTCATGATCGACCCGGAAAAAAGCAGCCTGCTGCGAGCGGCGCCGCGCCTGATGCAAATCCTGCGTGTGCTCGCCAGACACAAGTTTCTGAACGCGTTGCGCGGCAAGAAACATTGGCCACCTCCGAAAGAGGTTCGGGAAACCTTTGAGGAACTGGGGCTGACCTTTCTCAAATTTGGCCAGGTACTCGCCATGCGGCGCGATCTGCTACCGGACGCCTATATCAAGGAACTGGAACTGCTGCACGACCAATTACCGGCGCTGGGCATCGATGCGATTCGCGCGACGGTCGAAGAGGAATTGGGCGCACCGCTTTCGGAACTCTTCGCAACCTTCGGCGAAACGCCGCTGGCCGCCGCCACCATTGCCCAGGTACATGAGGCAACCATGCCGGATGGGCGACACGTAGCCGTCAAGGTCCAGCGCCCCGACCTCGAAGAGATGATTGCCACGGATATCGCGGCAATGAGCTATCTGGTCACCCTGGCGGAAAGCCTCTTGCCGCGCCTGCGCGCACTCGATCTCCCTGTTCTGGTGAGTGAATTTGCCAACAGTCTTAACCGGGAGACCGATTTCAGTCACGAGGCCCGTTCGATTATGCTCTTTCGCGAGGCCCTGGTAGATATCTCCGATCTCTGGATTCCGAGTGTCGTGGCGGAGTGTTCCGGTGAAAATGTGCTCACGATGGATTTCTCGACCGGCGAACGGGTGGATGTCTACGCCAGGTTGCACCCGGATGAGATGCCGCGCCTGATCAATACCCTGGTCAGGTTGACGCTGCAAACGATCTTCGAAGAAGGGTTGTTCCATGCCGACCCCCATCCCGGCAATGTCTTGGTTCTGCCCGACGGACGGCTCTCGCTGCTTGATTTCGGGATGACGGGCGAGCTGGACGAGCCGATGCGCGAATCGCTGACTCTCATGCTCGAAGCGGTCGTCAAAGGCGATGCTCGGGCAGCCACCGAGGCCTATCTGGAAATGGCGCCGCAAGGGAGCGAAAAGGTTAACCGGGCGGCGTTATTGATGGACATAAAGGCCGTGCTCTACGAAATCCACCGCAGCGATCTGGCGGAGGTATCCATCGGGGATTCATTCGATTCGCTGCTGCGCGCCGGAAGTCGGCACGGGGTCCACAATCCGGGCGAGTTCTTTCTGCTGACGCGCACCTTCGTTATCCTGGAATCGATGATACGCGAACTCGACCCGGAACATAACTATATGGGATCATTTCGCGAAGAGATCACGCGACTGACCGAGAAACACTTTTCGCTGGAGCGAATCAAGGAAAAGAGCACCAAATTGATGCGTGAAATGGAGCGCCTGGTAAGTGATGGGCCCGGTGACACGCGCCGCGTCCTGCGGCGTATCGCCGAGGGCGATCTGGGCCGCTTGCGGGCCCCGGCAATCGAGGCCCTGGGAGGGCGCGTCAGCCGCAACCTGGAGCGGCTCACCACATCCATTGCTGCCGCGGCGCTCGTGATCGGCGGTTCCATGTTGGTGAATGTCTCGCTGCCGGGCTGGCACCACATCCTTGGCGAATCGATGGTCTATGTCGGGATAGTCGGAACGATCATCGTCTGGATCGGTGCAGTGCGCCGGGACCATGGCCGTGGCCGTGGCCGGCGGTGAGAGTTTGTGGAGTTGGGGAGTTGGGGAGTTTGTGACGTTAACTCCATGAACTCTATGAACTCCATAAACTCAATAAAGGGGTCGCAATGACAACAGACAAAGACAAGGGCGTGGCAGCGGTTACCGTTGACACGGGGGAAATCATCGCCGAGGTCCGTAGCGAGGCAACTCTGCTCAAGGCGGAAGCGCTGCAGAGCGCGATCTTCAACAGCGCCAACTTTTCCAGCATCGCCACCGACGCCAGGGGGGTCATCCAGATTTTCAACGTCGGTGCGGAACGGATGCTGGGCTACACGGCCGCCGAAGTGATGAACAAGATCACCCCGGCCGACATCTCCGACCCTCAGGAGGTCATCGCCCGCGCCGAGGAGCTGAGCCTGGAACTGGGTACCCCGATCACGCCCGGTTTCGAGGCCCTGGTCTTCAAGGCTTCGCGCGGCATCGAGGATATCTACGAGTTGACCTACATCCGCAAGGACGGCAGCCGCTTCCCGGCGGTGGTCTCGGTCACGGCCCTGCGCGACGAGCAGGGCGCCATCATCGGCTATCTGCTGATCGGCACCGACAACACCGCCCGCAAGCAGGCCGAAGAGGCGCTGCTCAAGGCCGGGGCGCTGCAGAGCGCGATCTTCAACAGTGCCAACTTCTCCAGCATCGCCACCGACGCCAAGGGGGTCATCCAGATCTTCAACGTCGGCGCGGAACGGATGCTGGGCTACACGGCTGCCGAGGTGATGAACAAGATCACCCCGGCCGACATCTCCGATCCCCAGGAGGTCATCGCCCGTGCCGAGGAATTGAGCCTGGAACTGGGCACCCCGATCACGCCCGGTTTCGAGGCCCTGGTCTTCAAGGCTTCGCGCGGTATCGAGGATATCTATGAACTAACTTACATCCGCAAGGACGGCAGCCGCTTCCCGGCGGTAGTTTCCGTGACGGCCCTGCGCGACGAGCAGGATGCCATCATCGGCTATCTGCTGATCGGCACCGACAACACCGCCCGCAAACAGATCGAGGCGGAGCAGAAGCAGCTCAGTCAGCGGCTGCGCGACCATCAGTTCTATACCCGCTCCCTGTTCGAATCCAACATCGACGCGATCATGACCACCGATCCATCCGGCATCATCACCGATGTCAACAAGCAGATGGAGGTGCTCACCGGCTGCACCCGCGACGAGCTGATCGGCGCGCCCTTCAAGAACTACTTCACCGATCCGGAACGGGCCGAAAAGAGTACCCGCCAGGTGTTGCGGGAGAAGAAGGTCACCGACTACGAACTGACCGCCCGCACCAGGGACGGCAAGGAAACGGTGGTCTCATTCAACGCGACCACCTTCTACGACCGGGACAGGAAGCTGCAGGGGGTCTTCGCCGCTGCGCGCGATATCACCGAGCGCAAACGTCTGGATCAGGTGCTGCAGGAAAAGAATGTCGAACTGGAAAACGCCAAGTCCGTGGCGGAAAAAGCCAACCTCTCCAAATCCGAATTCCTCTCCAGTATGAGCCATGAGCTGCGCTCTCCGCTCAACGCGATCCTCGGTTTTGCCCAACTGCTGGAGTCCGGTGCGCCGCTGCCAACGGCCACCCAAAAGGGAAGTATCGAGCAGATTCTCAAGGCGGGCTGGTATCTGTTGGAGCTGATCAATGAAATTCTCGACCTTGCGCTGATCGAGTCGGGCCGGCTGTCGTTGTCCCTGGAACCCATGTCGTTGGTCGAGGTCATGCTCGAATGCCGGGAAATGATCGAACCACAGGCGCAAAAAAACGGCATCCAGATGACGTTTCCCCAGTTTGAAACCCCCGTCTTTGTGCATGCCGATCGAACCAGGGTCAAGCAGGTGCTGATCAATCTGCTCTCCAACGCGATCAAATACAACCGGCCCCAGGGGACGGTCGACGTGACCTGCAGCGTGATCAACGAAAAACGGATCCGCATCAGCGTGCATGATACGGGCGAGGGCTTATCCCCCGAAAAGCGCGCCCAACTCTTTCAGCCTTTCAACCGTCTCGGACAGGAAGCCCGCTCCGAGCAAGGCACCGGCATCGGCCTGGTGATGAGCAAGCGTCTGGTCGAATTGATGGCCGGCGAAATCGGCGTGGAGAGCAGTGTCGGAACAGGCAGTGTCTTCTGGTTCGAACTGAACCAGTCGCTTGAACCGCAAGCAGTGGACGGAGCAGGCGAAGCGCTGGCACCCCATCATGCCCATGTTCACTCCGGCACAATGTCGCGGACCCTGCTGTATGTGGAAGATAATCTGGCAAACATGCAACTGGTCGAACAGCTCATCGCCCGGCGTCCCGACCTGCGACTGTTGACGGCGGTGGATGCCATACTCGGCGTCACGCTGGCGCGCACCCGTCACCCGGATGTGATCCTGATGGATATCAATCTGCCCGGCATGAACGGTATCCAGGCCCTGAAAATCCTCCGTGAGGATCCGGTGACGGCGCAGATCCCGGTGCTGGCCATCAGCGCCAATGCCATGCCCCACGATATCAAAAAGGGGCTGGAGGCGGGTTTTCTCAGTTATCTGACCAAGCCGATCAAGGTTGACGAGTTCCTGGAGGCGCTGGATATGGCGCTGGAGTTTGCGGATACCAGGAAAGAAAAGGGGGGGGAATCCCCATGACCGTCACTAATGCCGAAATCCTCAATGCCTCCATTTTGATCGTCGATGATCTGGAAGCCAATGTGCAACTGCTCGAACAGATGCTGAGCAATGCCGGATATACGCGCATTTCTTCGACGATGGATCCGCGTACCGTCTGTGCTTTGCATCGCGATCACCATTTTGATCTGATCCTGCTCGATCTGCGCATGCCCGGCATGGACGGTTTTCAGGTGATGGAAGGGTTGAAGGAGATCGAAAGTGATGGCTACCTGTCGGTGCTGGCCGTTACCGCCCAGCCGGCTCACAAACTGCGCGCCCTGCAGGGGGGCGCGAAAGATTTCATAGCCAAGCCATTTGATCTGGCCGAGGTCCTGACCCGGGTTCACAACATGCTGGAAGTCCGTCTGCTGCATGAGGCGGCCCGCAATTACAGCAAGATGCTGGAGGTTCTGGCCCTGAACGATCCGCTGACCGGGCTGGCCAACCGACGCCTTCTGGCCGACAGGATGTCCATGGCCCTGATCCATGCGCGCCGGAACAGCAGCGCCATGGCGGTGGTCTGTCTGGACCTGGACGGCTTCAAGCAGATCAACGACACCTTCGGGCACTCTAGCGGGGACACGTTGCTGAAATTGGTCGCGCAGCGCCTGCTGGCAACGGTGCGCGAAGAGGACACCGTGGCGCGCCTGGGTGGTGACGAATTCATCATCGCCCTGTGGCATGTCAGCGATATGGACTATGCGGCTGGCGTGGCGTCACGGGCGATCGAGGCCCTGGCCCAACCCTATGACATCGCCGGCTCGTCCGTCAAGATCACCACCAGCGCGGGAATCAGCATCTATCCCGAGCATGGCGAGGACGCGGAGACACTGATGAAGAACGCGGACCTGGCCTTGTACGAGGCCAAGGCCGCGGGCAGGAACGCCTATCGAATCTTCGAGCGCACAAGTTGATAACCGGCGGATACGTTTATCATCCGAGCAAGCTCATGCAACCAGCGTAAGCTTGAAGTAAGGGGGGCATCATGGGGATTGACAAAAACAGGATTCTGTCAACATCAGGTGCCGAACTGCGTCGCCACGCGGAAGAGCGCTTGCGTGAGAAATCGGAAGAAGTGCAGACAGATCGGAACGAGCAGGATATGCAGAGGCTCGTCCATGAACTCGAAGTTCATCAGATCGAGCTGGAGATGCAGAACGAAGAGCTGCATCAGGCCAGGGATGAGGTGGAGAAATCACTGGAAAAGTATACCGAACTCTACGATTTTGCTCCGGTCGGCTACTTTACCCTCGACCATGATTCGCTCATCAGTGCCGCGAATCTCACTGGTGCCAGCCTCCTGAAGGTTGAGCGTTCCCGTTTGATCGGTCGCCGTTTCGCGCAGTTCCTTACCGGGAAATGTCGTCCGGATTTCACCGCTTTTCTTGACCGGGTCTTTACCAGTCAGGGCAAAGAGGCGTGCGAAGTGGCGCTCCTGAACAAGGAGAATTTCCCGCACATCGTGCAGATTGAAGCCATCGCCGGCGCTTCGGAGCGGGAGTGCCGCCTGGCCCTGATCGACATAACCGGGCGCCGGCAGGCCGAGGAAGCCTTGCGTGAGATTGAAGAGCGCATGTACCGACTGGCTGAAACGGCTGTCGACGCCATTATCATGCTGGATGACGGCGGCATGGTTACGTTCTGTAATGTCGCGGCTGAAAAAATGTTTGGCGGTCCTGCTGCGGAGATAATCGGCCAGGATTTCCACCGGCTTTTCATTCCCGAACGTCATCTCGGTGCCGAGACAAAGGGGTTTGCCGTGTTCAGGGGGCATGGAACGGGGCCGTTAATCGGCAGGAGGACGGAAGTTACGGCGCTGCGGAAGGATGGGACCGAATTCTCGATGGAGCTTTCTATTTCGGCCTTGAAGTTACAGGGGAAGTGGAACGCCATCGGCATCATGCGGGATGTCACCGAACGCAAACAGTTGGAAATGGAAATCCAGGATGGTCGGGAGTATGCCGAGAACATCGTCGAAACCGTGCGCGAGCCGCTGGTAGTGCTCAATTCCGACCTGAAGATCCTCACCGCCAACCACAGCTTCTATGACACCTTCAAGGTTACGTCCGAGGAGACCATCGGCAATTTCATCTACGATGTTGGTAACCGGCAATGGGACATTCCCAAGCTGCGGATCCTGGTCGAGGAGATTCTACCCAACGATACGGTGATCAATGGTTATGAGGTCGAGCATGATTTTCCCGATATCGGCCGCAAAATTATTCTGCTCAACGCCCGGCAGATCTTCCGGGAAAAAATCGGCTCACGCATAATCCTGCTGGCCATGGAAGACATTACCGCGCGTAAACAGTTGGAAACGGAGATCCAGGATGCTCGCGAATACGCCGAGAACATCGTCGAAACCGTGCGCGAGCCTATGGTGGTACTGAGTTCCGACCTGAAGATCCTCACCGCCAATCACAGCTTCTACGAGACGTTCAGGGTTACGCCCGAGCAGACCATCGGTAATTTTATCTACGACGTTGGCAATCGGCAATGGGACATTCCCAAACTGCGGATCCTGGTCGAGGAAATCCTGCCCAATGATACGGTGATCAATGGTTATGAGGTCGAGCATGATTTTCCCGGCATCGGTCGCAAGGTTATTCTGCTCAACGCCCGGCAGATCTTCCGGGAAAAAATCGGTTCTCACATAATCCTGCTGGCCATGGAAGACATTACCGAGCGCAAGCTGGCAGAGAAACGGATCGGTGAGGTCATGCGGCAGCAGCAGGCCATTCTCGATAATATCCCCAATATTGCCTGGCTTAAGGACAGGGAAGGGAAATACGTCGCGGTAAACTACCCCTTTAGCAAGGCGTTGGGCATGCTACCCGAGGATTTGGTCGGGAAAAACGATTATGATATCTACCCACCCGATCAGGCGGTGAAATACGAGAAAGACTTCCGGCATGTCATTGCGACCGGAACGCGCACATATATCGAAGAGTCCCTTGTTGATCGGGAGGGGAAAATTCAGTACCTGGAGAAGATTAAAACTCCCATCTTCAATGATGCAGGCGAGGTCATCGGAATCATCGGCATCGCCCATGACATTACCAGCCGCAAGGAAGTCGAGGTGTCGCTCCGTCACGACAGTACCCACGATATTTTGACCGGCCTCTATAACCGCTCGTTTTTTGAAGAGGAGTTGGACCGGCTTGCTCGCAGCAGAATGTTTCCCCTGAGCATCGTGATGGCGGATGTGAATTGTCTGAAAACTGTCAATGACAACCTGGGGCATGCCGCGGGGGATGATCTGATCCGTTTGGCGGGGCGGATTATCCTGGAGGCATTCCGGTCCGAGGACATCGTTGCCCGCATCGGGGGGGACGAATTTGCCGTTCTTCTTCCGGGAACGGCCGCGACGGTTGCGGAGGAGGCTGTCGAACGGCTTATGAAACGCCCTGAAATCATCACGAGCCAGGTGAGTATCGCCTTCGGAATCGCTACCGCAGAGAGTAAAGATCAGCTTGCGGAAGCTTTACGGCTAAGCGATGAGAAGATGTACCGGAATAAATCGGGGCAGAAAGCATTGTAGGCCGGCGGGTCAGGGGGAATCCTATGAAACCGAGCGCTGTACAAGCAAAAATGTCGACCAGCATAGCCGGCGCAGAGCAGAGCGGTGTGGAGCAAGCGCTCAGGAAGTCGGAGCTGCGTTACCGCCGTCTCTTCGAAACGGCCCAGGACGGCATCCTGATCCTGGATGCCGAGAGCGGATTGATCAGCGACGTCAATCCGTATCTGATCGACATGTTGGGCTACTCGCGGGAAGAGTTTGTGGAAAAGAAACTCTGGGAAGTCGGTGCCTTCAAGGATATGGAAGCCAGCCGGGACTCCTTCCAGGCCCTGCAGAAGAATGAATTTATCCGCTACGAAAACCTGCCGCTCAGAACCAAAGACGGGCGCCTGGTGCAGGTGGAATTCGTCAGTAACGTCTATCTGGTTGGCGATGAAAAGGTCATCCAGTGCAATATCCGCGATATCAGCGACCGCAAACGCGCCGAGGCGGCCACACGGGCCAAGGATGAGGCCCGTGTGTCGCTGGTCGAAAATCAGGAGGCCCACTGGTTGATGGTCGAAAATCTGCCGGTCGGTGTGATCGTCCATGCCCCCGATACCCGGATTCTATTGTGTAACCCCGAAGCCGCGCACTTGCTGGGGATGGCGGCGGATCAGATGCTGGGCATGGCCGTCGCTGATCTGGGCAGAAACTTTGTACGCGAGGATGGCAGTCCCATGCCTCTGGATGAGTTCCCCGTTAATCGAGTAATCGCCACGGGGCATGTGCTGAAGAATTTTGTCATGGGTATTACCGTCGGCAGCGACGAAGATTATCGCTGGGGCTTGGTGAATGCCTATCCCGAGTTTGACAGCAGCGGGCTTTTGCGGCAGGTCGTGGTCACATTCGCGGATATCAGCGACATAAAGTGCGCGGATGAACGAATCCGGCGGCATCTTGAACATCTGACCGCCCTGGTTGAGATCGGTCGCGCCATTAATTTCAGTTTTGACCTGAATCTCAGCCTGACCACGCTCCTCACCCATGTAATTGTTCAACTGGGGGTTGACGCAGCCGACGTGCTCTTGTTCAACCGCCACTCCCGGATGCTGGAATACGTTGCCGGGCGCGGTTTTCACACCAAGGCCATCGAACACGCCCGCCAACCCGTGGGCGAGGGGTATGCCGGCCGCGCTGCGGAGGAACGCAGCATCATTCATATCCCTGATCTGGCGCAGGAGCAGGACAGTTTTCTGCGCAAGATACTTTTGGCCGGGGAGGAGTTTGTCAGCTATCATGGCGTGCCCTTGATCGCCAAGGGGCGGGTCGTGGGGGTACTGGAAGTATTCCAGCGCAGTCACGCTGCCCACGATCAGGAATGGCACGACTTCCTCAAGGCCCTGGCCGCCCAGGCCGCGATTGCCATCGATAACGCCACCCTCTTCGATAACCTGCAGCGTTCCAACCGGGAGCTTACCCAGGCCTACGACGCCACCATCGAGGGGTGGTCGCGGGCCCTGGAACTGCGCGACAACGAGACCGAAGGGCACACGCAGCGGGTCGCCGTCCTGACCGTCAAGCTGGCGCGTCTGTTCGGATTGAGCGATGCGGAGCTGGTGCAAGTCCGTTGGGGGGCGCTGTTGCACGACATCGGCAAGATGGGTGTCCCGGACGCCATTCTGCTCAAACACGATACGCTGACCGAGGAGGAATGGCTCGTAATGAGAAAGCACACGCTGTATGCCTTCGAGATGCTTTCACCGATCCGTTACCTGCGTGCGGCACTCGACATCCCCTATGCCCACCATGAAAAATGGGACGGCAGCGGCTACCCCCTGGGCTTGAAAGGGGAACAGATCCCGCTCGTGGCGCGCATCTTCGCGGTGGTTGACGTCTGGGATGCCCTGAGGTCCGATCGGCTCTACCGCAGCTCCTGGTCCGTGGAAAAGGTGCGCGAACACCTTCTCTCTCTGGCAGGGACGCACTTTGATCCGCATGTGGTCAAGGTCTGTCTTGATTCGGATATTCTTGTGGATTGAAACGAGGAAATAAAAACCATCTGGTAGGTCGTCAAATGCCGTCAGGAGAAACCTTGGACGATTTGAAAAGTCTTTGTCGTGGACAGGTAGGCAGATAGTAACAACGAGAGAAGGTCGGCTGGTGACAGCCGACCTTCTATGTAACGTGTCCCCGATGTATCTGCTCTCTAAACCGGAGCAGTTACGCTCACAATCGTTGGTCTAAATTAAATAGCCAATAGTGGTTTTCGGAGGCACGAACCAAAATCTCTTTCTCATTAATTATATGGTGGCCCTTTGTGACTGAAATAGCAACCGCTATATTACCGTCAACGAAGGTCTGCGGAGTGCTCATCTCGTGGATATCTCTAACGGCAGCGCTCCGCACTGTCAGCTTCTTCGGGATGACCTGAATATAGGGATAAAAGCTACTCTTTCTCATTCCAGATCGGGTTCTGTTTGTCGTCGGGATGCAGTTTTATGAGTTCTTCCGGATCCACATGCCAGAAGGACTTGTCGATGGCGCCTTCCGCGTATTCCTGTTTGCGGCCATGAGCAAACGGGCACCACCAATTTTCCACAATCATCACCAGATAGACCGCGTATCTGAAGAGCGCCACACTCAGCGGACAGTAGTGCTTGCAGTTGAAGATCCAGAAGAAACGGTAGTGCGCCGGATGAAACCAGGGGATATTGATGGTTGGCTGATCTCTGTTTGCATAGCGATGTGAAACCCAGCTGGGGACAAAATCCCAATATGATTTGATCTGCATGCCGCCGACATATTTCAGGTGTGTTTTAATCAGAAAAACACCCATAACCACAAAGGGTACGGTGGTAAGTATCGGCAGATAGATGAGAGGAACGCCGAGAATCACTTTCCAGAGCGGTTGTTTTACATAGTTGCAGCCAATTTTTACGCGATCCATGTGCACCCTTTTCCGTTTGTTGAAATAGCTACTCCGCCGCTCCCATCCTGACCACAACCTGATGTTTGACCAAGCCCCGCTCCAGCCGGATCACGCCACCGTTTACACGCTGACCATCCATCTCCACCCAGGCCACACCACGCTCGACGCCCTGCGGGTTTTCCACCTGGATCGCGTAGATCGTTTCTCCGTGCCGGTAACTGAGGCTGAAACCGGGCCAGGAAGCGGGGATGACCGGATTGATGCGCATTTCTTCGCCCCGCAGCTGCAACCCGAGGACCTCTTCAACCCAGGCCCGGTACATCCAGGCCGCCGACCCGGTATACCAGGACCAACCACCCTGGCCGGTCCGGCCGGGCAGATGGTAGACGTCGGCCGCGACCACGTAGGGCTCGACCCGGTAGTGCCAGACCGCCTCCGCATCGCGGGCATGTTCGATCGGGTTAAGCATGCGCAAGAGCTGCACCGCCCGTTCTCCATCCCCTTTGCGGGCCATGGCCATGGCCATCCAGAGGGCGGCGTGGGTGTACTGCCCCCCGTTCTCCCGCACGCCGGGGGGATAACCCTTGATGTAGCCGGGCGAGGGGTGCGATTGGTCGAAGGGGGGCTCAAAGAGCAGTACCACACCTTCGTCCTGGCGGACAAGGTGTTGCCAGGCCGACTCCAGGGCCTGGTCGGCGCGCAGCGGATCGGCCGCGCCGGAGAGCCAGGCCCACGACTGGGGCAGGGAATCGATCCTGGCCTCCCTGTTGGCCGCGGAGCCGAGCGGTGAACCATCATCGAAGGTCCCCCGCAGATACCACTCCCCATCCCAGCCGGCCTGTTCGATGCGCTGAATCAAGGCCAGCCGCTCCGCTTGATAGCTCTCGCTCAACTCCGTGTGCTGCAGCAGCTCCGCCAGCTGTGCCATGCCCTCTAACAACTCACACAAAAACCAGCCCAGCCAGACGCTCTCACCCCTGCCCTCGGCGCCCACCAGGTTCAGGCCGTCGTTCCAATCTCCCGTACCGATCAAGGGCAGGCCATGGGGGCCGTTCGTCAGACCGCGCTTTGTCGCGCGGCAACAGTGCTCGAAGAGCGAGGCGCGTTCCGGGGTGACCTCCGGCGTGGAGAACTGCTCGTGTTGGTCCGCTGCCAAAAGCGGTGCCTGCAGGAAGGGTATTTCTGTCCGCAGGATCTCCACATCGCCGGTTGTGCGGACGTAGTGCGCGACCAGATAGGGGAGCCAGAGCAGGTCGTCGGAGATGCGTGAACGGATCCCGGCGCCTTTTGGTGGATGCCACCAATGTTGCACATCCCCTTCGCTGAATTGCCGGCCGGCGGCCAGCAGGATCTGCTCGCGCGCCAGTTCCGGCCGGGAGTAGAGGAAGGCCATGACATCCTGCAGCTGGTCGCGAAAGCCGAAGGCGCCGCCCGACTGGTAAAAGGCGGAGCGCCCCCAGATGCGGCAACTCAGGGACTGGTACTGCAACCAGCGGTTAATCAGCAGGTCGGCGGCCAGTTCGGGGGTCTGGACCTGGATCGTCCCCAGCAGATCATCCCAGCAGGCCTTGGTCTGATCGAGCGCGTCCTGCACTGCCAGATCCTCCCGGAACGCCAGCACCAGTTCGCGGGCCTGTTCCAGGGAGTCGGCCTGGCCCAGCATGCAGGTGATATCACGGCGCTCGTTGGGCGCCATTTCCAGGGCAACCCGCAGGGCTGCGCAGGGGTCCAGGCCCGCTCCACTTCTCTGCGACAAACGGACCAGTTCCATGGCTGCCGGGTTGGCCAGCGAGCGGTTACGGCCGATGAAGGCGCCGCGGTCGCCGCCGTGGGAGTCGGCCGGTGGGGAGATGGCCACGAAGGTGACCCGCTCCCCGTACTCGGGGTGGTAGCGGTTATAGGCCAGCATGGCCTGGGCCTCATCATCCCAGGTGGTCACCACATGCATCTGGGAGGTTTCGCGGTGTTCCCCGAGGGTCAGTTCCACGTAATAGGTCAACGAGAGCCTGCGCCTGCGGGAAGAGGCGTTGGTAAGCCGCAGTCGCTGTAGTTTGATCGGCTTGCCGCCGCTTTCGTCCAGCGGTACGAAGACGGTCAGCTCCTGTTCGATGCCGTGGCTGTTATGCTCGAAGACCGTATAGCCGGCTCCGTGCCTGGCCCGATAGGCGCTCTTCTCGCGGATCGGCGCCGCGGTCGGCGACCAGAACATGCCGCTCTCTTCGTCGCGGATGTAGAGCGCCTCCGAGGGCGGGTCCAGGACCGGGTCGTTCGACCAGCCGGTCAGACGGTTGCGCTGGCTGTTGCCATACCAGCTGAAGCCGGAGCCGGTTTCGCTGACCATGACCCCGAAGTGCGGATTGGCGATGACATTCACCCAGGGAGCCGGGGTGTTGGTGTCCGGGCCCAGGTAGATCGCGTATTCGCGGCCATCCGGGGTAAATCCGCCCAGGCTGTTGAAGTAGTTCAGCTCCATGAAGGGGAGTGGCGCCGACGGCTCGCGGGGGGCGCGCTTGCAGGGCAGCGTTTCCAGCAGTTCGGGGAGTTCCACCTGGATCCCCAATTGTTGTGGCAGCGTGCCGCGGGCCGCCACCAGCATGACGCTGGCCGCGGCCTTGAGCAGGATCAGATCCTTTTCCGGGATCAGCGCCGCGTTCTTCAGGAAGATTCCGCCCCTCTGTTCAGCGGCCGGCAAGCGGGTGTGGGCCTGGATCAGCTGTTCCAGGCGTTCCTGGAGCGGCCGCTCATAGCCCCCGGCCTCCTCGTTGAGGATCACCAGGTCGCTGGCCAGTCCCTGTGCCCCCCAATAGGTGTGAGCCTGGAGCATCTGGCGGACCAGGCTGATCTCCCGTGCTTCGGCAATCGTCACCAGCGCAATTGGCAGGTCACCCGAGATGGCATAGGGCCACAAGCCGGCCTGTCCCTTGCGGTTGTCCAGCAGGCGTTCGGCGGGTGCGCGCAGCAGGTGATTGGGGAAGAGCAGGTGACTTGCCAGTTGTTGAAAACGACGCACTTCGTCCGGCTGGATATGGAGCAGCTGCAACTGCTGCTGGGTCGAGTGCCAGGCGCGATCCATGGCCCGTTCGATTGCATGGGGATCGCGGTATCTGTCCATCAGTTGCAGGACCTGGGCGCGGGATTCCCCGGCCGCCAGGAGCAGGGAGAGCCGGGCGCGCTGGCCCGGTTCCAGGACCAGGCTCCGCCGCATGGCGAGGATCGGATCCAGGACAAAACCCTGGCTGTTGCCCAGGTCCTGCAGGGCGCCCATGGGATTGGCCAGGGTCCGGCCACGGCCGATGAAGTGCCCCCGGTCGGTTTCAAACTGCCACCCTTCGTCGTGCAGCAGGTCAAAGTCGGCGTGCTCAAGCGTCAGGCAATGGGCCACATACAGCGGCGCTTCGTTTTCGCCGCGCGCTCGCCGGTAGGCCAGCAGCGCATGCTGCTCGGGGATCGCCTCGGTCTGGATGAAGAGTTTGTTGAAGGCCGGATGCTGGCGGTCCGCCTTGTGGGGGGCCATGGAGAGTTCCACGTAGCTGGTCAGGTCGAGGCGGCGCGGCCGGTCGCTGCGATTGATCAGGGTCATCCGGCGCAGCTCCAGGTCGTCTTCCGGCGAAACGATCAGCTCCGTTTCCGTGTGGATCCCGTTATCAAGGCGGCGGAACACGGCCCGGTCCAGGGCAAATTCCACCGAATAGCCGTCCACCTGCCCGCCCAGCGGATGCCAAGTGTTGGACCAGAGTTGATCCGTATCGGCCTCATGGATGTAACAGAAGCTGCCCTGGCTGTCGCAGGTCTGATCCGCCCGCCAGCGGGTAAGTTCCTGCTCGCCCCACTGGCTGTAGCCGCCGCCGCTGTTGGTGACCATCACTCCATAGCGGCCGTTGCTGAGCAGGAGCGTCCTGGGTGTGTTGGTATGGGGGGTGCTGAAGGTGATTCCCGCCGGTGCGAGTAGCTCTTCGCCCGCCAGCGGGGCTTCGTTGGGACGCGTGGAGATCAGGTGCAGGGGGGGCAGGGTCGGGATGCGCTCCTGAAGCAGGGCTTCGAAGGCCCGTACCCGTGGATCGCCGTGAAAACGGCGCGGGAAGGGGTTGTCATGGAGGAAGTTGCACAAAGACAGAAACGCCATCCCCTGGTGGTGGGCCATATAGGCCTCGATGATCACCCCGCGCTTGAGATTGCGCTTGCCGCTGTCGCGCTGCGCCTGGCGGCTGAAATCCATGGCCTCGTAGAAGCCGTACTCGGCCAGCAGACCCAGACCAGCCAGGCGTTTCAGGTTCTGCACGGATTCGACGGGCGCCACATTCAGGGCCAGCAGGGTGGCATAGGGGGCGACGACCAGCTGCTCCTCCAGGCCTCGTTTCAGGCCGAGCGCCGGTACGCCGAAGGCCTTGTACTGATAGGTCTTTTCCAGGTCCAGATCGGCAAAGGCGGACTCGGAGATACCCCAGGGCACACGCCGCGTGCGGCCGTAGGCGATCTGGACCGCCACCGCTTCACGGGCGGCCTTGTCCAGGAGCGAGTTATGGTAGGAGCTTTGGAAGAGGAGCGGCATCAGGTATTCGAACATGGTCCCGGTCCAGCTGAGCAGCACCCGCTGCCGGCCGATGGCGCCATAGGGGCGCCCCAGGGAGAACCAGTGCTCCAGGGGCACATCGCCACGGGCAATGGCGACGAAACTGCCCAGACGCGCCTCACTGGCCAGGAGATCGTAACTGGAGCCATCCAAAACGTCCGTGGAGACATTGAAGCCGATGGCGAACAACTTGTGCTTGGGGTCGTAGAGAAAGCGCATGTTCATCCCGGCCGACAACCCGCGCACCTGGGCCAGCGTCTGCTCGGCCATCCCCAGGGTCTCACCGGCCAGCCAGCGGGCCGTGTCAAAGGCCCGGAAAAGCCGGTCGAGCCATGCATCGAGGGAGGTATCGCTCTGGGGCGATTCTTCGCGGAATGCGCGCAGGAGCTGGATCGAGGCGCTTTGGCCCTGGGCCAGGGCCAAGAGCGATGGCGCTTGGGCCAGGTCCTGCCGGATGGCGCACAGGGCCTGCCGACCGAGTGGGGCGAGTTCCTGAGCGCTTTTCTCGGCCAGGATTTCGATCCAGCCCAGGTAGCTGGCGCTGTTTTGATCCCAGGCCGCGGCCTGCTCTTTCAGCTCAATGGCCCACGGGGTAGCTCCCGCGGCGGCACAGACAGAGTCGATCCCCTGCGCCATGCTCCGTTGCAGGTGGAGCAGTTCGGCAATGCCGGAGGGCGGGGCCTGCCAGTCAGCCAGGAGTGTTGCAAGGGTCTGCTGACAAACGCCGGTTATTCCCTCCCGAATCAGGGACTGTTTCAGGATTTCTCCCGTGTCGGCCAGACCGGCAAAGGCCTTGTCATCCAGCAGGGGGGCCTGGAGCAGCTCCTCAAGCCCCTGTTCAAGGGCCCACAGGGCGCCCAGCAGGTTGCCGCTGTCGACAGTAGAGACGTAGCGCGGTTCGAGGGGCGCCAGGGTCTGGATATCGTACCAGTTCAGCAGATGCCCCTGATGGAGTTCCAGACGTGCGATGGTTGCCATGCTGTCGCTCACGCGTTCGATGACCTGGTTCAGCGTCAGGTAGCCGCAGTCATGGGCACCCAGGATGCTGGTCATCCAGAGGCCGATATTGGTCGGGCTGGTGCGCATGGCCAGGCGGTCCTGATGGGCGACCTGGTAGTTGTCGGGGGGCAGCCAGCAGGTGTCGGCGCTGACAAAGGTCGAAAAATAACGCCACGTGCGCCGGGCGACCTGTCTGAGGAAGCGACGGTCCGCTTCGGGCAGCGGGTGTGCCAGCAGCCGGGTGGGACGCAGGTTGAGCAACCAGCCCAAGAGCGGGGAGAAAAACCATAGCAGCAGCCAGGGGAGGGCCTGGGGCAGGCTGTCCGGCGTGACGAACCAAATCGCCCAGCCCAGGCAGCAACTGAAGATACTCCCCAGGGCCAGGCCGGCGACGAAGAGCGGTTGCCGGCGGGAGGCGCTCCAATGGGTTGACTGGGCCGTCCACTCCAAAAGATCGCGACGGGAGATCAGGCGGCGGTAGGCGACGCGGACGATGGCGTCCAGGGCCACCGCTGCCTGGTGCGGCAGCAGGGCGGCGTCGCTGGTCGCCCTGAGCAGGTCGTGCAGCAGCTTGGAGGGGGAGAAGTACTTCAAACCCTTGCGGGTGGTCGCCATGGTGAAGGGCTGGGCCAGGGGGTGGAAAAGCAGCTGCAGGGCGACCACCAGTGAGGCGAACGCGCCAAACCTGGGTGACAGGGACCAGGCAACGATCAACAGCCCCAGGCTGGCGGCGGGCAGCAGGCTGCGGCGCAGGTTGTCGAGGATCTTCCAACGGCTCAACCGGGAGAGCGGATTAACCCCGCGCCCGCCGGACGCCAGGGGCACGCTCGGAAAGATCCAGCCGGCGATCTGCCAGTCGCCGCGAATCCAGCGATGAGCCCGGCTGCTGTAGCTCTGGTATCCCTGGGGAAATTCATCGTAGAGCTCTATGTCGCTGGCCAGACCCACCCGCACATGGGCGCCTTCGATCAGGTCGTGGCTCAATATCCACTCTTCGGGGAAGCGTCCCGACAGCACCCGGCTGAAGGCGCGCACATCGTAGATTCCCTTGCCATGGTACGATCCTTCACCGCTCAGGTCCTGATACACATCGGAGACCGCCTGGGTATAGGGGTCGATGCCGACCGCGTCGGCGAAGAGCCGGCTGAAGACCGAAGCACTCGTGCTCGGCAGGGTCGGGCTGACCCGGGGCTGGATGATGGTGTAGGAACCGGGCATGACGGTGCCGGCCGCATCGAAGCGCGGCTGATTGAGCGGGTGCGCCAGGGTTTCGACCATCCTACGGGCAGTTCCATGGGGCAACTGGGTGTCGCTGTCCAGGGTGATGACGAAGCGGACGTCCGCTAATTGATCCGGGTCGCCCACGTAGACCAGGCGTTGGGAACCCTCGGGACGCGTGCCGTCGATCAGGCGGTTCAGCTCCTCCAGCTTGCCCCGTTTGCGTTCCCAGCCGATGAATTTCTGCTCCGATTCACTCCAGCTGCGTTCGCGATGGAAGAGGAAAAAACGCTCGCCGCCGTGGCGCTGGTTGAGCTCTGTCAGGCAGGCGCCGGCAATCTGCAGCAGGTTCTCGTCGTTGGCATGGGAAAGGGTGGCCGCATCGGTGTAGTCCGTGAACAGGCTGAAGAGCAGGTTCGCTTCCTTGTTGGCCAGGTAACGGATCTCCAGCTTCTCCACCTCGGAGCGTACCGTTTCCGCATTCATCAGCATCATCGGCACGACCACCAGGGTGCGGAAGGCATCGGGGATACCCTGCTCTTCGAAATCCATCTTGGGCAAGGGGCGCGGGGGCAGCATGCGCGTGACCAGATAATTGACGGTTTCGATGGCCAGCTGGCTGACCGGAATCAGCAGCAGCAGCCAGAGCCCGATGTGGCTGAGCGCGCCGATTGATCCGAGCAGGAAGAGAAACAGGGCCGTAAAGCCGAGGATGGCACCGGCATAGACCGCGGCGTGGTGTGCATAGACCCATTCCAGGGCACGATAACGCAGCCTTTCACGGCACTCCAGCACACGGACCAGTTCGGCCCTGCCCGCACCGGTCAGCCAGCTGCCGACGTGGCTGCCCAGTTGATCGATGTTTGATTCATGTTGAGCCCGGGTCGCCAGCTGGATGACGCGCTGTGCGACCTGTTCCTCGCTCTGCCCGGCGGCGCGGGCCAGTTCTTCAATCGCCCGCCGGCAGCGGTCACGGGTTGCGAAATCCATGTTGCCATAGACCCCGGCCGGATCGCGGCGCAGCAGCAGCTCAACCCGGCTGAGCTGCTCGAAGATTTCGCGCCAGTCCAAGAGGGTCAACTGGCGCAGGCTGGTAAAGGCGCTGCCGCAGGAGATCTGCTCCCTGGTCTGGCGATTCTGCTCGCGCAGAGTGAGGTCGTGCAGGGGCGTTTTGAGTGTGCGCTCAAGCCAGCTTTGGACCGGCGCCAGGGCCGGTTCCTCGTCGTAGAGCAGGCCGACCAGCTGGACTGCAAAATAGGGGCTGGGGCTCGGTTCCGATTTGGCCAGTTCGGCCAGGATGGTGAAGAGCTGGTTGGAATCGCGGCGATTGGCGGCGATCAGCCGGTTGGCCCAGAAGTCGGCCAACTGACGTTCGCGCAGGTCCGCCAGGGCGGTGCAGGCCAGGCTCTGGATGCTCTCGATCAGCGCGATGCGCAGCATCTGGGGAATCGCCCAGAGTTCGCCGATGGTCAAGGTGCGTACGGATTGATGGGCCTCGATGAAGGCCAAGATGTTCTCCCCGTCCAGGCGCAACTCCGTGTGGGAAACCAGATCCTTGGCCAGACCGTAGATGCAGGGCAGTCCCCGGTGGGGATCGGCCGCCAGGGTGGGCAACTGCCGGTAAAAACTGCGGGGAAGGTTCAGCAGGACATCGCGGGCGTTTCCCTCCAGGATGTACTCGTTATCCAGGATCCAATCGGCGGCCGGTGTGGCCTTCTGTTCCAAACGGATGGCCGAGGTGAGATCACCACAGATCTGGCGGACCGCGTGCCGGGAGTGGCTGAGTCGCTTGAGCAGTTCGCTCGTCTGCTGTGGCCGCAGTTCCACCTGCTGTTCCCTGGCATGGCGCTGGGCATGTTCAAGGATCTGTGCCGGGGAGAGCTTCAGCGCCGGGACCCGCTCCGTTAGCCGCCGCTCGTTTTTCGGGTGCATGACGAACAGCGCCGGGTGGGTGTCGCTGCTTTCCCGCAGCATGTTAAGCGGATGCTGCAACGATTCGACCGGAGCCTGGAGAATCAGGGCCGATTCACCGGGCATGAGCCAGCGGGCCTGGTCACGCATGATCCCCGGCTCGACACCATATCGGGAGCGTCGCAGCCAGGCCAGCGCCAATAGGGCGCCGCCTGCGGCACAGGCCGGGATTGCCGTCAAGCTGGTGAACATGTCGCCGAGCGGCAGCGACAATGACCGGCTCAAAAGCAGTGTGGCGATCCAGCCCAAAGTTCCGGCCAGCACGGCCGCCAGGGTGATCCCGCGGAAGCGTCGTCGCAGGAAACTGTCCGTGATGTGAACGTTTCCGTCCAAACCCTTATGCAGCAAAGCGCTGCGTGTGTGTCCTTGTCGTGCCAGTTCCCGTACGGCGTTGCGGGCTTGATCCTGTTGCGCGAAGTACCCAATCAGTATGCCATCGGCCACTATCTGTCCTTTATGTGACTGCGTGTTCCGAACCTCCGGTCACTGGGAAGGATTTCACGTGACAAGCGGGCTCGGAAAGGAACCGTGTGGACTGTTCCAGAGGGGAAGTGACGGATGAGGTGGAGGGAGATGCCCGCAAATGGAGAGGGGCTCTAAGAGAAAAGCGACAATGAGTTCAGGTGGAAGGTCAATGGGTAACAGTACGCTCTTATCAGCTTTATAGCCAGGTATTAATCTGCCTTGAAGCTCCCCGTCCTGAATCAGTAAATGCCGGCTTTGTCCGGTTTGGTCTTTGCATCTAGGATGTTAAGCCCCGTTAGGGGCGTACGAATGAAGCCGGGGGATTCATCCCCCGGAAGAAATGCCCTATATCACCACGTCACGTACGTGACGCGATGAAATGTTGCCATAAAGACCGGGGAATGAATTCCCCGGCTACCATCATTATGTCCCTATGGGACATAAGCATAAACCAAACCGGACAATGCGGAGTAAATGCTGCTCCCACTTATCTGAAAAAATGGTATAAGCATTCCCATGCCCAGCGTCTTGTCCTTCATAGCTATCTTCCAGGCGGCACGGAAACCATTTCCGGCGCTGCTGACCCTGCTGGTCTGCCTGCTGACCGGGCTGCTAGCCGGCGTTCCCGCCCTGGCCGGGCCGCCGAATGCCTCGCGGATCACGACCGTCACGGTCGGCGGCGATCGCGACTACCCCCCCTACGAGTTCATCGACAAGGATGGCCAGCCCTCGGGCTACAACGTCGAGTTGACCCGCGCCATTGCCAATGTCATGGGGATGAAGGTCGAGTTCCGCCTGGGGGGCTGGTCGGAGATGCGCAGCGCCCTGCAGAGCGGCAAGGTGGATGTGTTGCAGGGGATGTCCTATTCGGAGGAACGCTTGGGAGAGGTCGACTTCTCCCTGCCCCATACGATTGTCAACCACGCCGTCTTTGCCCGCCGCGACTCCCCGAACGTCAATTCCCTGGCCGAGCTGGAGGGTAAAAGCGTGGCCGTGCATCGCAGTGGGATCATGCACGATTACCTGCTGCGCAGCGGGTTCAAGGGGCGGCTGATCCTGACCGATACCCCGGCCGACGCCCTACGCCAGCTGGCCGCCGGCAAGACCGACTATGCCATCGTCGCCATCGTGCCGGGCATGTACATCATCCGGGAATTGAAGCTGACCAACCTGGTGCCGGTCGTGCGTAACGTCGCCACCCACCGCTACTGTTACGCCGTGGACAAGGGCAACGCGGAACTGCTCTCCCGCTTCAACGAAGGGCTGGCCATCCTCAAGAAGACCGGTCAGTACGAGCAGATCTACAACAAGTGGCTGGGGGTGCTGGATCCGGAACGCGTTGATCTGCGTACCATCGCCAAGTACGCGGCGGTGGTGGTGATCCCGCTGGTCCTGCTCCTGAGCGGGTTTGCCCTCTGGTCGCGGACCCTGCACGGTCAGGTGGCCCGGCGCACCGCCGACCTGACCCGTGAGATCGCCGAGCGCAAGCATGCCGAAGAAGAGCTGCGCCTCAACCAGCAGCAGCTGGTCCAGGCCGACAAACTGGCCGCCCTGGGGGTGCTGGTCTCGGGTGTGGCCCATGAAATCAATAACCCGACCGGACTGATCCTCCTGGATGTGCCGATCCTGAAGCGGGCCCAGGCCGACACGGCGCGCATCCTCCAGGCCTATTACGAGGCGGAGGGGGACTTCACCATCGGCGGTCTGCCCTATTCGGAGATGCGCCGGGAAATTCCCCGCATCCTGGACGAGATGCAGGAGGGAGCCCAGCGCATCAAACGCATCGTCAATGATCTCAAGGATTTTGCCCGGCGGGACGATCTGGCCGATAAGGTGCTCCTCGATATGAACAGGGTCGTCCAGACGGCCCTACGCCTGGTGGAGCCGACCATTCGCAAGGCCACGCACCACCTGCAGTGCGACTATGCCGAAGAATTGCCACCAGTGCGGGGTAACGAGCAGCGCATCGAGCAGGTGGTGGTCAACCTGATCCTGAACGCCTGTCAGGCATTACCGGATGCGGAGCAAGGGATTTCCATCACGACCCGCTACAATCACGCCACGTCGAGTGTGCTTTTGATCGTCCGGGACGAGGGGGTCGGTATCGCCGCCGAGTATCTCTCCCGGCTGACGGACCCCTTTTTCACGACCAAGCGGGAGAGCGGTGGGACCGGTCTGGGTCTGTCGGTGTCGGACGGCATTGTCAAGGATCATGGCGGTCAGCTGATCTTCGACTCAAGCCCCGGTACGGGTACCACCGTGACCCTGGCGATTCCCGCGGCCCGAGAGGAGCTAACAACATGAATCAGCAGGCATACACGGGGATCGGGATTCTCCTGGTCGATGATGAACCGGCCTGGCTTAACGCCCTTTCACTGACCCTGAAGAGCTGCGCCGGGTTGACCAATATCACGACCTGTCAGGACAGCCGCCAGGTCATGGGGCTGCTGGATCAGGGGGGCATCGGCCTGGTGCTGTTGGATCTGACCATGCCCTATCTGTCGGGCGAAGAGCTGCTCAAACAGATCGGCGAGCAGCATCCCGAGGTGACCGCCATTGTGGTCAGCGGGCTCAACCAACTGGAGACGGCGGTGCGCTGCATGAAACTGGGCGCCTTCGACTACTTCATCAAGACCGATGAGGAGGATCGTATCGTCGGCGGGGTGCTGCGCGCTCTGCGCATGCTGGAGATGCAGCGCGACTACCAGGCCATGTCGACCCGCCTGGCCTCGGGCGAATTGCGGCATCCCGAGGCCTTTTCCGCCATCGTTACCGCAGACCGGGGCATGCTGACGGTCTTTGCCTATGTGGAGGCGGTGGCCAAGAGTCCCCAGCCGCTTTTGATCACCGGCGAGAGCGGAGTCGGCAAAGAGCTGATTGCCCGGGCCGCCCATGGTTTGAGCGGTTGTCGCGGCAAGCTGGTGACGGTCAACGTGGCCGGCCTGGACGATACGGTCTTTGCCGACACCCTTTTCGGTCACGTGCGTGGGGCCTTCACCGGTGCCGAACAGGTCCGGCGGGGGATGGTGGAGGAAGCCGCCGACGGTACGCTTTTTTTGGACGAGATCGGCGACCTGAGCATCGCCTCCCAGGTCAAGCTGTTGCGCCTCTTGCAGGAGGGGGAATATTTCCCGCTGGGTAGCGACATCCCCAAGCGGCTTAAGGCCAGGATCATCGTCGCCACGCACCAGAATCTGCCGGAAAAGGAACGCAGCGGTGCCTTCCGGCGCGATCTCTATTACCGTTTGCGCACCCATCAGGTGCATCTGCCCCCCCTGCGGGAGCGCAAGCGGGATATCGCCCTGCTGCTGGATTACTTTCTGGAGGAGGCGGCCCGCTCTTTGGGCAAGAAGAAGCCGACACCGCCCCAGGGGTTGGCCCAGTACCTGAGCACCTACTGTTTTCCCGGCAATGTGCGCGAACTGAAGGCCATGGTCTACGATGCCGTCAGCCTGCACCGCGACCGGATGCTCTCCATGGACAGTTTTATCAAGACCATTGAGCGGCTGCAGTCCGAATGCGTGGTGAGCGGGACCGTTGCACCCCGCCAGAATCCTTTCTCCGGTTTCGAGGAGCTGCCCACCTTCACGGATGCGGCGGCCTTCCTGGTGATGGAGGCCATGGAACGGGCCGGCGGCAACCAGACCCTGGCGGCGCGTCTGTTGGGTATCTCCCAACCGGCGCTCTCCAAGCGCTTGAAGATGCGCCAGGGGTGAAGCTTTTAGACGATCGGACAGTCGTCCTGAGCCTGCCCGATCAAACCCCTATAACCAGCGGTTATAACCATAACCGCCGGCTATATCCGATTTATCTTATTGAAATAAAAGCCTTTTGCTCGCATACCCCCTGACTGCCATAACCTCCGGTTATGGCAGTTTCCTCTTTCTGAAAGCCAAATAAAGTCAATTTATCCTGTAATTAAAGCATGTTACAAATTTCCATGCTGTTGGCACCCTCCATGCTCTTCTTTGGATAGAAACAACGCGATGCCCTAACGGCTCGCCAATCCTATCCTCACCGTGGAGGTCTGTCATGGCAATGTTCTGGATCCAATTCGTACTCGTACTGGGTGCCGTTCTTATCGGTATCCGCAGAGGTGGTGTGGCACTCGGCCTGATCGGTGGCCTGGGTGTCTCCCTGCTGGTCCTGGGCTTCCGCAGCCCGGCCTCCGAACCGCCGATTGCCGTCATGCTGATCATCCTGGCGGTGGTGACGGCCTCGGCAACCCTGCAGGTGGCGGGGGGGCTCGATTATCTGGTGCAGTTGACGGAAAAGATGTTGCGCGCCCACCCCAAATACGTGACCATCCTGGCGCCGCTGTCGACCTTCTTCCTGACGGTCTGCTGCGGCACCGGACATGCGGTCTACGCCCTGCTGCCGGTCATCTCCGATGTGGCCCTCAAGACCGGTATCCGCCCTGAGCGGCCGATGGCCATTTCCAGCGTTGCCTCACAGATGGGCATCACCGCCAGCCCGGTAGCCGCCGCGGTGACCTTCTTCCTGGGGTTTGCCGCCAAGTCCGGTTATCCGGTGACGCTGATCGACATTATCTCCGTAACCATGCCGGCCGGGATCATTGGCGTGCTGGCCGCCGCGGCCTGGAGCTTCAACCGAGGCAAGGATCTGGACAAGGACTCCGAGTTCCAGGCCCGCCTGCAGGACCCGGATTTCAAGAAGGCCCTGGATGCGGATGTGACCACCCTGGACAAGAAGATCTCCACAACCGCCAAGATCTCGGTGGCGCTGTTCTTCGCCGGCGTCGGCTCGATCATCCTGCTGGCCAGTTTCCCAGAACTGCTGCCGCTGGCGGTCGACAAGAAGCCAATTGCCATGACCACGGTAGTCCAGTTCGTCATGCTGGCCTTCGGAGCGTTCATCATGTTCTCCGCCAACGTCAAGGCCAAAGATATCGCCCATTCCAGCGTCTTCATCGCCGGTATGATCGCGGTCGTTTCCATCTTCGGCATCGCCTGGATGAGTGATACCTTCATCAGCGCCAACAAGAAATTTCTGGTGGAAAATATCGGCATCATGGTGAAAATGGCACCCTGGACCTTCGCCATTGCCACCTTCTGTATTTCGGCCTTTGTCAAGAGTCAGGCCGCCACCCTGGCCATCACGCTTCCGCTGGGGCTGGCTCTCGGTCTGCCGATCCCGCTCCTTTTGGGTCTGATGCCGGCCAGCTACGCCTACTTCTTCTTCGCCTTCTACCCCAGTGACCTGGCCGCCATCAACATGGACCGCACCGGCACCACCCACATCGGCAAGTACCTGCTCAACCACAGTTTCATGATTCCCGGCTTCATCGGTGTCGGCACCTCAACCGTGGTGGCCTACCTGATATCGCGGGTGATTTTCTAGGGGTTTCCTGTTCAGCGGAGTTGCAGCAAGAAAAGTATTTTCTTTGAAAACTGAATAAAGACAAGCTATGCTGAGCACCTTGTCAGAAAAATGAAATCATCCAAGGAGAACAGCATGGCACGAGCGAGCGCCCGCCACATTCTTGTGGCCAGTAAGGAAGCATGTGAAAAACTCAAGGCAGAGATCGAAGCGGGGGGCGATTTTGCAGCCTGTGCTCGGGAACATTCCCTCTGCCCGTCAAAGAATCAGGGCGGGGCATTGGGTGAATTCGGCCCCGGGCAGATGGTCCGGGAATTTGATGAAGTCGTCTTTACCGGTGAGGTCGGCAAGGTGCTCGGACCGGTGCAGACCCAGTTCGGTTACCACCTGATCGAAGTTACCAAACGTAGCGAATAGATTCTTGGTGATAAAGAAACGAGAAAAGGCGGCCACAATGGCCGCCTTTTCTGTTTCAATTGTTTCTTGGAAAAACTGGTCCACGAAAAACACGAAAAACACTAACAATACAAGATGGTTGTCAGTAACGCGCCCATATCTTGCATGAAAATTGATGATAAGCCGTACCAGCTTGATTTGTTCGTGAAATTTCGTGCCGTTCGTGGATTACTATGTCGTTTTGGCAGTTATTTTCCCGTTTCTGCCTTTGGCTTCAGATCCAGTTCACGCACGACGCCGAAGGTGGACAGCGGTTTGTCGAATTTTGCGGCGTTACCCACCACCACCAGCTTGAAGGCCTCCGGCTTCAGGTTTCGTCTGGCTGCGGCCAGCACATCCTCCTTTGTCACCCGCGCGATCTTATCACGATAGGTTTCCAGGTAGTCCGGGGCATAGCCGTAAAACTCCAGTCGTGCCCGCTGGGTCGCGATGGAGGCCGGGCTGGTGAAACCGAACATGAAGGAGTTGATGATGAATTCCTTGGCCGCCTTCAGTTCCTGGTCGCTCACCGGCTCCTTGGTCATGCCGGCAATGATCGACTGCATCAGGCTAATGGCCTTGGCCGTGGATTCGGCCTTGGTTTCGGTCTCGGCCATGAAGCTGCCGGTGAAGCGGCGGCCGATGTCGAAACGGCTGTCCACATTGTAGGCCAGCCCCTGGTTGGTGCGGATCTCCATGGTCAGGCGCGAGGTGAAACTGCCTCCCAGGATATAGTCCAGGATGCGTAGCGCGTAGAGATCGGGACTCTCCTTGGTGACACCCAGGTGCCCCATGCGGATGACGGACTGGTTGACCTCTTTTTTGCCGTAGATGACCTCGGCGGCAAAGACAGGTGCCGGTTGCGGGATCGCGGGCAGCGCCGTAGCCTGTTGTCCGGCCGGTTTGACGAAGACGGCATTCAGTTCGCGGAGCAGCTCGCTGCGGTCAAAGTCACCCGCCACGGCCAGGATCATGTTGTCCACCCGGAAGAAACGGCGGTGAAAATCGACCATTTCCCGGCGGGTGATGGCCTTGGCCGATTCCAGGGTCGGGACGTCGCCCAGGGGGTGTCCGGCGTAGATGGCCTTGGTCAGTTCGCGCCCGGCAATCTCCTTGGGATCATCGTTTTGCCGGCGCAGCCCCTCGATCAGGTGCTTGCGGGCGATATCGACCCGCTTTTCGCTGAAATCCGGGCGTAAGAGCACATCGGCGAATATGCGCAGGGTAGGGCTGAAGTTCTTGCTCAGGCTGGTCAGCGAGACCGTGCCCATGTCGGAACCGATGGCGCTTTCTACCGCCGAGGCCATGAATTCCAGCTCGTCATCCATCTGTTCCGGTGTCCGTCCTCCGGCCCCGCCGCTGCGCATGACGCTGCCGGTTAGGGAGGCCAGGCCGGACAGGGCGGCCGGCTCATAGACCGAGCCGCTGCGCACCATGGCGGTCATGTTGATGATGGGCAGCTCCGGGTCGCGCAGCAGGTAGACCGGCATGCCGCACTCCAATACGACCCGCTCGGCCTTGGGTATCTCGAATTGCAGGGGAGGGAACTTCATGTTGCGGGGGTCGGCCTTGCCGCTGTCGGCGGCAAAAGAGGTTGCGACGAGTGCAAGCAGAACAAGGATGCAGGTGATCAGTCGTTTCATTTCAGGTCAGCCCCCTTTTTGGTGATAAATCCGACCAGCCGGTTTTCGCGGGTAAAGTACTTCCGCGCAACCCTCTGGATATCTGCCGGAGTGACCGCGGCCACCTTGTGACGGTATTCGATCATGTAGCGCCAGTTGCCGGCCGTGGCCTCGTATTCGGTCAGGTTGCGGGCCAGGCCGCCGTTGGTGCCCATGCGCCGGGATTCCTCGTACTCAATCTTGTTGAGGATGCGTTGCAGGTCGCGCTCGGCGACCGGCTCGTTTTTCAGTCGTTCCAGTTCGGTCAGGATCGACTCTTCGACCTCCTGGGTCGTATGGGGCGCGCGGGGATTGGCGCTGATCACGAACAGGCCGGGAAAGCGGCTGCCGGGGGCGTCAAACACGCCCACATCGGTTGCCAGTTGCTTCTCGATCACCAGATTCTTGTGGAAACGTGAGGTGCGGCCATTACTCAGGATCATGGTGATCACATCCAGCACATAGTCGTCGGGGGCGTTGATGGCCGGTTTATGGTAGGCCATCATCAGGGTCGGTTCCGATTCCGCGATCAGCTCGATGCGCCGCTCGCCCCCTTGCTGCGGTTCTTCGGCGGTCACCGGCGCCGGCCGCTTGCCGGGAGGGATGGCCCCGAAATAGCGCTCCACCAGTGCAATGGTCTGGGTGGGATTGATATCACCCACGATGGCCACGATGGCGCTTTGGGGGCCGTAGTAAGCGTGGAAAAACTGCTCGGCCTTGCTGCGGGACAGGTTCTCGATGTCCGGCATCCAGCCGATGGTCGGCTGTCCATAGGGGTGGGCCAGAAAGGCGGAGGCTACGAAGGTCTCCCAGAGTTTACTCTCCGGGTCGGCATCGGTCGACCGTCGGCGCTCCTCCATCACCACCGACCGCTCGGTGTAGAATTCGCGCAAGACCGCATTCTGCATGCGGTCAGATTCGATGGCCGCCCAGAGTTCCAGCTTGTTAGAGGGGAGGCTGATCAGATAGGTGGTCCCGTCGCGGCTGGTAAAGGCGTTATAGCCGACACCGCCGTTCTTTGAATACAATTCGAAAAACTCGTCTTTTATGACGTATTTTGACGCATCAGCCTCCAGGCCGGCCAACTGTTTCTCCAGTTCGGCAATCTTAAGCTTGTCGGCGGCGTCCCGTTTTGCCTTTTCCGCCATCAGGGTCTGGGCGGTCTGCTCGATCCGGTCCAGAATCGGCTTCTCGGCGGCATAGTTTGTTGTCCCCAGGGTGGTCGTCCCTTTGAAGAGCATATGCTCCAGCAAATGGGCAATGCCGCGCTCGTCGCTACGTTCGTCCACGCTTCCCACCCGGAAGCGGATCCAGGCCGAGACCGTCGGCGAGGTGTGGCGCTCGACCATCAAAAGCTTCATGCCGTTTTTCAGGGTGTGTTCGATGACCTTCTCGCCCAGTCCGGCCCTGGGCTCCGATGACGCGGGGGCGGCGTGGGGCAAAACGGTGAACAGGCACATCGTCACTGCTATCAGCCAGATTTTTCTCATAGGTACACCTCAGCAATTGATTTAAGTTGCGCCATCATACACAAGAGCGGGTTTGTGACGCAATCCATGAATGGGGGAAGGCCAAAAAACTTGACAACGATCGGGCGGGGATGCTATCAAATTTGATTATTTTTAAACCCTTTATTGGAGGAAGACATGGAACGCACATTCGCAATCATCAAGCCGGACGCAGTTGAGCGCAAGTTGGCCGGAAAGATTCTGGACCGCATCGAGGCCAATGGTTTCAACATCGTCGGCATGAAAAAGATCAAGCTGAGCAAAGAGCAGGCTGAAGGTTTCTACTACGTGCACAAGGAGCGTCCTTTCTTCAACGACCTGTGCGCCTTCATGTCGCGCAGCCCGGTGATCGTGCTCTGCCTGGAGAAAGAAAACGCCATCGCCGACTGGCGCACCCTGATGGGCGCTACCAACCCGGCCAACGCCGAGCCGGGCACCATCCGCAAGGACTTTGCCGTCAACATCGAGGAGAACTCTTCTCACGGTTCCGATGCTCCTGAAACCGCTGCCTTCGAGATCCCTTACTTCTTCAGCGCCCTGGAACTGGTGTAATCCGTTATTTCAGTGCATAAGTTGACACAAAGGCCCTTCGCGAGAAGGGCCTTTGTTGTTTGATCCCACACATTTATCCTGCCGGGTGGAGGAAACAATGGCCAGAAATGACCTGCGGCGCACTATCCGGGATCCCCTGAAAATTGACGATGCAACCATGATACAGTAGTACACGATGATTGATTGGTAGGGAAGAATCAGAATTGGCACATGCTGACACGTGAACAGTTGCTAAATCTCTGACCCCAATTGACAGTGCGGAGCGACCTGCTAAACTTGTGTAAATTTTGTAAACCAGCGGCTCTGCCGGTGTGACTAAATTTACAAGGAGGGAATCTTCATGCTGCGAATAAGATACACGTGTCTTGCAATGGCACTACTTGGTATCGGCTTAGTGCTTGCCGGTTGCGGTGGTGACAGTCCAGTGGTCATTCCTTCAACAGGTTTTGCCATTATCGGAATGAACAACGGAACAACCGGATTTGAGCCGTACATATTTAAAAATGGTACTGCAACCCTGCTGAAAGATATCAATCCCGCTGGTGATTCAGACCCTTCAGGGTTCACGGAGTTCAACGGCAAGTATTATTTTGGGGCCGATGATGGCACGCACGGATACGAACTCTGGGTCAGTGACGGTACCGCTGCGGGCACCAAGTTATTCATGGACATCAATCCCAACTTGCCTGGTTCAGGTGTCGAAGGGCTCACCGTCTTCAACGGGAAACTCTATTTTGCGGCTGATAACGGTATAAACGGCAGGGAGATGTGGGTCAGTGACGGCACCCCTGCAGGTACCACCCTGTTCAAGGACATCAATCCGGGGGCAGCCAGTTCCTATGCTGGGTGGTTCACCGTTTTCAACGGCAAGCTCTTCTTCGTGGCTGACGATGGAATACACGGCATAGAGATGTGGGTCAGTGACGGCACCCCTGCAGGTACCACCCTGTTCAAGGACATCAATACGGTGGCGGCAGCCAGTTCGTCAGATCCTTTCTACTTGACAGTGATAAACGGCAAGCTCTACTTCGCAGCCAACGACGGTATCAACGGCATCGAACTCTGGGTCAGCGACGGTACTGCCACGGGTACCGCCCTGTTCAAGGATATCAATCCTGGTGCGGCGGATTCCAATCCCAAGGAATTCATCGCCTTTAACGGCAAGCTCTACTTCCAGGCCGACGATGGTACGCATGGCTCTGAGATCTGGGTCAGTGACGGCACCGCCGCAGGCACTAAATTGTTCATGGATATCAACCCTGTTGGTGATTCAAGGGCCTACGGGTTTACGGAGTTTAACGGCAAGCTCTACTTCGAGGCTAACGACGGCACGCACGGCCTCGAGCTCTGGGTCAGCGACGGCACCACCGCAGGCACCACTCTGTTGAAAGACATCTATCCGGGGAATGACATCACACTTTCCGATCCTCTGTCACTCAAGGCATTGGGCCCACATGGATACGCATATCAGTCGGGAACCTTCGATAGCTTTGTGTTCGTTGCAACTGATGTTGCTCACGGACGGGAGCTCTGGAGTTCGGACGGAACGGCAGCCGGGACAAAGCTATTGTTAGATTTAAATCCGGGCCCTGGCGACGGTTTTAAGTATTGATCATAAGATTATTTTATCCCGACAAACAGGAATCACATACGAGGCAGGAGTTCTATGAAGCCCAATAACCACCCGGAGGATATAGATATAACTAGGTAAATCCTTGCAATCTGCGGTTTGCTATGCTTTCAGATCGCCAAAGACGAGAGGCCTCCGAGGTTTTCAAAACCTCGGAGGCCTTTTCATTTGCTCCCGATCAGTGCCCGCGCTTCGGCCAGCGGGTCTCCCGCCCCCTCCAGCCAGCTAATCTCCACCCCGTTTCGCTCCATCTTTTTGAACCAGTTTTCCTGACGTTTGGCAAAATCGTGAATCGCGCTGTTCAAACGCTGGAACATGTCGTTGCGGTTGAGCTTGCCCTGTAGAAAGGCCCCGATGTAGCGATACTCCAGACCGTAGTAATCCAGCCGCTCCCAGGCTACCCCCCCATCGTGCAGGCGTTGTACCTCGTCGATCATCCCGCTTTCCAGGCGCAGTCGCAGACGCTCCGTGATTCGTTTACGCAATTCGCTCCGTTCCCAACGGATGCCGAGCGTCAGGGAACGGATCTCGGGGAACGTCTGCCCTTGTCCGGCATGCCCTTTTTCAAAACGGGCGATCTCGATGGCCCGGATCGTGCGACTGCGTTCCAGCAGGTCGCTGGTGTTGTGCTGCTCCGGTTTCAGCTCCCGCAGCAGGGCGGCCAGTTCGTCCGCGGTGCATCCCTCCAGCTCACTGCGCAGCAGCGGGTCCTCGGGCACCTCCAGCATGCGGTAGCCGCGCAGCACGGCATCCAGATACAGGCCGGTGCCGCCGCAGAGGATCGGCAGCCGTCCACGACGGGCAGTATCCTCGAAGGCCTCCCGGAACAGGCGCTGGAAGGCGAAGACACTGAACTCCGCTCCCGGTTCCAGGATGTCGATCAGGTGATAGGGTACGTCGCCGTATTCGTGCAGATCCTTGCCGGAGCCGATATTCATGCCGCGGAAGACCTGGCGCGAGTCGGCCGAGATGATCTCGCCGTCTAGTTCAGATGCCAGGGCCACGGCCAGGCGGGTCTTGCCCGAGGCGGTCGGTCCGAGGATGGTGAGCAGGTTGAAGGGGAGTGGGGTTGTCATGGTGGGGATAGTAGCAGAGTTTGACGATTCAACAAAGTCCAACGCAACAACATGTCATCCTGAAACGGCAGTTGTTCACGCGGAGACGCGGAGGTCGCGGAGAAATTCAATACATTACGTCAATAATAACCTTCACCAATCAGGTAAAAGTGGCTCCAATGTAATTATCTGGTTTTGCTCCGTGTTCTCCGCGTCTCCGCGTGCGACTGCTTTTTATAGGATCATTAATCGCAAAACCTGCGAGGTCTTGAAAACCTCCTGAAATATGGGTCAGCTTGATTGTAAAGGCTGCATGCTTCCCGTTTTCCTGTCGCTCTTACAGATCTACGCTGGCCTTCATCAGTTCCACCAGCTCACTGACGATCAACGGTTTTGCCAGATAGCCGTCAAACCCGATCTGGAGGAAACGTTCCCGGTCCCCCTTGAGTGCGTGAGCGGTCAGGGCGATGATCGGGATACGCCTATGCTGTGTCTGTTCTTCCTTGCGGATCTGCAGCAGCGCCTCTTCCCCCCCCATGACCGGCATCTGGATATCCATCAGGATGAAGTCAAAATGCCCACTGCGCCAGGCTTCAAGGGCTTGCAGGCCATCGTTGCTGCAGACGACCTCGTGTCCCATCTTGCAGAGCAGGGTGCTGATGAAACGCTGATTGACGAGATTGTCTTCGGCCACCAGGATCGAGTAGGTTTGCCCATCCCAGAGACAGTGCTCGGCAGGGGGGGCGGGCGCTGTTTCCGCTTGTTGAGCAACCTGGAAGGGGAGCGAGACGCGGAAGATACTCCCCTGGTCGGGGGTGCTCTCGACCAGGATACTGCCGCCCATCAGTTCGACCAGTTTGTTGCAGATGGTCAGTCCCAGGCCGGTGCCGCCGTATCGGCGCGTGGTCGAGGAATCGGCCTGGGTGAAGGCACTGAAGATCTTGGCCAACTCTTCCGGTGTCATACCGATGCCGCTGTCCTCCACGCTGGTCTGGATCACCACGGCATCGGGTAGCCGGTGTTTGAGCTCCATGGAGATGATGATGCCCCCTTGGGCGGTAAACTTGACGGCGTTACCCAGCAGGTTGAGGATGATTTGCTTGAAACGGAGCGAGTCGCCGCGAACGATCTGGGGAACGTCCGCTGCAATATCGATCGTAATGGAGAGACCTTTGTCGCGAATGAGCGACAGCTGGGTGTTGAGCACGTCGTTGATGGCCTCTTCCAGGGGGAACTCGTCCTCTTCCAGCTCGAGCATGCCCGCTTCGATCTTGGACAGGTCGAGGATATCGTTGATCAGGGTCAGCAGGCTGCGCCCCGATGAGTCGATATAGCCCAGGTATTCCTGCTGCTCTTCGTTGAGCTCCGTCATACTCAGCAACTGCGCCATACCAACGATCCCGTTCAGCGGGGTGCGGATCTCGTGGCTCATATTGGCCAGAAACTCGGATTTGGCCCGGTTGGCGCTTTCGGCGGCATCCCGGGCGGTACGTTCCAGAACCCGGGATTCCAGCTCGTCACGGGCTTCCAGCAGCATCTGTTCCATTCGTCTGCGCTCGCTGATTTCCACCAGCAATTCCTGGTTTGTTATGGAAAGCGCGTTGCTCTTCCGTTTCAGATTGTCGTGCAGTTTTTCATTTTCAAGCGCGACGCGGGCATTCGGCGAGAGATCGCTGCCGAGGGAGAGTACCGATATGACGGCATTGTTGTGTCGAATGGTCCCGTCATCGGCAACGCCCTGCTCGCCGAAGCTGCAAAATCCCACCAGCGGGCTTTCGGCAAACATCTCCGACATGATGCGGAGTTCTTCACGTGACTGATCCCCGATAATCCTGGGACGCAGGGCACAATAGGCGACCAGGATCAGAGCCGGAGTGGTGATGCCGCCGCGCATGATGGACTTGCGTAATGCCTCCCTCCCCGCGAAGAGCATGTTGTCGGAGTTAGGCTCCATCAGGGTCAGAACCGTGCTTGCGGTCAGCGGTTGTGTGAAATTGATGCCCCCCCGGGGGGTGACGAAACTGGCCACATTGATGCTGTACTGACCCATGGCATCCGCAATGCCCATGGTATGGCCGGTCGTCAGGGTCAGGTGTTTTCCTTCCAGCGCCGTTCGTGCGGAGCCGACAATCCGGGCATATACATCGGCGGCCGGAGCGTTGTCCAGTTCGCAGACTTCGTGATTGTCGGCGCGGGTGACCGTTGTCTGGTGAATTGTGGGGGCAAAACCATGATCCATGGCAATGCCGAATTGCAGTTGGGTCTCGAAAACCGCCAGGAGCATGCTGTCGGGGAAGGCCTCGTCATCCCTGAAAACGTAGTTAGTGTCCATACGCCAATCGTCAGCTGCCGATCCTCCGAAAACCGGCAGGCGCCCCAGGGACTTCAGTTTGATGGCCTCCAGGATCTCGTAACTCTGCGATGTGCTCTGTCGGGTATTGCCGGGCGAGAAGAGCACGGCAAAGGCCGATTTACCCTTGAGCGTCAGTTCCTGCCAGTAGGTGATGTCATTGAAGTAGGGATGGATACCGGGCGCGTTGACCGCATCGTTCACGGCGCTTTGCCAATCTCTGGAAACCTCACGGCCCAGGCCGCAGGAGACCTTGAGATAGGGGGAGGCCAGTACGGTCACAACCACACTCTCCCTGAGCGGGACGTTGCAGATTTCACCGGCGGTGCTGCATCCAAACAGGGGCGCATCGGGGATATGCGTGCGTATCCCGCGCAGGACTTCATTGAGATCGTACTGCACGGAGGAAAATACCATGATTGCCACAACCGGGTTGCTGCGGATCATGGCAATGGCCTGCTCTGCCGCATTCGTACCGGCAATGAAGGGGTTGTCGTCCCGAGCCGTCCCGTAGCCGATCTCTATCTTTGCTTGTTGTCCGTGATTCATGTGGTTATCCGTTGTTTGGTTGTGAGACACGTTATGGGTGGCTGGCAACTCCCTGGGCGGAATCAGCGGGTAGCCATTTCTTCAGCATGGCCAGCAGGTCGGCGACATAGACCGGTTTGCTCAGATAATCGTCCATGCCGGCCGTGCGGCATATAGAGCGATCTTCCTTAAAGGCCTTGGCGGTGAGTGCAATCAACGGGATGGCATGGTTTCTGACCGCCGATGCCTGATCCCGAATGATGGCCGTCGCCTGATAGCCGTTCAAGACCGGCATCATGCAATCCATCAGCACCAGGGCGTAATCGTTGCCTTCCAGTGCCGTGATGGCCTCGCTGCCGTTGTTGGCCACGTCAACCAGATAGCCCAATTTTGTGAGCATGGATTTTATGACCATTTGGTTGGTGGGCTCATCCTCGACCAGCAGCAAGCGGATGCTGTTGCCGCTCGCGACGGTTGCCAGCTGTGCTGCCAAGGAGACGTTGGGTGCAACCGGCACAGGGGCGGCTTGTTTTTTCAGCGCTACGCTCAGCCAAAAGGTCGAACCTTTGCCCTCCACGCTCTCCACACCAACGCTGCCACCCATCAATTCCGCCAGTTGCCGCGAGATGGCCAATCCCAGGCCGGTGCCGCCGTACGAGCGCGTGGTGGAACCGTCGGCTTGGGTGAAGGGGTCGAAGATCATGCCCAGCTTGTCGGCGGGGATGCCGATTCCGGTATCGCGGATGGTGAACCTGAGTGTGACGCTCTCCTCGTCTTCGTGATCCTTGCTGATCTGCAGGGTTACGGAACCGTGCGGGGTAAATTTGATGGCATTGCCGATCAGGTTGGTAAGGATCTGGCGCAGGCGCCCCGCGTCGCCGCTAAAAAGCAGGGGCACACCGGGATCGATCCGCCAGACGAGTTCCAGCCCTTTTTCCCTGGCGCGGGGAGCAAGCAGGTTGATGGTACCCAGCGTCTCTTGCCGCAGATTGAACTCGGTTGTTTCCACCTCGATCTTGCCGGCTTCGATCTTGGAAAGGTCAAGAATGTCATTGATGACCGACAAAAGCCCTTTGCCCGACTCCATCAGCGAATCGGTATACCCGCGTTGCTCCCTGCTCAGATCGGTCATCTCAAGTAACTGGGTCATGCCGATGACCCCGTTCATGGGGGTGCGGATCTCGTGACTCATGTTGGCCAGGAACTCGCTTTTGGCCCGGTTGGCCGCCTCGGCCGCCTCCTTGGCCACAGTCAATTCGTTGACCCGCTCCGAGATTGCCCGCGACATCATGTTGAAGGCTACCCCCAACTGCCCTATATCGTCACTGCCTTCCGGCACCTGCTGGGGCGTCAGGTTGCCCTCGGCCACCTGGCGGCTGGCCTGGGTCAGCGTGGTCAGGTGCCGGGTCATCCAGTACCCGACCAGCATCAGGATCAGTGAAGAGAGAATGATTTCGAGCGCTGCGATGCTGATGCCCTGGGTCAGTAACGTACGCCGGGCAGAAACGATTTGCGACAGATCGAGACCGAAATGAAGTGATCCAAGCTGTTGGGTATGCATGGAAATCGGAACGACCACGTCATAGCGCGGGGCCTTCTTTGTTTCGATCAGCGGCAAGCCCTTGCTTGCTTCGGGGAGCGGTTGGTCGGCGGGCCATCCGCTGGAGCCCACCCGTTTGCCGGAACTGTCGATAACCACGATGTAGTCAACTCCACCGGCTTTAAGGCTCTCATCGATCACGGCCTGTACGGTGGCAAAATCCCGCTGGGCCAGGGGGGCGGTCAGGGCCGCCCCCAGCACCGGGTAGTACTGCTCCGCCTGTGAGCGGGCCTGGTTGGTCATGGCGCCATGCAGCAGGCGCAGGCTGTTGGTGACCAGAATCGTCAACATCAGCAGCTCTATGCCGATTGCCAGCATCAACAAACGACCACGAATAGTCGTATGCCAGAGGGAAGTACGCATCATTTTTTCTTGCTCTTGAGGATCTTTCTCACGTCGTTGGCGTAGGGTTCCATTTCCTTCAATTCATTGGGGCGCAATGCCCGGTAACCTTCCAACTGATGACTTTTAAAGTATACTGCGGCCTCGGGCGTTGCGGCAAAGGCCCACAGGGCGGTGTTGATCCGTTTCTGCAGCGCCGCATGGCGCCTGTTCAGCAGATACACGCGTCCGGCCATGGCTTTGCTCTCGGCAAGAATCCGCAGTTGTCTGCGCACATCCGGGGCAAGATTCTGATAGTTGGGTTGGGACATGAAACCGGCGGCCGCATCTCCGGAGAGGATCAACTGGGCCACGCTGTCCGAGGCACTGACGTATTTGACCGATGAGGTATCGAGCCTGTTCTGTTTCAACCAGTGCAAACCCCAGAGGGTGACCAGTGATGCCGGACTCAAGCCGAGTACCTGCTTTCCATGCAGGTCGGAGGGTTTGTGTATGGGACTGTCAGTCGTGACCAGTGCCACGGCCTTGAAATCCGCCTTGTAGGTCAGAAGCGGGATGTAGCCGGCGTCAGTCTGGAAGAGTCGCGCCTGATGGCCGGTGGTGATAGCCAGGTCGAACTCCTGTTCCACGCCACGGCGGGCAAAGGTATCGAAATCGGGGGCGGTAACGATCTCCACCGGCATGTGCAGCGACTTCTCCAGGTAGTGCCGCAATGGTTGATACATTTCCAGGATCACGCGGGCGCTGCTGTGGGGGGCCACGCCGATGATAAAAGAATTTTCTGCCGATGCGCTCATGGCACACAGCAGCATGAGTGACAGGATCAAGTAGATGCGCATGGTTGCCATGGATGTCTCCCTCGCTTTCAATCGGCTGATAGGGGAAGTCTACCACCAATCCGGAGGGGTGCCAGTCGTAACGGTGTGAATAATTGGGTAAAAGCGTGTTGCTGTGATTTTAATTAATGATATCGCTGGGTAACGATTTTGGGGGGGCGGTAGGTGTGTGGGGGGATGGCCTACTGTGCAGCTTCGTGCAGGTTCTTATAAATCTTTTTCGCGGTCAGAGGAGTGGTTCCCGGAATTCCGGCCCAGGTCATAGTTTTCTCTTTTGTCGCATAACGGATTGAGGGTCTGCCGCTTGGCGCAGCACCCGAGTGTTATGTTTCTACGGGCGGCTTCCAAGATCGTCGTAACCTAGAAGGTTCTTGGGACTAATGGATTCGTAATCCCAACTCGGGGTGTAGAGAGTTTTGTCTTCAAAGGCAGCGATAAGTGGGGCATATGCGGCTTTATTTTGCGCGTTAAAAATGACGCCAACCTTTGTCAGGTATTCTGCTGATCGGGATCGAGCAAAGATTTCAAATGTACCTGAATGCCTCTCTACATACAGTAGCGTCTCCGGCCACCAATTTTGCCGCCTACTTTCTGCAAGTGCATCGAAGCATTCTCTCAAAAAGATTGTGAAATCAGCCTGCATAAGTTGACGAAACGGGATGCCTGAAGATTTCGACCGCTGCGCTAAGAGATCACTTCTAAGGCTTAACCTCCGTAGGTTGAGCCTTTTATTTTTTCCTTCAATTGATTCCAAATAGTGTCTGAAAATTTGAAAAGAGACCATCGTATCCCTGCCATAATCGGCGTTTCGCTGAACATAAAAATGCTGTTCCAGCAGGTATCTAGTAAAGTCGTATCGTTCGTATTTCAAGAGGCATGCAATGCAGTACACGAACATTTCGTGGATAATAAATTTATAGTTATCAAAGTCCCACTTGGACCAACTTCTGACGTCTTCAGGAGGATACATGTATGGAATGAGGCCTTCAAAAAAACGATGGACTTGCTGCATAGCGTCTGCAGTACATCTGTATTGTGCTACTGCAAGAAAGAACTCTACTATCTCATTTCGATAAGGAAGAAACTGCTCAATGTTTTCAATAATTTTTTCATCCATTTCACCAGTTTTGTCAGTGATACGAAACCGTTCAAGGTTAGTAGAGAATGTCTCAAGATATTCAGATATTGCACCGCCCGCATAGTCCTTATTTGAACGGATAGATTCAACAGCGCGTCGGAAGGCAACTGATGTTCCGAGGGATAATGTCTCTGTGTCAGATAAAAAGGCTGGTTTCTGGCCCAGCTCTGGCTTCACGTATAGAGGCTTATCGAAGATCCAGCGGAGTAATTGCTCAAAGTTAGTAGCATAAGAATCACCATTGCTCAGATCGATGTATATTCTTGATTTGTAATAAATCGGTAAGTACGCCTTCCCTCTCTCGTCCTTTTCCGCAACTACTGCTACAAACTTATTCTGAGATTGCTCATTATATATCTCTGGTGTAATTATTTGAGTTTCAGTACCGACTCCCCCGCTTCTTCCGTTTGCTTTTTCAGAGTATGTTTTGTCGCATATTAGCGCCACCTTCTTGATTTCAGGATCAGCCACCATCTGCTCCATGAATGCATGCGCATCATGCCCCTCTTTAAGATCCCACTTGTCTAAAATTACATCAACACCAGACTCCCGCAGTTCCGTCGCTAAGGCCACGACCCATTGCTCATGTTCAGATGATGACCAGCTATACGATATAAAAAGCTTTGGGCTATCTTCAGGCATGTTTCTCTCCTTCTATCTGACATAACGGGGCATGAAAATGACCCGCAGGTTTATCGGGCGGGTCCATTTTTCTGGTGTACGCCCGTCATGGGCGTGAACTTATGGGGTGCAAGTTCCCTGTATTTGAATCCATCACCGTCGCGACGACGGGGTAAAAGTACTAGCCGAGGGCAAGGGCGTCTCCGTGAGGAGGGGTCTGGAGGAAGCCTAAGCGCAAAGCTATGAGCCGACGGACAGAAACAGCATACAAGGCCGTAATCCGGGCAAGTCAGCACCACATGACGAAGTCCCACGGATTCAGGAGAAACGGTAAATGCTGCGGTTGTGTAGCGACAGTTCACGTTCTTATCCGGGGAGATCCGCTCCACTTTGCATTTCGCAAGAAAGGCGCGGCGCTGTAAAGGTTGCCGTGATGGAGCAGAAGTCAGCAGAAGCCATAGTAGACAGGACCCCACCACTCATGGCGGTGTGGTGGCTGGAAACGAGCCCGGTTAGCTGGGATGGTCTCACCCTGTCGAAGGGCCGAACTTAAAGAGAGGGATGTCATTCTCCATGAGCTTCCAGAACACGATATACCCGACCGGGTAAGTGCATGGGGCGCGTCATGAGAATTTAGCTCCCCAGATAATCACAGTTACTGCCGTCTTTTCAAAGAACTGCGATTGGAAATGACTGGCTACGGCCCGTCGCTCTTTGGGAACCGCCCGGTGCGGACCCGCATGCCGGGTGGTGTGGGGGCTGGGGGAGAAAAACCCCCGGCTACCCGATTGGGACCATATTTCAACGTTTGCTTTCAGATATAATCAAAGATTTAATGCTTTCAGCAAATTTGTTGATCCAGATGTCATTTCTGTTGCGCCAGCTTCAATTAATGTGTGTTTTTTGGCCTCTACTGAACGCATATTTGAATAAATTATGATTGGTACTTCCGAATCGATTTCTCTGGCTGCTTTTACAAAATCTAATCCGGCTTCGGGATTGAATCGTTTGCCTTCATGTCTTCCCATGTCAGAGATAATCCGATCAAATTTTTGCCTTCCGAGTACGGATAATCCTTCTGCAGTACTTAATGCTTGAACAACTTTAATATTTCTCTGTTGTAACATCTCTATCAAATAACTATTGTTTTTGGGAACGTCATCCACCCATAGGATGCTCTGAACAGGGCAGGGTTGACAAATTTGAGTGGTCTCAGGTGAATTTGGCATTTCTACAAAATTCAAGCTAGCCGAGTTCTCCGTTCTGGTAGCTTGATTTTGAATTTTAGATACTTGGTCCTTTAATTCAATTAGTTGCTGCTGCAGTTCGGATACAACGGCACTTTGTTGTTGTGTTGCCTCATCGAGGGTTACTTCGTTACCTCCAATTTTCAAGACAACCTTACGGGATTTGGTTGAATCTAATAATGCGTCAATAGGTGTACGAAATCGTATCAGTATTACTATTGCCACTACAGGCCAAAGAAGCGAAGAAAATGCTTTCAGCAGTTCTGGAACATTCATCACAGCCTCCTCCTGGGGAGTTCCAGGGACAGGATATTTAATTCATCCTTCCCACCAAACCGCACCTCGGGAAACAAGTTTTGAAATCAGTTTTATCTTGGCAACTCCATTAAAAAAAGCCGCCCAACCGGCATTACATGCGGTTAAGCGGCTTCTTACCAATTTTCAATGTCCCATCCGTTGCATATTCACCACCCATCTCATGCCCTGATAAACGGGATACGTGCATTAACGAACTGAAATGTGCTCAACCTTACCCCAGCAATTGTCACCTGTCAAAGAATACTCTAATAAAATCACTGCAGGGGCACTCCAGCCTTGCCCTGATAAACAGGATAAGTGCGATAACGAAGCATATTCTGCCGAAAAGCGCAGAAATACTTCTATCGCACTAAAGACCACCATGATCTACACTCACTGCGTCCCGGTCAGAACGGTGAAGGACCCGAAAAGCCCGCTGGATCTGGATTTACCTTTCCCGTACCTATTCCCCGTGCAGTGCTGCGTACACCTTTTCCGCTGCTGGCCGGCTCATCCCCTCTACGGCGGCGATCTCTTCCAGGCTCGCTTCTTTCAGCCGCTGCAAACTGCCGAACTGCTTGAGCAGGGCCGTGCGCCGTTTGGCCCCGATGCCGGGGATCTGCTCGATCCCGGAGGAGATACCGCCCTTACTGCGCAGGGTACGGTGGTATTCAATAGCAAAACGGTGGGCTTCGTCGCGGATGGCGCTCAGGAGCAGCAGTGGGGCGGAATTCTGACGCAGTACGACCGGATTTTTTCTCCCCGGCAGGAAGACCCGCTCGTCACTCCTTTTGATGTCAACAGATTCCACCGCCCGCGCCACCCGGCTCTTGGCCAGGGAGACCAGGTCGAAACGGCCGATCAGCCCCAGCTCGGCGATGATCTCCTGGGTGGCGTTGAGTTGGCCGATGCCGCCATCCACCACCACTAAATCGGGTAGCCCCTCTTTCTGGATGGTTTCCTCCCGGAATCGTCGCGAGAAGACCTCGCGTAGCATAGCGAAATCATCCTGTCCCTCAACCTCACGAATGCGGTAGTGGCGGTAGCTCTTTTTATCGGCCGCCCCATTCAGGAAGCTGACGCCGCTCCCCACGGAGAAGCGCCCCTGGATGGTGGAGATGTCATAGCATTCGATCCGTCGCGGCAGGCGGGCGAGATGCAGGCGTGTGCGCAGTTCCCCCAGCAGCGTCTCGGCCGAGGCCTGCTTCTCGTTGCGTTCGCGCAGGGCGGCGGCAGCATTCTTCCCGGCCAGCTCGATCAGTTCCCGCTTTACCCCGCGCAGGGGATGGTGGAGCGTTACCTTGCGCCCCTTGGCATCCGTAAGTACATCGGCCAGTGCCGCAGTATCCTCGATTTCGATCGGCAGCAGGATCTCTTCCGGGATATAGGTCCCCTGGGTATAGTACTGGGGCAGAAAGGCCGAGACCCCTTCGGCGTCGCTCAGTTCCCAGCCCAGGCTGAAGGTGCGGCTGCCGCTCAATACCCCGCCCCGGATGAACAACAGCGCCAGTTCCAGGCGGTCGGCCGCACGATGGTAGCCGAGCACATCGCTGTCGCCACCGCGCAGGATCACCTTCTGCTTCTCCACCGTGACCTCGATGGAACGGAGCAGGTCCCGCCAGCGCACGGCCTCCTCAAAGCGCTCGTGCTGTGAGGCCTCCAGCATGTTGCGTTTGAACTGTGCCACCAGTTCCCGTCCCTTGCCCTCCAGAAACAGCATGGCTCCCCGGACCAACTCCCCATAGTCGGCGGCCGAGATCAGGTTGTGGCAGGGGGCGCTGCACTGGCCGATCTGGTGATACAGGCAGGGGCGCTTGCGTGCCAGACAGCTGGCCAGCGGGTAGTGGCGCAAGGGGAACATGCGCGTGATCTGGCGCAGCACCTCCCGTGCGGCGGTGGCCGATGCGTAGGGACCGAAGTAACGGGCGTTGTCGCGGGGAATCTTGCGTACGATGCTGAAACGGGGAAACTGTTCGTTCGGATCCAGGCGTAGGGAAAAATAGGTCTTGTCGTCTTTTAGGTCCAGGTTGTAGCGCGGGCGGTGCTGCTTGATGAGGGTATTCTCCAGCAGCAGGGCCTCTTTTTCCGTGTCGGTCAGCATGACCTCGATATCGGCAATCCGGGCCACCAGGAATTTGATCTGGTAGCGCGAGTCGCCGGTGGCCTTGAAGTAGCTCCGCACCCGCTGGCGCAGGTTGCGCGCCTTGCCGACATAGATGATCGTGCCCGCAGCGTCCCGCATCAGGTATACGCCGGGCGAGGCAGGCAGCTGCCGTATTTTATCCTCCAGGCTCATGACGGGTATACTAACCGCTTGTGATCAGAATGAAAACCCATCATTTTGAGCACTGTCTGTATAAAAAACGTGCAGCATGCCTTGAAAAGGTGCAGATGCGACAGGACGTGCCATAGTAAAATCAGTGGGTTATACGTAAGCAGCTCCTGGCCGCATTATTGCTTACATACTTCAGCTTAGCCTAAAGGCGGGCAAACTTCACGGATACCAACGGGGGTAGTGAGTATGGAGACCATGTCAACGGTGACTGGCCTGAAGAGTAGTGCGGACGTTCTTTTTCTGATGTTGGGAGCAGTACTGGTGTTTGCCATGCATGCCGGATTTGCCTTTCTTGAGGTGGGTACGGTACGCAAGAAGAATCAGGTCAACGCCTTTGTCAAGATCCTTACCGACTGGTCGGTTTCGACCGTCGTTTATTTCGTGATCGGTTTTCCGATCGCCTACGGCATCTCCTTCCTAAAACCTGCCGAAGAGCTGCTCGGCAAGACTCAGGGCTATGATCTGGTGCATTACTTCTTCCTGCTCTGCTTCGCCGCCTGTATTCCGGCCATCATCTCGGGCGGTATTGCCGAACGCGCCAAGTTCTGGCCGCAGGTCATCGCCGGTGCGATCTTTGCGGGGATTTCCTATCCCCTGTTTGAATCCCTGATTTGGGGACAGAATATGTCCGTTCTGCAGGGGCTGTTCAAGTCCATCGGCGGCGCCGAATTCCACGACTATGCCGGATCGGTGGTGGTTCACTCCATCGGCGGCTGGATCGCCCTGCCGGCGGTCCTGATCCTCGGGCCGCGTATGGGGCGCTATGTTCGCGGCAAGTCCCATCCGATCCCGATCAGTAATATCCCTTTTCTGGCGCTTGGTTCCTGGATCCTGGCGGTAGGCTGGTTCGGTTTTAATGTGATGAGCGCCGGGAACCTGGAGAAGATCTCCGGTCTGGTGGCGGTCAACTCGTTGATGGCCATGGTAGGTGGCGTACTGGCGGCACTGGTGGCGGGCAAAAACGACCCCGGCTTCGTCCACAACGGCGCCTTGGCCGGGCTGATCGCGGTTTGTGCCGGCAGCGACATCATGCATCCTCTGGCCGCCTTCGCGGTCGGCTGCATCGCCTCGATCATTTTTGTCTATGGTTTCCATTTTGAGCAGGAAAAACTGAAGATCGACGATGTCTTGGGGGTCTGGCCGTTGCACGGCGTAATCGGCTCCTGGGGCGGTATCGCCGCCGGCATATTCGGGCAGAAGGCCCTGGGCGGCATGGGCGGGGTCACGATTATTTCCCAGCTGGCCGGCAGCCTGGCAGCGATCGCCTTTGCCCTGACCAGCGGTTTTATCGTCTACGGTGTGCTCGGCAAGACGGTCGGCATCAGGCTCAGCCAGGAAGACGAACATGCCGGTGCGGACGTTTCGATCCACAATATCGGCGCCTACCCGGAGGATCATATCCGCTGATCTCGGATGTCCTGATCGGCCTTGTCTTCAGCTTTGGCTAAGACCCTTAAAAACCCTTTCTTTCGTTGACAAGAGGGTGGAGAGATGCTATTTAAACAGGCATTTTACCCAGACATTTCTCCGCCCTCCGCGCGCCTTTGTTTTCAGTGCCGGCCAAGAAGAGGTTACCTACCGTGATGACATTGAAATTATGCCGAAATATCCTGATCAGGTGTATTGCTGTGCTGGTCATAATTTCATTCTGTTTGAATTCCTCCGCCTACAGCCAGGAGTCGGAAGACTCCCAGATCTTCATTACCGGTTTCAACGCCTACCAGCGCAAGGATTACACTACCACCATCACCAAGATGAGCGAGGTGCTGAAAAAGTATCCCGACTCGCCGCTGCGCGATATGGTGCTGTTCTGGCTCTCACGCGCCTATTTCAAAAACGGCAACCAACTGGATGCCGCCCGCTATTTGTCACAGTTCTCAAAGGAATATCCCGATAACCCCCTCAAGGGAACGGTGGACGACGAGCTTCTGGCACTGACCGCCCGTTATGAAAAGGGTGAGCAGTTGCCGACCGGCTCCCTGCCTGTGGTTGCACAGAAGGAGAGTGGGGAACAGGCCCGCCTAGCCGCCCTGCAGGCCGAGGCCGAGCGCAAGGCTGCCGAGAAGGCCGAGCAGGAACGTCTGGCCGTGGCCAAACTTGAGGAAGAACGCCGGGCCGCCGAACAGGTGGCTCTTGCCAAGCGCACGGCGGAAGAGGCGGAGCAGGCTCGCCTGGCTGCTGCCCGGAAGGAACAGGCCCGCGTAGCCGCCCTGCAGGCCGAGGCCGAACGCAAGGCTGCCGAGAAGGCCGAGCAGGAACGTCTGGCTGTGGCCAGACTTGAGGAAGAACGCCGGGCCGCCGAACAGGTGGCTCTTGCCAAGCGCACGGCGGAAGAAACGGAGCAGGCTCGCCTGGCTGCTGCCCGGAAGGATCAGGCCCGCGTAGCCGCCCTGAAGGCCGAGGCCGAGCGCAAGGCTGCCGAGAAGGCCGAGCAGGAGCGTCTGGCCCTGGCCAAGCTTGAGGAAGAACGCCGGGTTGCCGAACAGGCGGCTCTTGCCAAGCGTACGGCGGAAGAAGCGGAGCAGGCTCGCCTGGCTGCTGCCCGGAAGGATCAGGCCCGCGTAGCCGCCCTGAAAGCCGCGGCCGAGCGCAAGGCTGCCGAGAAGGCTGAGCAGGAGCGTCTGGCCCTGGCCAAGCTTGAAGAGGAGCGCCGGGCAGAGAAGGTTGCACAGCAGAAGGCCGAGAGCGAAAAAGCCGATATGCAGCAGGTGGCCAGACAGCAGGCCGAGATGGTCCGTCTAGCCATGGAAAAAACCGAAAAGAAGCGCCTGGCTGCCCTAAAGCTTGAAGAAGAGCGCGAAGCTGCCGCAAAAGCGGCCACAGCCGAACAGCAACGCACTGCCGCCGCAAAGGCGGAAGAGGAGCGGGCCGCCGCGGCTGCTCTCAAGAAAGAGCAGGAACGTAAGGCTACTGAAATGGCCGATGCAGAGCGCCTGGCTCAGGAAAAACTGGCCATGACCCGGCGCGCGGTGGAAGCGGCTGAACAGAAGCGCGTGGCTGATTTGAACGCTGAGCAAGAACGGGTTAGCGCCCAGAGAATCGCGAAGGAACGCCAGGCGATAGCCGCTGCCGAAGCGGCCCAGCAGGCTTCCGCTCGCCAGGAACAGGAGCGCCGGACTGCTGAAAGCACCCGTCTGAGCGCGGCTCGCAAGAAACAAGAGCGGATTGAGCTTGCAAAAGCAGAAGAAGCCCGTCAAGCCCGTGATGCAGCCAAGAATAGCGCTACGGCCAAGGCGACCCTACGGGAGAAGGCGATTGCTCAGTACAAATCAATTCTGGAAAAATATCCCTCCAGCAGGGCTGCCGCCACTGCCGCGGCCAAGCTGAAGGAGCTGGGTGTTTCCGTGGCCCTGCCGCAGGTGGCTGCCGTGGAACCGTCGCCTGAAAATTCCCAGATCCTGCGGCTTGAGGTGGCTCAATTCGCCGGCCTCGAATTCAACCTGACGGTTCAACCCCAAGCCTACAATGTTGCCCAACGTCTCAGCGTTCCGTTTGAAATCATCAACCGCGGCAATGGCAACGATTCTTTCTACCTCGAATCCGGTTTTCCGGCCGAATACAGCGCCAGTTTTGCCGCCGCCGCGCAGCCCGAGCAGACCATCAACCAGACTACCCAATTGGCACCCGGTGAAGCCTTCAAGGGTGTCATCCACCTGGTTATTCCCGCGAACAGCATCGACGGCCTGCGCATCAACTATCCGATCAAGGCTGCTTCCAGGATGCTTGCCGAGGCAACCCAATCCCGTGAGGTGGCTTTGACTGCCGCTGCGCCGCTCCTGCGGGCAATCGTGAAAACCGACAAGCTGCAGTTGCTGCCGGGTGAAAAGGCGATCTACCGTGTTACCGTCCTGAACGTGGGCTCTACCGCAGCACAGGGTGTTGCGCTCCGCCTGAACTTCCCGCCTCAGCTGGAAGCGGTGGATTATGCCGCGACCGGGTTCAAGCAGGAAATGAAATCGGCCCTGGTGCTTGACGGGTTGCAGTTCAAATCCGGTGAACGCAGAGAGTTCAGCGTCGCCTTTCAACTCAAGGATGATTCCCTGGCCGGTCAGGAGCTGCTGACCCGTGCGGAACTGATCAACACCTCCCTGAAAACGTCAGCCGTGTTTGTCTCAAATGCCGCCCATGTTCAGCCGCAGCATGGCGTTCAGGTCCGAACCGTGGCGGAACGGCAGGTTGTCATTCCCGGCCAGACGGTGATCATTCCGTTGGTTGTGACCAATAGCGGCAATGTACGTGAAAAGTTCCTGATTGCCCCGACCGTTAAAGGCGTCCAGGACACGATAGTCTTCCAGGATCTCAATCGGGACGGAGTACGTCAGGCCAATGAACCGATCATCACCGAGATCGGTCCCCTGGCGCCAAAAGAGGAAGCCAGCATAGGTCTGGAGATGAAGACCTCCCGCAGCGCCACGGACGGTTTGCAGGGCAGCGCCCAGGTGGTTTTAAGTTCCGAGGGCGATACCATCCGCTCCACATCCGCCAGCGTCCAGTTTGTCTACTCGCGTCCGGTGCTGCAGATGGCCATGGCCGCACGTGAAGGGCGACTCAAACCGGGTGAGGTGGCCTCCTTTGATCTGACCATCACCAACCGCGGCTCAAACCTGGCACGGGTTGTGGAATTGCAGGGGACATGGCCTGATCAGCTGGAGCTGATCGCCGCCGAACCATCCAACAGCTCGGCCGGAAACGGCAAGGTCCTCTGGAACTTCAAAGAGCTCGGTGCAGGGGAAAAACGTACCATCAAGGTCTCCTTCCGGGTCAAGGCCGGCATCGGGGTCGGCACAAACATCCAGGTGAAGAATCAGCTGTCATATGAAGACCAACTGGGAAACAGGTACTGACATGACCCGACACGTAGTGACAATGATGATTGTGGCAGCTCTTCTTGCAAGCGCCGTGTCCGGCTGGGCGGAACAGCAGTACCTCTATGTTCCGCAAGCGGTCGCTGCGGATGAAAAGGCCTCGAAGAGTGATGGTGTTCTGGTGCGGGAGATCCCGATCAAGGAGGGGGATACGCTCTCACATATTTCCCAAAAATTCAGCGGGCACTCCTCCTACTACCCCCAGATCCTGCTCTTTAACGATATCAAGAATCCCAACCGGATTTACACGGGTGATCTCCTCAGGGTACCGGTTTCACGGAACAGGGACGCACTCCGGCCCGGGAAGAAAACGTTGAAGAAGCGCCATGCCAAGGCTTCGACAGCCGGGCTGCCTCAGCAGCGTGCCACGGGCGATCAGAAAAAGAGTGTTGTAGCAGAGGAGAACATGGGGGACGTGACGCCTAAGCCCGTTACCCCGCTCGTTAAACATGCCAGAAACACAAAACCGTCGCCGGAAGCGTCTGCCGCGAGCTCCGAACAGCTGCTTTTTGAACGGGCGATCAAGGCCTATCGACAGGACGACTATCGTACGGCCCTGGAACTGTTTGACCGTTTTCTGGTCGAATACCCCTCATCGGCCCTGGCGGCGGATGCCACCCTCTACAAGGCCGAATGCTACTTGAAGCAGTCCAACCAATAACCAGTACTATTCGGATGCCGTTGACCTTACCGCCCGAGAGGGCGGTAAGGTGACGCGCTCTGCCCCTCTTGCCGTTCCCGGACGTAGAAATCTATAAACGAAAAAATTGGAAAGGTGTTGTTATGCTGGATTCAGTCACAATCCATGAGCTTGCTTCAATTGTGGGTGCCGATAATATCCTTACTGAAAAGCAGGACCTGATCTGTTACGGCTACGATGCGACCCAGATGGAATACCTGCCCGATGCGGTTGTCCATCCGGCCAATGCGGCCGAGGTCTCGGCCGTGCTGAAGCTGGCCAATCGCTGCGGTTTTCCGGTCTTTCCGCGTGGAGCGGGGAGCGGCTTCACCGGCGGCGCATTGCCCAAGGCCGGTGGCGTGGTGCTGGTGGTGACCCGCATGAACCGCATCCTGCGCATCGACACCGAGAACCTGATCGCCGAGGTGGAGCCGGGGGTTGTCACTGAACAGTTCCAACAGGCGGTGGAAAAACTGGGGCTGTTCTATCCTCCCGATCCGGCCTCGCTCAAGTTCTCGACCCTGGGGGGCAATGTGGCCGAAAACGCCGGCGGCCCGCGCTGCGTCAAGTACGGTGTGACCCGCGATTTCGTCATGGGGCTGGAAGTCGTGCTCCCCACCGGCGAGATCATCCGCACCGGCGGCGAGACCTATAAGGCGGTTGTCGGCTACGACATGACCCGTCTGCTGTGCGGCAGCGAAGGCACCCTGGGGGTGATTACCAAGATCATCTTCAAGCTTCTGCCGCTGCCGGAAGCCAAGAAAACCATGCTGACCATCTTCGACTCCATCGATGGCGCGGCCAAGGCCGTTTCAACCATCATCGGGGCCAAGATCATCCCGACCACCCTGGAATTCATGGATTACGCCACCCTGCAGTGCGTGGAGAAACGTTTCAACCTGGGGATCCCGGCGGAAGGGCGGGCCGTGTTGCTGATCGAGGTGGACGGCGATCGCGACCTGATCGAGAAGCAGGCCTCCCGCATCCACGAACTGATCAAGCCCCTGGGGCTGGTGCAGTTCCGCGCGGCCAAGGATAATGCCGAATCCGAGGAACTCTGGCGGGTGCGGCGACTGGTGTCGCCCTCCCTACGGGATATCAACCCCACCAAATACAACGAGGACATCGTCGTGCCGCGTAGCAAGGTGCCGGACGTCATTCGGACCATCGAAAAAATCCAGCAGAAATACGACATACCGATCGTCAACTTCGGCCACGCCGGCGACGGCAATATCCATGTCAATATCATGATCGACAAGGATATCCCGGGCCATGAGGAAAAGGCCCAGTGCGCGATCCGCGAGGTCTTCCAGGCAGCACTGGACCTGAACGGTACCATGTCCGGCGAACACGGCGTGGGGCTCTCCAAGGCGCCCTACATCGAACTAGAACTGTCGCCGGAACAGATCGGGGCCATGAAGGGGGTCAAGCACGCCCTGGATCCCAAGAATATCCTCAACCCCGGCAAGATGTTTCCCTGGCCGTAGTGCTGCATCTCGTAGCCCAAATCTCTGCTGCTCGAAGGATCTATTATGGATAAGGACAAGCAACGCCAGGAAGTCTCGCTCATCGGCCGCATATTTTCCATGGAGATGCTGCTCCTGCTGATGGGGGCCGCTTCCCTGATCTACGGCATCGTCAACGGTGCAACCATGAATATCTTCTGGGGGCTCCTGATTATCCCGGGCGTCTTCATCCTGATGAAGGTCCGCAAGAAGGACTGGAAGAAACACTGGGAAGAGATGGAAGCTGAACAGAGCAGACGCGACTCACGCAACAAGCCGACTCCACCGCCGGATGTACCGCCCGAGGGGTAATTCAATGTCCAACCATGGAACAATCATACTGGCCTCAGCCTCCCCGCGCCGAACGGAGCTGATGGCCCTGGCCGGCATCGAGTTCAGCGTGCTGCCGGCCGATATCAACGAGGATGTGCTCCCCGGAGAGGCACCGGCGGAACATGTCATGCGTCTGGCCCGGGAGAAGTCCGATGCCGTCGCAGCTAAAACCGACGGCCGCTATTTCATCGGCGCCGATACGGTGGTCGTCCTGGATCAGCGGATCATGGGCAAGCCTGTCGATGAAGACGAAGCCTTTCGCATGCTCTCGGATCTGTCCGGTCGCAACCATGAAGTCATCACCGGTTTCAGCGTATTGGACAAGGTCAGCGGTATCCATCTCAGCCGCTCTGTACGGACCGAGGTGACCTTCAAGGCGCTCACCGAAGCCGAGATCCGCGCCTATATCGCCACGGGCTGTCCGATGGACAAGGCCGGAGCCTATGCCATCCAAGGGGGGGCGGTACATTTCATCCGCTCCATCTGCGGTTCTTACACCAACGTCATTGGACTGCCGATGACCGAGCTCTATGAAACTCTCTATCAGCTGGGTGCCCTGGATGTCGATCGCCGCTAATCTGCAGAACATACAGGAGCGGATCAGATCGGCGGCCCTGGCCTCTGGCCGGGAGCCGGTCTCTGTCAGGCTGGTGGCTGTTTCCAAGACCCGCCCGGCCGGCGACGTGATCCAGGCCTATCGGGCCGGCCAGTTGCTGTTCGGCGAAAACTACGTCCGGGAACTGCTGGCAAAGGCCGCCGAGGTAAGCGAACCGGTGGAATGGCATTTCATCGGCCATCTGCAGAGCAACAAGGTCAAGCAACTGGCGGGGATCGTGAGCATGATCCATTCGGTCGATCGTTTTTCCCTGGCCGAGGAGATCGATCGCCAGTGGGGCAGGCTCGGCCGCCATTGCGATATCCTGGTCCAGGTCAATCTTTCGGGAGAGGCCAGCAAGTCGGGTACGACCGAAGCCGGGGCCCTGCAACTGGTCCGCGAGATCTCCCGGCTGGAGCATGTCAGGATCAGGGGGCTGATGACCATGCCGCCCTATTTTGACGACCCCGAGGCCGCTCGACCCTTCTTCGCCGAACTGCAACGCCTTGCGCAACGGATCATGGCGCAAGGGATCCCGGCTGTCGAGATGAACGAACTCTCCATGGGCATGTCCGGCGATTTCGAGGCCGCCATTCAAGAAGGGGCCACCTTGGTCCGCGTCGGCAGTTCCATCTTCGGGGCCCGCTGACCATGCCTGCCCGGCGGTCAAAGCTTGCCCGCTCCAAACTGATGCGCATCGCGCTGATCTCTTCCGTCTCGCTGCTGCTGGCAGCGCTGACCCTCACCCCGCTCTTCGCCACCTTTGAACTGAAGGCCTATGACCTGCTCTCCCGTATCTGCAACCGGGAACAGGGACACCCGGATATCGTCATCGTGCAGGTCGACCAAACCAGCCTGGACAGCCTGGCCGCCGAAGGGGTTACCTGGCCCTGGCCGCGTCAGGTCTATGCGCCGCTCTTTGAGCGTCTTGCCCAGACCGACGCGGTCTTTGTCGATATAAACTTCTCCGAGCCTTCCTCCTACGGCAACGAGGACGATCTGATTCTGGCCGAGGCCATTAAAAAGAGCGGCAACGTAACTCTGCCGGTCTTTGCCACGGCCAACAAACGGGACCTGGATGATGCCGGTCGGGCCTTGTTGGAGAGGATTGCTGTCAAGGGCGTTACTCCACCCCGCATGTCCCAACCCTTCGCCATCACGCCGATCGCTCCGCTGGCCGCCGCAGCCCACGGCGGCGGAAATGTGATGATCAAACCCGACCCGGACGGTGTCTACCGGCGCCTGCCGCTGCTGTACGGGGCCGCCGGAGTGACCCTGCCCTATTTTACCCTGAACTACCTTCTGGAGAAGAATCTCATCAGCGTTGCCCAGGGTATGCTGCAGCGTGGTGGCACTCCGCTGCCGCTGATGGATGGTGCACTGCTGGTGCGTTTCCCGCGCGGAACCAACCCCTATACAACTGTTGCGGCCGTGGACCTGATCAGTGAGGCGGGGAACGTGCGCTATCCCGCCGGATATTTCAAGGGTAAGAAGGTTTTTCTGGGGTTGACCGCCGCCGGTCTCTACGATCTGAAAGCCACGGCCGTTTCGGCGATCTCCTCGGGGGTCAGTGTGCACGCCGCCACCCTGGATGCCCTGCTGCATGGCGCATTCCTGCGGTCTCTTCCGCTGGGCGTCGTCCTTTTGTTCATGGCCCTGATCGTGGTGCTCGTGTGCGGATTTGTGCTGACCCATAGCTCCATGCTGGCCAATCTGCTGCTGCTGTTGCCGGTTGCAGCGGCCGCCTTCGGTCTGCCGACGGCCCTGTTCAGCCAGGGGTGGTACCTGCCCTTGATCCCGCCGCTGGCCGCCGTACTCTCCGCCTTTGCCGTTGCCTCGATCTACAGCTATGCCACGGAAGGGCGCGAGCGCCGCTTTGTCCGGCGTGCATTCTCCCAGTACATGGATGAGACCGTTGTGGCGCACCTGCTCAAGAACCCGGATCTGATCAAGCCGGGTGGCCAGCGGCGTCGGGTGACGGTCTTTTTTGCGGACATCGCCGGCTTTACCACGATCTCCGAGCAGTTCCCCCCCGAAGATACCGCCCTGATGCTGCACGATGTGCTGAATGCGGTCAGCGAGGAGGTTATCCGCCATCACGGGGTGATCGATAAGTACATCGGCGACTGCGTCATGGCCTTCTGGGGGGCGCCGCTGGAGTCGCCGGACGCCGCCGGAAATGCTTGTCGCGCGGCGTTGGCCTCGCTTGAGGCGTTGGAACGGGTCAACCTTGACTTCAAGGCCCGCGGCCTGGGAACGATCTCCATGCGTGTCGGTCTGCACAGCGGGGATGCCATTGTCGGTAACCTGGGGAGTGACCGGCTCTTTGATTACACGGTGGTCGGCGACACGGTCAATCTGGCCTCGCGCCTGGAATCGGCCAATAAATACTTTTCGACCCGCATCATGATCAGCGAACAGACCTTGCGGGAGGCGGGAGACGGCTTCGTGGTCCGCGAACTGGGGCTGATTGCCGTCAAGGGCAAGCAGCAGGCAATTCGGATCTACGAACTGCTGGCTGAAAAGGGGAGTGCCAGTGCGGAACTTTTGCGCTGGAGTGGTGAGTATCAGCAGGCCATGGCCTTGTTCCAGCGCCGACAGTGGCAACCCGCACTGGAGCTTTTCGAAGAGCTGCTTGTGCAGCGGCCTGATGATTATCCGGCCAGTCGTTATCGCGACTGGTGCCGGGAGTGTCTGCAATCTTCGCCCTTGACGGATGATTGGAATGTGATACATATGACCGAGAAATGAAAACAACCATCCTTGTCATACTGCTTAGCAGCCTGTTGTGCCTGACTGCGGCAGCGGAAACCGTCCAGGTTACCACCCGTGAGAATGCGCTGCGCAAAGATTGCCGTTTCTTTGCCCCGGTCAAGCTCAAGGTGACGCTGGGAGACCGCCTGACCGTCAAGGGGCGCAAGGGGGACTGGTATCTGGTCAGCGCCCGAGGGGTCAACGGTTGTATCCATAAGAGCGCCGTCGAAACGCGCAGCTTCGCCTCGGCGGGCAGGGGAGCGGCTACCGGCGGTGCCTCGGCCGACGAGGTCTCTTTGGCGGGTAAGGGGTTCAATCCCCAGGTCGAAGATGGTTATCGCAAATCGAACAAAGAGCTGAATTACGCTGCGGTTGATGAAATCATACGTATTTCGGTAAGTGAAAGTGACCTGGAGTCGTTTGTGCTGAAGGGGGGGCTGATTCAGCCATGAAGTTCCGAATTCCTTCAACGGCCTTAGGTCTGATGTTACTGCCGACGCTGCTCAGTCTGTTTCTGGCCGGCTGCAAGGTCAGCGACCTTACCCCCGAGCGGCTCGACGCGATCGTCTCATCGGTTCAGAGTATCGGCAAGGCGGCCCGGCCCCTGTCCGACGACGAGGAGTACTACGTGGGACGCGCCGTTGCCGCCCGCCTGACCGCTAGCTATCCACTCTACCGTAACAGCCGTTTGACCGACTATCTGAACCTGATTGGCCAGACCATCGCGCTACATACCGAAAAACCGACCACCTTCGGGGGTTATCACTTCGCACTGCTGGACTCTCCCGAGATCAACGCCTTTGCCTGCCCGGGGGGGATTATCCTGATTACCAGGGGCATGCTCGCGTCGGTGAAGAGCGAGGATGAACTGGCCGCGGTGCTGGCCCATGAGATCGGCCATATCATCCACCGTGACGGGATTGCCGCCATCCAATCGTCGCGCTGGACCGAGGCGCTCTTGGTGATCGGCAGCAATGCAGCCAGGGAGTTCGGTCCCAAGGACACCGCCAAGCTGGTTTCTCTGTTTGAAGGTTCCATCGATGACGTCTTCAAGACGCTAGTGGTCAACGGCTATGGCCGGGATCAGGAAAAGAATGCCGACAGCGCGGCATTGGAGTATCTGGCCGCCGCGGGCTACGATCCCCAAGGGCTGACCGGCTACCTGACGCGCTTGGAACAGGCCGGAAAAGGTTCCAAGGGGGGCATCCTCGCCACCCACCCCGGGACCGAGGAACGCTTGGAAAATGTGCGTCAGGCCACGGTTGCTACTGTGGATACATCGTCATTGCCCAGCCGCAGCAAGCGCTTCGCCGAAATCACCCGTTAATCCTGAAAAAGCAGTTGTCCACGAAACGCACGAAATACACGAACAAAATCAGTAAAATGAGCAACAATATGGTGATATCAGTTTGGTGAAATCCTGTGTTAGTGAAATGATTTAAATTTTCGTGCTTTTCGTGTCTTTTGTGGACCCAAAAGCTTTTTTTAAGTTTATTGACCGGAAAGAAGAAAGCCCCGTTCGCTGCCTGCGAACGGGGCTTTCTTTGCTCTAGTCGGCATCCAGCTCCGGCACCGGATGATGGAGCCAGACCTGCGGCACGGGGCGGTCCATCTCCTCGATGTACTTGAGCACAAAGCGCTGGGCGGCTTCTACGGCCCGCGGCATGTTCCAGCTGCTCATGTCCCGGTCATCAACCAGGTTGCTGATCCCGCGAATCTCCAGGCAGTCGATGCCGTAGCGCAAACAGGTCAAGGCAACCGCCGCCCCCTCCATATTCTCACAGATGCCGTGAAAATTTCGGGCCAGCTCCTCGCCCCGTTGGCGGGTGCCACTGCAGGTGGAAACCGTGATGAAACGTCCGCGCAGCAGTTTGACGCCGACGTAGTCGGCCAGTTGCATGGCCTTTTCGGCGGGGTGCTTGGAGAGCGGGATTGTATTGTGGTAGAGCCGGTTTCCGTGTGTCAAGGTAGGGATCCCCATGAAGTGCAGATCCTGCCATCCCTCCGAGATCAGCACTCCTTCGTCCCCCAGGAACTCGTCGCTGGCAACCGCCAGCTCACCGACGGCCAGACCGCTTGACAGGTAGGCCCCGCCGCAGCCGGTATTGATGACCAGCTGCGGGTGGCACCGTTCGATCAGCGCGCTCGTGGCGGCCGCGGCATTTATCTTGCCGATACCACCGGCACAGACGACCAGCGGGATGTTGCCCAGGTGTCCTTCAACATACTCGAAGGCGACCATCCTTCGGCGGGTGGCACTACCGAGCGCATGCTCCAGCAGGACGCTTTCCTGCGCTGTGGCGGTCAGTATCAGGATCGGTTTCATAGGGGATGTCCTTGAGGTGGAAATACCGTTACCGGATTATGCCCGGCGATCGAGCTCAACGGCCGCGTAGGCCGAGTGATTGTGGATCGATTCGAAGTTCTCCGCTTCCACCGAAAACCAGGTGATATTGTCCAGGGCCGCCAGCCGCGAATAGGCCTCGCGGACCATGTCCTCAACAAAGCGCGGATTTTCATAGGCCTGTTCGGTAACGAACTTCTCGTCTTCCCGTTTCAGCAGCGAATAGAGCGGACTGCTGCCGCACTGCTCGATCAGCTCCACCAGGTCCTCGATCCAGATGAAGTCCTTGTAGCGCACCCGCACGGTCATGATGCTGCGCTGGTTATGGGCACCAAAGCGGGATAGCTCCCGGCTGCAGGGGCAGAGCGAGGTCAGCGGTACCTTTATACCCAGCACGAAATCCAGGCTGTCGGTCATGGAGGCGCTGAATTCACAGGTGTATTCCATCAGGCTCTTGGCCTTGGAAACCGGCGCCTGTTTGTCGATGAAATAGGGGAACTGTATCTCCAGGTGGGCACTGTCGGAGCCGAGTTTGCTCTTCATCTCGTCCAGGATCGTTTCCAGTTTGTCCAGGGCGATCTGCTCGCGATGCCGGTTGAGGATCTCCACGAAGCGGCTCATGTGGGTGCCCTTGAAGTGATGCGGCAGATCGACGTACATATTGACGCGCGCCACGGTGTGCTGCAGCGAGCGGTTCTTGTCCATGACCACGATCGGGTAGGTGATGTCCTTGACGCCGACCTTGGCAATCGGAATGCGGCGGGTGTCCGGGCGTTTCTGCATATCGGGCATAACGGATTTCGGTGAAGCTGTGTTGCTGCGTGGCATAGGTCTCGTCCTGAAGTTTTCTGTCTGGAAAGCAAATGTACCGGGATAAACGGGATGGCCGGGGTACGGCAAGTCTACAGCAGTTCCGAAGTTATCCCGTTAATCCTGTTAATCCCTGTAAGAGTGATTTTAATTGCTGATAGTAAAAGAATCGAATTCGCCGCTATAGCTGCCCTTGCGGATGTCGACGCTCTCCACCCGCGCCGCCGGCGGACCGCTGCGGCACCATTCCACCAGGGCGTCCACCGCCGCAGCGCTGCCTTCGAAAAGCCCTTCCACCGCGCCGTCGGGAAGGTTGCGGACCCAGCCGGTTACGCCCAGTTCCAGGGCTTGCCGGCAGGTGTAGTGCCGGAAGGCAACTCCCTGGACCCGTCCCCGGACGATGACCGAGACCCTGGTCATCACGCGGCGGCCTTGCTGATCTCCAGCATGCGCAGGATCTCGTCCCAGATTCCGTCCCGGCCATCCCGGGAGAGTGCCGAAAAGGGGAGCAGCATGCTTTTGTCACGTTTGATGGCGGCCGAGATCAGGGCGGTCTGCTTGGCCCGCTCGGACTTGGAGAGTTTGTCGCATTTGGTGAGCACAAAGATCGCCGGGATGTTGTAACGTTCCAGCCAGCCCAGCATGTCCAGATCCCCATCGGAGGGGACGCGGCGGATGTCCAGAATCAGCACCACGGCCCGCAGATTTTCGCGCTGGGCCAGATAGGTCTCGATCATCGGCCCCCACTGCTTGCGCAGCTCGGGGGGCGCCTTGGCGTAGCCGTAGCCGGGCAGGTCCACCAGGGTCAGGATGCCGTTGATGTCGAAAAAGTTGATCAGTTGCGTCCGGCCGGGGGTCGAACTGGTGCGGACCAGCGCCTTGCGGTTGGCAAGCACATTGATCAACGAGGACTTGCCGACATTCGAGCGGCCGACAAAGGCTACCTCCGGCAGCTCGGCGGGTGGGAAATCCTTGGGTTTTACGGCGCTCTTGATAAAAACCGCCTGATGCACATCCATGTGTTGCTCTCCTTGTGGCCGGCATTATAATGCGCCGGTGTTCAACGATACAAGCGCTTATTTCAGCAGGACGGTATTCGGGACAAGCCGGCATAATTCGTCGGTGGTGTTGGGATTCATTTTGTGCTATATGGATAGCGTATCGCTTGTGTCCCTCTTATCGTGTGCGCGAAGGTCGAAATGACGGCATCCCCTGTGGACATAGCGCTGTTTGCCGCCAAGGTCGGCTTGGTCTTCTTCGTGATCCTGACCCTGGCCGCTTACCTGGTGTTCGCCGAACGCAGGATTCTGGCCTGGGTCCAGGACCGCAAAGGGCCCAATCGCGTCGGTCCTTTTGGTCTCTTGCAACCCCTGGCGGACCTGATCAAACTCCTCACCAAAGAAGATTTTCTCCCCGAAGCGGCCGACAAGTGGCTCTTCTATCTGGCCCCGGCCATGGCCGCCATCCCGGCCATCATGACCTTTGCCGTGATCCCCTTCGGCGCACCCCTGACTATCGCCGGTCATCCAGTCCCTTTGTTGGTGGCCGATCTGAATATTGGTCTGCTCTTCTTTCTGGCGTTCTCCTCGATTGCCGTTTACGGTGTGGCCATCGGCGGCTGGGCTTCCAACTCAAAGTACTCCCTTCTAGGTGGAATTCGGGGCCTGGCCCAACTGATCTCCTACGAACTCTCCATGGGTCTGTCGCTGGTGCCGATCGTCATGCTGGCCCGTTCCTTTAGTCTGACCGATATCGTTGATGCCCAGCAATCGGTACCTTTTATCGTCTATCAGCCGCTGGCCTTCATAATTTTCCTGATCAGCATTACGGCCGAGTGCAAACGGATTCCCTTCGATCTGCCCGAGGCCGAGGGGGAACTGGTGGCCGGCTTCCATACTGAATATTCCGGAATGCGCTTCGGTCTGTTCTTTGTGGGGGAGTACATCAACATTATCGTCCTGGGAGGGCTGGCGACAACGTTGTTTCTGGGGGGCTGGCACGGTCCCCTGCTGCCGCCGGTGGTTTGGTTCAGTTTGAAAACATTGTCCTTTGCCTTTTTCTTCATCTGGATGCGCGGCACCTTGCCGCGTCTGCGCTATGACCAGCTCATGCACCTGGGGTGGAAGCTGTTGACGCCGCTGGCGCTTCTGAATATTCTGATCACTGCCTGGTGGCTGATGTTGAGAAATTTTTAGGGTCGTATCGACTCTCGGATCTGGTTGATTGAACTACGAGCACACCAAAAAGGAGGAAGCACCCATGGAAAGTGTAAATGCCAAGGATCGTAACGGACACACACCTCTGATTGCTGCTGCCAAAGAGGGCCAGAAGGATTTTGTTCTGGACCTGCTCCATCGCGGGGCTGATCTGACCTCCACCAGCGCCAAGGGGAAAACCGCCCTCCATTACGCGGCCGCCAACGGCCATACCGAAATCGTCGAGATGCTGGTCAAGAAAGGGGCTGATGTGGATGCCCGCGACGAGGCCGGTCATACCCCGCTGATGCTGGCGGCCATCTATGGCTGCAACAAGACCATCCAGGCCCTGCTGGATGGCGGTGCCAGCCCGACGCTGATCACATCCTCCGCCACGACAGCCGCCATGTATGCCGAGAACAACAGTCACCCGCTGGCAGCGGCCCTGTTGAAGAAGGCTGAACGGGCCAAGCACGGAAACGCCTGATTAAAATACGGGAAAGGTCATAGAACGCGGATGACGCGGATTGAACGGATCTACGCGGATACAGAACCCCCTGACCCCCGATACACGGGGTACGGTTACCGATAGGGGTTTTACATGATCCGTTACAATCCGCTGTATCCGCGAAAATCCGCGTTCCATTTTTTATGAGTATTGTATCCGACATAAAAGCCATTGCCGGCGGATTCGGCGTTACCCTGCGCCACATGCTGCGCAAGCCGGTAACGATCCAGTATCCCGAGGAGAAGCGGACCCCCTATCCCCGTTTCCGGGCCCGCATCGTCTTGACCCGCGACCCGGACGGGGGCGAGCGCTGCGTGGCCTGTTACCTCTGTTCGGCCGCCTGTCCGGTGGATTGTATCTCCATGCAGTCGGCCGAGGATGACAACGGCCGTCGTTACGCCGCCTGGTTCCGGATCAATTTCTCGCGCTGCATCTTCTGCGGGTTGTGCGCCGAGGCCTGCCCGACCATGGCCATCCAGATGACCCCGGACTACGAGATCTGCAAGCGGGACGTCATGGACCTGGTCTACGAGAAGGAAGACCTGTTGATCGACGGTTGCGGCAAGGATGACAGCTACAACTTCTACAAGCACGCCGGTATCGGGGTGACCCAGCCGCGCGGCGAAGGTCTGGAAGAAAGCAAACCGGTGGATGTCAGAAGTTTGATGCCATAACGGCGGAAAAGCAAAGCTGTTCACCACGGAGGACACGAAGGAAAGGCGGAGGAAGACAAACCAAAGCAAAAAGGCAATCTTAAGGCTTTGGGGGTAACCCAACATTTTTTTGACTTCAGCTTTCCTCCGTGTCCTCCGTGGTAATGCTTTTGATTTAATGGGACTTATGGAACAAATTATCTTCTACATACTGGCTGCCACGGCGGTCATTGCCACGCTTCTTGCCATCACTGAGAAACACCCGGTGCATGCTATCCTGTTCCTGGTGACCTCGCTGTTCTCCATGGCGACGATCTTTTACTTGCTGATGGCGCCGCTGGTGGCGGCCTTCGAGGTGATCCTCTATGCCGGTGCGATCATGGTGCTGTTTTTGTTTGTGATCATGATGCTCGACCTGGGGCAGCCGGAGAAGGGGCTCTCGCCGCATTGGAAAGAGTGGCTGCCGGCTGCGCTCCTGAGCGGAATCAGCTTGGCCTCGCTAGTGCTGGTGATCGTCTCCCGCCATGCCGCCGCTGGTGCCCCGGCAGTCATGCCGACCATCTCCGAGGTGGCCCGGCGCCTGTTTCAGGAACACGGCCTGGCGGTGGAGCTGATCTCTCTCCAACTCCTCTTTGCGCTGGTGGGTGCGCTCTATCTGGGACGGCAACAGTCTCCCTCACCCCCAACTCCTCTCCCTCAGGGAGAGGGTGGCCAAAGGCCGGGTGAGGGGTCATGATCGTCCCGTTCGAACATATCCTGGTCCTGGCGGCACTGCTCTTCTTCCTCGGCCTGGGGGGGCTCTTGGCCTGGCGGGCCAACCTGATCATGATGCTGGTCTGCATCGAGGTCATGCTGAATGCGGTCATGCTGGTCTTCGTGGCCGGATCGGCCCGCTGGGGCAACGCCGACGGGCAGCTCTTCGCCCTCTTCATCATGGCCCTGACCTCGGCCGAGGTCTCCCTGGCCCTGGCCATGGTGGTCTACCTGCACCGCAGGAAGAGGACGGTCAATACGGATATATTCAGCGAGCTGAAGGGGTAGCTGTTCTAAAGTTCCCCCTCCCCTTGCGGGAGGGGGGCAGGGGGTGGGGGAAGCTGTCATGAAACAACAACATTCCCTTTATATATTTTCCAGAGAATTACGAAACAACAGCACTGATGCAGAACGACTACTATGGCGGAACTTGAGAAACAGTCAGCTTGAAGGCGTCAAGTTCCGCAGGCAGCAAGCTATTGAAGCATACATTGTTGACTTTGTCTCCTTCGACAGAAAGATTGTTATTGAACTTGACGGCGGACAGCATGCGGAAAATGAGAAGTACGATAGTCAAAGAGATGCCTGTTTGCGCGCGAACGGCTTTGCAGTTCTGCGATTTTGGAACAATGAAGTCTTTGAAAATTTAGAGGGTGTTTTGGAAGTTATCAGACTGCGTTGCCTGGAAGTGACTTCCCCCACCCCCCAACCCCCTCCCGCAAGGGGAGGGGGAGTTTAGGATGTCCATGCTGAGCATTATTTCAGGAACAATCCAGTGGCGCTGCGGTGTCTGTAATTCCCAACATTCGGTCGGCAGCGGCGGGATCTGTGTCCGCTGCCGCAAGTTCGCCTGCAACCGGCACCTCAATACCGTGCTGGGTGATGACAGGAAAATCAAAGTCTGTAGTACCTGCCTGACGGGTGAGGACAAGCTGCAAACAGGGTTAAAGGGGCTCTTGGGAAGGTGGTTTGTGAAAAAAACATGAAACTCTACCTGGCTCTGATACTCCTGCTGCCCCTGCTGGGCGGCCTCTTCAACGCCCTCTTCGGCCGCTCGCTGCCGCGCCGGGTGGGTGAGGTGATTGCCTGCGGGGTGGTCTGGGGCGCCTTTGCTTGCAGCGTGCTGGCCTTCCTGCAGTTCAGCGGCCCAGTCAAGGTCGAATACGCCTCCTGGCTGTCGGCCTTCGACTTCAAAGCGCCCATCACTCTCTACCTGGACCAGCTCTCCCTGGCGCTGATCCTGATGATCACCTTCGTCTGCGGCCTGATCCACCTCTACTCAATCGGCTACATGCAGGACGATCCGTCCCCTGCCCGCTACTTCGCTCTGCTGAACATCTTCGTCTTTGCCATGTTGACCCTGGTGCTGGCCGAGAATCTGCCGCTACTCTACCTGGGGTGGGAGGGGGTCGGCTTCTGCTCCTATGCCCTGATCGGCTTCTGGTATGCTGAGGAGAAGAACGCCACTGCCGGACGCAAGGCTTTTATCGTCACCCGCATCGGCGACACCGCCTTCGGCATCGCCCTGGTCTGGATGTTCCAGCTCTTCGGTACCGTCTCGATCAGCGAGCTGAACGGCATGGGCTTCCTGATGCCGGGTGGGGTGATCACGGCCCTGGGGATCCTGCTGCTGATCGGTGCGGCCGGCAAATCGGCCCAACTGCCGCTGTCGGTCTGGCTGCCGGACGCCATGGCCGGCCCCACGCCGGTCTCGGCTCAGATCCACGCCGCCACCATGGTCACGGCCGGGGTCTACCTGCTGGCGCGCATGTTCCCGCTGATCGGCTCATCGCCGACCACTCTGGCCGCCATCGCGGTGATCGGTGGTCTGACCGCCTTCTACGCTGCCACCTGTGCCTGCGCCCAGCGCGATCTGAAGCGGATCCTGGCCTACTCGACCATCAGCCAGATCGGCTACATGGTGCTGGGTGTCGGGGCCGGGGCGCTGACTGCCAGTACCTTTCACCTGCTGACCCACGCCTTTTTCAAGGCCCTGCTCTTCCTGGGGGCCGGCTGCGTGATCACCGCCCTGCATCACCAGCAGGACATCTTCCGCATGGGCGGGCTGAAGCAGAAACTGCCGGCGGTCTATTGGCCCTTTCTGGCCGGGGTGCTCTGTCTGGCCGGATTTCCGGGGAGCGGCGGTTTTTTTAGCAAGGACGCCATCCTGGCGGGTGTCTTCGAGCATGGCGGACCGCTCTACACGGGGCTGTTTATCCTGGGCCTGCTGACGGCGCTCTTGACCTCTTTCTACACCTTCCGCATGCTGTTCGTGGTCTTCCATGGTGAGGCTTCGACTCCGCTCAGCCCACGGGCTGTATGTGAACAAGGGCGGTCGATAAGCAGAGACCCGCTCGGTGAGCGGAGTCGAACCGAAGCGTTGCCTGTCGTCATGACCCTCACCCTGATCCCCCTGGCGCTGTTCGGCCTGTTGGGCGGTTGCCTCAATCTTCCGGCCTATCTTGGTAGTCACGGCCTGCTGGCTGGTTTCCTTGGCGCAGTCGCCGGGTTTGCCCCGCTGGAGCACGTCTCGGCAGACAGCGAGATCTCCCTGCAGATCATGGCCGCCACCGCCTGCATCATCGGCCTGGGGCTGGCTTGGTCGCGCTACACCGGTGACCGCCGGGCGGCGTCACTGGCAACGGAAAGCGGCCCGGCACCCTTTCCGATCCGCTTCCTGCAGTCGGGCTGGATGCTGGATGATCTCTACCGCCTGTTCTTTATCCGCCCGTTTGTTTGGCTGGCGCGTTTCTTCTGGAAGGGAATCGACGAGGCCACCATCGACGGCACCCTGGACGGTCTGGCTCGCATGACGGCGCGACTGGCTGGGCTGCCGGCCAGTTGGAGCACGGGGCGGGTGGCGACGTCCCTGATCGCCATCGCAGGTGGAGTGGCGCTTGTTCTGGGTTATCTGGTGTGGCAGGTGCTGTCATGACGGAATTTCCGCTTCTGACGGTGCTGATCTTCCTGCCCCTGGTGGGCTGTTTGCTGCTTTTGCCGGCCTGGACGCGGCCGAGCCTGGCCCGCCCGATTGCCCTGGGAGTGGCGCTGGCTGAACTGGCGCTGACGATCTGGCTGTATGCCTCCCGGCAGGGATTGGCGGCGCTCCCGGCCAAGCTGCCCGGCTACCTGCTGACGGAGGATGCTCCCTGGATACCGGCCTTCGGAATCCGTTATACCCTGGGATTGGACGGCATCTCGCTCTTGATGGTGCTGCTGACCGCTTTCACTTTCTGTGTGGCCCTGGCGGTGTCGTGGAAATCAATCTCTGAAAAGACCAGCCTGTTCCTGACCCTGATGCTGATCATGGAGTCGGGCATCATGGGGGTCTTTCTGGCCCTGGATCTGGCCCTGTTCTACCTGTTCTGGGAGATCATGCTGATCCCGATGTTCTTCCTGATCGGGGTTTGGGGACATGGCAGCAAGATCTATTCGACAATCAAGTTCTTCCTCTTTACCATGTTCGGTTCGCTGCTGATGCTGCTGGCGATCATCGCCCTGCACCTGCTGCATGCCCGGCAGAGCGGCCTGAGCAGCTTCAATCTGCAACAGCTGATCAACACCCAGCTCTCGCCGGATACTCAACTCTGGTTGTTCGGTGCCTTCCTGCTGGCCTTTGCCATCAAGTTCCCGCTCTTTCCGTTGCACACCTGGCTGCCGGATGCCCACACCGATGCCCCCACCGCCGGCAGTGTCATCCTGGCCGGGCTGCTGCTCAAGACCGGCAGTTACGGTCTGATCCGCTTCGGCTATCCGCTCTTCCCCCAGGCGGCCCAGACCCTGACGCCGCTGCTCTACAGCCTGGCGATTATCGGTATCATTTACGCCTCGCTGGTGGCCTTTGCCCAGGAGGACATGAAGCGGATGATCGCCTACTCCAGTATCGGCCACATGGGCTTCGTGGCCATCGGCATCGCCGCCTGGCAGCCGGTGGCCCTGTCCGGTGCGATCATCCAGATGGTCAACCACGGCGTCACCACCGGGGCGCTCTTCTGTCTGGTGGGGATGCTGGACGAACGCGCCCATACCCGCGAGATCCGGGCTTTTGGCGGCCTGTGGGGCAAGATCCCGCGCTATTCCTTCTTCTTCCTGTTCTTTTCCCTGGCCTCGCTGGGCCTGCCGGGTCTGAACAATTTCGTGGGCGAATTCCTGGTGCTGGCCGGCACGATGAAGAAGGCGCCGCTGGTGGCGGCCCTGGCTTTTACGGGCATCGTCCTGACCCTGATCTACACCGTGCGACTGGTGCAGGAGGTCCTCTTTCAGCAGGAGCGGCAGCCCCTGCCGCTGAGCGACCTTGATCCGCGCGAGTTGGCGTTGCTGTCCATACTGGCGCTGCTGGCGCTCTGGCTGGGTGTCCATCCCGCACCGCTATTGGAGCTGATCCACCTGCCGGTGCAATTGCTGACGGGAGGATGAAAAGCTTCACCACGGAGGACGCGGAGGTACACGGAGGAAGGCATGGAGTACGAGGGTATTCCCAACATTATTATTGGATGCGCCATGAAGGTTCATTCGGCCTTAGGGCCAGGTTTGTTGGAAAACGCATACGAGACGTGTCTTGTTTATGAGCTTAAAAAGAATGGAGTTAAGGTGTTATCTCAGGTAGCACTTCCCGTTTCTTATGATGGAGTCCAACTTGATGCAGGTTATCGAATTGATGTAATTGTCGAAGATAGAGTCATTGTAGAACTGAAAGCTGTTGAGAAACTTACATCTCTTCATCAAGCCCAGCTTATGTCATACCTGAAATTAAGTGGTAACAAAGTGGGATTACTAATCAATTTCAACACGGTACATTTAAAGGACGGTGTCAAAAGGATTGTCCTCTGATTTTCCTCCGTGTCCTCCGTGTCCTCCGTGGTAAATCAGCTTTTGTGTTTAAGAGGTTTTTGCATGAGCATTACTGACATATATGCTTTAATGCCGCTGATCATCCTGACCGTTGGCTGCGTGCTCTGCCTGCTGGCCGGGGCGGTCCGGCCGGGGTTCTATCTGTACGGCGCGGCCACGTTTGTCGTCAGCGCCGCCTTACTCTGGGGGCTGCTCGTCCCTGCAGAATCCGTCATGCCGGGCCTGACGGTGACCCTTTTTTCCCGGTCCTGCGCGGCCTTCCTCTCTGCGACCGGGATCGTGGGGCTGCTCTTGGCCGCCGGCTACAACCGTCGGCGGGGGATTGTGGGCGAAGAATATCCGGCCACCCTGCTCTTCGCCCTGGTCGGCATGGGGGCCACCTGCGCCGCCAATAATCTGCTGATGCTCTTTCTCGGGCTGGAGGCCTTCACCTTTGCCTTCTACATCTTGGTGGCTGTCGAGCGCGGTTCCGAACGGGGCGGCGAGGCGGGGCTGAAGTATCTCTTGAACGGGACCCTCTCGGCGGCGGTCATGGGGATGGGGATGGCCTTGGCCTATGCCGCCTGCGGGACGCTCAAGCTGGCCGAGCTGGTGGTGGCCGCCGGTACACCAGACCCGCTCCTGTCGGCCGGGCTTGGGCTGATCCTGATCGGGCTGGCCTTCAAGCTGTCGCTGGTCCCGGCCCATCTCTGGACAGCGGATGTTTACCAGGGGGCGCCGGCGCCGGTCACGGCGCTGCTCTCCACCGCCTCCAAAGGGGCGGCGGTCGTGGCCCTGTTGCTGCTTTTCCCTTTACTGATTTCCTGGCGGGCAGGGCATGACCTGCTCTGGTGCCTGGCGCTTCTCTCCCTGCTGGCCGGTAATCTGGCGGCGCTGTTGCAGAGCAGCCTCAAACGCTTGCTGGCCTGGTCGTCCATCGGCCAGATGGGCTATGTGGCCCTGGCCTTCGTGGCCTATTCCGCCGGCGGCGGTCGGGCGGCGCTTTTGTATGCCGTGGCCTATGCAGCGGCCGGCCTGTTGTCGTTCGGGGCGGTGGCGCTGCTTTCGGATGCTGCCGAGCTAGATGAGATCGACAGCTATCGCGGCCTGGGCTACCGCTCGCCGCTGGCCGGCGCGGCCCTGGCCCTGGCCATGTTCTCCCTGGCCGGGATACCGCCGACAGCCGGTTTCATGGCCAAGTTCGCCGTCTTTTCGGCGGCCCTGCGCGCCGGAGAGGTTACCCTAGCCCTGGCCGGTATCGCGGCGGCCTTGGTGGGGGTCTTCTTCTACCTGCGGGTGGTGGTGGTGCTGTACATGAAATCTTCCGAGGATGCATCCGAGCTTCGTCCGTTGAACACCATGGAAATACTGGCCCTGTGTCTGCCGGGCAGCGCCATTCTGCTCCTGGGCGTCTATCCCCAGCCCCTGCTTGATCTGCTGAAATCCATCTTGCCCTGATTCCGAGGAGGAACCACCCATGCTGCGCCATATTCTTCTGGCCCTGTTGCTCTTGTCCCTGTCCGCCTGCAGCACCGTCCCGATCACCGGGCGGTCGCAGCTCAACCTGATCCCCGGCTCTTCCATGATGTCCATGAGCCTGCAGCAGTACGACCAGTTCATCAAGGAACACAAGGTCAGCGGCAACCGGGAGCAGACCGCCATGGTCAAACGGGTCGGGGCGAATGTCCAGCATGCGGTCGAGCGCTATTTTGCCGCCAGCGGGTTGAGCCAGCATCTGAGCGATTACAAGTGGGAATTCAATCTGGTGGAAGATCCTCAGATCAATGCTTGGTGCATGCCGGGGGGCAAGGTGGTGGTCTACAGCGGAATCCTGCCGGTGGCCAAGGGGGATGCCGGTCTGGCGGTCATCATGGGGCACGAGATTGCCCATGCCATTGCCGAGCACGGCAACGAACGCATGAGTCAGGGGCTATTGGCCCAGATGGGTGGCGCCGCGCTCTCCACGGCGCTTGCCACACGTTCGGCCGAGACCCAGCAACTCTGGATGTCGGTCTATGGTGTCGGCGCCCAGTACGGTGCCATACTCCCCTATGGCCGCATGCAGGAGAGCGAGGCCGACCACCTGGGGCTGATCTTCATGGCCATGGCCGGTTATGATCCCAACGAGGCGTTGTCCTTCTGGCAGCGCATGGCGGCCAACAAGGGCGGGCAGGCGCCACCGGAGTTCTTGAGCACCCACCCCTCGGATGCCACGCGCATCGAGAACATTCGCCGCCTGATTCCCGAAGCCATGCAGCAGTACAGGAAATGATCGTAAAAAAGCCGCTCTGGAAAATTCCAGGCGGCTTTTTTTATTTTTCAGGAAAAATATTTGCCAGGGGTGAGTCAGAAGATTGTGGGGAGTGCAATTACAACTGATCCAGAAAAGGACATAAATGACTTCAGGGACTTCAAGGAGGATCAGAAACAGTAATAATCCCTGTTGTCATTTTAGTCCGTTACGTCCCTTGGTTCTCAAAGGAGTTCACATGCCTAAAGGCTTCATTCCGCCTCATGGCGGCTATCAGAAACTGCTCTCCCACCAAAAGGCGGAGATTGTCTATGATGCCACGGTTTATTTCTGTGACCGCTTCATTGATCGGCGCAGCCGTACTCACGACCAGATGGTCCAGGCCGCTCGATCCGGCAAGCAGAACATCATTGAAGGGAGCATGGCTTCTGGAACCTCAAAAGAGATGGAGATCAAGCTGACCAACGTGGCCAGGGCCAGCCTGGAGGAACTGTTGGCGGATTATCGGGATTTTTTGCGGACACGTGGCTTGACAGAATGGACCAAGGATCATCCCTATGCGCAACGGCTGCGGGAACTGAACCGGACACCTGACGCCAATTTTGAAACATTTCGAAAAGGGATTGAGAATGTTGACCCGGCGATTTCCGCCAATGTGATTATCGGTCTGATCCGGGTTGCCAGTTTTCTGTTGGACAAGCAGCTAAAGGCACTTGAGCAGGCGTTCCTGAAAGAAGGGGGCTTGCGCGAGAGGATGACCAAGGCGAGGATTGAGGTGAGGAAGAAGGATGAGCAGAGAAGATAGTTGATGGCTTTGCCCTGGAGCTGCTGTTTTAGGTGGGGCAGTTCGGGAGACAGTAAAGGAGTCGCCATGAAGGATATGACGAAATCACAAAAACGGCATCTTAAAGAGCTTGCAGGAAGAGCTTATGAACGTGAATTGTCTCATGCCATCGATTCAGTTCATCGGGAAATACAGAAATGGAAGGATAATGAAGTATCCTGTTGGGAAGTTGATGAAAAGATTCATAACTATCATGACGGCGATGCCCGCAGTCTCTATAAAACGTATGTGATGCTGAACGATCCCAGGGTCGCAGTGGCCCAGGCCGTTGCCAAGGGAATTCTGGATAGTTCCGAGGTTAGAGAAGATTGCCGGTTATTGTTGGAGGGTTTGATTGCCTATTATTGCGAATAGCAGTTTGACTATTTTGATCAAGGGGTAAACAGGGAACTATGGGCAGTGTCCAGTTTTTTCCTTGGGCACGCTAGATGGTGGGTTTACAAATTGTAAGATCGCTGGGGTGCGTGGCTGAGCCCTCCGGGATGCTCTTCCGGAGGGCTTGCCATTTAATAGAACAACATCCAGGCGTCCAGGAAGAAGAACAACCAGCCGATGTTGCAGACCAGGGCGATGTACCAGAGATAGTGCCGCTTGGTCAGGCTGGCCAGGGACGAGAGCATGATGGCGATCTGCAGGAAGATCAGAGCATAGGCGAAATTGCCCCCCATATTCTGTGCCTTGTTCTTGACCTTGGCGATACCCTCGGCCTTGTCCTTGATCTCCTTTTTTTCTGTGTCGTAGCGCTTGATATCTTCGCCGTATTTGGCCAGGGTTTTCTTGAAGTCGGCCGCCACGTCGGCCGGCAGCCCCTTCTGTGAGCGGAATTGCAATTCCAGTGCGGTGCGGTTCATTTCAAAGGAGTGCTGCTTGATGCTCTTGGCCTGATAGAAGGCCCACTGGTCGCTCTCCAGTCCCTGATTCATGATGGCCCGTGACGAATACTTGCCCATGTAGAGGGTCGTCAGTGCCGCCAGGACCGCCATGATGGCCGTCGAAAGCGCCAGCCATCCCTGCCATTTTTCTTTCAGAGTTTCTTGTTTGTCTGCCATCTGCCTGAATCCTCCTTACGCCATAATTGATGGAAATGATTGGTTGCAAACTAATCCAGTTCGTTGATGTCGCCAACCAGCTGCTGGTGCAGTTTTACCGGCTGTGCGGCGTTCTTTCTGACCTTCAGGTTGATCATCTCCACCAGCACCGAAAAGGCCATGGCGAAGTAGATATATCCCTTGGGGATGTGGAACGAGAGGCCGTCGGCCACCAGCGATACACCGATCAATAACAGAAACGACAGCGCCAGGACCTTGATGGTCGGGTGCCGCTCGACAAAGTTGCTGACCGCCCCGGCAAAAAACATCATCACCCCCACCGCCAGAACGACGGCCGTGGCCATGACCGCCAGCTGGCTGGCCATGCCGACGGCGGTGATGACCGAATCCAGCGAGAAGATGATGTCCAGGAACATGATCTGGATGACAATGCCCTTGAACGAGGCGCTCCCCTTGCCTTGATTGGCGTGCTGTTCCTCACCCTCCAGCTTGTCGTGGATCTCCATGGTGCTCTTGGCCAGCAGGAACAGGCCGCCGACGATCAGGATGATGTCGCGTCCCGACACGCCGTGCCCCAGGATGCTGAAGAACGGCTCGGTCAGCCGCATGATCCAGGTCAGGGAGAAGAGCAGCATCAGGCGGGTGATCATGGCCAGGGCCAGGCCGATGCGCTGGGCCTTGGGGCGCTGCCGCTCGGGCAGTTTGCCGGTCAGGATCGAGATAAAGATGATGTTGTCAATACCGAGGACGATCTCCAAGCCGGTCAGGGTAACCAGTGCCAGCCAGGCCTGGGGATCGGAAAGCCATTCCATATAATGTTCTCCGTGATTAATCTCTTAAGACATGAGCCGTTACAAAATGTGAGCAAACCAGAACTGCAATAGAACGCGGATGACGCGGATTGAACGGATTTACGCAGATATTACAATCTGGTTATGGGGTTGATCCGCGTAAATTCCTCTGAGTAATCCCCCGGCTCTGCCGGGGGACCCCAAAGGTTTGACAGTTCCTGAAATATGTAGAAGCCTCCCTAACGTGAACCGCTCAAAGTACACGAA
>Ga0209464_10000017_pt1 | contig 80025 bp, 70 predicted proteins | sample DOMMetBare1Fresh_2_FD_187473 | JGI IMG/M metagenome (GOLD analysis project Ga0209464, IMG submission 187473) | Wetland sediment microbial communities from St. Louis River estuary, USA, under dissolved organic matter induced mercury methylation -... | ecosystem: Environmental > Aquatic >...
GGACCTGGAGGAGCCCAAACGGGTCATCGCCGAAGAAATGGAACGCCCGGAACCATCCGTGATCATTACGGATAAACCCTGCGTGCTGATCAAGCGCGAGGATATCTTCCAGAAGGGGCCGACCTATCTGGTCGAGGAGGATCGCTGTACCGGCTGTCGCGCCTGTCTCAAGATCGGTTGCCCGGCCATCGAGTGGCGTCCGGCCGGCGACGGCAGCAAGCGTGGCAAGGCCTATATCGACCCGCTCCTCTGCACCGGCTGCGACGTCTGCCGCCAGTTGTGCAAGTTTGATGCGATCAGGAGTGCAAAATGAGCCCAGAAATCACCAATATCCTTCTGGTAGGCGTGGGTGGTCAGGGTATTCTGCTGGCCTCCGAGATACTTTCCGAGGCCGCCATGCTGGCCGGATTCGATGTCAAGAAGAGCGAGATTCACGGCATGTCCCAGCGCGGCGGCAGCGTCGTCTCCCATGTGCGCTACGGCAAGGAGGTCTTTTCTCCGATCGTGCCGGAAGGGGAGGGCGATATCCTCTTCGGTTTCGAGTTGATGGAGACAGGCCGCGCGCTGCCGCTGCTCAAGGCGGGCGGGACGGTCGTAGCCAACGATCTGCAGATCTCGCCGCCATCCGTGCTGATGGGACAGGAGAGTTACCCGGCCGGCCTTGCCGAGCGGATCGGGGAACAGTTCCCGGATTTCCTGCTGGTGGATTGCCAGCGGCTGGCCCAGGAGGCCGGCAATGCCCGGGCGGCCAATACGGTCCTCCTGGGTGCCGTTTCCAAGCGTCTGGCAATTCCCGAAGAGTTCTGGATGAAGGCCCTGGAACGGATGGTGCCGCCCAAGGCGCTGGAGATCAATAAAAAAGCCTTTCTGAGCGGCCGGGAGCTGTAGCATGACCCAACTGGAATCCGTCATAGCCGCCAACAAGAGTTTTGTGCGGCCCAATGCCTTTCCGCCGCTCTCCAAGTCTCCGCAGAAGCAGATCGCCATCTTCACCTGCATGGACACCCGTTTGGTCGATTTTCTCGAACCGGCCATGGGACTCAAACGGGGTGAGGCCAAGGTAATCAAGAACGCCGGCAACACGATTGTGGATCCCATGTCCGGCGCGGTTATCCGCAGCCTGGTGGCTGGGGTCTTCATGCTGGGAGTGGAAGAGATCTTTGTCATCGGCCATCGGGATTGCGGTATGGCCGAGATCGATGCCGAGTCGGTCAAGCGCGACATGGTCCGGCGCGGCATCTCGCCGGATGTGATCGATATCCATGTACCGGACTTGAAACAGTGGCTGGGCATCTTTGCCCACCCGGTGGAAAACGTTGAACGGGTGGTTAAGATCATCAGACATAACCCATTGATTCCTCAGGATGTACCCGTGCATGGCCTGCTCTTTTGCCCCAACGATGGCCACCTGGATGTGGTCGTCAACGGTTATACCCAGGAGAGTTTTTCCGCCGCACTGCTCGTGGAACAGCCGGATGCCGGCGGCAAGGGAACCTGCTGTTTGTAGTTCGTATAAACCTGAATCTGCTTTTACTCTCGCAAAGGCGCAAAGGTCGCAAAGATAACCAAACAGGTGAAAGGCCAGCATCTTAATACCTGGTTGATTTAAACTTGGCGTTCTTGGCGAGCTTTGCGTGAAACCGCTTTTTTCAGGATAAAATTTCCGAGGTAGCGCAACCATGTTTTTTAACGATGAATTTGAGACCATGCCCCGTCCGGCGCTGGAAGCGCTGCAACTGAAACGGCTGCAGAATGTGCTGGAACGGGTCTACAGTAACGTACCGTTTTACAGGGCATCCTTTGACAAGGCCGGGATCAAACCTGGCGATGTAAAGAGCCTGGATGACCTGCAACGTCTCCCTTTCACCACCAAGCAGGATATGCGCGATTCCTATCCCTACGGTCTCTTCGCCGCCCCGATGGAGGATATCGTCCGTATCCATGCCTCCAGTGGCACGACCGGAAAACCGACCGTGGTCGGTTACACCCACAAGGACATCGAAACCTGGTCCGAGTTGATGGCCCGCTCCTTCGTTTCCGCCGGAGCCCATAAGGGCGATATCATCCACAACGCCTACGGTTACGGCCTGTTTACCGGCGGTTTGGGTGCCCATTACGGCGCCGAGCGGCTGGGTGCCTCGGTGATTCCCATTTCGGGCGGCAATACAAAGCGTCAGATCATGATCATGCAGGATTTCGGTTCCACCGTGCTGACCTGTACCCCTTCCTACTCCCTGTTCATGGCCGAGGAAGCCAAGAGTGCCGGGATCGATTTCCGCGACCTCAAACTGCGCGTCGGCATCTTCGGCGCAGAGCCCTGGTCCGAGGCCATGCGGGGCGAGATCGAGGAAAAACTCAATCTCGCCGCCATCGATATCTACGGCCTGTCCGAGATCATGGGGCCGGGAGTGGGCATCGAATGCATCGAGGCCAAAAAAGGGCTGCATATCTGGGAAGATCACTTCATTCCCGAGATCATCAACCCTCTGACCGGCCAGCGCGTCGCCGAAGGCGAACGGGGTGAACTGGTTATCACTACCATCACCAAGCAGGGCATTCCCCTGATCCGCTATCGTACTCGCGACATCACCAGCCTGACTTACGAACCCTGCATCTGCGGTCGTACCCATGCCCGCATGACCCGTATGAGCGGTCGTTCTGACGACATGCTGATCATCCGCGGCGTGAATGTCTTCCCCTCCCAGATAGAGGCCATACTGGTGGGAATCGAGGGGGTCGAGCCGCACTATCTGCTGGTGGTGGACCGCATCGGCAATCTGGACACGCTTGAAGTTCGGGTGGAAGTGGATGAACAGCTCTTTTCCGACGAAGTCAAAGTGCTACAGAAGCTTGCCAAGCAGATCGAAAAAGAGATCAAGGATATGCTGGGGGTTACCTGCAGCGCCAAACTGGTGGAGCCCAAGACCATCCAGCGCAGCGAAGGCAAGGCCCAGCGGGTGATCGACAACCGTCATTTGTAGAAATCATGAACCGGACAAGACGAAAACAAACAGAAAAGACTCAAAGGCAATTGAACGCGGGTCAAGTCTGATTTAAGCGGATTTACACGGATAAAATAAAAAAGCAGGCTCTTGCAAATATGTTTCTATCGGGGATCTAGACTTATCAGCTAGTTAGAAACTGGATTCCTGCTCTGAAACGCTTCGGTAATGACATGTTTAGGACTTTTGCAAGAGGCTCAAATGTTTTTTATATCTGCGTAAATCCTTTAAATCCGCGTCATCCGCGTTCTATTGCAGTTCAGAATTGTTCTTCACATTGGAGGAATTATGAAGGTCGAACAAATATCCATCTTTATCGAAAACAAGTCCGGTCGCCTGGCCGAGATTACCCGTATCCTGGGTGACGCCGGCGTAAACATCCGGGCCCTGTCTCTGGCGGACACCTCGGACTTCGGTATCCTGCGTCTGATTGTCAATGACGTGGAAACTGCCAAGTCGATCCTGAAGGAGAAGGGCTTCACCGTCAGCAAGACCGAGGTGGTGGCCGTCGAGGTCCCCGACTGTCCCGGCGGACTTTCCTCCCTGCTCCAGACCCTGGACACCAATCAGATCAACGTGGAATACATGTATGCCTTTGTCGAGCGCTGCGGTGGCAACGCGGTCATTATCTTCCGTTTTGACGAGACCGACAAGGCCATCGATGCACTGAGTGGCAGCGGCTTTTCCGTTCTGGAAGGTGCTCGCATCTACAGCATGTAATATCAACCACCAGGGGAGGGGTTCATGATCAAAAGATTTTTGGTGCTCTGCAGTGTAGTAACTGTCTGTCTGGTGACTGCGACAACATCCTTTGCCGCAGGTACGATCAAGATCGGCGGCCTGTTTGCGGTTACGGGTCCGGCGTCTTTTTTGGGGGAGCCGGAGAAAAAGACCCTGGAAATGCTGGTCAAGGAGCTTAACGGCAAGGGTGGCCTGAACGGCATGAAGCTGGAGGCGGTCATCTACGATACCGCCGGCGATGCTACCAAGGCGGTCCAGCTGGCGACCAAACTGATCAAGGACGATAAGGTAGCAGTCATTATCGGTCCGAGCACAACCGGTGAATCCATGGCAATCATCCCGGTGGTGGAAAAAGAGAAGGTGCCGCTGATCTCCTGCGCGGCTGGGATCAAGATCACCGATCCTGCCAAGCGATGGGTCTTCAAGACGCCGGCCAACGATCATGTGGCCGCCGAGAAGATTCTCAACTATATGGCAAAACAGAAACAGAAGAGCATCGCGCTCTTGACCGTTACCGACGGATTCGGTGCCTCGGGACGTGAGCAAATCAAGGCCCTGGCCAAACAGAAGGGTTTTGCGATCGTGGCCGACGAGGTCTACAGTCCCAAGGACACCGACATGACCGCCCAGTTGACCAAGATCCGCGGCATCAAGCCGGACGCCATCATCTGCTGGGGCACCAATCCCGGCCCGGCCGTGATTACCAAGAACGTCAAGCAGCTCGGTATCAAGATCCCGCTCTACATGAGCCATGGCGTGGCTTCAAAGAAGTACATTGAACTGGCCGGGGCCGATGCCGCCGAGGGGGTCATGCTGCCGGCCGGCAAACTGGCCATCTATGATGTGCTGCCCAAGGGCGATGCCCAGTACAAACTGCTCAAGGAATACGATCAGAACTACAAAAAAGCCTATGCTGTCGAGGCTTCGACCTTTGGCGGATATGCCTACGACGCCTTCCTTTTGGCGACCAACGCAATCAGAAAGAGCGGCAGCTCTGCCGAGCAGATCAGGAACGGCCTCGAAAAAACCACTAAGCTGGTCAGCATCTCGGGCATTTTCAACATATCGTCTAAAGACCATAACGGTCTCGATCTGAGCGCCTTCGAGATGGTGCGGGTCGTCAAGGGCGATTGGAAGATGATCAAATAATATTTTAGGAACAGAACTCTTCAGTGTGGAGGATTTCAATGCGCATACGTTTTACTGCGATCACAGCAGCACTGCTTTCCATCTTTTTTGCCACAACGGCATTGGCGGCGCCTACAATCAAGATCGGCGCCCTGTTTGCCGTCACCGGTCCGGCGGCGTTTCTGGGCGAGCCGGAACGCAATACCGCCAAAATGCTGGTGGATGAGATCAACAAGGCGGGTGGCGTCAAAGGGCGTAAGCTTGAACTGGTGGCCTACGATACTGCCGGCGATGCCACCAAGGCGGTTCAACTGGCCACCAAGCTGATCAAGGACGACAAGGTTGTGGCCATTATCGGACCCAGTACCACCGGTGAAACCATGGCGGTGATTCCGGTTGCGGAAAAGGAAAAGGTGCCGCTGATCTCCTGCTCCGCCGGCAGCAAGATCACTGAACCGGTCAAGCGGTGGGTCTTCAAGACCGCCCAGAATGATGCCTTGGCGGTCGGCAAGATCTTTGAATATCTGCAGAAGAATAAACAACGTACGGTATCGATCCTGACCGTATCCGACGGATTCGGTGCTTCGGGGCGTGAGCAGCTCAAGGCCCAGGCCGGAAAATACGGTATCAGCATTGTCTCCGACGATACCTACGGTCCCAAGGATACGGACATGACCGCCCAGCTGACCAAAATTCGCGGCTCCAAGGCGCAGGCCCTGATCGTCTGGGGCACCAACCCCGGGCCGGCCGTGATCGCCAAGAACGCCAAACAGCTCGGACTCAAGCTGTCGCTCTATATGAGTCACGGCGTTTCGTCCAAAAAATTCATCGATCTGGCCGGTGATGCCGCCGAAGGGGTTCGCCTCCCCTCCGGCAAGGTGCTGGTCTGCGACCTGCTGCCCAACTCCGAGTCTCAGAAAAAATCCCTCGTCTCATTTGTGAGGGATTATCAGAACCACTATAAGGCCGAAGGTGATCATTTCGGCGGACACGCCTGGGATGCAGTCATGCTGTTGAAGAATGCCATGGATCGCGGTGCTTCTACCCCAGCGGCGATTCGCGATCAATTGGAAAAAACCAGGAACTTCTGCGGAATTGGCGGCTCATTCACCTTTACTCCCCAGGATCATGCCGGATTGGGCAAGGACGCCTTCGTACTGGTGGAAATCAGGAAAAAAGATTGGGTTGTTGTCAAGTAACCTGTCGATCAATCTCGTTTGAATCGGTAGGGGCGAGCAACCGTTCGCCCCTACATTTATGAGGCACAATGCAGTTTGACCAGCTACTCCAATACACCCTCTCCGGCCTGTCGACCGGTGCGATCTATGCCCTGATCGGCATCGGCTTTTCAATTATCTACAACGCCACCGGGATCATCAACTTCGCCCAGGGTGAATTTGTCATGCTGGGCGGCATGTTGACACTCCTCTTTCTGGAGACCCTGCAACTCCCCCTCTGGGCGGCAATTCCTTGCGCCATCGCCGCCTCCACGGTGGCCGGAGTACTCTTCGAACGTCTGGCCATCAGGCCCTTGCGCAAGCCGACGCCGATCAACCTGGTGATTATCACCATCGGCGGCAGCATACTGATTCGCGGCCTGGCCATGCTGGCCTGGGGCAAGGACACCCATGCCCTGCCACCTTTTTCCGGGGATGAGCCGATCGCCATCGCTGGCGCAACGATCCTGCCGCAGCATCTCTGGATATTGGCCATCACCTTGATCATCGTCAGCGTCAACCGCTTCTATTTTTATCACACCATCAGCGGCAAGGCCATGCGGGCCTGCTCCTATAACCGTCGCGCGGCCGGTTTGGTCGGGATTGACGTGCGTCGGATGGTGCTGTTCTCCTTCATGATCAGTTCGGCCATGGGGGCGGTGGCGGGGATCATCGTCGCACCCCTGACCATGACCGCCTATGACGTGGGTGTCATGCTCGGCCTGAAGGGCTTTTGCGCCGCCATCATCGGCGGCATGAGCAGCGGCCTGGCCACCGTGATCGGTGGCCTGATTTTGGGGGTGCTGGAGTCTCTGGGAGCCGGTTTGATCTCTTCCGGTTACAAGGACGCCATCGCCTTCATCATCTTGCTGCTGCTTCTCTTCATCCGCCCCCAGGGACTCTTCGGCAAGTCCGAAAGCGAGAGGGTCTGATCAATGAATCGTGATCTCCTCAAATTCCTGGCCTTCGCAACGATGATCCTGGCAGCTCCCTTGGCCTTCCAGGGCGGCTATTTGATGAATGTGCTGGTCTTCGTCGGTATCCACACCATGCTGGCCATTGGTCTCAATCTGCTCTTGGGCTACGCCGGTCAGATTTCCCTCGGCCACGCCGGATTCTTCGGTCTGGGCGCCTATCTATCCGGGATACTGACGACCAGCTATGCCTGGAATCCCTGGTTGGCCCTGCCGCTGTCGGCTTTGATCGTCGGGGGAGTGGCGTTTCTGATCGGCTTCCCGATCCTCAAGCTCAAGGGACACTACCTGGCCATGGCCACGCTGGGGCTGGGGATCATCATCTACATCGTCTTCAACGAGACCGTCGAGCTGACCGGCGGCCCTTCCGGCTTGTCCGGGATCCCCAACCTGAGCATCGGCACCTTTACCTTCGACACGGATGTTAAAAACTATTACCTGATCTGGGCCGTTACCCTGGGGATCATCCTGCTGGCGCTCAATCTGGCCAACTCCCGCGTGGGGCGTGCCCTGCGGGCGGTTCACGATTCGGAGGTCGCCGCGCGGGTCGTGGGGGTCAACGCCCGCCTGCTCAAGGTGCAGATCTTTGCCCTGTCGGCCGTGATTTCCTCCGTTGCCGGCAGTCTCTACGCCCATACCATGACCTTTGTGGCTCCGGCCTCCTTCGGTTTCAACTTCTCCATTGAACTGCTGACCATGGTGGTCATCGGCGGATTGGGGAGCATCTACGGTTCATTTCTCGGTGCGGCCCTGTTGACGCTGCTGCCCGAATTCCTGCGGGCGGCCCACGACTACGACATTATTATCTATGGCAGCTTGTTGATGGTGATGGTCATGTTCATGCCCGGCGGACTGGTGCGCGGTATCCCGGATCTGTTCAAAAAAATATTCAAGGGTAGGGGAGGTGCCGATCATGCTTGAGGTTTCCGGCATCACCCAGATCTTCGGCGGCGTCACCGCGCTTGAGGATGTATCCTTCAGGATCAACAAGGGCGATATCACCGGTGTGATTGGTCCCAACGGCGCCGGCAAGACCACGCTCTTCAATATCATCACCGGCATCTATACCCAGACCGCCGGGCGCGTCACCTTGAACGACAAGGATGTCTCCGGTCTGCCGCCCGAGAAACTGGCCCGGTTGAAGATGGTGCGCACCTTCCAGAACATCGAACTCTTCGGCGGCATGACCGTGCTGGAAAACGTCATGGTCGGCCTGCACACCCGCAGCTCCAGCGGGCTTTTGGCCTGTTCCCTGCGCATGCCCTGGAACAGGATCGAGGAGAAACGGATTCGGCAGGAAGCCCTGAAGTGGCTGGAATTCACCGGTATCACCGATCTGGCTGACGTGATTGCCGGCAATCTCCCCTTCGGCAAGGGGCGTATGCTGGAGATCGCCCGCGCCCTGGCCGTGGAACCGACCATCATCCTGATGGATGAACCGGCGGCCGGGCTCAACAGCCAGGAAACCTTGGGGTTGGCCCGTTTGATCCAGCAGATCCGCGCTCTGGGCATCACGGTTGTCTTGGTGGAGCATGACATGGAGCTGGTCATGGATATCTGCGACCGGATCGTGGTACTCAATCTGGGGCGCAAACTGGCCGAAGGCACGCCGCGCGAGATCCAGGAAAATCAAGAGGTTATCGCGGCGTATTTGGGAGAAGAGTAAAAGCTTACCACGGAGGACACAGAGGAAAGCGGAGGAAAGCAAAAAAACGGTTGTCCACGAAATACACTAAAATCATGAACGAAACCAAAACAATAAAGAAACATCATGGGCTAACCTGTTCGGTGCAGTGATGTTCTGCTCTAACGCTTTAATTTTAGTGTTATTTCGTGAACTTCGTGGACCCAAAATCCGGTTTGGGATTATTGACTTGAATGTTTTCCTCCGTTGTTCCCTCCGTGACCTCTGTGGTAACTGCTTTTGTGTATAAATTTGAATGAATTGGTCGGTTCAATGCTACGATTGAAGAACATAAACACCTACTACGGCAAGGTCCACGCCCTGAAGAACGTCTCCCTGCACCTGGGTGAGGGGGAGATCGTTACCTTGATCGGGGCCAACGGCGCCGGCAAGACGACCATCCTCAACACCATCTCCGGGGTAACACCGGCCGCTGTCGGCGAAGTCCACTTCGCCAAGCAGTCGATCACGGCGCTCCCCCCGGATCAGATCGTCAAACTGGGGGTTTCCCAGGTGCCGGAAGGGCGTCAGGTATTCAAGCCGCTCTCCGTCGAGGACAATCTGGAACTGGGCGCTTACCTGCGTTACCGTAGCCGTGAGTCCAAAGCGACCATCCACAGGGATATGGCGCAGGTCTACACGCTCTTCCCGCGACTGGAGGAACGTCGTAAACAGCTGGCCGGGACCATGTCCGGCGGAGAGCAGCAGATGCTGGCCATCGGCCGGGCCTTGATGGCCAATCCGAAACTGCTGCTTTTGGATGAGCCCTCCATGGGGCTGGCGCCGCTGGTGGTGCAGGAAATCTTCCGCGTGCTGGAGCAGCTGCGCCGCGAGAATGGCACCACCATCTTGCTGGTGGAGCAGAATGCCAAGGCGGCCCTCAAGCTGGCCGATCGCGGCTACGTGTTGGAGACCGGCAAGGTCATTTTGGACGGTCCGGCGGATGAGTTGATGGAGAACGCCGAGGTCAAGCGGGCCTATCTGGGCAAGGATAAGAAGGAAATTTGGGAGCGTTAAGCTCCCTTTTTTTGTCTTGGGAAGCCCTGGCCATCAGGCTATAAGGAAATAGTGTCCGGCTTAAATGTTTTGTTTAGGTCAGAGTGAATTGAAACTTCTTGCAAAATCTGTTGTGCAGATATACCTTATGCATATACTTTATGCGCATAAGGAGTATGCCATGCAACTACAATTATTTGATGCACATGCGCCGAAAAAACCCACCAATCTGAGCATCAACAGCGATCTTCTGCAGCAGGCCAAGGAACACCACATCAATCTCTCTCAGGCATTGGAAGTGCGTCTCACCGAAATATTACGGGACGAAAAACGCCGTAGTTGGTTGAAGGAAAACCGGGAGGCACTGGAAGAATATAATCAGCGCATTGAAACCCAGGGGATTTTTAGTGATGGACTGAGGCGATTCTGATGGCTCAATTCGATGTATATACGAATCCGAATCCCGCAACAAAAAAAACAATCCCGTATCTGCTTGATGTACAGAGCGACCTTTTGAACGACCTGACAACTCGGGTGGTTATTCCCCTCTATGCGCTGACTGCCATGAGTAAGGCCGCACAACATCTCAACCCCCGCTTTTCCATACAGGGAACCGATGTCATCATGTCAACGGCCGAACTGGCCGGAGTTACACTAACTACTCTTGGTGACAAGGTCTGCTCTCTGATGGAGCACAGAAACGAAATCATAGCGGCGCTTGATTTTCTGATCACGGGCTTTTGATGATTGTCGTCATGCCGGCTACAATGCTGAAACCGCAGTGCCTGAAATCATTGTCTTCATAATCAAGATCAATCACGATAGGTTATATTGAAAGGAAACAGATGACACACGATGAAGCCGTAAACAAAGTAATCTTCGCCCTGGATGTGAACGGGGTGGCCGAGATCGATCGCTATGCCGGGATGCTGGCCGGCAAGGTCGGTATGTTCAAGGTCGGCAAGGAACTGTTTACCTCCTGCGGACCCGAGGCGGTCAAGGCGGTCCAGCGCCATGGCGGACAGGTCTTTCTCGATCTGAAGTACCACGACATCCCCAACACCGTGGCCAAGGCCATGCTGGAGGCGGCCCGGCTGGGTGTGCAACTGACCAATCTGCATGCCCTGGGAGGCGCCGAGATGATGGCGACCGCCGCCAACGCCGTGCGCAAGGAGTTCGGTGACGAACGCCCGCGCCTGCTGGCGGTGACGATCCTGACCTCCTCCACGGCCGAGACCCTGCGGGGAGTGGGGATCGAGCATCCGGTCCAGGATATGGTCGTACGGCTGGCCAAACTGGCCCAAGAATCCGGCATGGACGGCGTGGTGGCCTCGCCCTTGGAGATCGGGCTGATCAGGGCGGCCTGCGGGCCGGATTTCCTGATTGTGACTCCCGGTGTGCGCCCCTCCTTTGCGGCGGCGGACGATCAGAAACGGATCATGACGCCTGCCGAAGCGGTGACAGCCGGGGCCGATTATCTGGTGATCGGCCGGCCGATTGCCAAGGCCGCCGATCCCGCGGCTGCGGCGGATCTGATCCGGGACGAGATTCTGGCGGGGTGTCTATGAAGGGTGAACTGATTTTCGGCGTCAATCCGGTCAAGGAATCCCTGCAGAGTGCACGGGGGGCCTTCAATCTGTATGTGCAGATCAGCGCCACCGACCACCGCGTGGAAAAGATCATCAAGCTGGCGGAAGATCGCGGAGTGGCGGTTCATCGCCGTGAAAAGATCGATCTGACCAAGATGTGTGCCTCTTCCCATCACCAGGGCATTGTGCTGGAGGTGGAACCGTTTCGTTACGCCGAGCTGGATGATCTGCTGGCCTCCGTCAATCAATCGGGAACACCCGGTCTTCTGCTGGTGCTGGACGGCATCCTGGATCCCCACAACCTGGGGGCCCTGATCCGCTCGGCGGCCTGTGCCGGGGCGGATGGCGTCATAATCCCCCGTGACCGTGCCTGCGGTGTCACCGCTGCCGCCGAAAAGTCCTCGGCCGGGGCGGTGGCAATGATTCCGGTTGCCCAGGTCACCAACATCGCTCAGGCGTTGGAGTCCATGAAGAAGGCCGGTTTCTGGGTCTACGGCCTGGCTGGCGAGGTCTCCCAGTCCCTGTATGACCAGAAGTTCGTCGGCAGCACTGTCCTGGTGATCGGTAACGAAGGGGAGGGGCTCAGGCCGCTGGTGCGCAAGCAGTGCGATGTGGTCATGTCCATTCCCCAGTACGGCGGGGTCAGTTCGCTGAATGCCTCCGTGGCCGGCGGAATTGCTTTGTTCGAAATGGCGCGTGGTGTGCGGGGCACATCGTCAGCGCGATGAAACGTCTTGCCGAGGTCCAGTGATATGTCACTAAGCGGAAATCTGGCGCAATTTCCGATCATCGATATCATCCAGCTTTTGAACGGAGCCAGGAAATCCGGCGTATTGCGTCTTTCCTGCGCAAAGGGGGAGAGTCAGCTCGTCTTCCATGAGGGAGACCTGGTCGGCGCCAACTTCCTCAATAGTCGTGTCCGTATCGGCCAGGTGCTGGTCAGTGCCGGCGCCATAACGGAAGAACAGCTGGCTCAGGCGCTGGAGATCCAGAACAACGCCGGGGATGAGCGCAAACCGCTTGTGATTACCCTGCTCGAACATGACATGGTCGATGAAGCCGCCGCCTATAGCGGTATCGAATCCTTGATCGAGATGACGGTGGTCGAGGTCCTGACCTGGAAAGAGGGAAATTTTTCCCTGGAGATCTCCAGGGGCGATCAATCCAATGGCTACCATTTTTCACGGACAAAGTTCCCGCAGAGGATCCTGCTCAACGCCCAGGGGATCTTGATGGAGTCGTTGCGCATCTTCGATGAAAAAGTGCGTGACGGTTCCATGGATGAGATTCTCAGTATTGCCGGGGTTCATAATCTGGATCTGGACAGGGAGCAACCCGGAAACAACGCACCCGCCATTACCGCGGATGGCGCTGAGCAGGACGAGCCCCCCTCCGCGCTGCAGATGCTGCTTACGGAACAGCGGAACATGCTGCAGCGCAGCGGTGATCAAAGCTATCGTACGCTGGATGCGGTCAAAAAGTTGATTATCGAGGAGTTTCCGGGCGCCGCGAAAGATCAGAAGCGGCAGTTGTTGGCCTTATTGGCCGGTCCCGTGCCGGAAAACGACCCAGCCACCGCGCCTGCGGGAATCGCGGTGGTCGTGATCACCCGGTCGCAGCTGATGTCGACCATGCTCAGATCGATCTGTTTTCGGGAGGGGGTCTATGCGGTCGCGACGGATAACATAGACGCTCTGGATATCAAGATCAGGCTGCTGCTCTGTCAGGCGCTGCAGCTGATCATTTTTATCGATGTGCCCCACGGTGATGAGATGCAGGACACGCTGGAGATCTGTCAACGTCTCCAAAAATACCCTCAGGCGTCGATTGTGCTGGCCGCCTGCTCGCGTTTCTGGGACAGGTCGGGCCTGCAGGCGCTCAGCAGTGGAATACGCTCCATCATCCCGCGCCCCTGCAAGGAATGCACGGCCGATTCCGCTCTGAAACAGGCTCTGGTCTTCTGTGCGAACTTGGGGGCCTTTCTGAGAACCCTGTCGTCCGAGTACGGCAGCAGCAATGACCAACGCTTCTTTACCTGCATCTCCCAGCTGCGCAGCTGCAAGACACGACCGGAGATAACGGTCGCCATTCTTGCCTATTTGATCGAGATCTTCGAGCGGGCGGTTGTCTTTTGGGTGACGGACAGCGAACTGGTCGCCGAACACTCTTTCGGGGTCAAAGCGGGCAAAGACGCGGGGATCGAGCAACTTTCCAATCTCAGTATCCCGCTTGACGATCAGGAGATTATCGAGGACGTCATTAAAACCGGGCAGATGTATTACGGCTTTCATAGCGATTCCACCTGGCCGCATGAGCTCTACCGCTTGATCGGCCGGCCTGACAACCCGGAAGTATTGCTTTTTCCCTTCATCCGTGGGAACAGTGTCGTTGCGTTCATCTATGCCGATTTTGGATCGGAGCACGCCACGTCGCCATCTCTTCACTATCTTGAAGCCCTGGTACAATTTACCACGGCCCAGATCAGCGTTTCGGCCTATCGTCATAAATTGAAATCCGTGCTGGATGCAACCGAGACCCCTGCCAAGGGTCTCGCTAATGATGAGATGTCCGAAAAGCCATTGCCGCCGCCCGGAGTGGCCTGATCTATACGCTAGCCATAAGCCGCAGGGACCAACCCTGCGGCTTATATTTTGGAGGGAATTATATGGCCGTTACACCACGCAGCTCGTCCCGGCATCAACCCAAGGGAGTTACGCTACTCCATGAGGACAGGGATGTCATCGTGGTGGAAAAACCGTGCGGTCTTTTGACGATCGGTACGGAGCGGGACAAATCGAGGACGGTCCATACCATCCTCAACGAGTATGTTCGCAAGGGTGATCCCCGCTCACGAAACCGCATCTACATCGTACATCGCCTGGACCGTGAAACCTCCGGCATCCTGGTCTTCGCCAAGAGTGAAGCGGCCAAGACCTTTCTGCAGGAACACTGGCAGGAGACCGACAAACGCTATCTTACGATCGTCTATGGCCAGCTTGCGCCGAAGACGGGGACGATCAGCAGCTATTTGGCCGAAAACAGCGCCTATACGGTCTATTCGACTCCTGATCCGACGCTGGGAAAGTTGTCCCATACGGAGTATACGGTGCTGAAAGAGAGCAAGGGGCTCAGTCTGCTGGAAATTCACCTGCTCACCGGGCGTAAACATCAGATTCGGGTGCATCTTTCGGAAAATGGCAACCCGCTGGTGGGGGATAAAAAATACGGCAAGCATAGCGATGCCTATGGCACCTTGGCGCTGCATGCCAGATCGCTCTCTTTCACGCACCCCGTCAGCGGCAAGAGACTGAGCTTTGAAACCGGGATACCTGAATATTTTATACGGCTGGTTGGAAAAATCGAGGCACTCGGCCCGCAGCCAATCTGAACGCTGCAGATTGTCGCGGGCCGGACTTTATGCGGGGTCAGGCGGTGGGATGGGTGGCGATCAGGCTCTGCAGCCAGGTTTCAACGGTTGCACGGTGAAAGCGTACCGAGCCACCCAGTTTGATCCGGCCGGGGATCTTGCCCGACTTGTCCATTCTGACCAGGGTGGCCCTGGATATGCTGAGCAGACTGCACATCTCGGTCACGGAAAGCAGGACGGCAGTGTTATCAGTAAGCTGAGCCCTGGAGGGCTTGGGAGTTGACACGGGGGGTGCTTGCGGCACGGAATCAACCGTTTGGGTTTGCTTTTTCGGTCGGGGGGGCGTCTTTTTCTTTTCCTTGGGTTGATCCGCGCGTGTCTTCACTGCTTCATTTTTTACTACCAGGGGCAACACAAAATCATCAAGCCCGGCGAACAGGGGGGCCTCGTCCATAATGGTACTGCTGCCGGCCTTGTTGCCGGCTTTTTTATTGGTTGATTTCCCTGTCTGATCAGGTGGGGTGGTTGAGGACATCCAAACCTCCGCTTGAATCAATTTGTCTCAAGATATAGCATTTGATTCCAGCTTACATCAAATAATTTCAGCAATGCCCAAAGACATAAGCTGTTCACGAAAAACATGAAAGACGCGAAATAAGAAAACAGTAGATTGCTGCTTAGAATTGTTCGTGATTTTCGTGTCAGTTGTTGTCAACGGTAGCTCTTATCTGTGTCATTTTGTATCAGTATGCGTCGAATGGTGTAAATCAGTGTCGGGTTACGTCTGGTGGAAACGTATTCTGTGTCGTGCGACATTGTGAATACGAGGCACCTATTTTTTTGGGGGAATAACCCCAGCTTTTTGCGGCGTTTGAGGTTTAATGACATTGGGTGTGCCTTCGGCCCCCAGGTAGAAGACCGCCAGTTTTACCGGCTCTGTACCCCTGTTTTTACCGTTATGCAGGGCCCTGACGACCTCGATGATCGCATCTCCGGCCCCAAAGGAGAGTTGGCTGCCATCTTCAAGTTCGACGGACAGATTACCGGATACGACATAGGCGTAAACCGGCAGCGGGTGCATGTGCCAGCCGGTTTCAGCGCCCGGCGCCAACTCCACGCTCATGACGGTTACCTCGGCTTTGTCCGTCTGGGGGTAGGCTATTTTTTGGCCGTTACTGGTCTGGCCGGTCTTTTTCAGGATCTTTACCGTGACGCCGGAGTTGTAATCGGCGGCGGATGCGGCAGGTACAAGCGACGATATTCCGATCAGATAGAGGGCGGCAAACAGGATGCGTAACGAGCACGATGATCTCATGGTGGTTTCTCCTTATTCAATATCTGAATCCGTGACGGTGTAGCGCCGAAATGCGCAAAAATGCCGGAGCGGGCCGTCGCCCGATCCGGTACAATCCTGTTTTGTCAGGTATCCTTCGGTGTACGGTCACGTACTCATGAAAACTTGAAGCTATAGGCGTTCCGGGCAAATGGAGGCACGGAGGCGTCACGGATTCAGGCAATAAATAAGGAACTGCCCGGTCTGTGCTTGAGTGATATTTTCTCACCAATTCAGTATCTGCCCTGTGCTATAACACATCTCACCACATCTGTCTTGCGACAAACGGAGCGAATCATATGAATCAGATCACCCTGGACGGCATCAACCTTTCACTGGCCGGACCGGTAGAACTCAACCTGCGCTGGGTAGGACAGGAAGAGCTGTTGACGCAACTGCTGGCGGCCTGGATGGTGATCGACGAACGGGATATTCCCTTCAACCCGCGCCTGATCGGCAAGCCGGGGGTCGGCAAGACCACCCTGGCCTATGCCGCGGCCAAACGGCTGGAGCGGCCGGTCTACCTGTTCCAGGCCACCATGGATACCCGCCCCGAGGACCTGATCGTCACCCCGGTGATCGGGCCGGACGGGAAGATCCAGTATGCCGCCTCCTCGCTGGTGTCGGCCATGCTTACCGGCGGTGTGCTGATCCTGGATGAGGGCAACCGCATGAGTGAGAAGGCCTGGGCCTCCCTGGCGCCGCTCCTGGACGATCGTCGCTATGTGGAGTCGATCATCACCGGCCTGCGCATCCCGGCCAAACGGGATTTCCGGATCGTGGTCACCATGAACGAGGACTCCTCCACCTTCGAGATCCCGGAATACATCCATTCCCGCCTGCAACCGCAGATTTACATCGACTTCCCCGAAGCCGACGAGGAGTTGATCATCCTCAAGGAGAACCTCCCCTTTGCCGACAGCGATGTTTTGAAGTATGTGGTCGGATTCCTCCAGCGCGCCCACGGGGCGGATGAGCTCTATTCCGTACGGGACGGAATCAACATCGCCCGTTATGCCTTGAAGATGTCCGCCGCCGGTGGTGCGTCTCCCCGGGATCTGCTGCGGCTTGCCGTAACGCGTATCCTGGGTAATGAAGCCCTGCCATACCTGGACTGAGCATGTCTTTTCGACTGTATCTTGAACAATTCGGACCGATCCAGGCCCTGCCGGTACTCCATAACCGCATGGAGTTCGCCCAGTTGGTGCGCATGGCCTTCAGCCGTGTCCGACCGGAGGCGGTGGCCATCGAGTTGCCGGCCACCCTGGAGGCCCCCTTCATCAGGGCGCTGCGCCGTCTGCCGCAGATCTCGCTGATCAGTTATCAGGCCGGCCGAGCTGCCGGAGCCGTAGAGCCGGGGACGGTCTACCTGCTGGTGGAACCGGCCGACCCGTTGGTGGAGGCGGCCCGTCTGGCGCTGGAGCAGGGGCTGCCGCTGCATTTCATCGATGTGGACACGGACAACTACCCCCGTCACCAGGAAGCGCTCCCCGATTCCTACAGCATCTGCCGCATCGGCCTGGAGCAGTATTACCGCGCCTATCGCGCCGCCAACGCCGCCGAGACACCCGACCGAGAGGACCGTCGCCGTGAGCAGGGGATGGCCTACCGTCTGCAAGGACTGGCCCGGGAGCATCAACGGATCCTCTTCGTCTGCGGTATGGTCCACCTGGAGAGGATCAAGGGACTCTACGCGACCCCGCAGGCGGCGCCACTGGAGCGGATCCGGCGTGAGGGGGTCACAGTCTGCAACCTGCATCCCGACTCCTGCCGCGAGATCCTGGCTGAATTCCCCTTTCTGTCGGCGGTCTATGAACTGCGTCGCGGTCCGCTCCCCGCCGAACCGATTGAGAACGGCTCCGGGTTGCGCAAACGACTTCACGCCCTGGAACTGATCAGCGGCGGCCGGGAGCAGCTCTCCGAAGAACAACTGATGGAAAATGCCATCCGTCGCACGGCCCGTCACCTCGGGGCTGCGGGAACCTTTCTCGACCGGCAGCGCCTGATCTACCACCTCTTCAGCGAGGCGGCCCGCCACTATCGCCAGGAGACCGGCGACTCCCTGCATATCTGGCAAAAGCGGGCCTTTTTCCGCTTTGCCCGCAACTATGCCCTGCAGGACGGCATGCTGCTGCCGGACCTGTTCCAGCTCCTGGCTACGGCGCGCGGCTGCATCGACGACAATTTTGCCCATGCCTTCTGTCGTCTGGCCACCAGTTACCCCTGGCAGATGGAGAGCAGCGATCTGGCCACGATCAGTATCTCGCCCGATGAGATCTGGGGCGGCAGTCGTCGCATCCGCTTTCGTCCGCGCCAGAAACGGCACAAGGGGCTCTCGCAACTGGGGTTCCTCAAGCGCAAACGGGAAGCACGGCCCGGCGAATGGCTGCAAGGGTTTGATGATCCTTCGATCTGCTCCTATCCGCCGGAGGATATCAGGATCGAGGAGTATGGCCGTTTCCTCAAACGCAAGGGGGCTCAGCAGCTTTCCGAGGAGCAGAGCCGTTCGGAACGTTTCAGTACATCACTCTTGGATGGGATCGATATGCGCGAGACATTGCGCAACATTCACGAAGGGGCGATCTATGTGCGGGAACAGCAGCGGGTCACGGGCGGGGTGGGCTGTCTGGTGATGATCTTCGATGATGCGCGCAAGAGTGAGCGCTATCCCTGTTGCATGACCTGGCTGGGAGAACATCAGCAGGAGTCGGATATGGCCTTTTACGCAACCGATCCGGCCGAGAATATCGTCGGCCCGGGCATCTGCCGCTGCGAGTACGGCGGTTTCATGCTCTCCTATCCGCCGCGCCGGATGATGGATGTCTGGCGGGATCCGGATTACCGTCTGGCGGCCAACCGGGCCGAGGTACTCTTGATGGCGGCCCTGGATTACTCCATCGAGAAACATGTGGTCTATGCTGCGGCCCGGCCTCCGCGCAGTATCTTCAAACAGCTGGCCGCCCGCCGTGATCGGAAGATCGTCTATATTCCGCTGGCGTCGCTCTCTCCCCACAAGATCAAACAGCTGCGCATACTGCATATTCTGTCCGGCAAAGATAAGCGCGATCTGGCCGGAGAGTATATCTGGTGAGAGTTGAGAGAGAAGATGATCGTTTGGGAGATAGGCATGTTACGTGGTATTGAATAGGCAGGCGGGGAGCCTGCCCCCCACAGCGTCATTTAATCAATACAACATGGGATAGGAGAGGGAATCATAAATATGGTTGATCAACCCGCTGATAAAACTTCTGAAGTATCCGAGATGGTGTGCAATTGTGGAGAATTACATAAAGGCCATATCTGCTGGCTTAATCACATGGGCTTGCTCATGGAGGTTCAGCATCTGACCAGTAACCCGACGGTTTCGTGTAAAAAGTGCGGCGCCCGTGCAAACTTGCCCCATAATCTATGTTTTCCTGATCTACAGGGGCATGACTAACCTGGGGGCGGGGGAGTCTGTAGGAAGGGGAGGCTGGATTCAGGGTGATGCTATGGGGTAGGGCTGTAGCGCTCGTCAAATCTGCGGAAGTACTCGCTGCGGCACCAGTTTTCCACATCCACCAGCGCCTGGAAGGCCTCGCGGAAATCGGTGCGGCCGATGGCAAAGACCCCATGTCCATAAACAATCGCCCGACCCGGCCCGCCGATGATCGGTGGTACATTCTTGGCGATGCCGCCGGCGCCGATCTCGCCCGCCACGACCGGTGTCCCCCCCAACAGGCGCACCTTGGGACAGTCCCGCCAGCAATCCTTTACCGTACATCCCGCCGAATCTTCGCATAACATACTCATGATCACGGCAAAGCGTGGATGACCATGCAGAATGGCCCGGCAGCCGGTAATTTCGAAGATGCCGCGATGGGCCACCAGTTCACTGGAAGCGGTGATACCGACCGTCGATCTGTTTCCAAAGGGGACCGGATCGATGCAGCCGGCCAGTTCATCCAGGCTGGAGGCGGTTTGGGAGATGTAGATCAGATCCGTGTCGGCATAGGAAATGTTGCCGAAGAATGAATCCACCAGACCGCGCTGAACCGTATAGCGGCCGACCTGCGTGATCTCGTCCAGAATATCGGCCCTAGCGCTAATCGGTCCCGGCCTGAATTGGAGACCGTCGGCGGAGAGCGGCAGCAGCCATTCGTTGCGGAAATGCCAAAACGCCTCGGCCTCACCGGGAAGCCGGAAACCGTCCTGCAACAGATCCTCCAGATATTTGATAAAGGTCGAGTGAAAGACCGACGACCAGTTGATGTAGGCCTGCTCGACGGTCAAGGCACCGCTGGCAATGATGCCGATCCCCTCAACGATGATACCCTTGCGGCTGCCCAACAGCTCGGCAATTACAGCATCTGGCCGGTCTCCCAGTTCCGAGCGCCGCAGCAACGGGATGTCGTGCAGAAATGTGCGGGTTTCGGTGTCGCGGGGGATGATCTCATGATCCTCGGCGGCGGTCCTGCGCAGCAGGTACTCGGCGAAGGGGAGGGTCGGTTGCGCGACGCAGATGGCCAGGCAATTGAGCCGTGCCAGGGTATCTGCCGCGATTTCTGCCAGTGACGCCTCACCCTGGCTGATCATGACATCATCCTGGGCAGCGAATGCGATCCGGTCGGGGGGGGCACAACGATCGGAAATCAGCTTGTGGGTATATTTTTGTATCTGATTATGCATCAGGGTACCGATGCCGGGATGTTGGTAAAGAGGACCGAACCGTCGGAAAGAATTTCCTTGCGAAAACTGATCCTGCTCCTGGCTGCGGCCAGCTTGGTTTGCGGCAGCGGCATACTGCTGCCGGGCATGAAAGCCGGGGTGACATTGCTGCCGGATTGCCAGGCTTCAAAATGCAGATGGGGACCGGTCGAGCGGCCGGTACTACCGGAGAGGGCGATGACCGTATCCCGGTCAACCGCCTGACCTTGGCTCGCTTCCAGTCGGCTGTTGTGCCCATAGAGACTGACCATGCCATTGGCGTGTTCAACGAGTACCGTATAACCGTAACCGGGACGCTGTCCGCTGAAAACGACCACACCTGGTGCACAGGGGGTGACGGGAGTACCCTCGGGTATGGCAATATCAATCCCGTTGTGGTGGCGTAGTTTTTTGTCGATGGGATCGATGCGCATACCGACGCCGGAGGTGATCACACCGCCAACGGAGGGCAAGCGCGGCTCAATGTGATCCGTAAGCCGATGGTCGTTCGAGGGTTGCAGTGAGCTGACTGTTTTTTCCACAATCTCGTTCAAAGAGATGTCATGCGTTTTTTGCTGTTTTGCCTGGCGTTGGCGTTTTGAGACTGTCTTGCTGCGATCTTTGATGACAACCTTGGCATCCTTGTTCAAGGGGGCGTCGGTAAAAGTTTCAATGCCGTCAACTGTTACAAAACGATAAATATCAGCTTGGCATACCGCATGGCTTGTCAGCAGGAAAACCAAGCAAAATACAACGTATGTGAATTGCTTAGGTCGTTTGTCCAGAGTAACTTTATGCATACGCAGTCTCTTTATAATGTTAGTGCTTGTGGTTCAATTGTATTTCTGCTAAAAAAGCCAGCTTTTTCACACTACAGTATTTGTGCCATGGATGCAATTCAATCATCCTTGATAAGGACTCTGGGATGCCTTAATTCTTGGCACCTATCTTGCTCCAAAGCCTGGTATGCAATACAAGAGTGCTGTAAATACTGGGCTCAACGAGTCTAACGGATAAGCTTCTTGCTTATTTTTTATACAACGCTGTCTAAAAAGGAGGCTGTACAATGGAGATGTTTGGGCAAAACGTGTTTAACCAGTCAGTAATGAGAGAAAGGTTGCCGAAAGGTGTTTACAAAAACCTGAAAAAAACTATCGACGAAGGTCTGCCGCTGGATCCTACAATCGCAGATGTTGTAGCAACAGCAATGAAAGAGTGGGCTGTTGAAAGAGGCGCGACACATTTTACCCACTGGTTCCAGCCGATGACCGGTATTACGGCAGAAAAGCATGACTCATTCATTACACCCTCAGAAAATGGTGTCCTGATGGAGTTCTCCGGAAAAGAACTGGTCAAGGGTGAGCCGGATGCATCCTCTTTCCCCAGCGGCGGCCTGAGAGCAACCTTTGAAGCCCGTGGCTATACCGCTTGGGATTGCACCTCTCCTGCGTTTCTGAGAGAAGAAGCTGACGTCATAACGCTCTGCATCCCTACCGCCTTCTGCTCGTACACCGGCGAGGCGCTGGACAAAAAGACCCCTCTGCTCCGTTCTATGGAAGCCCTTTCTACACAGGCAGTGCGTGTTCTCAGATTGTTTGGAAATACGACCGCCAGCAGGGTTACCTCAACTGTCGGCGCTGAGCAGGAATACTTCCTGGTGGACAAGTCTTTTTTCCTGAAAAGACCCGACCTGATGATGGCCGGCAGAACACTCTTCGGGGCCATGCCCTCAAAAGGCCAGGAACTGGAAGACCACTATTTCGGTTCTATCAAGGAAAGAGTACTGTCGTACATGAAAGAAGTTAATGAGGAACTCTGGAAACTGGGAGTTACCGCCAAAACCCAGCACAATGAAGTTGCACCCGGACAGTTTGAGCTGGCCCCGATTTTCGAGAATACCAACATTGCCACTGACCACAATCAGATGGTCATGGATGTTCTCAAGCGGATCGCCCTCAGGCATGATCTGGTTTGCCTGCTGCACGAAAAGCCGTTCGCCGGCGTAAACGGTTCCGGCAAACACAATAACTGGTCCATGAGCTCAAATGACGGACAGAACCTGCTTGAGCCGGGTCACACACCCCATGAAAATGCCCAGTTCCTGACCTTCCTGATGGCAACCATCAAAGCTGTGGATACCTATGCCGGACTCCTGCGCTGCTCCTGCGCCAACGCCGGCAATGATCACCGCCTGGGCGCCAACGAAGCACCCCCGGCAATCATTTCGGTTTTCCTCGGCGAACAGCTTGCCGATATCCTCGACCAGATCGTGGCCGGCGGAGCAAAATCATCCTCCAAGAGCGCTGATATGAAGATCGGCGTAAACACTCTTCCCGCACTGCCCAAGGACGCTACCGACAGGAACAGAACCTCACCGTTCGCCTTTACCGGTAACAAGTTCGAATTCAGGATGCTTGGTTCCTCCTTCTCCATCTCAGGCCCCAACATTATCATCAACACCATCATTGCCGAGGCCCTGAAGGGTTTTGCCGATAAACTTGAAAAATCGAAAAACTTTGACGCCGATCTTGAGAAACTGCTGCAGGAAACCGCCAAGAAGCATAAGCGCGTTGTCTTTAACGGCAACAACTACTCCGACGAGTGGGTCAAGGAAGCCAAAAAACGCGGACTGCCGAATATTCCCAACACTCCTCAGGCCCTGAAGGAGCTGGTAACAAAAGAAGCTGTTGAGTTGTTTGTTGCACACAAAGTCTTCAACGAAAAAGAACTTCATGCGCGTTATGAAATCATGGTTGAACAGTATGTAAAGGCCCTGAATATTGAAGCTCTGACCATGATCGATATGGCCAACCACAGCATCATTCCTACTGCAATCGAATATGCAACAACGGTAGCATCATCCATCAATGCCGTTTCGGCCGTATCCGGCAAGCTGAATGTCTCAACCCAGAAGGAGCTGCTGGAAGAGCTGTCCAACAAACTTGCCTCTATGAGCAGCAATGTAAAAGCACTGGAGAAAGCCCTTGAAAGTGCGTTGAATATTGCCGACCTTGAAAAGCAGGCTGTTGCGTGCAGGGAAAAGGTGTTTACGAAAATGCTTGATCTACGTGCCGATGGTGATGCACTGGAAAAAATCATTGGCGCCAAGTACTGGCCGCTGCCGACCTACGGAGAAATGCTCTTTATTCTGTAATCACTGAATTTTTATGCGCTTTCCCCAAAAAGGAGCCTTCTGACGGGGGCTCCTTTTTGGGTTCATCTGTGTACATGCTGACCTTGGTCAGGCAAACGGATGGTTTTAAAAACTTTGAGGCAATAAAAGAGGCGCTATACCAAACTGTTGGGAACCTGCCTGAACAAAAGACAGCCCATAGATTCTGCGGGTGAATCCCATTTGCAAAATTAGTCGGCATCTCTGCGCCGCTTACCTCTTGCAATTTAATTGATAAGCCTTATAATTGTCCGTCATTTCTAAAAAGGGAGGATACTTGTGTGAAAAAAGTCGAAGCAATCATAAAGCCCTTTAAGCTGGATGAGGTGAAGGAAGCCCTGAACGAAATCGGAGTACAGGGAATCACCGTCAGTGAGGTTAAGGGTTTTGGTCGTCAGAAAGGGCATACGGAGCTTTATCGTGGTGCCGAGTATGTTGTTGACTTCATTCCCAAGATCAAACTGGAGATTATTGTTTCAGATGCCATTCTTCCCCAGGTAGTCGAAGCAATCGAAAAATCAGCAAAAACCGGCCGTATCGGCGATGGCAAGATATTTGTCACCCCCGTCGAAGCAGTTGTCAGAATCCGAACCGGTGAAACCGGAGAAGACGCTTTATAAAAGTAACACAACAGCTAATACCACCTGAAAGGAGAAGTTTGATGACCCCGAAACAAGTAGTAGAATTTGCCAAAGAAAACGGCGCCCTGATGGTTGATTACAAATTTATGGACTTTGTCGGTACTTGGCAGCACGTGTCGGTGCCCATGACCGAATTCGGTGAAGATACCTTTGAAGAAGGCCAGGGTTTTGATGGTTCCTCGATCCGCGGTTGGCAGCCGATCCACGCCTCTGACATGATTCTGCTCCCGGATCCTACCACCGCCAAGATGGATCCTTTTGTTGCTGTCCCGACCCTGTCCATTATCTGCGATATTTTCGATCCGATCACCAAGGAAGACTATACCCGCGATCCGCGTAACATCGCTAAGAAAGCCGAAATGTACCTGAAGTCAACCGGTCTCGGTGACACGGCTTTCTTCGGACCGGAAGCCGAATTCTTCATCTTTGACGATGTGCGTTACGACTCCAGCGCCAACCAGTCCTTCTACGCGGTAGATTCTTCCGAAGGCGCCTGGAACACCGGCCGTGAAGAGTTCCCCAACCTGGGCTACAAGCCGCGTCACAAGGAAGGTTACTTCCCCTGTTCGCCGGTTGACTCCCAGAACGACCTGCGTAACGAGATGGTTCTTGAGCTTCAGAAGGTCGGTATTCGCGTCGAGTGCCAGCATCACGAGGTTGCTACTGGTGGTCAGGCCGAAATCGACATGCGTTTCTCCTCCTTGGTTGACATGGCTGACCAGCTGCAGTGGTTCAAGTATGTCATCAAGAACGTTGCCTACCGCAACGGTAAGACCGTAACCTTCATGCCCAAGCCGCTCTACGGCGACAACGGTTCCGGGATGCACTGCCATCAGTCCATCTGGAAAGACGGTGTCAACCTGTTTGCCGGCGACAAATACGGCGGGCTTTCCCAGATGGCGCTCTACTACATCGGCGGTATCATCAAGCATGCCAAGGCACTCTGCGCCATCACCAACCCGACCACCAACTCTTACAAGCGTCTGGTGCCGGGCTTCGAGGCACCGGTCAATATGGCTTACTCCAGCCGTAACCGTTCCGCATCGCTTCGTATTCCAATGATGTCCACCAATCCCAAGGCCAAGCGCGTCGAGTACCGTACACCCGACCCTTCCTGCAACGGTTACCTGGCCTTCGCCGCCATGCTGATGGCCGGCCTTGACGGCATCGAGAACAAGATCGATCCCGGCCAGCCGCTGGATAAGGATATCTACGGACTCTCTCCTGAAGAGCTCAAGGATATTCCGTCCGCACCGGGAAGCCTGGAAGAGGCTCTGCAGTGCCTCAAGGAAGATCATGAGTTCCTGCTCAAGGGCGACGTATTCACACCGGATGTTATCGAGAAGTGGATCGAGTACAAAACCGAAGCCGAAGTCAACCCGGTCCGTATGCGTCCGGTACCGCTCGAGTTTGAACTGTACTACGACATTTAATTAATCCTTACAAATCACAGCAAAAAGGCGGGAGAGCAATCTCCCGCCTTTTTGAATTTGTGTTTCAAAAATGAGTACAAGTTTATTGTAAAATAATTATAATGTATCTACGTAATCACATGGATGGTGGTATAAATATAAATGGAATCTAACAACTCAACGTCATCCGGTTTGCTCTTTACATAAAGGCTGTTAAGCCCCGTTAGGTATGTCCGCGTGTAGCCGGGGAGTGAAAATTCCCCGGCTACACGCATTCTGTCTCCACAGAGAGTAAAAACAAGCCGGAGAGTGCTGAGAAAACCTAAACATGGAGGACGCTATGAAATCCCTATGCCTGCAACTATCCCTGGTACTGTTTACACTCCTGCATGTTTCCGTTATCCCGGCATCAGCGACAACCACTGTCAGCGGCACCATCAGCAGCGACACCGTCTGGACAGCTGCGGCAAGCCCGTATTATGTCAGCAGCACGGTGACCCTGGCCGGTGGTACGACCCTCACCGTCGAACCGGGTGTGGTGATCAAATTCGCCCAGGGACAGGGACTGGCCATTAATGGCACCCTCTCGGCAATCGGAACATCAGCTGCCAGAATATACTTCACTGACTACCGCGATGACAGTGCGGGAGGAGATACCAACGGCGACGGCAGCATAACGGTTCCGGCACCAGGGTGGTGGCGCGGCATAGAGATCGCTAGCGGAGGATTCAGCAACCTGACCTACTGTGTGATCAGTTACGGCGGTTCCGCTTCCGCCAATATCTACAAGACCGGGACCGGCACCCTGGCGGTTGCCAATTCAACCATCAGCGACAGTCTCAATCAGGGCATCTATCTCTATAATGCCGAAACATCCGCCACCATCAGCAACAGCACTATCAGCGACAACCTCCAGCATGGTATCTACGGCAACGGCAGCTCACCCGCTACCATCACCGGCAACACCATTAACTATAACGGCAGATACGGGATCTACGCTTCCGTATCCAATCCCGCTTCCTTCTCGATCAACGGCAACAGTTTTCTGGGTAATGTCAGTGCACCGATCGGCGTAACGGCCGCCAGTTCCGGCGTAGCCATCGGCTCCGGCAACAGCTATACCGGAGCAGCCTATACCCTGGTGGAGGGGGGCAGCGTTTCCAGCAACCAGACCTGGGGAGCAGGCGGTGCGGCCCTGGTCTACTATCTGACCGGTTCCGTCACAGTCGATGCGGGTAAGACCCTGACCATCCAGCCCAGAACGGTTATCAAGTCCGCCCCGGCAATTGCGCTGTATGTCTATGGCAGCCTCAATGCCCAGGCGACCTCCGGCAATGAGATCGTCTTTACCGATTTTAATGATGACACCGCCGGAGGGGACAGCAACGGAAACGGTACGGCTACTACTCCTGTCCCGGGCGGGTGGCGCGGCATCGAGGTCTATGACAACGGTTCCGCTACGCTTGAGTTCTGTTCCGTGCGTTATGCCGGATCAAGTTATGCCAATGTCTATAAGACCGGTGCCAATGGTGCCCTGACCATCAGCAACTCCCAGATCCTCTATAGCCTCAACCAGGGCATTTATCTCAACGGATCCGGTATCACCACAACCGTCAACGGCAGCGGTACTACGATCAACGGCAACCTCCAAAACGGTGTCTACGCCGTTGGCGCCTCGCCCGCCACCATCAGCGGAGTCACCATCTCCAATAATGGCAAGTACGGTATCTATGCCTCCGTCGCCACTCCTGACACGTTCTCAGTCAACGGCAGCAACTTTTCGGGTAATGCTTCCGCCCCGATCGGCGTCACGGCGGCCAGTTCCGGCATAGCCATCGGCTCGGGAAACAGCGGTCTGAGCTATACCCTGGTAGAGGGGGGCAGCGTTTCCAGCAACCAATCCTGGGGGGTAAGCGGTGCGGCCCTGGTCTACTACCTGAGCGGTGCCGTATCGATCGATGCGGGCAAAACTCTGACCATCCTGCCCAGGACGGTCATCAAATCCGCTGTAGGGGTCCCACTGTATGTCAACGGCAGCCTCAATGCACTGGCGAGCTCCGGCAGTGAGATTGTCTTTACCGATTTTCGCGATGACACCGCCGGAGGGGACAGCAACGGCAACGGTACGGCCAGCGCCCCTGTCCCCGGCGGGTGGTACGGCATCCAGGTCAATGACAACGGTTCCGCAACCCTTACCTATTGTTCCGTGCGCTATGCCGGGTCGATCGTTGCCAACGTCTACAAGACCGGAGTCAATGGTGCCCTGGCCATCAGCAACTCCCAGCTGCTTTACAGTCTGAATCATGGTGTGCATCTGAGCGGAGCCGGCACCAGCACCACCATCAGTGGTTCCACTATCAGCGGCAATCTTCAGCACGGCATCTACGCCATCGGCACTTCGCCAGCCACCATCAGCGGGAATACGATCTCCGGAAATGCCCTCTACGGGATATATGCCAATGTGAGCACACCCGCCAGTTTTGTTCTCTCCGCCAACAGCTTCACGGGCAACATCGCAGCTCCGATCGGCGTCACGGCGGCCAGTTCCGGCATTGTTGTCGGCACGGACAATACCTTTAGCGGCAGTTCCAGCAAAAAACATATCCATGTCGAGGGGGGCACGATCGCCAGCAACCAAACCTGGGGCAACGGCGGCACCATCGTCTACTATATCGCCGACAATGTTTCCATCAATGCAAACCAGACACTGACCGTTCAACCGGGTACGGTGATCAAGTTTTTTACCGATCGGGCGCTGCTATTCAGCGGCAGTCTCAATGCGCCAGGTACCGCGGGTAAGCCGATATATTTCACCGATTATCGTGATGATGCCGTCGGCGGAGACAGTAACCTGGACGGCACTGCCTCGAATCCGGCCCCTGGAGGCTGGCGGGGTATCGAACTCAACAACTATGCCGGCGCTACCCTGAATTACTGTGTCATCCGCTACGGCAGTTCAAGCTCGGCCCAACAGGCCAACCTGTATAAAACCGGAGAGGGCAATGTCAGCATCAGCAACTCCACCATCAGCAACGGTGCCTACCGCGGAATATCGATCATCGGCGCAACCGGCACCATCAGCATCACTACCTCGATCATAAAGGATAATGCCGCCTTCGGCTTGTTTCTGTCGGGAGCCGGCACGGTGCCGATAATTACCAGAAGCCAGATAAGCGGCAGCAATATAGGCATCTACGCGGAGTCATCGGCAAATCCGCTGATTGGCGGTTCGAGCGACAATGGTAACGACATCTTCGACAACATTACCTACAGTGTGCAGAACACCTCCCCATCCGTTACCATCAATGCTCGGTACAACTGGTGGGGCAGAAGCGACGGCCCCCAAACTACCGGCATCAACAAGATCAGCAGTAATATCATTACGGATAACTATCTGGCAGCCTCTGTGTTCAGCAACGCCCCGTTTGTTGCCGTGCCCCCCGCAACCGTTCTGGGTACACTGTCATACAGCAGTGGTACGACAACCTGGGACCTTGCCCACAGCCCCTATTACATCAACGGTAATGTGACAGTGGATGCCGGTGCAACCCTGGTCATAGACGCCGGCGTTGTCGTCAAGTTTGCCAATAATGTTGGCCTTGATATCAACGGGACCCTGCATGCCAATGGCACCGCAGGCAGCGGCAGGATTTACATTACCGATTACCGGGATGATACGGTCGGCGGCGACAATAACAGCGACGGTGCGGCAACGGTGCCGGCTCCCGGCTGGTGGCGCGGCATTCTGGTTAATAACGGCGGCGGGGCGACCATTGCCAATACCGTTGTGCGTTATGGGGGATCCAATGGCCCCAACTCATCCAATATTTATAAGACCGGGGCCAGTGGTTCACTGACCATCACTGATTCCGTCATTAGCTACAGTTCTGCCTATGGTCTCTATCTGAACGATGCCAAAGGCACCACGACAAGCATTACGGGCAGCACATTCAGTTACAATAATGCAGATGGTATTCTGGCCGGGTCAGACTCTCCCGCCTCCATCAGCGGCAGCACCTTTACGGGCAACAAACATTACGGCATCTATGCCTCCGTAAGCAATAGCGCCACCTTCAGCATCAACACCGGCAACACCTTCAGTTACAATACGACCGCCCCCATCGGTGTAACGGCCGCCGGTTCCGGGATTACTGTTGCCGCCGGCAACAGTTTCAACGGAGCGAACTATATCCGCGTGGAAGATGGCTCCATAGTGAGCAGCCAGACCTGGGGCAACGGACATCCCCACTACTACCTGGCCGGCAACGTGACCGTGGATGCCGGTCCGATGCTGACCATCAATCCGGGAGCCTTCATTAAATTTGCCCAGAATGTGGGGCTGCATATCAATGGTACCCTCAAAGCCGAAGGCACCTCGGGCAGCCGGATTGCATTCACCGACTTCCGCGATGACAGCCTGGGTGGCGACAGCAACGGCGACGCATCCGCAACGGTGCCGGCACCGGGCTGGTGGCGCGGTATATTGGTCAATAACGGCGCCTATGCAACGATCGTCAACTGTGATATTCGCTACGGCGGATCCAGCGGTCCCAACTCATCGAATGTCTATAAGACCGGGGCAAACGGCTCCTTGACTATCACGAATTCCATTGTCAGCTACAGCCTCTACTACGGGCTCTACCTTAACGATGCCAGTGCCGCAACAACAACCATAACGGGGAATACCTTCAGCTACAACAACTACGATGGCATCCTGGCCGGAGCCAATTCTCCCGTAGCCATCAGCGGTAATACCTTTGCCGGCAACGGTCGTTACGGCATCTACGCCTCCGTGTCAAACCCGGCAACATTTTCGGTCAACAGCGGCAACAGCTTTACCTACAACGTCTTAGCTCCCATCGGTGTGACGGCGGCCAGCGCCGGGATCTCCGTGTTGGCGGGCAACAGCTTTAGCGGTACAAACTATATCCGTGTGGAAGATGGTGTCATCACCACCAGCCAGATCTGGGGTAACGGGCATCCCTATTACTATCTGGCCGGCAATATTACCGTACCGGCCGGATTGACGCTGACGGTCAAGCCGGCTTCAATCATCAAGTTTGCCCAGGATGTGGGGCTGTGGGTCAACGGTACCCTCGATGCGCGAGGTGAGCTCACCAAAAAGATCTATTTTTCCGACATCAGGGATGACAGCGCCGGTGGTGACAACAATGCCGATGGTTCCGCTTCCGCTCCGGTGAGCGGCTGGTGGCGCAGTGTCAACATTCTGGATGGTGGTGCGGCAACACTCGATTATTGCATCATCCGTTACGGAGGCAGACGCGATCCGGGCTATGCCAATCTGTACAAGAATGGTGCCGGTGCGCTGACGGTCACCCATTCGGAATTTGCCCACAGCGGCAATCATGGAATCTATCTCAAGAGTGCCACCGGCACGGTCTCCATAACCGATAGCACTTTTGCCAGTAGCGTTTACGACGGAATAGACGCGGACGGCACCTCCACAGCCACCATCAGAGGCAATACATTTACCGGTAATGGCCGTTGGGGTATCTATGCCAACCTGTCAAATCCGGCGGGTTTCTCCGTCAGCGGCAACAACTTCTCATACAACAGCCTGGCCCCGATCGGTGTTTCCGCTGCCGGCTCCGGTATAGCCGTTGCCACAGACAACAGCTTTATCGGCCGTAACTACATCTATGTCGAAGACGGCACCATCGCCGGTAATCCGACCTGGGGCAACACGGCCACCGCCAGCTACTATCTGGCCGGCAACGTAACGGTACCGGCTGGTCTCAAATTAACCATTCAGCCGGGCACCATTATAAAATTCGCCCAGAATGTGGGGCTGCACATCAATGGCAGCCTGGATGCCATCGGCAGTCCTACCAAGAAAATCTTTTTTTCCGATATTCGCGACGACGAGTCGGGCGGTGATACCAATGGCGATGGATCGGCCAGCGTTCCTACTCCGGGCTGGTGGCGAGGCATACTGGTCAATGATGCCGCATCGGCGGCCCTGGCCCATTGTGTTGTACGCTACGGCGGCTCCAGCGGTCCCAACTCCTCGAATGTCTACAAAACCGGCAGCGGCAGTTTCTCAATTTCCAACTCGACCATTGCCAATAGTTCTTACTACGGTCTCTATCTGAATGGCGCAGCAGGTGGAAGCACCCTGACCGCCAACACCTATGCTTCAAACGGGTATGACGGTATCTATGCCACCGGCAACTCGCCCTTTACGGTTACCGGCAGCACCTTCAGCGGCAATCTGCGCTATGGCGTGTATAACGATGCCATAGCAACGGCAGCGGTCAGCATCAGTTCCAGTCAATTTACGGCCAATTCATCCGCGCCCATAAATCTTACCGCCGCCGGCTCCGGCGCGCAGGTCTCCGACGACTCAACCCTGAGCGGCCCTCTGATGGTTGAAGGGGGCAATATTGGCAACAACATCACCTGGAGCAACAAGCGTGTCTATTATATCAAGGGGGGCATCTCCGTTCCGGTTGGGGCTACCCTGACACTGACAGCTGGCAACATCATCAAGATGGCTCAGAATGTGAATTTTGACATATCCGGCGGCTTGAATGCCATGGGTACGTCTGAAAATCGTATTTACTTCACCGATTACCGTGACGACACGCTTGGTGGTGACAGTAACGGCGATGGAACCGCGAGTGCTCCCGCTGCCGGTTGGTGGTGGGGCATCAATGTCTTAAATGGCGGCGTCGCCACATTGAACTACACCACGGTCCGATATGCCGCTGGTAATTATTACGGCGGCTGGCCGTACTATACCTACCGCAACTTCGGTTCGGTCTATAAGACCGGCAGCGGATCACTCAGTATGTCCAATAGTGTTGTAGAGAATGCCTCCGGTCACGGAATCTGGATCGTGGACAGCAGCGCTACACACACGATTGGCAGCACGACGGTTCAGACCAGTGGCGGTCACGGTATCCTGCTCCAGAATACGGAGAGTGGGGTAACGGTGAATGGCTGTACGGTGAACGGCAATACCAATACCGGTATTGAGATTCAGAACAGTGCCGCGACCATTACGGGTAACACGGTCAGCGGCACGACCGGCGGTTATGGCATCCATGTCACCGGTGTCGCCTTGCCGGCCTCCATAGCCGGCAATACCCTCAGTGGTAACAGCAGCGGCTCGATCGCCTTTGCGGCGGACAGTTCAGACACGGAGATCGACAATAGCGGCATTCCGAACATCTTCAGCGGCCCGATCATGATCGAGGGGGGCACGCTGACACGCAATGCCACCTGGCGCAACAACCGTGTCTATTATATCCTGGGCGGGGTTGGGGTGAGTTCCGGTATTACCCTGACGGTACCTGCGGGTCGGATCGTGAAACTGGGTCAGAATGTGAACCTCGATATCTCGGGAGTACTGAGTGCACCCGGCACGGCGGGGAGCCGAGTCTATTTCACCGACTACCGTGACGACACACTTGGAGGCGACAGCAACGCTGATGAATCGGCGAGCGCTCCTTCGGCAGGTTGGTGGTGGGGCATCAACGTCCTGGATGGCGGTTCGGCAACCCTGAACTACACAACGGTCCGATATGCCGCCGGTGGTTACTACGGCGGTTGGCCGTACTACACCTATCGCAACTTTGGTTCGGTCTATAAGGTCGGCAGCGGTTCTCTGAGCGTATCCAATAGCGTGGTGGAAAATGCCTCCGGGAACGGGCTCTGGGTCGTGGATAGCAGCGGTACACACACGATCAACGGCACAACGGTAAAAAACAACGGGGGCCACGGGATAGCGATCGAAAATTCTGGAGCCGCTGTTACCGTCAGTGGCGATATCCTTGAGCTGAATTCCAATAGCGGTATCTATGTGGGCAGCAGTAGTCCACTTATTCAGGGGAACACCATCCGCTACAACATCACGAGCGGTATCTCAGTGGCTGGAGCAACGTCGGCACCAAATATCTTCAGAAACTCCATCTTTGCCAATGCCATCGGCATTTACAGTGCCGCAACCGCAAATCCGCTTGTCGGCGGTAGCGCTGAAAACGGGAACAACATCTTCAACAACACAAACTTTGGCGTTCAGAACGCCTCAGCAGATATTCAGCTCAACGCCACGTACAACTGGTGGGGAACTCCAACCGGTCCCTATCATGTTTCACTCAACCCGTTGGGAACAGGAAATACGGTCAGCGATTATGTGGACTTCGGGCAGTTCCTCTCAAGTCCGGCAGTGGCAATCGCCATGGAAGAGGTGCAGCCGGCCAGCAAGTCCTTTGGGCATGTTACGACCGGTTCTGCTTCAGCGCCACAGATCTTCACCGTTACCAACAACGGAACCCAGAGTCTTCAGCTCAGCTCCATATCTATTACAGGTATGAATATCAACCAATTCCGGATCATTCAAAATATGTGCGAGGGGCAGAACCTTGTCAACGGTGGCAGCTGCACCATCACTGCCGTCTATGAGCCGACTGTCAGCGGCCCTGCCCAAGCGCAGCTCACAATTGTGTCAAACGACATCTATGCCCCGACACGGACTGTCCCACTGACAGGAGCCGGTTCAGTTACTCTTCCGTTTAGGGATGATTTCAGCAGCGGCACAAAGTCATCCGGCTGGTTTATTATCAATGAAGATCCGGCTAAATACACCCTTGCTGAAAGCATTGGGAATCTGCGCATCTACACAACACCCACCAATTTTTGGGGGAATACCAATAACGTCAAAAACCTGTTCGTGATTGCCCTACCGGATGATGTGACCCAATATGTTGCAACCACGAAAATGCTGTTTCCCAACTCCTTGCCGACCTGGACCCCCAACCAGAATTATCAGCAGGGTGGGCTGATGCTCATGGCCGAGAAAAACGGCGCACCGGATCTCGACAACTATATGCGAGCCCAATACGCTTTTGACGGAGGACGTCGCTTTGAAACCTCCTATGACATCAACAGCGCCCCCGGTGGTTACACGGGGGGTGTTCAAACCGGCGTAACATCCGCAACCCCGGTCTGGATCCGCATCATTCGCCAATCAACTGAGTTCCGTGCCGATTACAGCCTCGACGGCATAAATTATACCCTGATCACCTCCATGATTGGCCCCTGGAACATCAACTACGCCGGCCTGAATGCGCTTAACGGTGATCAGAGTTCGGCTCCTTCAATACCGGTTGATTTCGATTACTTTGAAATTTATGAATTACCGTCTATTTCTGCAGCACCACAGTCAGCTGCTTTTGGCACGATACCAATTGGCAACACATCTTCTACGCTGCCGTTTGTCATCACCAACAACGGCCCCGGTCAATTAACCATCAATTCAATCGTTGTTAATGGCACTGATGCAGGTATGTTCAGCGTCGCAAACGGAACCTGCGGCAGCCCCCCGGCTGTGTTAGCCGCGCACACCAATTGCATGGTAACGATCACGTTTACGCCAGCCTCTGAGGGAAGCAAATTTGCCAATCTGGCACTTACCACCAATGACATTGTAACGCCAGTCACCAATCTCTCGCTGACCGGCACCGGCAAGCCTTTTTATCAGCTAACACTTTCCCTGGCTGGCAGCGGAAGTGGCTCGGTAAACAGTGATGCCGATTTTTCATGTACGAGTGGCACCTGCTATAAGAATTATCTATTCGGAAGTACAATAAACCTCTATGCAACAGGCAGCACGAGCACCGATTTTATCGGATGGTCCGGTGCCTGTAGCGGGACCGGAACCTGTCAAGTCAGCATTGATTCTAACAAAACGGTAGTTGCCAACTTTGCCCTAAAAACCTATGCCTTTACATCGATAGGGGGGGCGGGAGGTACTATTACACCTGTTGGTACAACAATTTACAATCATGGTTCCAACGTCAACTATATGGTTACACCGGATGCCGGTTATCATATAGATAGAGTCCTATTTGATGGATATTCCAGGTATATTTTTAACTCTAAAGTCAGTATTTTGTTTCCATTCCCCGATACATGGGGGGATCATGTCATAGAAGCTTACTTTGCTCTAGACACAGTAGCAGGCGGTGGATTTGTTCGTATCCTTAGATCTGCAGTAGAATACCAAACATTGCAAGATGCCTATAATGCAGCTGAAGATGGTGATACTATTCAGCTAAGAAGCGGATCTCTTAACGGACCGATGTTTGATGGTTTACGTCCAATTTCGGTGACGTTAAAAGGCGGTTATGACTCTACGTATAGTGAGGTTAACAGAACTATCACCAGTATCCCGCACCAAATGCTGATACGTGACGGTTCAATCAAGATGGACAGGATAGCGGTACGATGATGCATCCTTAATGTTTATAAGCTTCTGTGGACATGCGTGTGTTTCAGAATTTGTCGAACTTGGTACCTAGCCCCTCTTTACGGAGGGGCTTTTTATTGATTTTTCCGGCGCACTTGTCTACTATATCGGGCTATGAAAAAGACAACCAGACAATTACAGATTGGCCCCGTACTCGTTGGTGGTGATGCTCCCTGTGTCGTACAATCCATGTGTTCTACCGACACGAGGGATGTGGATGCCACTTTGGCCCAGATTCGTGGACTTGCCGAAGGCGGCTGCGAAATCATCCGTTGCGCTGTTCCCGATATGGATGCGGCACTTGCCCTTGGCAGGATCAAGCGGGAGAGCCCGATTCCGGTCATTGCCGACATCCATTTTGACTATAAATTGGCCCTGCAAGTGCTGCAAGGGGGCATCGACGGTCTGCGGCTCAATCCCGGCAACATAGGCGATACCTGGAAGGTCGCCGAAGTGGTCAAGAGTGCCGCCGAACGCAAGGTTCCGATTCGCATCGGTGTCAACGCCGGATCACTGGAAAAGGAACTGTTGGAAAAGTACGGTCATCCGACGCCTGAGGCCATGGTCGAGTCTGCGCTTGGCCATATCCGTATCCTTGAAGATCTGGGTTATCGCGAGATCAAGGTTTCCCTCAAGGCCTCGGATGTGATGAAGACGGTCTCCGCCTATCGTCTGCTGTCCGAAAAGGTCGATTATCCCCTGCATATCGGCATAACCGAAGCCGGGACCATATTTTCCGGTACGATCAAGTCCTCCGTGGGGCTGGGGATCCTGCTGGCCGATGGCATCGGTGATACCATGCGGGTTTCGTTGACCGGCGATCCACGGGATGAGGTCAGGGTAGGGTACGAGATACTCAAAAGCCTGGGACTGCGCCAACGGGGGGTCAACTTCGTGTCGTGTCCCACCTGTGGACGGTGCCAGATCAACCTGATCAAGGTTGCCGAGGATGTGGAGCGTCGCCTGCAAGGTGTTGACAAACGCATAACCGTGGCGGTCATGGGCTGTGCGGTAAACGGCCCCGGTGAGGCCCGCGAGGCTGATGTGGGGATTGCCGGCGGGAAAGGGGAGGGGCTTGTATTCCGTCACGGCGAGATCGTCCGTAAGGTGCCGGAAGATCAACTGGCCGATGCCCTCCTCGAAGAGATCGCCAAGTTGTAGCCTAATCCGTGCCGCCAGTTTTTTAGGCAGGAACTTACTTACTCAAATTTAATTTAATTTCATTTTCTGAGGTGATGATGCTTTATTCCCGTTATTTTATCCCGACCTTGAAAGAGACTCCCTCCGATGCCGAGGTCATTTCCCACCAACTGATGCTCCGCGCCGGTATGATTCGCAAACTGGCGGCCGGCATCTATAACTATCTGCCGTTGGGGCTGCGTTCAATCCGTAAATTTGAGAATATCGTCCGCGAGGAGATGAACAGGGCCGACGCCATCGAGATGCTCATGCCGAGCGTGCAGCCGGCCGAATTATGGCAGGAGTCCGGCCGCTGGCAGTTCTATGGCAAGGAACTGCTTCGCTTCAAAGATCGCAAGGATAATGAATTCTGCATGGGGCCCACCCATGAAGAGGTCATCACGGACGTGGTCAGACGTGAAATCAAAAGTTACCGTCAAATGCCGTTGAATTTCTATCAAATTCAGACCAAGTTTCGTGACGAGATCCGTCCCCGTTTCGGTTTGATGCGCGGACGGGAGTTCATCATGAAGGATGCCTATTCCTTTGATGTGGACAGTTCTGCCGCTGACCTCTCCTATGAAAAGATGTTCAACGCCTATATGCGCATTTTCGAGCGTTGTGGGCTCAACTTCCGCGCGGTCGAGGCCGACACCGGTACCATCGGCGGTTCATCGTCCCATGAATTCATGGTATTGGCCGAATCGGGCGAGGATGCTATTGTTTCCTGCAATGCCTGCCGTTACGCCGCCAACGTGGAAAAGGCCGAAGTGCGGCCTGTTGCGCTTGTCGCGGATGTCGCCCAGCTTCCCCTGGAAAAGAAGGCCACCCCCGACAAAAAGTCCATTGCGGACGTGGCTGCTTTTCTGGGGATGCCGGTTGAAACGACGATCAAGGCGCTGGTCTGCTCTAACGGAGAAGGTGCGTTTGTCATGGCACTGCTGCGTGGTGACCATGAGTTAAACGAGATCAAGCTCAAAAACGCCATGGGATGGGAAGATATCCGTTTGGCAACCGATGACGAGATTTTGGATGTTACCGGCGCTCCGGTGGGCTTTTTGGGACCGATCGGCGTCAAGCAAGGATTGTCGATTATCGGTGATCTGGCATTGAATGGCATGGCAAATTGCGTGATCGGTGCCAATGAGACCGACATGCATTATGTGGGCGCCAATCCCGGTCGTGATTTCGTTCTCCAGCGCATTGAAGATCTGCGCAACGTGGTGGCCGGTGATGCCTGTCCCCGTTGTGAATCGGGAAAAATGGAGATGTGGCGCGGCATTGAAGTGGGGCATGTGTTCAAGCTTGGCACCAAATATTCCGAGAAGCTGGGCGCCAGCTATCTGGATGCGGACGGCAAGGAGAACATCATCTTCATGGGCTGCTACGGCATCGGCATCGGACGTACCGTGGCAGCCTCGATTGAGCAGAATCACGATGAGAACGGAATCGTCTTTCCGATCCCGCTGGCGCCGTTTCACTGCTCAGTGATCGCCCTGAATCCAAGCAAGGATCCCGGCGCCCTGGCAGCGGCCGAGGAAATTTATTTCAAACTTGAGCAGCTTGGACTTGAAGTACTCTTTGATGACCGCGATGAACGTCCGGGCGTCAAGTTCAAGGATAATGATCTGATCGGAATCCCGTTACGGATTGTCGTGGGCAGTAAAGGGCTTGCCGAAGGAAAGGTCGAGTTGAAAATGCGCAAGACAGGCGAGATGCAACTGCTGCCGATCGAAGAAGCCATAGCACTGGTCAAGCAGACCGTGGATGCGGCATTGTCGTACAAATAATATCTTTATCCTGATGAGGTCTTGATGCGGAACAATATATGGGATCCCCAGCATGAATGCATGCCCCGCGAAGAATTGGAGCAGCTTCAGCTGGAACGACTTCAGGCTACGCTCAACCGTGCCTACAAGAATGTGACCTGTTATCGTTCGAAATTTAACGATCTGGGGATTGTTCCAGAGGATATCACCTCACTGGCGGATCTTTCAAAACTTCCGTTTACCACTAAGGATGATCTGCGGGTGAACTATCCCTATGGCATGTTTGCGGTGCCTCTGCGTGAGGTTGTGCGAATCCACTCATCGTCCGGCACCACCGGCAAACCGACGGTGGTCGGTTATACAAAAAATGACCTGAAGACCTGGTCAAATCTGGTGGCCAGATTCATGACCGCCGCCGGCGTGACCCATGATGACGTGGTGCAGATCGCCTTCGGGTACGGCATGTTTACCGGTGCCTTTGGCCTCCATTACGGCTCTGAAACAATCGGTGCGGCTGTCATCCCCATGAGCGGGGGCAATACCGAGAAACAGATCATGATCATGCAGGATTACAAATCTACCGCGTTGGTCTGTACACCCAGCTACGCTGTAACGATTGCCGACCGAATTGATAAGCTGGGAATAGATCCCAAATCCCTGGCGCTCAAGATCGGGCTTTTTGGCGGTGAACCCTGGTCCGAAGCCATGCGTCAGGAGATTGAATCCCGCCTGATGATCAGCGCAACCGATAATTACGGCTTATCGGAGATTATCGGTCCCGGTGTTGCCGGTGAATGCCAACATAAATGCGGCATGCATATCTCGGAAGATTCCTTTATTCCCGAGATTATCGATCCGGAAACCTGCCAGGTATTACCGCCGGGAAGCGTCGGAGAGCTTGTGCTCACATCCATCTGCAAAGAAGCTTTCCCGATGATTCGTTACCGGACCAGGGATATCACCAGTCTTGACTATGCCACCTGTTCATGTGGTCGAACCATGGTCAGGATGAAGAAAACCATGGGCCGCAGTGACGATATGCTGATCATCAAGGGGGTCAATGTATTTCCATCCCAGATCGAAGAGGTGCTGGTTGCCATTGAAGGGTGTAAACCGCATTATCAGCTGGTTGTAGATCGTAAGGGCGCGCTGGATACCCTTGAGGTGTGTATCGAGGTGACTGAGAACATCTTCTTTGACGAAATGAAGAAGCAAAAATCTTTCCTTGAGATGGTGGAGAAAAAGATCGACTCGGTACTGGGGGTCGGTGTCACGGTACGACTTGTTGAGCCCAACAGTATCCCGCGCCACGAAGGTAAGGCTGACCGGGTAATCGACCGACGAATTTTCTGACCAGTGTTGTTATTCCTGCAGTGATCTGTACTTATTCGACCATGCATTTTAAATGCATGGTCGAATTTGCGTTATCAAACGCTGCACCGACCAAATCCCACATCACCTCCCACGTCACCATATACACTGCAAAAGAGAGAGCTGGTTGAAAGTCTTATTCCATAGCGTACTTGACATAATATAGCTTATGGGCGATTATTATGAGGACATCTCATCAAGGAGGTGTCTTTTTTTATGCCCAGTCGCTGCCCTTCATGTTCCGCCTTCGTTTCAGTCCAATCCTACATCAACCTTCAATCTGATTGGGTCAAGTGCTCCGCTTGTGGTCATAAGATCCATTGTCCTTCGGTCTTTTCTCCTATCCCCGGAACTCGTAGGCCTGAACCTCGCCCTTTTGATTTTCATGTGGCCGGCTCCACGGTCAATGTCCATATCTCGAAACTCCTTCCTAACGGCAAAATCTCGAAACGCAGGATCTCTGACAATTCCAGTGAACAAATCGACCTTTTCGGGGGTGCGTTATGACTTCTTCCCGTTCTCGTTGCCCTAATTGTGGCCGGTTCGTTTCTCTCGTTGAATCTTATAGTCCTAGCTCTCGTTATATTAACCTTGTTTGGTCTTGCAAATGCGGTGCTTCTTCTCGGTCCTGGCGTCTCATTACTGTGGGTGCGCTATGAAACCACGTCGCTATCTCGGTTATTGTCGTTGCTGCGGCGCTGTTGTACGCGCTGGCCGCCTAATCGATACGGATGAATGCGCTGATTGCCTCGCGTGGTCTCTGTCGTTCGGGGGTGCCGCTTGAAAGAGCACATTCTCTTTACTCCTGAAACCCAGAGTTACAAAGGCAAGGAGCGAACCCGTTGCAAAACCTGTGGTTCTTTCTTTTACACTGAAAACCTTGTTGACGGTTTTTGTTGGGATTGTAATGCCGGTCTGTATTCATCGAAAACTGAAAAGCTTATCAAAAAACATTTGTCTGCTTCACCAGCTGTTGCTTTCGCCCCTGCCGAAAAGCACCCATCTAATAACATGGGTGCGGAAATTACAACCGCGCCCGTTGCCCCCGAAGAAAACCAGGTTTTGATTGATTGGTTGTCCTGGACGTTGAAAGATCTTGACCCAGACGTAGCAATTGAAAAATCTGGCCTCTCCGGCCTTGCCTTTATCCCTTCCAAGGGTGGCGGCATGGGTTACAAGCAATCTCGCCGCTGTGGCAACATCGTCGTCTTTTTTGACGGTCAGGACTCTATGGGCTGTCATATCTCCATGACCGGCCAAGGCTGCCGCCAGTATGAAGGCTGGAAACAAGACAAAAAACACTGCTGGTATCAACTCCTTCACAACCTCACAGCCATCGGCGCAACCGTAACCCGCCTTGACATTGCCCTTGATAACGTAGACGGCGCACTTGACCTTTATCGCCTTGAAAACGCCATCCAAGAAAAACAAATTCGCTCAATCTTCAAAGGAGGTTCTAAACATGAGAAATTCACATTTGGCGACGAAACCGAAAAACAAGGAAAGACAATATACATTGGATCTCCCGCAAGTCGAATCAAGTTTCGTTTTTACGATAAAGCCGCACAACTCGGGATTCAAAGTCATTGGGTACGTTGTGAACTCCAACTAATGGCCGAACGTGCACAAGAAGCCGTTAAACACCTCATCGCCCCAAAACCCTTAGAAGCTGGCACCCTCGCCGTCTCCGTCCTCAATCAGTACTTCGCCGTAATCAACCTTGACGACTCCAACAAAAGCCGCTGTTCCTTACAAGATTGGTGGTCTGCATGGTTAGCAACTACTGATAAACTCCGCCTAACAGTCTACAAGTCCATCAAAATAATTCCGCAAGTAATGGACTTTCTCCGCCGACAATATGCTCCAACATTCGGTATGTTGCATAAATTTCTTGACTCACACTCATTTAGTGCATTCGTTCGTGAACTAACTACAGAAGGAAAAAAGCGCTTAACCAGTAAACATGAATTTATAATCGAATGTAGTCAACTCGAACCACTTCCCTTCTAGGAGATAAAGCCATGTTAATCAATCAAATTGAAAATATTCCATGCCAAGTTGTACCGGCAGGCCCAGGACTCGCAACAGTAACCTTCACCCTCCCCGAAGAAAGCATTAACGCTTTTGTAGCTCTCCTGACCAGTCTCGCCGGGCTGTTCCGTGGCCTTGGCTGGAAAGCCAAAACCAACATTGATTGTATCCATGAACGCCTCGAACAGAAAAAACCTGCTGTCGAAGCAATGCTCCTTGAATACGAAAACGCCGTAGTATCAACATATTCCGAATTTCTCAGAAAAGGAGAAACGCCCCGTTGTGCCCTCTCCCTGACCGCATCAAAAATAATCGAACAGTATGAATTCAGTTCATTCGATCAGGTTAAAAATTGCTTAACAAAAAACAAAATGTTAAAGAAAACAGGCTTTTACAAGTCAAGACACAAATTTGAGTAAAAAACCTGTGTTATATCGCTTTTCAAGAAATTCAACCAAAAAGGAGACAAAAAAAATGAACGTACGTGCTCAATTGCTCACCCTGAAAAAAATCGAAGGAACCAGTACAAAAACCGGCAAGCCCTACTCCTTCAACTCTCTCGCCCTGCTCGATCTGGACAGCTCAGAAGCGGAACTCATCAAAGTCAACGTGAACGATGCTCAAGCTGAAAGTGTCACCCAACATCTCGGAAAAGTAGTTCCGATTGCTGTTCAGTTCGTTCGGGGCGGGTTCTCATTCAACGGGTTCTGCAAATGACACCAGACACCCAGGCCATAGTTGACGCCATCAACGCACTCCGTGATTGTGTCGGTGGTCTCCTGATCGCCCTGATCTTGGCAACAAGCTGGAAGGGGTGAATCATGCCGACTGTATCAGCTGACTTTCTGGGTTGGGTATCCGTCGGTGCTATGGCTTGGTTTCTGGTTTGGGGAATGAACAGGGTCTATCTCACATTCAAACGCATTATTAGTTAGCAGTTTGCGTTGTCGGATAGTAAGTCAACGGTCTCGACGGATGATCTAGTAAGCCAATTCCGACAACGCAATTCATTAAAGTTTAAACGTATTGTTTCGTAAGGAGGTGATAAATAATGCCTGTACTCGATTTCACACAAATCACCTCATATTACCGTGAGAATCTTTATGCTGCTATTAATGATTCATTGCTCGTAGCTGGTTACCTCTTGTCAGTTTACATCTGCTGGAAAATCTACAAAGCTTTCATTAATCTCGTATAAATGGTCAAAAGTGGAAACAAAAAAACTCCCACACGGTGGGACAACTCAGGTCAAAAAGGAGACCACAAAAATGAAAAAGTTCTACACAATCGCCGCTGCTGCCGCTGTAACTGCTCTCTCTGCCGTACCTTCCTTCGCCGCTGCAACACTCGATTTTACCGGCGTTGGAACTGCTATCACCGCTGAACTCTCTCCGGCTATCGCTGCTGCTATGCCGATTGCCGGCGTTATCCTGGCTGCTGGTATCGCCTGGAAGCTGTACAAACGTTTCACAAAGTAATCAACTGCTGATCGAACGGCGTACCGGTTCCCACTCATCCGGTGCGCCTTTTTAAATGGGGCTATCTATGAAACGTTTCCTTGTCGTCATAACTATCTACGTCCTCTTCTCGGTAAAAACTGCCACTGCCTTTGTTCCCCTCGCTATCCCTGCTTGGTATGCCGCCTCTGCCCTCGCATTGGCTGTTGCTGGTGGTGTCGGTATCCATTACGCCATGACTAGTACGGGCATTACCTCTATTGATGGCATCACAGGTGCTTTGTCACGCGCCGCAAGCGCCGCCTACATCTTTGCTCAGGCCGGTGCAAATGTTCTTAAAGAAGATCCCTTGCATGCAGTCATGCCGTTCAGCAAAGCCAGTGAACTAGCCGACAAGAAAACTCTTGACGGTAATTTGGTTTATCCACAAGCTAACGCTGCTTTTAAAGGTGTTCCTCAAGCACCTGATCTTAATAAAGATTCCCCGGTCGGTTCTGTTGCTTTTATCCCCGGCATTGGTAATAAACTTATAACCTATGCTGATAGCATATTTGATTTAGATGGCTCGTTTACTGGCGGGGGTACGTCTTATTGTGGTCCCGACTGTGTTGTTCTGGTTTGGCAGTCTACAACAAACGGCTTTTATCAAGCAGACAGAAAATTCTATTATTCTAATGATAATCGCCCCCCTTCTCCTCTGGGTCCTGCTGATGTGTCTCGCAAATTAGCGTCAAATAATGTATCTGGCCCTGTTAAATCGTCGTATCAGGCTGAACTTGATCGAATGTTCCAAGATCCTGATTACGTCCCCACGTTCACCGACGATACCACAGGGTTACCATATGCAACTCCACCGGGTGTCCTGACTCCTGGTCAGGTGACCGCTATTAACACCGCTGGTGCTGCTTCCGATGCCCGTGCGTCAACCATAACTAAAATCGGCGAAGCTGCCGCTGCTGCCGCTGCCGCCGCTTCCCCTAATGACGCTGCTCTTGCTGCCGCTCTTGCTGCTGCAAATGTTGCCCTTGCCAACGCTCAAGCTGCGTTAGCTGACGCACAAGCCAAACAAGCCGCCGCCGAAGCTGAACAGGCCAAGTCTCAAGAAACTTTGCCAACAGAGGACACCACCGGAAAGCTCCATAAATGGAAGTGGGACAAATTCGAGACGTTGAAAAACCTTATTCCTACCGTTTTTCCTTTCTCGTTGATTTCTACTCTCGGCTCTTATCTGTCTGTTCTAGTCGCTGATCCAGTAGCACCTTCTTTTGATCTGCCCTTATATCAATCGAATGTCATGCATATATCACTTGATATATTCGACCCTGTGGCGACTGTTTGCCGCTGGCTTATCGGCATCTTGCTGACCATCGGTGGCGTCCAGCTGGTTATTGGCTTTTGGAGGGGAAATTAATGTTAGCAACCTTTGTTGAATGGTTAAAAGGCTTTTATGCTGCGTTCCTGATAACTGTCTACAACACCGTTATTGATGGTGCTCAGGCCGCTTTTGACGGTTTGTGTGAATTTGCCGGAAAGGTGGTCGGCTGGTTTCCCGCTGCTATCTCTGTCCCTACTAACGCATCAGTACCAATCAGCGAAACTGCCACGGTCTGCATTCAATGCCTCAATTGGATTTTCCCAATGCAGTTCTTAATGACCATGGTCAGCTTTATCACCGCTGGCATGATCGCGTATTTAGTCATTGCCCCTGTCGCACGTTGGTTGAAATTACTGACATGATAAACTTACTTATTGCCTCATTCTTAGTCGCCACCCTCACGTCAATTAATGCCATGACAACCACGGAACGTGTTGAACATTGGCAAAAAACGTGCTTTTCCCAGGTTGGTCGGTTTTTCCCAAAGCCTGCTTTTACTGGCCTCTCTAGCTCTGTCCTTCGTCGTTACGTCGAAGCCGTTAATGAACAGGGGGAAACGAAATGATTGAAGTCTGCCAAGGAACCCCAGGAAGTGGCAAAAGTGCTGCTGCTGTCGCACGTGCTATAATGCACCTTAAAAAAGGCGGTGTCGTTGCTGCCAATTTTTCACTTGTCGATGGATGGTCGGACCAAATAGCAAAAAGGTCTTTTTTCGGTCGCTTCTCGGATCAATATCGTTATGACTTGGCATCGAGCTTGTGGCCACGCTTTCACCGTGTAAATTCACTTGCTGCTATTCATAGCATCAACCCACGCGCTGACGCTGTTGGTATTTACAAGGACAATGGCGGGTACGGTGAGGGTTATGGCCTCTTGTTGCTTGATGAGTGCCAATTGATCTTCAACGCGAGAAAGTGGGAAAAAAATATGGATTGGATTCAGTTCTTTACCCAACACAGGAAACTTGGCTGGAACGTGGTACTTATCGCACACACCATAGAAATGATTGATAGCCAGATTCGGCCTCTTGCCGAGTATGAGAGCCGCTTTAGAAACTTGCAAAAGCTGAAACTCCCTATCATCGGCTTGCCGTTCTCGCCTATCCCTATGTTTTTGGTGATCCGTCGTTATGCTGGCCTTGGCGCCGGAGCTTCAGTCATTGCAGATCGTGACCTCTATCCCCTGCCCCTCTGGGCCGCCCGTCTCTATGACTCCCTTGAAGTCTTCAGTCAAGAATCTTGGGGCGAAGATACAGTTTCCACCCTTTGCGGAAATCCCCCTGCGCCGCCGCTCTGCGGGGGTGTAGGGGGATCATTACCCCGTCAACGTCTTTCTACTCTCTCGCGTGATTGTCTCTGGTCAGCTTACGAGTCAGTCTATATGCCTGCGTCCGAAGGACAGAGCGAAGCGTTACCGTCTTTAATGCGCTGATACATCTTCGCTGAAATAGATCACGGGTACAGGTGTCGCTTGCTCCATGCCAGAAGATCACCCCACAATCAACAACTTAATCAATGCTACATGCCGCCCAGGTCTAACTTTTACCATGCAGCAATGGTACATCCCGAGTCATTCCCATTCTACTTTTCTGCATTCGGGGTATCTGCTGCAAACAAGCATCTCTTTGCCTGCATGTTGCCCCGTGAATCGCTTCTTTATCTGCATCGGTGCACCGCAAACACCACACGCCAACGGATCGCGCTCTTTAGCAATATCAATCCTCCGGGTGTCAAGCCAGTTTTTCAGACTTCTCCGGTTGACCAAATAGCCCGCTACGCTTATTATGAGCCCTGCCCCTATAGGTACTATGCTGTTCATGGCACACCCCCTCACAATCCATATATTACAACCACTTTCTGTGATTGTCCCCTTCATTATCAAAAAATAATGTTCTGCCGTATTGCAATATAGCTTATGGGCGATTTTTGTCGTCACCTGATTAAACTTGCAATTTCTAACAACTATAAGTAATGTATTGCAGTTCAAACAACATTGCACATAAGGAGCATTGTCCTGCATGAGTAAAGAAGAAGCAATTGAAGTTGAAGGAACCGTTATCGAGCCGCTACCCAATGCCATGTTTCGTGTCAAGCTGGAAAACGATCATGTTGTGCTAGCCCATATATCAGGTAAGATGCGCAAATACTTCATCAAGATTTTACCCGGTGATAAAGTTACGGTTGAGCTCTCTCCCTACGATCTTTCACGGGGACGGATCACCTACCGCGCCAAATAACATTTCAGCTTTACAGGAAACATTACAGGCCCGTCCCATTGTGATGGGCTTGTGTCGTTTCATAATTTCCATTTTAGCGAGGCACCAATGTACAGCGTAGCAGATTTAAAAAAAGGTCTTAAACTCACCCTCGACGGCGACCCCTATATCGTGATTGCCTTTGATTTTGTGAAGCCGGGCAAAGGTCAAGCCCTCTATCGCACGAAGATGCGCAATATGATTAACGGTACAATTCTCGACAGAACCTATCGCTCTGGAGAGTCATTCGAACCCGCAAGCCTGGAAGATCGCCAGATGGAGTATCTCTACAAGGAAGGTACCCACTACACCTTCATGGACCAGCAGACTTACGAACAGGTCGTCATGGAAGAAGATGCCATGGGCGATGCCAAGAACTATTTGCTCGAAAACTGCAAGGTGGATGTCCTTCTTTACGGGGAAAAGGCCATTGGCGTGACGTTGCCCAACTTCGTCAACCTGCGTGTTGTCCAGACCGATCCCTGGGCCAAGGGTGATACCAGTGGCAACGATTCCAAACCGGCTACACTTGAAACCGGCTATGTACTCAGGGTCCCCCCTTTCATAGAGGAAGGTGAGCTGATTACCATCGATACACGTAATGGAGAGTATTCTACCCGCGTCAAAGGTTGATTTTCGATCAAAAATCAGAGTCCCATCAAGGCGAGTCATGCGACTCGCCTTTCTTTTTTTAAAGGAGCGTCCTGAGCACATGTCGTTACGAATTAACAACCTCAAGCTGCGTGCCAAAATTATACGTGCTATTCGCAGCTATTTTGAATTAGAGGGATTTCTGGAGGTAGAAACACCGTTACGTATCCCGGCAAACGCGCCCGAAGAGCATATCGAGCCCTGCCGGTCTGGTGAGCTGTATCTGCAGACCTCACCAGAGTTATGCATGAAACGGCTACTCTGCCGGGGGCACGACAAGATCTTTCAGATCAGTCGGTGCTGGCGCAGTGGTGAACGTGGCAGCAAACATATCCCCGAGTTCACCATGTTGGAGTGGTATCGCTCCCACAGTAACTACGCAGCTCTGATGAAGGATTGCGAACAGCTGCTACGGTTTGTTGCAAAAGAGTGTTTGTCAACCGATACGATACGATACAATACAAATAATATAGTTTTGAATGATGTTTTTACCAGGTTAACGGTCAGGGAGGCCTTTAATAGATATGCGGATATAACGATGGAGAACGCCGTCAGGGATGGGAGTTTTGACGAGATTATGGTAACTCGGATCGAACCGGCTCTCATACAGGATAAACCGGTCTTGCTGGTGGACTATCCGATTGAAATGGCGGCTCTTGCACGCCCGAAGGAGTCAGATCCTACGGTTGCAGAACGTTTTGAATTATACGCCGGTGGGTTGGAGCTAGCCAATGGCTTCAGTGAACTCAACGATCCCGTTGAACAGCGCCTACGTTTTTTGGAAGCAAACCGCAAACGCGAAAACAACGGATTGCCCCCCCTGCCGATCCCGGAGCCGTTCCTCAGGGAATTGTCGTTGATGCCCCCGTCGGCAGGGATTGCTCTGGGCGTAGATCGCCTGGTGATGCTGTGCGCAGGTGCAGCGCAGATTGACAAGGTAGTTGCATTTACACCCGAGGAACTGTGATGTCCCGGTAGGCTACCCGCTCCCCGTGGTAGGTCTGCAGAAACAACAGATCCCCTTCCCTTTCCACAGAGTCCGGCAACAACGCGACCTTGCCCTTGCCTCCCGGAAGATCGATCACATAATGGGGTACGGCCATCCCGCTGACATGACCCCGCAGAGCCCGGATGATCTCCAGTCCCTGTGTGACGGGAGTCCTGAAGTGCGCAGTGCCTTTGATCAAATCCATCTGATGTATGTAATATGGTCGCACCCGCAGTTCCAGAAGACCGGTCATGAGATCCCGCATGGTGGAACAGTCGTCATTGATACCACGCAGTAAAACGGTTTGATTGCCTAGGGGAATCCCTGCATTGGCCAGTAATTCACACGCCTTGGCTGAGGCATCCGTAATCTCGGCCGGATGGTTGAAATGGGTATTGATGTAGAGCGGGTGAAAACGGCTCAGCATGTTACATAGTTCCGGGGTTACCCGCTTCGGCAGGGTCACCGGAATGCGGGTACCGATTCTGATGATCTTGACGTGTTTGATTTCCCGCAAGCGGCTTAAGATCGTGAATAGTGTGTCATCATCAAGCATGAGCGGGTCGCCACCCGAGAGAATGACATCATGAATCCCGGTTTTGGAACGGATATACGTCAGCGCGCGCTCCAGATTATCCGCATCAATCGGGACCTCTCCTTCCCCGCCAACGTGCCGTTTACGCATGCAGAACCGGCAATATACTGCACAGCGGTTGGAGACTATTAATACCACTCGGTCCGGGTAGCGGTGAATCAGCCCCGGCACAGGGCTGAGGATTTCCTCTGCCAGCGGGTCTGCAACCTGTGCATCATCGTCCAGCTCCCTGATGTCCGGCATGCATTGGCGCCAGATGGAATCGCCCGTTCTGCTGATCAATCCGGCATAATATCCGGATACCTTGTAGGGATAGATTGACGCTACGGATTGCTGTTCCGCTGACAATTTATAAAAATTGTTTGAATTACATGGTGTTAAACGTGTGTCTTTAATGTAATGCATTAAATTAGTCTCTTTTGCTTCTGCTACAGCGTGAAAGCGCATATATGCAGAATCTACTTGATTTTACTTGAAAATAATCTGATTGTGTGAAATATACAACAGCAAATTTACGTTTTGTTGAAACAGTCACGGTATCCCATCTATGTATACAAAATATTTCGGTTTCCTTGAAAAACCGTTTACCCTTACCCCCAATCCACGCTTTATCTTTCTCAGTAAAAACCACAAAGAAGCCTTTGCACATCTTCTGTACGGCATAAATAACCATTATGGATTCATCGAGCTGACCGGTGAGATCGGGACCGGTAAGACCACGGTATTACGTACCCTTTTGGGACAACTTCAAGACGATAGCTATTGTACCGCCCTGATATTCAGCCCGAGCCTGACCGGTGTCGAGCTGTTACGCAGCATTAATTCCGAATTTGGCCTTGATTCAAAGAGTGAACATGCCAACGAGCTGTTGGCCGAACTGAACCGTTTTCTATTGGATGAAACGGCAGCAGGCCGGACGGTTGTACTGGTGATCGATGAAGCCCAGAACCTTGAACCGGACGTACTGGAACAGATTCGGCTGATCTCCAATCTGGAAACGGAAAATGACAAACTTATCCAGATTGTCCTCGCCGGACAACCCGAGTTGGAGACCCTCCTTGCCCGGTCCGACCTGAGACAGCTTAACCAGCGCATTGCCGTACGATATAAGCTCCATTCACTGGGTATGAATGAAACCCGTTCCTATATCAGGCAGCGCATGGAGGTCGCGGGAGATAGCGGTGGGGTCTCATTCAGCAACTTGGCCATTATCGCTATCTATCTATGCACCCGTGGCGTCCCCCGTATGATCAATATCCTCTGCGACAGGGCACTCCTGATTGCCTATGGCGATGAATGTCGTCGGATTACTGCGATCGTTGTTATGCGCGCAATGCGAGAGCTCCTCAATACATCCCTGGGTCGGAAAATCTCTCAGCTTTTTTCCGGCATCTTTGCAGTGATTTGTATGAATTTCCGCTCACGAATCAATCTGATTATCGCTCTGCTGATAATCTGCGTGGCGGGTGGTTACTGGTATCTGGGCAAACAAAAACCACACCTGCCGCACGTAACAACCAAACTCCAGCCATCGCCCCCTGCCCCTGCTGCAGTTTCAGTGGCTGCGGTTACGACCATGGCACCAGCGACGAGCGTTGTTCAGCGCCCTCTGTCGGCAGCACGAAAATATGCAAAACCCGCCTTACCCACATTTATACCGCTTGCGGGACATGACCGGACCTTCGCATCTCAAAAACCGGGATGGGGACGTTACGTTGGGACGGATGCCGAGTTCCGTTTGTATCGCCCGGCTGGCAAACTCAAGGCGGTGCAGGTTCTGGCAATCAAGGGGCACGTACTGACTGAATCACAACTGAAAACGGTCCTGCTTGAACTTACCGGGACCGATGTTTACAAGATTACGTCGCATGAACAAAAAGCCGGATTTACTGCCTCCCATGGTATCGTGGGCAGCACAGCCGAATTATTGATCTATCATAAAAAATCCGCCCTGCAGGCATTTGTTGTTTCTTTAAACTGAACAGCATGCTCAATTGCAGGAGCTGTTAGAGATATTTCAGCATGCGATGCGGGAAACAGGCAATCAGTCTGAAAGTTCTCCCCTGCCCTTCTTCGCAAGCTGCGTTGGAAACCACACGGTAGCACCCCTGAAAGAGGAATGAACAATGAGTTCCATACTAAAGGCATTAAAGAGGCTGGAACATGAAAAGGTCACGCGAAAGCCTGATTCCTTCAGGATTGACTCAGAGATCTTGCGGGCAAAAGCGCCACGCAGGTTAATTTCACCTTCCGGAGCTTACCTGGCTGCAATTGCACTTTTTCTCTGCGGAAGCGGGGTAACGTATCTGTCCATGAGGCGACATGATCTACCACAGTCATTTCAGCCAGCCCAATCGCCCAAAGCAGAAATCAAGGCGGCCCCTCCCGCGGCAGTCGTACGTGCGCCAAAAATTGAGAAGAGTACAACCGTGCTGGTTCCGCGCCAGAAGAATCTCATGAATTCGGTTCTGGAACGAACGAAAGCTCCCCTAGCGTATATCAGGAAGACAGCTGCTCCACAGCAGAGTATTCCGGAGAAAACTGCCCTGAACGCTCCACGCATTGTACGATCTGAGCAAAAATCGCCAGCACCGTTTGCAACCCCTGTGCTACCTGCTGCTCCAGCAGTGCTTAAGGTTGGCGGCATTGCCTTTCAGGAGGGAAGCGTCAATAACGCCGCTTTTGTCAACGGCGTCCTGGTGTCAAAGAGTTCAATGATCGAGGGTGCCAGGGTTGAGGAAATACAGAGAGATCGTGTGCGATTCAGCCGGGGAAGTGAACGGTTCGAGATTTTACTGGAAAAATAATTCCGCTATGCCGTTTAGCGGGCGATGATCTTGATAAATCTGGCCAGGTAATCCACACCGGACCAGACAGTGAGCAACGTCGCAATCCAGAGAAAAAACATGCCCACATTGTGCATATTCACATGCACCCACTCATGTTCTATCCCAAACAGCCAGTTATAGTCGTAATGAAGCAGTAATCCGATAATCGCAACCAGCTGGAAAATCGTCTTGAATTTCCCCAGATCACTGGCCTGGATAACGATTCCCTCGCTGGAAGCTATTCCCCGCAGACCGGTAATAATGATCTCGCGGCCAAGAATCACCAAGACCATCCAGGCCGGCACCCGTCCAAAAGGAAGGATCATGATCAGCGCAGCCATGACAATCAGTTTGTCGGCTATGGGATCGAGAAATTTGCCGAATATGGTTACGATGCCCATGCGACGTGCAAGAAAACCATCCAACCAGTCGGTAATGGAAGCCAGCGAAAAAACTGCCGCTGCCCAAAAACCAGCCGATTGCGTGGGAGACATAAGCAGTGCTGCCATCAACGGGATGGCGGCAATCCTCGTCATGGTAAGGATATTGGGCAGATTGAGAATAGGCGGGTGATTTGTCGACGGCATCGTTTAGTTGGCCTGATAGGATTGCATGTAGGCAAGCACCCGATCTACATAGGTGCGAGTTTCGTTGTAGGGAGGAATGCCACCATACTTGGCGACCTTGTTCAGGCCGGCGTTGTAGGCCGCCACGGCCAGGGAAACATCACCCCGGAAGGTATCCAGTAAGAAGCGCAGATATTTGACGCCACCTTCCACGTTGTCTTTGGGATCAAAACTGTTACTGACTTTCAGCGACCGCGCGGTACCCGGCATGAGCTGCATCAGGCCACTGGCGCCCTTGCGGGAAACGGCATTGGGGTTATAGCCTGATTCGGCCTGGATAACCGCTTTTATCAGACATGGGTTTACCCCATATTTTGTTGCACAGGATGCAATTAAATTTTCATACTCGGCGGGATTCACTGATTTTGAAAACTGAAGTTTCGTGCGTAATAGCCGGTCTTTTTTAAGATCACGCATGAATATCTTGAAACGTTTATCTGTTGGGGCATCGGTAAAATGAACGATTCCCTCATCATCCTCATAACGGTATATATCAGCCTCTGCTGAACTTTTGCCCAGAACCAGCAGGCAAAACTGACAAATGAGCAGCGCCGTAATGTATGATTTTAATAAACGCATTAGGCAATAATCGCAAAACATGGTGATTTGTCAAGTCTAATCGTGCAAACAACGCCTTTGTCATAATTTTCAGGCAGTTTGAAATTGACTTTTCATGACCCATGTTCTAAAAAGATTCTTCGTTTGAGGAGGTAGTGTGTGAGCGATACAAGAATGACTTATAAAGATGCCGGGGTGGATATCGAAGCGGGCAACAGCTTTGTCAACATGATCAAGCCGTTGGTAAAATCGACGTTTCGTCCGGAAGTTATGGCCGAAATCGGCGGATTCGGCGGTCTCTTTTCCCTGAATGCATCCAAGTACAAGAATCCGGTGCTTGTTTCCGGTACCGATGGTGTTGGAACCAAGCTCAAGCTGGCTTTCCTGGCAGATCGTCACGACACCGTGGGCATTGATCTGGTTGCCATGTGCGTTAACGACATCATCGTCCAAGGGGCAGAACCGCTTTTCTTCCTGGATTATCTGGCAACTGGACGCCTGCTTCCTGAAAAGGCCGCCCAGATTGTTAAAGGTATCGCCGAGGGGTGTCGGCAGGCGGGATGCGCCTTGATCGGTGGAGAAACCGCAGAAATGCCCGGTTTTTATGCCGATGGCGAGTACGATATGGCAGGGTTTACTGTCGGTGTGGTCGAACGTGACAACATCATTGACGGGTCGAGTATTTCTGTCGGTAACCGCCTGATCGGAATAGCCTCCAGCGGTCTGCACAGTAATGGTTATTCCCTGGTGCGCAAGCTGGTCTTTGAGCGACTGGGACTCTCGGTCGATTCTCCATTTCCCGGCACAGATCGTACGGTTGCAGAAGAGCTGCTCACCCCGACCCGTATCTATGTCCGTTCCGTGTTGAATCTGCTGAGGGATTTCAAGATCAACGGAATCGCTCACATAACCGGTGGCGGCCTTCTGGAAAATGTTCCCCGCATCCTGCCCCGTGGCTGTGTGGCCACCATCCATCTGGACCGCTGGGAACGTCCCGTTCTGTTCGATGTCCTCCGGGATGCCGGTAACGTTGAACGAGACGAGATGTACCGGGCCTTTAACATGGGTATCGGCATGGTGCTGGCCGTAGCTGAAAACGACGTCGAAGATATCATTGACCGCCTCAAAGGTCTTGGGGATCAAGCTTGGGCAATCGGCGAAATCACCGCCTGTCCCGAAGGCTCAGAACGTGTGCAGTTGGTAGCATAATGAGAACCTCGTCACAACCCTGCGTAATTGCGGTTCTTGTCTCGGGTAACGGTTCTAATCTTCAGGTAATTATAAACAAGATTGAATCCGGCGAACTCAATGCGCGCATCGCCTGCGTAATCAGCAACAATTCCGACGCATTTGCGTTGACCCGTGCGAAATCACACAATATCCCGGTTGTTGTCCTTGAAAGCAACGGATTCAAAGGGCGCAGGGAGTATGATGCGGCACTGGTGAGCATCCTGCAGGAGCACGGCGTCGAACTCGTCGTTCTGGCCGGCTTTATGCGGATTCTTTCCAACGTCATGGTCGAGGCTTTCCCCAACGCGATCATGAACATTCACCCTGCTCTTCTGCCGTCTTTTCCGGGTCTACATGCGCAACAACAGGCCCTTGATTACGGTGTCAAGTTTTCCGGGTGTACGGTGCACCTTGTGGACTGTGGCACCGATACCGGCCCCATCATCCTGCAGGCGGTGGTTCCGGTGCAGCAGGACGACACGGAAGAATCACTCTCCGCCCGCATCCAGGCCGAAGAACATCGTACCTTTCCGGAAGCCATCCGGCTTTTCGTTGAGGGCAAGATCCTGCTGGATGGCAGGCTGGTGCGGATTCTGGTATAATTTACTTGACACCACGTCACAATAAATGGTAATTAATTCTCTTTAGCTCACTAAAATACGCAATCTACGTTTTCATGGAGGTGCAGTTTGGCACATCACAAGTCGGCAATCAAAAGAATCAAGCAGAATGCGAAGCGTAACGCCCGTAACCGGCACGTAACGTCTACGCTGAAAACATACATCAAACGCGTTCGCGAAGCAGTTGAGGCCAAAGACAAGGAAGCTGCAACCGCTGCCCTGAAGGCCGCTATTCCGGTCATCGATGCATCGGCATCGAAAGGCGTCATTCACGCTTCCAATGCTTCCCGTAATGTATCTCGTCTGACCATTCTGGTAAACACTCTCGGTTAATTCGTTGCTTCAGAAATAACAAAAAGGGGACACCCGTTAGCGGTTGTCCCCTTTTTGTGTTTGAACATATTTACTATCCAGCGCAGATTCCCGTCACGAGCCCGTGCATCAGTGTATAGGGCTGCCCTCCGCCCGTCTTTGAGGCCAGGTCGCAGCGATACAGTTCACTGAATATACCTTGCAGTTCCCCACGTCTGAAATTCTTGGCCTGCATAATCATATCATCCAGAAAATAGGGGTTAATCCCTACTTCGCGGGCAATATCCGGTTTGGCCGCCTTACGATCCAATAACTCCCTGACCCTCCATAGCTGCCGGAAATGTCGCGATAGTGCCCCAATCATCATGGGAGTTTCCTCGCCATTCCTGAAAAGCGTATCCAGACTTTTCAGGGTATTGTGTAAATCCTTGACACACAGGTATCGGGCCAATTCAAACACCGTAAAGGCCTTGCTGCTGCTGGCAACCGCTCGAACATCCTCCAGCGTTATCCGGGGACGGTTACCGGCAAACACCACCAGTTTCTCGATCTGCGAAGATAGTTCCTGAAGATTGTTACCAATCAAAAATGACAGGAGATCGGCCGCTGCCGGTTCGATCGGCTTGCCATGAGCAGTGGATTCATTCTGGATGAATGCGGATATCTTATTGTCATAGAGGCGTTTAAACTCAACCAGTTCGCCATGCTTTTTCAGCTCAAGAAAGAACTTTTTGCGCTGATCGATCTTCGCTCCACTGAAGATCAGGCAGGTGCTAGCGGCGGGTTTCTGGACATAGGGCAGCAGAACTTCACAGGCGGCGGCAGAGAGACTTTCGGCACGCTTAACCAGGATAGCACGACGTTCGGCAAACATGGGCAGCGTCTGGGCGGTATCGACGATATCGACACCCTTTGATTCGTTGCCATAAAATACATTGTAGTTGAAATCCTTGAGAGAGGGATCGATGGCCCGCTCGAGCAGCAGGCGCGTCGCCCGTTCAACCAGAAAAGACTCCTCGCCATACAGATAACAAACGCTGGGGATACTCCCCTTTTTGAGATAGTTTTCGAATTCCTGGGCAGTCATCTCAGTAAACCTGTTCTACTGTCATCAAAAATTTCTGGGCAAGAATGTGCGCAGCGGCAGCCAAGGCAGCCTCTTCGGCGGAACGCTGCAGGGCCAGATCCTTGTTGGCCGGGTAATCCTGGTAGCTGCGGACTGTTCCCTTCCAGAGCGGGGTGGTTTCTCCCTTGCGAAACAGTTCAAGATCCGCCTCAATCGTCAAACGGTACTCCGTAACCTGATCCAGCGCCGAATAGGACATCGCCATTGCCGCATAGGAACGCAGGCTGCCGCTGACGCGAAGATCGGCGGCAGCAGCGCTGCCGGCGGGATAGAGCCCACGCAGGGCGTGACACTCTTCCAGCAGGGCCCGGCGCAGCACGGTCTGGGCTGTCGGACTGTCGCCTTCCACCCCGATGAAAGCCACCCACAGGGATTGCCCCGCAACCAGCCTGTTAGCGGCGGATCCCGCGAAGTGATAACCACAGCCGGTTATCAAAGAGAGTACAAGCAGCGCCGCCAGCAGTCGGCAGAGGCTTTTTTGCCACTGTCGATTGCTGGCGTAGCGCTGCAAGCGGGCCGTGTTCGCTAGCCTACCCGACAACGATATTTACCAGTTTACCGGGCACACAGATGACCTTGCGTACCTGAACACCTTCAAGGAATGGTTGAACTTTTTCGTCGGCCAGGGCCTTCGCTTTCAGGGATTCTTGATCCGTCCCGGCCGGCAGGGTGATTTTTGAACGGAGTTTGCCATTGACCTGAACAACCACCAGCACCTCTTCGTCAACGACCGCCGAGGCGTCATAGGCGGGCCAAGCAGTGGATGAAAGAAGTTCCGCATGGCCGAGCCGCTGCCATAATTCCTCACTGATGTGCGGAACAAACGGAGCCAAGAGCAGCACCAAGCTTTCCAGGGCCTCTTTCATGACGGCACCGTACTGGGGAGAGGATAGTTCCGTCGACTGCAGTATATTGAGCAGCTCCATCACGGCCGCGATGGCCGTATTGAAGTGAAAACGCTCCTCAAGGTCATCCGTAACCTTTCTGATGGTCTTGTGTACGTTACGGCGCAAGCTGCGTTCCTCCGCAGTCAGGGCCGCCAGATCGATGGCCTTGGCCCCGGCAACCAGTTCAAGCTTGTCATGGACCAGTTTCCAGACCCGGTTGAGGAAGCGGAACGAGCCATCCACCCCCTGGTCGCTCCAGTCCAGGTCCTTCTCGGGAGGTGCGGCAAACAGCGAAAAAAGGCGTGCCGTATCGGCTCCGTATTTTCGGATCAAGGCATCCGGGTCAACCACGTTCCCCTTGGACTTGCTCATCTTGGCGCCATCCTTGATGACCATCCCCTGGGTCAGCAGATTGTGGAACGGTTCATCACAGGAGATGTAGCCCATGTCACGCAGCACCTTGGTAAAGAAGCGCGCATAGAGCAGATGCATGACAGCGTGCTCGATGCCGCCGATATACTGGTTGACTGACATCCAGTAATCAACCTTCTGGCGGTCAAGTGGCCCGTCCAGCAGATCCGGGCAACAGTAGCGCAGGAAATACCAGGACGACTGCACAAAGGTGTCCATGGTATCGGTCTCGCGCCGTGCGGGAATCCCGCAGATCGGACAGGTTACATTGACAAACGATTCATGGCGCGCCAGGGGGCTGCCCCCCTCGCCGGTGAACTCCACATCCACCGGCAGCGTTACCGGCAAATCCTGCTCCGGGACCGGCACCACACCACAGGCATCGCAGTAAATCACCGGAATTGGGTTACCCCAATAGCGCTGACGGGAAACCCCCCAGTCGCGCAAACGAAAGTTAACCGTCTTGGTTCCGATTCCCTCAGCTTGCAGATAGTCGGCGATGGCCTCTTTGGCGGCCTCGCTGTTCTGCCCGTCGAATCGCCCCGAGTTACAGATGACACCCGCTTCGGTAAACGCCTCGGTCATCGTAGCCACGTCCAGGGTCGCGCCTTCCGGCTGAATGACCACCTGCAGCGGCAGCGCGTATTTCCTGGCAAACTCAAAATCCCGTTGATCGTGGGTCGGAACGGCCATGACCGCACCGGTTCCGTAATCCGTCAGCACGAAGTTGGCCAGATAGATCGGCATACGGATACCGGTCACGGGGTTGATGCAATACGAGCCGGTAAAGACCCCTTCCTTCTCGAAATCATCGGCGGTCCGCTTGCCGCGATCGGTTGTGCGGACCTTCTCCACAAAGGCTTCGACCTCTTCCTTCCGATCGGCGGTGGTCAGTTCCTTGGCCAGGGGATGTTCAGGGGCCAGCGACATGAAGGTGGCACCGAAGAGTGTATCCTGGCGGGTGGTGAAGACCTTGATGAAGCCGGGGGCATTCTCCAGAGGGAAATTGATCTCACAGCCAAAGCTCTTGCCGATCCAGTTGCGCTGCATGACCAGAACACGTTCCGGCCAGCCGGGCAGTTTATGGGTCCACTCCAACAGTTCGTCGGCGTATTCCGTGATACGGAAAAACCACTGATCGAGCTCTTTTTGACGCACCTCCGAATCGCAACGCCAGCAGCAGCCGTCTTCAACCTGTTCATTGGCCAGTACGGTTTCGCACTTCGGGCACCAGTTCACAAAAGAGGTCTTTTTATAGGCCAGACCCCGTGAATACATCTCCAGGAATATCTTCTGTTCCCAGCGATAGTAGTCCACATCACAGGTTGCGATCTCACGATCCCAATCGTAGGAAAGTCCCAGCTGTTTGAGTTGTCCCCGCATATAGGCGATGTTTTCATAGGTCCATTTTGCCGGATGACTCTTATGCTGGATAGCCGCATTTTCAGCCGGCATGCCAAAGGCATCCCATCCCATGGGATGCAAGACATTGTAGCCCCGCATGCGTTTGAATCGGCCGATTACATCCCCGATGGAGTAGTTTCTGACATGCCCCATATGGATTCTGCCGGAAGGATAGGGAAACATTTCCAGCAGATAGTATTTTTCTTTTGCGGTATCTTCGACAGCCTGGAAGGTCTTGGATTCATCCCAGAATTTCTGCCATTTTTGTTCAATGTCTTCGGGGGTATACTTTTGATCCACAACATGTTCCTTTCTTCGTCACACGGGTTATTAGGGTAGTATCCACCGGAATATGCTTCCGGCGCAGGATTGATTACTTTAACAGATAACTTCGCTCTTGATAAGGATTTCACGGGCAACACGATGCAGCGGTACCACTCTGTCAACCAAGCCGGTCGCAACAGCCTCGCGCGGCATGCCGTAGACAACCGCGGTTTCATCGGATTCTGCTATCAGATAGCCGCCCTGGGCATGCACCGCTCTGACCCCCTGACTGCCATCATTACCCATTCCGGTAAGAATTACCGCCAGCATGCGTTTTTTATAGATCCCCGCGCACGACTCAAGCATCACGTCCACCGAAGGGACATAACGATCCGCAGCGGTTGGCGGTACGATCCGGGCGGTCACCTGGCCGGCGCACACGTCAAAAATCATATTCATGCCGCCCGGAGCGATCAGGATCCGTCCCGGAACGAGCAGATCACCATCCTCGGCTTCCTTGATATCGAAGGGAGATGAGCGGTTGAGCCGCTCCGCAAAGGCCTTGGTAAAGCCGGGTGGCATATGCTGTGAGACCACCACCGCAAAAGGGTATTTTTGTTCAAACGATGAAAAGATGCTCTGCAAAGCGGGAGGACCGCCGGTCGAGGCACCGATGGCCACCAGATCGATTGTCGTCTGGTGACTCCCTGACAGGGAACCTGCGCTTCGTGGCAACGGTGTGCAGCTGCGCTCTTCAAGGGCCTGCGGTTGATTGAGACGCCGGATCCCCTTTGGTTTGTGTTTGACAATTTGCAGGACCTTTTGCTGCAGGTCCTCCCTGATCAGCAACAGGTCCGTCGATGCACTGCTGGACGGTTTGGCCACAAAATCGAGAGCTCCCAGCTCCAGGGCTTTGAAGACCTTGTCCGCTCCGCTCAGGGCGCTGATCACGATCACCGGTACCGAAAAGCGGGTCGTTAATATGCGCAGCAGGGTAAACCCGTCCATTTTGGGCATTTCCAGATCAAGTGTGACCAGATCGGGTTTGAGGGCCACGACCTTCTGGATGCCCTCCTCCCCGTTTGTCGCAAACCCGACTACTTCAACGTCGCTGATCCCTTCCAGCATCTTCGTGATCGTGCGCCGGCTGAAGGCTGAATCGTCTACTACCACCACCCTGACCGTGCTCATGGACGCACCCCGCTCGAATACTCCGGTTTCTGGTAAATCATGTCGTTCTTGAAATGGCGCAGGGTAAATTGAGTCGTTACGTTCATGAGCGACTCGGAGTGTCCCAACAGCAGAAAGCCTCCTTCGTACAACGTATTAAAGAATGAATCCACCACCCGTTTTTTTGCAGCCAGGTCAAAGTAGATGATCACGTTACGGCAAAAGATCAGGTCCATTTTACCGAGCATGATCAGGCGATTGACATCGAAGAGGTTCAGATGACTGATCGTGACCAGATCGCGTATCTCATCGCAGACCTTGAGACCGTCTTCCTGCTCGCTAAAGAAACGTTTGACATATTTCTCATCGGTCGCCCGAAAGGCGGATTTCCCGTAAACGGCTCTCCGGGCATGCTGGAGGACCCTTTGGCTGATATCGGTTCCGACGATTTCAATCTTCCAGCCGCGCAACTCGGCGATTCCATGCAACAGCATGGCGATGGTATAGGGCTCTTCGCCCGTGGAGCAGCCGGCACTCCAGATCCGCAAGGTGTGATTCCCGCCGGCAGACTTGCGTTGCACCAATTCCGGAATGACCTCGTCGGTGAAGGCCTTCAACTGGAATGATTCCCGGAAAAAATAAGTTTCATTGGTCGTGAGGATATCCATGATATCCATCAGTTCCTGGTCTTTCTTGCGGTTATACTTTAAAAAATGATAGTAATCCCGAAATGATGACAGGTTAAGAGCAGACAGGCGCTTGGCAAGACGACGTTCCAGGAGATATTTGGAGTCATTGTCAAAAAAGATTCCACAGTGACTGTAGACACAGTCCCTCAGCAGGTGGAATTCCTCATCGGACATTATCTGTTCCGCATCCAGGGAAAAGGTCATGCAAGGCCCTTCAACAGGTTCTGTACCTGGGACCGGACAAGCTCATTCTTCTCATCTCCCAGGGCGTGTTCCAGCAGGTTAGCGGCCTGCGCTGCCGGAAGCAGGGCAACCACCCTGGCGCAGGCCATACGCACATTCCAGTTGTCATGTGCCAAGAGTCGAGCAGCGTGGGGCACAATCCGATCAATCGCCCGACGTCCGATGATCGCGAGCGCCAAGGTCACCACCTCTTCATCGATGTTGTCGAGGGCCTCTTCAACCAGCTCCAGCGCCTGACCGTTCTCCTGATCTTCCAGCAGCTTCAGGCAGGTGATCAGCAAGAGCCCCTCGGCTCCGGGCAGTACCGTCTGAACGGCATCCAGAATCCCCTCCGGGTAGATCCGGGCCAGACTGTTCAAAACAGCGCATTGAACCCAGGCATCTTCATCATTCAGGGCATGGGTCAGGGCGGTCACAACCTCCCGGTCGCCAAGCTCTCCCAGGGTTTCCGCCGCAGCTATGCGCACGTCGGGATCCTCATCCACCAGGGCCATCAATAATATGCCGCTGGACAGGGACAGGCGCAGCTTGCCAATCGAGGAAACCGCAGCCTGCCGCACCAGGGGATCCTCGTCCTTTACCAGCAGGGAAAGACGATCACCATCCCCGAGCGCGGCAAACAGAACGGCGGCATTGCGCCTCTGTTCCGAATTTTCCGAATCACCTAGCTGGCGGGCGACCTCCTGTATACCGTTGCGATCGATAAGCGCAAAGGCCTGGAGAGCGTCTACCACCGAGTTTCTGACATCCAGATCCGGGTCGTCCAGTAATCGAACGGTTTCAGGGATACAATCGGTCAATCCCAGTTGACCGGCTGACGATGCCGCCGCCTTGCGCACACGTGGCGACTGATCGCCCAGTGCATCGCGAATGACGCTCCCACCGTTGCGATAGGCGCATTCGCCGATCAGTACGCAGATTGCCGAACGGGAGACCGTGTCCGTGGTGGCAAAATTGGAAATCAGCGTGTCAATGCCGTCCGGTCCGAGATGTTTGAGGGCCTGGAGCGCGACGCCGGAAAGTCTTTCGTTGACAAAAGCCTGCAGAAAGGTCGCGATGGAACGTTTATCACCAATCATATCGAGCAGCACAATCAGCGCTTCCGAGAGAAGCGGCTCACCCGGATCGAAAGATCCCAGCAAAAGCGGCACGAGATCGCTCCCTTTAAGTGACTGCAGGGCTGATTCAATGGCCTGTCGCGATTCCGGAGTCGAGCGGGAATAGATGCGGTACAGGGCGATCATGGCGGCATTGCGACTGCTTTTTTGACGGACGCCCAGCCCCTCGATCAATAGCGCGACCGCCGTCTCGTCGGCGATACTCCCCAGACATTCGTAGACGGCCTTGCGGAGCAGGTCCTTGCCGGCCAGCTGTTTGATTTCGTCCGGAACCGGAGCCGGAAGCGCCAGCTTGCCAATGGCAGCCAAGGCGTTAAAACGAAACAATTCTGCCGTGTTGGTTACAATCGAGCGAATCAACTGGGGCACGACCCGTGCATCACCGAGATTACCCAGATGTTCGGCTGCCGCCGCCGCCACATTTACATCCTGATCATCTAGCGCGGACAAGAGGGGCTGGACAAAATTCATGGAATGGATGCTGCCCATCGCATCAATGACGAATTTTCGTACATCGGCGTCGGCATCATCTACAAGTCGCTTCAGGGGAGCGCTCGTCTGTTCACCAAGCTTGGTCACCGCCTCGGCCGCTGAATTTCTCAATCCGGCGTTATCTTCGCTGCGCAGCAGTTCGAGCAGGCGTTCAACCATGCCCTCCCCGGGAGCGGAAGAGACGAATACCTCGACAGCTTCCTTGCGTACCCGCCAACTTTCATCACCCATGGCACAAAAGAGCAGGTTACAGGTCTCCTGCAACGGCCTGCTCCTCAGGTTTTGAATCAAGCGGCGGCGCGTTTCTTCATCCGCGTTAAGAAACGTATCTTGAATTTCTTGTGGTTCCCTCATCCGTTTTGTTCCCCTGAGTTGCAATACTATTTGTCATCACCTGGTGCTCTGTTGCATCACACCGCTTGAGTACGTACGACCTCTGCTTGGCCAAGGAGAGAATCAATATCCAGTATCATGACGACACGATCATCGGCCAGACAAACGCCTAAGACATGTTCCATCCCGAAATCATCCGTACTGTCCAAGGGAGGCTTGATATCCCTGGCAGGTATGGTGATGACCTCCAGTACATTATCGACCGCCAGGGCAAGTGTCTGACGTGCCAAAGAAACGATCAGGAGTTTGCCTGTCGGGCAGTCGGTTTCATCCGGCATGCTGAAACACTTGCGCATATTCATGACCGGTATGACGGCACCGCGCAGATTAATCACCCCTTCCAGGATCTGGGAGCCCCCCGGAAGCGGAGACAGTTTCTGGGGGAGGATGATCTCCCTGATGCGCATGATATCAACGCCGAAGAGGTTATCACCAAGGGTGAAGCAGGCCAGCTGGATATCGGGAATCTCGTTGAGCATGGTTTACGGTTTCACTCTGGGATTGCTACCCAGCAATTTTTCAATTACTTCGATGATCATGGCGGACTTGAACGGCTTGGTCAGGTAGGCATCCGATCCGCAGAGAACACCACGTTTCTGGTCCTCGCTACTCTTCTTGGCCGTCAGCATCACAACGGGAATCCGGGCATGCTGGGGATGTTCCTTGATCCTGCGGCAAATTTCGTAACCATCGATGTCAGGCAACATGATGTCAAGCAGGACCAGATCGAAGGCCGTATTGGCAAGCTTCTCCAGAGCCTCCTGACCCGTAGAAGCACCCGAAACCTCGTAGCCTTTTACGGTCAACAGAATGGTTTCGAGTTTGAGGAGGCTCTCTTCATCCTCAACGATGAGGACCCGTTTCTTTTGCATGTCCACTCCTGATCAATACAGATGTATATCAATAATATTAGGCAGATTCAAAAGGATTACCATCCGGCCGTCAGCCCGGCCGATACCGCTGACAAAATCCCGATCGATGCCCTCCAGCACGGTCGGAGCCGCTTCGATATCCTCCAGTGCAATACGGACAACCTGGATAATTTCATCCACCAGCAAGCCGGTAAAGGATTCACCATGCCGGACCACAATGACCCGCTCACGCCCGGTAACCGTCTCGCGTGCCAGACCGAGCCGGTCCAGCATGTCGATGATCGGTATGATAACACCACGCAGGGAGATAATGCCGGACACAAAGGAGGGTGCCCGGGGCACTTCGGTCACTTCCCTGGGCTTGATCAGCTCCTTGATGTCCATGATGTCGACCCCATAGACTTCGTCGGACACCTTAAAGCAGAGGAATTCCTGATAGCTGTTTTGATCAACATCCGCCTGAACTTCCGACATGAGCGGCAGGTTTTCACCACAGCCGGCCGACTGCCTGCCAGCCAGAAGTGCCTCAAGCGGATGCCTGGTTACCTTGGAAACCGGCTGCTGCGGTTCAAGGGGCAGACGCTCCGGCTGACACTCCCTTACGAGAATCTCATCATCCGAAACCGGCCGGGATGACGCAAGTTCCTGAGCCGACGTGGTTTCCTCAAGCTCCGGCCTGATCGGCTGAGATGCCTCAAGGTGGCGGTCATTTTGTTCCTGACGTGCCTTCTGTCTGATTTTAGCCAGATCCATGCTTCCCACCTACATCATCAGTTCGTCTTTGATCTCGTTGATAATTGCCGAATCGATCAGCGCGGCGTCGCTTCCGTAGGCAACCAGCAATGCATTGGTTGCCATGGAGTTGATCTTTCGGGGAACCCCGTTCGTAAGTTCGAATATGCGCTGAACGGCATCCGGGGTAAAAAGACCGGGAGCCCCTCCTGCCGCCTCCAACCTGAAATCTAGATATTCCATGGTCTCCTGCGCCGACAGGGGCTGCAGGTGATAGTGCAGTGCTATCCTTTGACGCAGAGGCTCGAAGCGGGGCGATGCCAACATGCTGCGCAGCTCGGGTTGCCCCAGGATAAGAATCGTCAACAGATTCTGGTGATCGAGCTGAAAATTCGTCAGCAGGCGGATTTCGTCAAATACCTCCGCATTATCGATGACCTGGCCTTCATCAACCACCAGAACCGGACATATTCCCTGTTGGTTGTGGTGATATACCGCGCGGTGAATCTGTTCAAGCAGGCCGTCTTTTGTTGCCGCCGGGTTTTCCACATCAAGCAGCCGGGCCGTTGTGCGCAAAAAATCGATCGGGCTTAAACGCGGATTGACAATAAAACAGAAGCGATACGCTTCACCGAGTCTGTCCATCAGCGCCCGCGAAAGCGTTGTCTTGCCGCAACCGATCTCACCGGTCAAGACGGCGATTTCGCGCTCCTCGACAACAAACTCCATGCGGGCAAGTGCCTCCTCGTGCCCCCGGCTCATGAAAAGGAAGCGGGGGTCGGGGGTCTTGCTGAACGGTTTTTCCCGGAAGCCGAAATACTCTTTGTACATAGGGTCAGTTTCCGACTCTCATGGTTTCGTTGATCATGCCGCCCACATCGAGCACCAGGATCGTACGCTGATCGCCCAGGTCGGCTGCACCGGAAATCCCCCGGAAACGCTTGAATGATTCACCGAGAGATTTAATGACAATATCCTGCTGCCCCAGCAGATCATCCACAACGATCCCGAGACGTTTTTCCGCCACACCGACCACCACTACGTAAAATTCACGGGGACTCTCCGTCGTACGCGTTATGGAGAAAAAGCTCTCCAGTCTGAGCAGCGGCAGGGTATGTTCACGCAGTTGGATGACTTCCTTGCGCTCGACGGTTGTGATATCGGCCTGGGTCAGGAGCAGCGATTCCATGACCGAGGTGATCGGCAGCGCATAGATTCTCCCGGCACAGCGGATGATCAGGGCCTTGATGATGGCCAGCGTAATGGGCAGGGTAATGATGAAACGGCTCCCCTCCCCTTTACTGGTTTCTATGTCGACCATGCCGGAAACGGCAGCAATGTTGTTTCTGACCACATCCATCCCGACGCCGCGCCCGGAAACCTCACTGACATTGTCGGTGGTGGAGAAGCCCGGCATAAAGATAAAATCGAGGGCATCCCGGTCGCTAATCGAGCTGATATCCGTCACCAGCCCCTTTTGCAGTGCCTTTGCCTTGACCTTGTCCAGATCGATGCCGTTGCCGTCGTCTGCAACCTCGATGACGACATGGTTGCCTTTCTGGTAGGAAGAAATGCGAATAGTTCCCTTTTCATCCTTGCCGACGGAGATACGCTTCTGCGGAGATTCGATGCCGTGATCGATCGCATTGCGGATAATGTGCATCATCGGATCGGAGATATCTTCCACGATAAGCTTATCAAGTTCCGTATCGGCGCCAAAAAACTTCAGTTCGACCTTCTTGCCCTGTTCGCGGGAGATCTTCCTGATAATGCGCGACATCTTTTCATAGAGTTGGCCGACCGGAATCATGCGGATTTCCATGACCCCTTTTTGCAGATCGGTCAATTTCCGTTCGAGGCTCTTGGCGGCCTTGTTCAGGTCGATCGCCATGCGTGAAAAACCCTCATTGCGCATGCGGATTGCGATAGCGGAGATGGACGAGTGCGCCAGAACGAGTTCACCAACGATATTCATTAGTTCGTCCAGTTTGCCGATATCGACCCGCACGGTCCGGCTCATGCTCTTTGCCGATTGAGCCGCGTCATCCGTGCTGGCCAGGACTGCGGAGGTTGTCTCGACTGCTCCCGGCTGTGCTGTTGCTGATGATTGCGCAGCATCAAACGTAGCAGAAGCCTGGCTGTTCTCAGGGGGGGACGACACAGGAGCCGTTTCGATTGCCCTTGATTCGGAGCCTCCCAGACAGGTGACGCTGATCGCATCCCGTTCGATCAACGTGCGCAATTCAACAAGGGGTCGGGACGAACCAAAGAGGATATCGAAATCTATATGGGTTTCCAGATTCTCGCCCATGCTGGGGAGAGTGCTGATCACTTCGCCACAGCTTTTCAGCAGCTCGGACACCACTGCCAATTCCTGATCAAAGCTGGTCAACTCGAAGGAGGTATGGATGTTGAAAATCTGTTTACCCCGGTTCAGGTTATCCAGGAGGCGATGTTCCTCGTATTCGGTCAACGCCCCCAACACCCGCTGCGGGAGACCAAGCTGCTCGATGGGGGACACGACGGACTGTTTCGCAGTCGGCGGCGCCAGGCAGGCGTTGATCCGGGCGACACAGGCCGCGATTTCATCCTTATGGGCGATCCCGCCCACTTCAATAGAGCGCACCAGGGAGGTCAGCAGCTCATGGGCGCCAAAGAGCACCTTCATCAGCCCCTGATCCAGGTGAATTTTGCCCATTCTCAGGCTGTCCAGCAGATTCTCCATATTATGGGAGAGTTCGGAGATCTCGCTGAAACCGAACATGCCCGCCAATCCCTTCAGGGAATGGGCTCCCCTGAAAATCGAGTTCAGCAGGTCGGGGTTCAGATCACCATCGTCGGCCATGTCCGCAAGATCGGCCAATTCCGAACCGAGTTGTTCGACGACCTCCTCGGCCTCGGCCAGGAACTCCTTGACTGCTTTATGTGTTACAGCTTGATCGCTCATGCCATGTTCCAGGTACTCAGGGGCCGTCACACAGGTAGGAAGAAATCAGATTCTGCAGCAGGGTCGGATCAAAGGGCTTGATCACATATTCGTTTGCCCCGAGCAGTTTTCCCTTTTCCACATCCTTTTCGCTCCCCTCGGTCGAGATAATAAACACCGGGATCGATAGGTAATTGGTATTGTTACGAAGATAGCTGATCAGCTCAAGTCCGTTGATGTCGGGCATATTGATGTCGGTCAGGATCAGATCCACGTTTTCCCGCGGCAGCAGGCGCAGAGCCTCAAAGCCGCTGGCAGCCTCGACGATGCGAAACTCACCCAGCATTTCTATGGTAGATACCAGCATGGCCCGCATGGTCGGCGAATCATCCGCAATCAGGATGGTTTTCTTTGTACTCACTCCTTGCCCCTTTCATGAAATTGTTCTTCCGGCGTGACCTGTTCCAGGCGCGCTCGGCCCGGGAAAGGATGATAAAAAACGCCCCGGAATCTGCTAGCGGTCGTTTTTCTGAGACGTACTCTCCTCCAGCCGGCAGATCTCATCGCGCAGATGTCCAAGAAAGCCCCGCAAGATTTCTGCATTGCCGAGTTCAGCCCTCCGGGGCTTGATGATAAAGAAATAGCCCAGTTGCTGAACCCGTTTTTCCGCATCGGCGTGATGGTAATCCGACATCAGGATGATCCGATTATCCTGGAAATTATTATGGATCAATTCGAGCAGTTCGAGACCGCCCAAAACGCCGGAGCCATCCATTTTGGGCATGATGAGATCAATCAGAAGGGTGGGAAGTTGATTGACGCGACGCAGATCGTCAACTTTTATCAGGGTATCCTCGCTGCGCGACATGCCATGCACATCGTAGCCTGCCTGACGCATACCCTCCACAAGTGCCTTCAAAGTCGGAGCGTCATCATCGACGATGATCAGCGGCATCTTGGGCCGGGACTGGTTTTCAGGGGAGCCGGGGCGTCGGACAGGAGCGGTGCTCGAATTGTTGTCAAAGCCGGCCCCGCCCCGAAGAGCGTCATTTTCAGGAGTGAATTTCGAATTGGCCGCAGGGCTGCTTTCGTCGAGCAGTCGGGAACCTTCCATGGCCAACAGTTGCGAATTCAATCCCTGATTAAGCATGAACTGAAGTGGGTCCAGGCGGGTACCTTCAGCACGTTCCAGCTGATCCGAAGCCACGAATTCGAATGTTCCCTCAGACCATGAAAAAAGTGTCAAGACGACACGTTCAATCTGCTCCCGAACGACCTCTTCGACGGATTCGTAAGAAATGCCGAACTGCTTGATCAGGATGGTACCCAGGCGCTCCCGAAAATCTTGTTCCTCTTGCTGGGCAAGGGCCTTGTGCAGGGTAGCCGGGTCAATGACACCCTTTTGGATCAGCACCTCCCCCAGACCTTGTTGGAATAGGGAGGAAGTGGCTCTGACGACCTGACCTTGGCGAAAGAAGATCGAACCATCCCTCCCCTGGCTGTGCAGGGAGAGGACACCGGTCATCTTGCTGAGGCTCACGATCTGGAGAATTTCGCCAAGCCCCAGCTCTTCAAGGTTTCCGACAAGGCTCATGCACTCATTTCCCGTATTGAGGTAGTTAGAACCAATTCTTGCGTTGAAGGCGAGAAATGATTATGTAACCGCTTGGATAAGCGGGCAGATAATAAACCATCCTTCGCTTCAAAGTAAAGCCTTTAGCTGTGACGCCCCGCGGGGAGATAGCGTTACTCCCGGGAAGTTTTCTTATCCCTGCCACGGAACATGAGACGCAGTGGGACCCCGCTGAAACCGAATGCCTCGCGGAAGCGATTGACAAGATAGCGTTCGTAGGAAAAATGGATATTTTCCGGCTGGTTGGTAAAGATCACAAATGATGGCGGACGGGTGGCAACCTGGGTCGCAAAGTAGAACTTGACCCGTCGTCCGTGGGAGAGCGGGGCGTGATGGGTCTCGGTCGCCTCGGAGAAGACGTTGTTCAGCTCGGAGGTCGTAACACGCCGCACGTACTGTTCCATAACCTCGTCGACGGTGGACATGATTTTGCCGATGCGCTGACCGGTCAGGGCGGAAACGAAGACAATCGGTGCGTAGGCAAGGTATCTGAAGCCGTAGCGGATCTTGTCGGTGTAGGCGCCAAAGGTGGCGTTGTCCTTGGAAAGGGCGTCCCACTTGTTGATCACGAAGATACAGCCGCGCCCCGCCTCATGGATGTAGCCGGCGATGCGCTCGTCCTGTTCCGTAACCCCCTCCGCCGCATCGATCACCATCAGGACCACGTCGGCCCGTTCGATGCTGCGCAGCGAGTCGACCACGCTGTATTTCTCAAGTTTTTCGGTGGTTTTCCCCTTGCGCCTGATACCGGCCGTATCGATCAGCAGATAGGGTTTCTTGTTGCACATGAAGAGCGTATCGATCGAGTCGCGGGTCGTGCCGGGGGTCGGGTTGGCGACCACCCGTTCAAAACCGAGCAGACGATTGACCAGCGAGGACTTGCCCACGTTGGGACGGCCGACCACGGCGATCTTGGTCAGCTCTTCATCAGCTTCACGAGGATCCGCCGGAGGGAATACGTCCATGAGACGCTCCATCAGGTCCACCACGCCCCGGTTATGTTCCGCCGAGATGGTGATCAGCTCGTCGACTCCCAGGGAGTAGAACTCGGCCGATTCGTTTTCCAGTCGCTCGCCGTCGACCTTGTTGATCACGAAAAAAACCGGTTTCTTGACCCGCCGCAGCATCTGGGCCACTTCGATGTCGGCCGGGGTCAGTCCGCTGCGCGCATCCATCATGAAGAGGATTACGTCGGCCTCTTCCATGGCCAGGGTCGATTGCTCGCGCATCTGTTGCAGCATGCGGTCGGAAGTGACCGGCTCGAAGCCCCCCGTATCCACCAGGATGAAGGGTTTGTCGAACCGGTTGATATGGGCATAGATGCGGTCACGGGTCACGCCGGGGGTGTCATCGACCATGGCCCGGCGATGGCCGAGCAGGCGATTAAACAGGGTTGATTTGCCCACGTTCGGGCGACCGACAATCGCTACAATTGGTTTCATTCGTAACCATACTCTCTGAGCTTTGAAGGACGCTCACTCCAGTTTTCTTCCACCTTGACGAACAGCTCCAGAAACACCCGCGTATCCAGAAGCCGTTCGATGTCCTGACGGGCCTGGGAACCGATCTTCTTGAGCATCTCGCCCCGTTTGCCGATGACGATCCCCTTCTGGGTGGCGCGTTCCAGGACGATGGCCGCTGAAATGGCAATCACACCGTTTTCACGCTCCACAAAGCTCTCCACCTCCACGGCCGTGGAATAGGGCACCTCGTCACGGGTCAGACGGAAAATCTTCTCGCGGATCATCTCGGCCACGATGAATTTTTCGGGCATGTCGGTCAGAATATCGTCGGGAAAGAAGGGGTGCCCCTCGGGCAGATAGCGGCTGATCGTCTGCACCAGCAGCTCGACGCCGTCACCCGCCCCGGCCGAAATTGGTACGATCTCGCGGAAGGGGTGCAGCGCAGCCCAGGCGGAGATTTTCTCCAAAAGGACATGCTTGTCCGACAACAGATCGACCTTGTTGATGGCCAGGATCACCGGAGTTGTGACCCCCTTCAAGACCTCCGCGATAAACCCGGCATCCACCGCAGTCGTGGCTTCAACCACCAATAGCAGGAGATCGACACCACTGATGGACGCCATGGCCACATCCACCATGCTCTTGTTGAGACGTGAATGCCCGGCATGAATGCCGGGGGTGTCGATGAAGATGATCTGGCCGTCGGGAATGTTATGGATGCCCTGGATACGGTTACGCGTGGTCTGCGGCTTGTTGGAGGTAATGACGATCTTTTCGCCGATGATGGCGTTGAGCAGCGTCGATTTACCCACGTTCGGCCGGCCGATGATTGATACAAATCCGGATCTGAAACTCTTTTTATTCATATGGTTGCTCATAACTCTTTCATGGATTACTTCTTTGTCCAGGCGTCCTTGAGTGTGACGATCCTGTTGAATATCAGTCGGTCGGGTTGTGAGTCCTGGGGGTCGAGACGGAAATAGCCCTGGCGTTCGAACTGGAAACGGGTCTCTATATCTGCACCCACCAGCCCCGCCTCCAGCTTGGCCACCGGAAGGAGCTGGACCGAGTCGGGATTGAGGAACTGTTTGTAATCCACCCCACCCCGGTCAGGGTTCGCATCGCTAAACAGCCGATCGAACAAGCGCACCTCGGCATCCAGCGCATGGGCTGCCGAGACCCAGTGGATGGTGCCCTTGATCTTGCGACCGTCGGCCGCCGAACCGCCCTGCGAAGCCGGGTCATACTCACAATGAACCTCGATCACGCTCCCCTGCTCATCCTTGACGACGCCGGTACAACGGACGATGTAGGCATAGCGCAGGCGCACCTCGCTCCCCGGAGTCATGCGGAAGAAGCCTTTGGGCGGATTCTCAAGAAAATCATCCTGCTCTATGTACAGCTCCCGCGAAAAGGTCACCTTGCGGCTGCCCATCTCGGGCTTCTGGGGATGGTTGGCGGCCTCGAATTCCTCCACCTGATCCACCGGATAGTTGTCGATGACCACCTTGAGCGGCCTCAGCACCGCCATGACCCGCGGCGCACTCTCGTTCAGGTCCTCGCGGACACAATCCTCCAAAATGGACATATCGATCCAGGAATCGCTCCGCCCCACGCCGATCCGCTCACAAAAGGCGCGCACGGCCGCCGGGGTATAACCGCGCCGGCGGATACCCATCAAGGTCGGCATACGCGGGTCATCCCAGCCATCGACGATTCCCTGGTTGACCAGTTCATGGAGCTTGCGCTTGCTCATCACCGCATAGGTCAGGTTGAGCCGGGCAAATTCATACTGCCGGGGACGGCTCGGCACGGGAAGGTTGTCGAGAAACCATTCGTAGAGCGGCTTATGATCCTCGAACTCCAGGGTACAGATCGAGTGGGTAATCCCCTCGATGGCATCCGTCTGGCCATGGGCAAAGTCATACATGGGGTAGATTCGCCAGGCGTTACCGACGTGCGGATGGGGGGCATGGATGATACGATACAGGACCGGGTCACGCAGGTTCATGTTGGGTGAGGCCATATCGATCCTGGCCCGCAGGACCTTGGCGCCATCCGGGAATTCTCCGGCCCGCATGCGACGGAACAGATCCAGGCTCTCCGCGACGGGACGGTTGCGATAGGGACTTTCCTTGCCCGCTTCGGTCAATGTTCCGCGATAGCTGCGAATCTCGTCCGCGGTAAGTTCCTCCACGTAGGCCTTGCCCTGCTGAATCAGGTATTCGGCCCACTGGTAGAGTTGCTCGAAATTGTCGGAGGCGTAATAGAGGTGCTCACCCCAGTCAAAACCGAGCCAGCGGACACTCTCCTTGATGGATTCGATATATTCCAGCTCTTCCTTGGCCGGGTTTGTGTCATCGAAACGCAGATGACAGCGACCGCCGAACTGTTTGGCCAGGCCGAAATTGAGGCAGATGGACTTGGCGTGGCCGATATGCAGGTAACCGTTCGGCTCGGGTGGAAAACGGGTGACAATGGTCTCGTGTTTACCGTTTGCCAGGTCGTCCTCGATGATAACGCGCAGGAAGTTACTGGATACGGGTGTTGATTCGCTGGACATGAAACCTCTCAGACATGTGTAATATTAGATCAGCTCTCCCACGAGAGAGTTTTGATAGGCCGCAATGATGCGGACATCGACAAGCGTGCCGATCAGGGCGGGACTACCGATAAAATTGACCGTCTTACCGCTATCGGCCCGGCCGGAAACCTGTCCCGGATGTTTCCCCAGCCCTTCCACGAGAACCGTCTGGACGGTACCGTCAAAGGATCTGTTGATTTCGAGTGTGATGCGTCTCTGGATCAGCAGCAGGCGTTCCAGACGTTCCTGTTTCTCTTCCCGGCTGATCTCTTCCACCAGTTCAGCCGCCTTTGTTCCCGGCCGGGGAGAATACACAAAGGAGTAGAGATCCGCGTAGCGCACCTCTTCGATCAGGGCCAGGGTCTGCTCAAAATCCTGTTCGCTTTCACCCGGAAAACCGACGATCATATCGCCGGTGATGACGATGCCCGGGCGGGCTGTCTTGAGAGCCCTGATCCTGTCCAGATAGTTTTCCCGGGTATAGCCGCGGTTCATACGCGCCAGTACGGCATTGCTGCCGGCCTGGGCCGGAAGCTGGATATGGCTGCACAACTTGGGAATCTGCGCAAAACATTCGATCAATTCATCCGACATGTCCTTGGGGTGGGATGTGGTGAAGCGGATGCGCCGGATGCCGTCTATCTCGGCAATCTGACGGAGAAGTCCCGGAAAGGATGGCTGTTCCGGGGCATTCAGGCCATAGGAGTTCACGTTCTGCCCCAACAGCACGACCTCTTTGACACCACCGGCCGCAAGACGATTGACTTCCGCTACGATCTCGTTCGATCTCCGGCTGATCTCCGGCCCGCGCACAAACGGCACGATGCAGTAGGAGCAGTAGTTGTTGCACCCCTGCATGACCGTCACAAAACGGCTGACCCGCGAACTCCCCTGAATCACCGGGAACAGATCCAGGCGCTGATCGTTGTCGATAAAGGCGGTCTCGGAGCGCCGCTGTCCGCTTTCAGCCGCCTGAACCATATCCGGCAGCAGGTGCAGATTATGGGTACCAAAGACCAGATCGACCCAGGGAAATTTTTCCAGCAGCATATCGCCCTCATGCTGGGCGACACACCCGCCGACCCCGATCACCAATCCTTTATGCGATTTTTTCAGGTGTCCCAGGTTTTCGAGCCGCTTATAGACTTTCTCTTCGGCGCCACCGCGCACACTGCAGGTATTCAAGAGGATCAGATCCGCCTGTTTCAGTGCCGGATGCTCTCTATAACCAAGCGCAGCCAGCATGGAGACGATTCGTTCCGAATCGCTCACGTTCATCTGACAGCCGTAGGTTTCCATGTAAAGGTGTTTAGAATTCATAGGACTGGTAACTATACGCTTAAACAGGGCTTCAAGTCAACCAACACGGCCGGTGTGTCGCCGGGCAAGGTTGATCAACTTTCTGTCGTTAGAATTGGAGGGGGAGCTTGCGGACAACGGATTGGCGAGACAGATCGCAGGCAGTCAGGTGACGGGACCTTTCGAAAGTTGGATATTGTTTTTTCTCTGTGGGGCTGAATGAGGATTTGAGCGGCTTGCAGCTTTTTTGCGCGGCCGGTTGAACAAGTTATGCGATCGGTTCTTTTGGGTTGCTCGTTTGCAATATCCAGAAGAGCCTCCGGGTGGCGGGAGGCAACCTGCAAAAGCACACGTGCGGGGCCTTCCGGTTTGCGTCGGCCTTGTTCCCAGTTTCTCAATGTTCCTGAGCTGATTCCTACAAGGTCTGCAAACTATCATGTGAAAGACCAAATTGTTCACGTAGAGCGCGGACCTCAGTTTCCGGGAATTCAAATGACCGAGAAGGCTGGATTGTGCCCTTCATTATAGCTGCGCCTTGTTTCACGCTTGCTAACAGTTCCTGAAAAAGTTCATCCTTCATGATATTCCGCCTCAATATTCAGCTTGTCCCCTTATTGTTTCTACGGTTCGGACCCGCATGCCGGGTGGTGTGGGGGCTGGGGGAGAAAAACCCCCGGCTACCCGATTGGAACCTTGAAGCCTGGTTTTTTTTACCTACGCTGCAACGCGATATATCTCGTCACATCATCCCATTTGACAGAGAAATCAATCAATTCTTGTTTGACTTCGAATTGAGGCGGCACTGTTGGCGCGTTACGGGCGAAATCAATAAGACCACGTCGAGGAGAGATTGCTCCAGCCAGAAAATTTTCTGTGGGCTGCGCCAAATCTGATGGGCTCATACCCAGAAAGTTTGATAGGCTTCGTGTTGCTGGGGGTATCTCGGGTGTCTTGATTACCTGGGTCTCCTTGTAATTCGGTTTCAGCAATAGTTTCTCTCTCCCCTGAAGCTTTTCTCTGAATTCTGACGATACCCTACTTTGCCCTGGGGAAACCCTTGATTCCATTTTGCACGCCTTATGCAACTCTGGTCCTATTGCCGTCACAAACTTCTCTCCTCGTGGCCCTATCCTGGCCAATATCAATTTTCCATGGTGCAGAATTGTTTTAGTCAGAAAATGATATTTGCTGAAGGTCGCATCGAGAGTTTTCATCTGTAGAGCAGCTTCTCGGCAGTAATAAGCGGCATAAAGAACAGAGAGTGCATTCACTTTGTCTGCCCTGAAATAGGCAATGATGCTATCTCCGACATACTCGACCTGACCATCGTCAGCGCCAAATTCGCGGGTTATTTCATCAACCGAGGAAAGAAAGGTATGAGCTAGCTTGAGATACGTCTTATGAGTCCGTGTCCAGGTGAATACCGTTGAATCAACAAGGTCGATTTTAAGCATGTAGAACTCACGCTCGGTTCCCTCACCGCGGTTCAAGGCAGATGGAACTTTGTCTACTATCCCGCCTACAGCTTCGCCATAATGTTTCTTAATTATTTCATCAATTGTCTTAGCCATTGTTTGATTCCTACGGTGGTGGTCATCTGCTGCAGTGATATAGGTAAAACATCCGACCCCAAAAACCGCAGCCAAGCCATACCATTACAAGAATGTAAGCCCATTTCAATCTAACTGCCTTCATGTCGCGAATATATGCCAACTTCATTTGCTCAAACACCAATTCTTGTTTGATGGCTTCAATGCTGTCCGGAAGTTTATTGACATAGGCCTCTAAACTAACCTTTGAGGTCTTTTTTCTGGCGACAAACGCATCGCTGAACCCTAGCTCATATAACCCACCGTTGTAGAAAGTTCCGGAGGGCCGGTCAGTGGCAGTTACGTGGGAGGCGGGGTTGTGAATTGCCATTACTGCTCGAATTGCAGCAATGAAGGCAGCGAGCCAAGTAACAATAAACAGCATAATCAGCGCCCACAATTGCCATTGGCCCGTTCCACAAGATACAGTCTGATGTAGTTTTGAAAAATTCAGATATATTTTCCCCGTATTGCTTAGTGCAAGGACCAATATACCCATGACTACAGCTGCTTTGGTGTCATTAACCCTTATAGCAGATTGAATGTCTGTGATCGAGGCGTACAAAAATGCCAATATCTTGTCATCAGTTTCATTGCCCATTACTTTTGTTCCTTTAGCCATTCATTCATTTCTGAATTAACGACATTGGCATGATAACAATCCCTACTTGTATTTTTTACAAACATTTCTTTGTTACCGTCGTTCAAATTTTCATAAAAAACATTTGATATCATCATTTCTCTGTCAGACGACAATCTGTTGCCATATGAACTCAGTTTGGCAGCATCATTAACTAATTTCCCAAGCCAGACCACCTCATTTATTCCACTTCCTTTATATCCTGCTTTTATCAATAATGTTGTCCCATATGATATACCAATGCCAACTTCTATCTCGGAATACCCCTTCTTCTTGTATTTATAACTCAATACATCCACAAGAGAGGCGGCCCTAGCTGCGGTGCTAAAGACTGCATCAATGTCTTTCTTATAAGGTGTATTGAAAACACCCCAGACACAGTCTCCTTCAATGCAAATTTCATCAACATTAGTATTTCCTTTTAGTACGGCGATCAGCTCTGAGATAAAACTTCTATACATTTTGGCTAGTGTCGGCCTCTTGTGTTTATCAGCAAGAGCATTAGATCCGCGCATATCTATAAATATTGCTGCAGCACTGACATAAAATCCATTTTCGAAGGTCAACAGATCACGACTTGGAATACTATCTTTATCTTCGTAATTTGTATCTTTACTATCAAGAATCTCGTCTATACGTTCTCGGCTCTTTGCGAAATCATATGATGAAAATGAGGCTTTCATGTCATTCCTTTTTCTTCTGATATGTTCCAACGTGGTCGAGGCGCACCGGCGGAGCGAAGCAGAGACCGTGTGCCGCCGAGTGGTTGGCATCTTCATTCGCACTCAAACAGTAAGCCCGACCCATCTGCTTGATTTGCTTGTTATCTGATATTGCCTATTTAAAGAAACCATTTTCTTTTAATCGTTCAAGTTTCGGCTTCAACATATTATGTTCAATTGCCCATTTCTTTATTACTTCTATTCTTTTCATAACTTTCTTCTTTTCATCTTCGCTGTAATTTTTAGAAAATTCAATCTCTTGCTTTTCCCACTCGAAGTACCCTTGACCGTGTTCTATCATACTTTTGTCTAAGTCAATAAATTGCTGTTCCTTTTGGTCTTCAGTCATATCTGGAAGTTCAAATATGTAATCAAAAAATTCTTGAGTTAAAGAATCATTTTTTGAGATTTTTTGAATTTCAGCAACATACTCATTTGGGAGGTAATTTTTAATTCTTTCAATTTCGTGTGAATCAAGGACCGGAAAGGGGTTATCTATTCCAACTTTGTCATGCCAATCAAATTCAATTATTGAAATAGGATATTTCAGCATATGCAGTATGACTACAATAATCGTAGCTTTTTCGTATGCTTCTACCCATTTCAACAGTATATCTTCTTCAAAAGTTTGGAAGTTGCCTTTTAGTGTGCCCAACTGGTTTGAAAATTTGTGACCCTTCGTGTGGACATAGTTGTGTAAAAACGCTAACTCATCGAACTTATTACGCAAATTGAATTTATTGTTGAAAGATTCTATGTTTTTGTTTCCGTTCAATATTTTCCAGATTTTTTCTGTTCTAGGAGTGTTTGCCTCCCAAGTATCCTTTGATTTAAGCCAATCTTGGACTTCCTTGTGACCTTCATCATTGATGTTGTAATAGACAGACAGAATACCAACTTCAAGCGCACTTCTTAATGACATAAATGCCTGTTTATATAAGCCAAAAAGTGCAAGATTAAATGATATTTCAAATTCTTGCGTTGATTCAATAAATGGGAAATAGTGGCCAGAGAAGATGTTTTCTGAGGTTTGAGGGATTGTTTTTCCAATACTTTGATAGATCCACTTCAGGTCAGTGATTTTATTAAGAACGTCAGGATTGTTTTCAAAATAAGTTTCAGTACGTTCGAGGACCTCAGTACTTTTTTCTGGCGAATATATAAATGGGAGATGTTTTTTCATTGTTTCACCTAACTTCTTGCTCATCCAACGTCTCAAGGCGTCAGCGGTGACCGCTGTCGCCGCAGGTTGATCATTCGTTTTCCCGTGGGCATAGGCTAATACGGCTGCGACAAGAGATTCAACAGC